>Ga0066871_100116_pt1 | contig 67136 bp, 78 predicted proteins | sample CeladaPassage60B_FD_62209 | JGI IMG/M metagenome (GOLD analysis project Ga0066871, IMG submission 62209) | Cellulose-adapted microbial communities from the Joint BioEnergy Institute, USA - Passage3 60B | ecosystem: Engineered > Bioreactor > Continuous culture > Unclassified | place: USA...
TCGACTTGCATGTATTAGGCACGCCGCCAGCGTTCGTCCTGAGCCAGGATCAAACTCTCCAAAAGAAAGTTGATTGGCTTGCGCTTCGTTTCGTTCAGTTTTCAAGGAACGAGATTAGTCGATATAAATTGCTTTCTCTTGCAAGAACCAGTTCATCGAACTTATCTCTCGCAAGCAGCTTCTTTATATTAGCATAACATCTTTCCGATGTCAACCACTTTTTTCTTTCTCATCACCGCCGAACATCTTGTTCAGCAGCGACGCTATTTAATATACCACCCTAATCTCCAAAATGCAATACCTTTTTTTAAAATTTTTTTTGGTTTTTTTAAACTGTACTCTTCTCAAAAGTCCCCACTTCCCATTATCTTAATACGTAATCCTTCTCCTTGGCAACCTCTCTAATCCTCCACACAACGATATTCGTTGCGAACCCTTTTCTTGATCCCACCATCAATAGTCATTACACAAGAAAGCAAAATCGACAGTCCCACTTCTTCCCCGTATTATAAAAAAACGTTTAGAGATAGGCTCCTTCCTACCTTCTATAACTGAAACATCAAGCGGGGTTGTGTATGCCTCATTGTTGTTACCAAAAACCATAAAGGACAGTACCTGATCTTTCTTACACCATAACTGATCAGTTTTGTTCAAAATGAATGAATACGCCCACCGGCGGACGCATACATTTCAATATAATATGTTGTTTTCAAGGAGGCATCTAGACTTTGATCCGCATTTTAGCTTTACCGTCCGGTTTGAGCCCGTCTTACTCGTCTTCCCTTTCGAAAAACGAGCAGGCGATCCTAAACGCTCTTATTTCTTCGCCCGTGCTGTACACATATCCAAATGAACAACAGCTGCGATTTGAAATTGCGCTGCGTGCTAACATCGTCCAAGCTGCAGTCGACTTAGCAAAGAGCCGGGCGCGGTTTGCCATTTTTCGTTTTTCACGCTGCAACAGCGAGTTTTGGGAGCGGGACGAGCGAGGTGGTTTTCAGCTGCGACCGGGCATCCCTCCTTCAGAGGCCATCAAAGACATTTTCGTTAACAGTGAACGATACGCCTTTGAATGTGCAACTGCCATCGTCATCGTCTTTTACAAAGCCGTGCTCGATACGATTGACGTATCAGCGTTTAATCGCCTGTTCGCCGATCTACTCCTGTATGACTGGCATACTGACCGCGATCTTGGCATCCATACAAAAAAGGGAGAACACTTTCTCCCTGGGGACTGTCTTTATTTTAAAAACCCGGAGTTCGATCCGACGACGCCGCAATGGCAGGGGGAAAATACGATTTACTTGGGCAACGGCTTGTTTTACGGGCATGGCATCGGCATTCACCCAAAAGAGGTCATTATCGATGCACTCAATCGGAAGCGAAAACCGGGAGCGACGAAATCCGCCTATCTTCTCCCCCAAATTACGCAAGTCAACTTCACGTATTTGTCCCAATTCGCCCGCCCGTTGAACGAATTCCGCTTGCCGCTCCGCCCATCGTTTATCATCGGAACGTTAGGGTCCGCTACTTTCTTGTATCGTTAGCGGCCCTTTTTCGTTTTTCTCCCACAAATACAAGCCAATTCCTGTTAAAATAAAAATACCGCCGATCCATTGAAACAGGCGGATCTGTTCGTCAAACAGCCAATACGCCAAGGCTGAAGCGCCAATAGGTTCCAATAAAATGGCCATCGACACGGTCGATGCGCTCACCCATTTGACTGCCCAGTTCATTACGGAATGGCCGAACAGTGTCGGGATGATGGCTAAAGCAAGAAAACAAAGCCAGTCGGTCGGTTGGTACGCTGTTAGGGAAAAGCGGGATAGTACGGTATACAAATACAATGTCGCAGCGCTGATGCCATAGACGATATATGTATACGTCATAAGCGACAATCGCTGGCGCAATTCTTGACCGAATAGCCAGTACGCTGTCACCATCGCGCACGCCAATAATGCCAACACGTCCCCATACAGCGCTTCTCCACTGGCGCGAAAGTCGCCCCAGCTGATGAGGATGCTTCCGACAATGGCCAAAAGAGCGCTCCCGATCGCACCGATCGTTAGCCGTTCACGGAAAAAGATCGCTCCTCCAGCAAAAGCAAACAGCGGCTGCAGCGTCACAAGCACGACTGAGCTCGCAACAGAGGTATAGTCGAGCGATTCAAACCAAAGAATAAAATGAAACGCAAGCAGCACGCCGGAACAAACGGAAAACAACCAGTCGCGCCGGGAGATGCGCTTTAGTTCATCGATATGACGGAGACAAAACGGCGTCATGATCACGACGGCGAAAAAGAGCCGATAAAAGGCAATAACCGCCGATGGCGCTTGTGACCATTTGACGAAAATGGCCGATGTCGACACAGCGAGCGCACCGATCAATAAGGCGACATACGCCTTTGCCGAACTTGGCGGTTTCATCTCTCCATCTCCTTGCCAACTGTTTTCTTACATTATATCACGAACGAGGTGAGAAAAATGGTGTTCGATCCGTTCCTCAAATTAGGGATTTCAGCCATCCTCGGGTTGATTATCGGGCTGGAACGGGAATTGAAACGAAAACCAGTCGGTTTAAAAACGTGCCTTGTCATTTCGATTTCCAGCTGCTTGTTGACGATCGTTTCGATTGAATCAGCGTACATCTTCCCATCGAAAGACCATATTACGATGGATCCGCTCCGTCTGGCCGCCCAAATCGTATCCGGGGTCGGTTTTTTAGGAGCTGGCGTGATTTTACGCCGCGGTAACGACAGCATCACCGGATTGACGACGGCTGCGATCATTTGGGGGGCCGCGGGCATCGGGGTGGCCGTCGGCGCAGGCTTTTATTGGGAATCAGCGTTCGGTGTGGCGCTGCTCATTGTCAGTGTCGAACTCATTCCATTTTTAATTAATTTTTTCGGACCGAAGCAGCTGCGTGAAAAAGAAGTGATGCTGCAAATTACGGTCGCCGATGAAAACAATATTACGAAAGTGATTGATCATTTAAAACAGCAGCACATCAATATTAAAACGATGCGCATTAAAGATGTGGAAGAAAACCAGCATTTATTGAAACTAAGGGCTGTCGTCGACCAACGACGCTCGACCGCTGACATTTATTACACCATCCGCTCCATTGACGCGATCGTTCATGTCGATATTGAAAGCGGCTGATAAAAAAAGATTGCCAACAGCCATTCATCTAGATATAATAGGAACTGGACAAATCATCCATATTCTTTTGGGGCATTAGCTCAGTTGGGAGAGCGTCGTGCTGGCAGCGCGAAGGTCACCGGTTCGAGCCCGGTATGCTCCATTCACCAACCCCTTGCGTGGCAAGGGGTTTTTGTTTGACCGGGAAAGGTCTCACACCGAAACGCTTCGTCGACGAATCCGCGGCCGTAATCTCCCAACGAACGGCGGGCGGCAAAGTCACATGCGAGAGACGCCCGCCGTTCCCTTCATCCCATGGAGATCGTCTTTCAGGATGGTTCTTTATATTTTTTTAAGCGCTCCTCGAGCTCCCGGCGCGCTTGTTCGATGTCAAAGTCGTCATCTTCCGGCTGGCTGTAGTCCATGTTCAGCCAATCCGGCACGATCTCTGTGCGGATCGGCTTCCGCATCGTTCGACTGCTCTCCGTTGAAGAAGAGGTAGACCGTTGGTTCAGCCGCTGCTTTCGAAACGCAAGCCGTGCCGCACGCACTTCGTCGACCGTTCGATACCCTTTTTCCATCCAGTCGCGCAAGATCGTCTCGACGTACACCCACCGTTTCGCCCCGTTTTCCACCGCAATTTTTAACGCTTCTAAGACTAATTCCTCGGACGTGTCATCCACCCACATATTGATTTTTTCCCGCAAATATCCTCCGATCACCCCAAATCCGTTTTGCTCATAGAAACGAACAATCTCCTTGTAGGCGCGCACGCGCTCGTCATCTTCTTTCTCTTCTCTGTTCCTCTCTGATGTGATCTCTGTCGTATTCTCTGGTATCGGGCTGTTCACATTGAGCACCCCGATTGACCAATTTGACCAGCTGGACGGATCAGTTTGAACAGATGATCGGGCGATTTCGCCCGTCGGCCGCCCGTTTTGGGCAGATGGACGGTGGATTTCATCCATCGACCGCTCATTTTGGACAGACGGCCGAACCCATTCATCGACGGATCGTTCAGTGAAAACCGGCAAATCGCCCACTTCATCTGCTGGCCGCTCATGTTGAACCGATGAATGGGCAATTTCATCCGCCAGCTGCCCGATGGGAACGGGTGGGCAGGCCATTTGCTCTGTCGCCCATCTATTTTGAATCGACGGATCCTCCGATTTCCCTTTCATCCATCCATATTGAACTGATCGATCAGCCAATTCATCACTCAGTTGTCCATGTTGAGGAGGTGGATCGGCCGTTTCACCTGCCATTTGTTCGTTTTGGAAAGATGAACAAGCGATGTCGCCCTCTGTCCGTTGATTTGGCATCGTCAGAACGATCGGCATGCCATCAAAAGACGCCCCACGGTCGTCTCGAGCGATGGAAGCGGCATCGGAACCTAGCCCCTTGCCGTCTTGAACGGTTGACGTGCCTCCTTGAGACATCGGCATGCAATCTGGAACAGTTGAATCGCCATCGTGGGACATCGACGCACCATAAGAAACAGTTGCAAGGCGATCGAGAACGGTTGAACCGCTGTCCCCCGCTGGGCCGCCATTCGCCCCCGGTGGCTGTTCCTTTTGCCTGACTAGTATTTTTTGCGTCCATTCGGCCAGTTGGTTGTAATCGATCCGATACCATTTCGTTTTATCGATTTTGGAGCGGTTAAAATTCGCCGAAACGATGATCCCGAGCTTTTCGAGCTTTGTGATGATCCGGCGAATCGTGCTTTCCGACCAAAACGGGAATTGCTTCTGCCAATCTCCATACGTGTTGTACACCCATTTGTAGCCGTCACGAACGTTTTCACTTTTCTCAAGCCAATAGTGCAATTGCTGCACGATAATGCTTTCGTTCAATCCGATCGCCACAGCGAGCTGTGGTAAAATGATTAACGGCTCGTCGTCTAAAAGCAATTTGGTCATCGTCCCTCTCCCCCTTCATAAACGATGAATGAAGAACTCGTTCGCAGCGAAATGGCTTTATGATTGCTCCCTTTCTTTGATAAACTTTATTTCGAATGTCATCAAATCACCTAATGGCGCGACAGCAGCGATTTTAGCCCGATTTCACGCTGAAAAACGCCAAAAATACGCCAAAAACGGTTGAATATGCGTTCAAAGAGCAAATCGACATGTTCCGTTGCTTTCATCGCGTCTTTGCTGAAACAGCAACACCTTTTCGATCGGAGGGAGAGCTTTGAAACAAACTGCGATTTTGTTTTTTTGCCTGATGATTCTATTTCCCGCTTCCGTTTTCGCCCATCCAGGTACATTGGATGAATTGGGCGGGCATTTCCGCAACAGTGACTGCACCTACTTGTTGCACGAACCGACCGCATTGGCGAAGCAGGCGAAAACGAAAGAAGAGCTGGTCAAGCTCATTCAAAAATATAACGGCAATGAACGGTGCAAACGGAACCTCACTCCGGAACGGATTGACTTAGACGGCCATACGCTCGGGGGAAAAGAGGACAATGCTTCGCTGCGGCTTGGCCGGACATACAAAGCGGCATTGGTGAAGTGCATTGACGGAGACACGGCCAAATTCCGTGTGAACGGCCACGTGTATACGACGCGCTTTTTGTTCATCGACACCCCAGAAAGCACCATCGAAGTCGAACCATACGGAAAAGAGGCGAGCCAGTTTACGTGTTCCCGACTGAAAAAAGGGGACATTGTGCTTGAAACAGATGGAAATACGTTGTTTGACAAATACCAACGGCTGCTCGCCTGGGTATGGGTCGACGACCGCCTGTTGCAAGAAGAGCTCGCTAAAGCCGGGCTAGTCGAGGACTTTTATGACTATGGCGATTACAAATACGAACAACGCATCCGCAAAGCATACGAGGAAGCCAGACAAAATGGCGTCGGCATATACAGTGGGCACTCTGCCGAGGAGAAGCCGAAAGTCGATTCGAAAACGAAAGCAGAGCCGGCGCAAACCAATCCGCAGACCGAAGAGGAGACGAACGAAGCCGATCGTGAACGTAACCGTGAGCAAGAAGAACGAACTTCGGAACCATCAAGCGGCCTCGTCCTTTATACATTGCTCGGCGCAGCGGCGGCTGCAGGGGTGTATTGGCTCATCCGCCAGCTGAAATAACGACCGCCAACACCAAAAAGACCTGTCCGTGTCGGACAGGTCTTTTTTCATCGAAAGCAAGTTGCCGGTTTTGCTTCAAAAAAGTTATTCATTCCCGCCTTGGCTTTGAAAACAGCTTCCTTAATGATTTCCGTAAACAAATGTTTCCCCGTTGTTTCTTGTCATTGCTTCGGAAGCAATTCTTCAACACCGGCATCATTGGCCATTCGCCCCGGCTCCATCCCGAGCCGACGGAAGCCGTATTTTTCGAGGCGCATGATTTGCTCATCGGTCAATTCTGTGTACGCAATGACCGACGGGGTGCCAGACGATTTGTAAATCAAGTTGCCGGTCACCGGGCATTGAAACGCGTCGGCGACAAACCCCTCCCCGTCTTGAATCGTAAACAGCCGGATGGGCATCACATTCATGTTATTCCCTCTTTCCATACATCGTCATGATTATAAGTGCCCGATCCATCACCATTTTATACGAGCCGTTTGCCGACGATGACTAAATCGCGCTCAATGCCGTCAAGCTCAGCAACACGCGGAAAATAGCCCCACCGTTCAAACCCGAAGCGAGAGAACAGCCGCAAACTCGGTTCGTTATGGGCAAAAATAAAACCGAGCAGCGTCTTCATTCCAAGCGCCGGCGCCTTGTCGATCGCCCGCTTGAGCAGCTTCGTCCCAAGCCCTTGACCGCGGTGCGATTCGGCAATATAAATGCTCACTTCGGCCGTATGGCGGTACGCCGGGCGGCCGTAAAACGATTGGAAACTAAGCCAGGCGCAAATGACACCGTCATCTTCGACTACCCAGAGCGGCCGATGGTGCGGATCGTGCGCTTCAAACCACGCTCTCCGGCTTTCCACTGACACCGGCTCCAAGTCCGCCGTCACCATCCGGCTTGGAATCGTTTCATTATAAATGCGGACGATTTGCGGCAAATCCGCCGCCGTTGCATCACGAATCAACCATCGCTCCATTTGGCATCCCCCTTTTTCCATCAGCCTTTCATTTCAAAAATCAGAAACATCTCTATGTACAGCGAAAGAACACGAAACGCCAGCTCGTTTTGTATCGTGTCGCTTGCGGCGTTTCTCAGCCCGTGTTCCCAAATGACGCGCACTCCTATTTTATCAGAAATGGGGGACGTTCGCGCCTTCTTCATATGTTCACCTGTGCCTCGCTTGTTATTGCCGGCGCGCCCGCACCGCAAAGCGACTGTCCCCCGCCCAATCACCCGTGTCCCCCATTTAGGACGGCGGCCCGTTTCTTTCTCCAAGACGCAGCCCGCTCTCCCACGAAGGCCCCGCCTTCCTCCGACAAAGGCAAAAAAACGGCGTGAGTTCGGTCATCCCAGACTCACGCCGTTTTGTGTTTACCAGAATGGCAACGCCCATCTGCAAAACAACGCAACCGTCTTATCTTTACGTCACCCCAATGAAGCGACAACGTCGAATGACGAAGGCATGAACATTTCTTCCTCTAACGCAGCGACAAAGCGGCGTCCAACGATCGGCGAGCATCCCCGCCTATAGAAGTCAAGACGCGAGTGCTCGTCACTCGCTTGCGGAAGCGCCTTTTTTCTTCCACTTCATCAAGGTCTCATAAACGATCGGGACAATGATCAGGGTCAAAAGTGTAGAGCTCGTCAATCCACCGATGACGGTCACGCCGAGTCCTTTCGAAATCAACGCCCCGCCTTCCATTCCAAACGCAAGCGGAAGCAACGCGCCGACGGTCGCAATGGCCGTCATTAAAATCGGGCGCAAGCGCGTTCCGGCCGCTTCTAAAAGCGCCTCGCGCGTCGACAATCCGTCGCGTTCTTTATGAATGACACGGTCGATTAAGACGATCGCATTCGTCACCACAATCCCAATCAACATCAACATGCCGATCAGCGCCGATATGCTGATGGTTTCGTCAGCAATAAACAGAGCCAGCAGCGCACCGATGACGGTAAACGGCAGCGAGAACAAAATCGTAAACGGCGCCAGCCCGCCACCAAACGTGACGACAAGCACAAAATATACGATCGCTACGGCAGCGAGCATCGCCAATCCGAGCTGGGTGAACGCCTCTTCGATATCTTCGGTGACTCCTCCCATGTGGACATCGACATTGGACGGAACGCGCAGCTTGTCGATGGCCTTTTGCACGTCTGCCGACACAGCGGCGACGTCTTTCGTTTTCACTTCCGCCGACACGCTCGCGTATACTCGGCCGTCATAGCGCTGAACCTCACTGTACGTATGTCCTTTTTTCAACTCGGCCACATCTTCAATCGGCACTTGAACACCGAGCGGCGACACGATCGTTTTCTTCATCAAATCTCGAATATCGTCGTATTGCTCTTTTTCCGTTGCAATGTAGACGTTGAGATCTTCACCATCTTGCTTAACCGTCGCAATCGCTTGGCGCTCGCCATTCTCGGACAACGCTGCGGCGATTTGTGCAGCAGTCAGCCCGAATTCACTTAATTTTTTCTGGTCGGCGACAAGCGTATATTCTTCAAACCGGGCGGACATGCTTGTTTTCACATTGGTCAACCCATCATGATCGCGCAAAATGTCCGCTACTTTCTCAACAATTGGCTCGATTTCTTCCATTTGATCTCCATACACGTTAAGCTCAATCACATTGGATGTCCCGGTGCCCGAAACGTCCTGGCTTTGCCATTCCCCTTTGTCTCCGCGCTCATCAAGCGCCTTCATCACTTTTTCCTTCTCTTCGGCAAAGTTTTTCACATCGGGGTCATACTCGACATAAAACAGCGCTGCATTGTCCTGACCCGGGTTCATCGGGTTGCCCCCGCCGACAGACAGTTGAATGTTCTTTACTCCGTCGCGCTTCTCGAAAAACGCCTCCACTTCTTTGGCAATGCGTTCCACTTGATCCACCGTTTGCCCCGGAGCAGGACTGTACGTAGCAACGATCATTTTTTGCTCATCAGATGGCAAGAAGCTGACCCCAACATACGGGACGAGGAACAAACTTGCGACAAGCAGCAGCACGGCTGCGCCGCTCACGATGAGTTTATGATCCAACGACCAACGGAGCACCGTTTTATACCAAGACGCCAAGAGGCTTTTTCTTTCCTTTGCCCGGACGCGTTTCGCTGCCACGCCATTGCGGAACAGCCAGTGAGCCAACGCCGGAACAACGGTAACCGCAACAATTAGCGAGGCGAGTAACGCAAACACGATCGTTAGCGCAAACGGCAAAAACAGCTCGCCAACCATCCCTTTGACCAATCCGAGCGGCAAAAAGACGGCCACCGTTACAATCGTCGACGACGCGATCGGGATAAACATTTCTTTCGTTGCCGAGACGATCAGTTCTTTTCCAGTGAGCGGTTCATCCGGCAATGTCATGCGCCGGTAAATGTTTTCCACAACAACGATCGAATCGTCAATGACGCGGCCGATCGCCACCGTCATGGCACCAAGCGTCATGAGATTGAGCGTAATATCCATCTCATACAGCAGCAAAATCGCAATCAACAGCGACAGCGGAATCGACACGACGGAAATCAACGTCGTGCGGATGTTGCGCAAAAACAGGAAAATGACAATGACCGCAAACAGTGCGCCAAACACTGCTTTGTCCACCATCGTGTTCACCGAATCTTCAATCGGCTGCCCTTGGTCAAACACAGTGATAATGCGCAACCCGTCATAGCGCTTCTCGAGATCTTTGATTTTTTCCTTGACGGCGTTGACGACAGTGACCGTATTAGCGTCTTGCGCTTTCACGATTTGCACGCCGATTGACGGTTCACCGTTCGTCCGCGAAATCGATTCTGCTTTAGCGACGACTTCCACTTCAGCCAGATCGCTCAACGAAACAGAAGGAATCGAAGGAGATGTACCTGCTTGGCCGGAAGCGGCGCCTTGCATTTGGGCCGCTGCTCCTTGACCTGCCGCGATTCCTTGCATCTGACCGGCCGCTCCCATTCCTTCGCCGCCTGCCATCGGTGACTGCGCTGCTCCATTAGCAGGGGCGATCGGAATGCGGAGCGCTTTTAAGTCATCGACCGTGACGATGCGTCCGTCGATGACGACCGATTTTTCCGTATCTCCAAACGTGTACAGACCGAGCGGAAGTGAAACAGCGGAAGCCTGAATGACGTTGATGACCGATTGTTCAGTCAGCCCGTACTGCTTCAACTTCTGTTCATCGAATCGAATGTTCACTTCTTGCATTTGCTGGCCAGCGACTTCAACCGAATCAACGCCGTCGATGCCCTCCAATTCCGGGACGACATGACGCTCAACCGTTTCCGTCAGCTCAGCCAACGATTCGTCCGGATTGGTCACGCTTAATGAGATGACCGGAAAAGCGGAAAAGCTAATCCGGGAAACGTCTGGCTCCTGCGCCCCATCAGGCAGCTTCAAATGACTAAGCGCCTCTTTCACTTCATTTTGCGCTTTTTCCATATCTTTGTCGAACTCATATTCAATTTGTACAAACGATGCATGTTGAAAGGAAGAGGAACGGACAACCGTGACACCGTCCAAATGTTCGACCCGCTGTTCAATCGGCTCCGTCACCTTCTTGGCCACTTCTTCCGGCGTAGCCCCCGGATAGACCGTCGAGACGGAAATGAACGGAACGTTAATGTTCGGGATCGTTTCGAGTTTCATGTTCATTCCCGAATACAACCCTGCCACAGCAACAATAATCGTCAAAATCCAAATGGCGAGCTTATTATTGAGCGAAAACTGAATGACTTTCCTCACGCGCTTCTCCCCTTTAAATCCATGATCATATTGGTTCCACTCCACTATGACTGTACGGTCACAAGTTATATACTAATTGACCAAATGGTCATTTGTCAAAATGGGAAACCCACCTCATCTGATTGCTGAACATCGATCCGACATGCTGCTATGTATTCGAGCCTATTTCTAGGCCAACCATCCCGTCTTTTCTTCATTCAGGTTCCACCTTATCACACACCTCCCATCTTTTGTTATGCTCTAGCGACATATTTTTAATTACGACTCAAGACGTATTTTGGATTCAACTGTGTAAAAAAGACATGGATGATCTTGCTTCTGCGGTTGGCTTTTGTTTTTTGACCGTAAAATTACGTGAACAGCCGCGCGGCGAATACATCCGGTTGGGACAATCCGGCAATCGCCACGTAGATAAGCAAAACAAAGGATATAAGAAAAGCAAGATGGAGGATATGTGCAGTTACCGTATGGAGCTTGAAAAAGCGTCGGGCTCATGCTCCTTTTTCACTTGATTAGATGACTCACCGGCAGGAAATAAAAAGTTCTTGAAAGAGCGCCTGCTCCATCAAGTCCCCAAACCATTTCCTAACTATGTTGGTTTAATAGCTTCTTTTCATTGTTTGACTACATGTTCTATCCATTCTAAAGATGTGAATCCAATAGAAAATCAAATTCCGTATGTAATTGAACAAAGTCTTCTTTCTCTTTTTCGGATGTATTCGTACTCCTAAAAACAAGCAAAGCGTTCTAAGACATCCTTTCATTGCTTCATGGATAAAACTAACTAACGATTGTTCCGACGACCCCATGTCTTGATGAAACGTTCCAACTAAAAAGTCAGCTATTCCTCAAAAGCTGATGATGATTCATTGATTCTCCCCTTATATTGATGTTTCTCCTTTATTTAGTTGAATGGCCTGTTGGAATAACCCTACCTTTTTCGTCTTTTTTTAACACAATATTTGCTCAATATTAACTCTGGTTTCGACGGGACATTTATTATGAGAAAAAAGAGTTAACGAAGCGTATGCAATTACAACAGGAAGTGCAACAAAAAGATACATGGGAGCCCCTTGATTAGTTATACAATGCCTTTGGATTTTAGTTATTCGGGCCATCGAATAAAAAATGGAAGGATCTACGAGGTCCTTCCCGAGAATTTTACACTGATGAGAAAAACATAGTCAGATTTGTGATTTTGAACTGAAATAATTGGAAAAAGACAGTTCAAAATAATGTGCTAGTTACATTCTCATTTTTAATCTTAGCTTTTGTAAGATGTCTTTTTCAACATAATATACACCTTGACCGTCGGTATGACTTCCATACATCATTTGTTCATTAAAACACCAACAAAAATCCGCCCTCGTTCAATGAGAGGGCGGTTCATTCGGGTGGAAATCGACACAAAGGCCCCGACGTCTTTTATGACAAGAAGGCGGTAAACGGTGGGGGAACGATTGCTGTCTTGCATCTACACTGGATCGAAACAAAGGCTGTCTTGGCTCATTCGGTTAGTGGGCAGCTTCTCCTTTTTCCTCCAGTTCGGCCACCGGCACGTCCCGACGCTCATTGAGCCGGCCGTCGCGCAAATGGACAGTTGCCATTTGGTTTTCTTCGTCATACCCGTCAATCCAAACCGATACCCCGTTGTAATACACAGGAATATCGGCAGGTGATGAAACGATTTGTTTCACACGGTTCATATCCATAACCCACTATCCCCTTTCACTGACGTTTCGTTTCCTAGTATGGAAAAGAACAGGAATGTTTATGCAAAAACCGTCCACACTAAAGAAGGAATCAACCAAAAGAGGGATAGATGATGAAAATGAGGAACTTGCTTGTTTCCTATTGGCGGATGTCAACCGTTCTCCGTCTGTTCGCTATCGCGAGCGCCATTATCGTCTTGTTTGGTGCACTGATGCATGTGATTGAGCCGGAGACATTCCGCAACATCTTTGATGGCATTTGGTGGGCGAGCGTGACGACAACGACGATCGGCTATGGGGATATCGTTCCGAAAACGCTCGCGGGAAAGCTTGCTGCGATGGTGCTTATCGCCCTCGGCACTGGAATCATCGCTGCTTATTTCGCTTCGATATCGGCAGCAGCAGCTTCTCGGGAAACGGCGCATACGAACGGGCAGCTTCCATATACAGAGCGGGGACACGTCATTATTGTCGGTTGGAATGAGCGGGCACGCGAAATGCTGCTTCGCTTCGCTAGACAAGATTCGCTGCCCCGCTTTGTCCTGATCGACGCTACTGTACCATCCCATCCGCTTCCACACGTTCCTTTTCATTTTATTAAAGGGTCGGCACACGATGATGCGGTACTTGAAAAGGCCAATATTGGCCATGCTCAGTTTGTGATCATTACCGCCGACCCGCATAAAGCAGAAGAGGACGCCGATAAAGATACGATCGTCGCGCTGCTCGCTGCCAAGAGCCTCAACCCGTCGGTGTATGCCATCGTGGAAATATTGACCGCCCGCAATGTCCAAAACGCTTTTCGCGCCGGAGCGGATGAAGTGGTTCAAACGAACTTGCTGGCGAGCACTGCGATGGCGGCCAGCCTTCGCTCACCGGGAGTCGCCGGCGCCATCGAGAGAATGCTCGGTCGATTTGGCGAACAAACCTTGCGCCTTCTCCCCCCCACCGAGCAACAAATCGGCCAGCCGTTCGCCACCGTTCAGCAGCTGCTGCTTGAGCAAAATATCACGCTGCTTGGTGTCATCCGCGGGGACAATGGGAACCTTTCCATTTTGCCGCAGCGCCCGATCGAAGAACATGATCGCCTGTTCGTGTTTGTTCCTTAATCGAGCAGGAGGCGCTCCAGGTCTTGAACGAGCGCTTTGCCGACGGAAATATATTGCTCCGGAACGGTCGCATCCGGGTCTTGCGGTTCGGAAAACTGGTTGAATGCCGCTCCCACATTGCCGACATCAGCAAAATCGTCAATGCCGCGCTGATATTTATGCGCAAGCAAAAACGGACGCCCGAGCTCGACCGTTGTGCCATGTGAATCGAGCTGTCCATCAACTGCTTGAAACGGCACGCGCAAAAATTGGTAACCTACATGGTCAGCGATTTTATAGTCAAAATAGCCATGATCGTAATCCCAGCCGCCGCCAATCACATAACCGAGCGGCTTTAATTTTTGCTCTAAATCATAAAGTTGAAACTGCTTTCCTTCTAACCGTGATGGAATTTCAATCATGCACAACCCCTCCTTTCCTTTTATCGTTTCCCGTTTAGCGGCAATTATTTGCCCATCCCAGACTCTGGCACTTGGCGAAAAATGGACTGATGAGATGCAAACAAAGCCATGCAGAAACGATGGACTGTCTTTCAATGGCAACATGCCGCCGCGGAAGGAATTCATCGTTCACCATTTCTGCCATTCGCCTTCAACGAGCGTCAAAGTCATAAACAAAAAACGCCTCTTCCCCCGACTAAAGGAGAAGAGGCGTTGTTCGTTTCGATTCACTCTGGAAAATGCGGCCGAAACCGGCCGTACATGCCGAGAAAAAGCGGCTTGACCATCCTTTTGTTATTTCAACCGTTTCTCCAGTTCGTCTTTCAGCTCTTCGTAACCCGGTTTGCCTAAGAGGGCGAACATGTTTTTCTTGTACGCCTCAACACCTGGCTGGTCAAACGGGTTCACCCCGAGCAAATAGCCGCTCATGGCGCATGCCTTTTCAAAGAAGTAAACGAGATAGCCAAACGTGTATTCATCAAGCTTCGGCAAAGTGACAACCAAATTCGGCACGCCGCCGTCCGTATGGGCGAGAAGCGTCCCTTCGAACGCTTTCGTGTTGACGAAATCGACCGTTTGGCCGGCTAAATAGTTCAGCCCGTCTAAGTCGCTTTCTTCCGCTTCGATGACCAATTCATGGCGCGGCTCTTCAAGTTTCAGCACCGTTTCAAACAAATCACGGCGACCTTCTTGAATGTATTGGCCGAGCGAATGCAAGTCGGTCGAGAAGTCAGCCGAAGCCGGATAAATGCCTTTTTGGTCTTTCCCTTCGCTTTCGCCGAACAGCTGCTTCCACCATTCAGCGAAATAGTGCAAGGCTGGTTCGTAGTTAACGAGCAACTCGATCGTTTTTCCTTTGTTGTACAAAATGTTGCGAATGGCCGCATATTGGTAAGCTGCGTTTTCTTCGAGCTCCGAGCGGCTGAAGTCTTCGCGCGCCTTCGCTGCCCCTTCCATCATGGCGTCGATGTCAGCGCCGCTGGCAGCGATCGGCAGCAATCCAACCGCCGTCAACACTGAATAGCGACCGCCGATGTCATCCGGAATCACAAACGTTTCGTATCCTTCCTCGTCAGCGAGCGTCCGCAGTGCGCCGCGTGCACGGTCGGTCGTTGCGTAAATGCGGCGGCGTGCTTCTTCTTTGCCGTATTTGTCTTCAAGCAGCTTGCGGAAAATACGGAAAGCGATCGCCGGCTCAGTCGTCGTTCCCGATTTGGAAATGACGTTAATCGAGAAGTCTTTTCCTTCAAGGAAATCAATGACATCTTTCATATACGTCGAGCTGATGTTGTTGCCGACAAAGATGATTTGCGGTGTGGACCGCTTCTCTTTCGGCAAGGCGTTGTAAAACGAATGATGCAGCATCTCAATCGCCGCACGCGCCCCGAGATACGAGCCACCGATACCGATGACAAGAAGGACATCGGAGTCTGATTGAATTTTTTTCGCCGCTTGCTTGATGCGCGCAAATTCTTCTTTGTCATAGTTGACCGGCCAGTCTAACCATCCTAAAAAGTCATTGCCGACTCCAGTTTTTTCATGGAGCGAATGGTGTGCGACTTTCACCGCATCGCGCAAGTATGTAAGTTCGTGTTCACCAAAAAAAGCGAGCGCTTTGGAATAGTCGAAATGAATATGGGTCATTCAATTCTTCCTCCCATTCAATAATCATTGCCTTCTTTCACTTTAGCGGAACGGACAAGGGAAATCAAGCGATGCCCTCGAGTGAAAACGGATTCAATTCCGACAATTTTTTGCCGATCTATACGGCTTTCTTCGGCAGCCAACGTGCGATGGTCGGGGCCGCTACATTTGACATGTGGCTGCCATCAAAAAAAGCCGACCTAGCATTCAAGTCGCCGGCCGGCTTTGAAGGTTTCTTATAAAGACGCACGCAAAATGGCGAGCACATCATCACGATTTAACGTTTTGAAACGGCCAAACTCACCAAACGCCATCGCTTTATCCGCCATCAGCTCGAGATTTTCCTCGCCAATGCCATAATCAGCCAAGCGAGACGGCGCCCCGAGGCTCGACCAAAACGCGCGCAACCGCTCGATGCCCTCAAGCGCCACGTCGCGCTCCGTTTTGCCCGTCGGATCGACGTCAAAGACGCGCACCGCCAGTTGGGCGAAACGGCTGACATTTTCATCAAGCACATGTTTCATCCAATTCGGGAACAAAATGGCCAATCCCCCGGCGTGCGGGATATCGTATACAGCAGAGACCGCATGCTCGATATCATGCGTCGCCCAATCACCGCGCACGCCCATTTGCAAAAAGCCGTTTAAGGCGATCGTGCCCGAGTACATGATCGTCTCGCGCAGCTCGTAGTTCTCTAAGTCGTCAACCAATTTTGGCGCCGCCTCAATGACCGTTTTTAACACTGCCTCGCACATCCGGTCTTGCAGCGGCGTGTTCGGCGTATGATGGAAATATTGCTCAAACACATGGGACATCATATCGACGATGCCGTAAACGGTATGGTCTTTCGGCACTGTCATCGTGTACGTCGGATCCAAAATCGAAAATTGCGGGAATGTCACCGGGCTGCCCCAGCCGTATTTTTCTTTCGTCTCCCAATTGGTGATCACCGATCCGGCGTTCATTTCCGATCCGGTCGCCGCCAGCGTCAGGACCGTCCCAAACGGCAACGCCTCAGTGACAGTCGCTTTTTTCGTAATGAACTCCCACGGATCGCCATCAAATTTCGCGCCGGCTGCAATCGCTTTCGTACAGTCGATCACACTGCCGCCGCCAACGGCAAGCAAAAATTCAATTCCTTCCCGTCTGCAAATGTCTACCCCTTTTTTGACGGTCGAAAGGCGCGGGTTCGGTTCGACGCCTGGCAGTTCAACGACTTCGGCGCCAATGTCCGTCAATAGGCTCATGACTTCATCATATAGTCCGTTTCGTTTAATGCTGCCGCCCCCATAGACAAGCAGCACTTTTTTGCCATATTTCGGCACTTCTTCTTTGAGCTGCTCAATTTGTCCTCTCCCAAAAATGAGTTTGGTCGGATTGCGAAACGTAAAATTTTGCATTATGTATCTTCCTCCTTTTGCTTCTTATTATGGGGACAGACGTCGTTGTTGTAAAGCCGGACGCTTCGACGGCAAATCATGCATATTTTCTGCGGCTATGATTCATCCTATAAGTGACTGAAGGAAATTTTTCAAAGGAGGTATACAGGATGGGAACATGGCAACGCATTGCCTTGTTGTTGACAATCATTGGTGCGATCAATTGGGGACTGATTGGATTTTTTCAATTTGATTTAGTTGCCGCCATTTTCGGTGGACAAGATTCGGCTTGGTCACGCATTATTTACAGCCTTGTCGGCCTCGCCGGCTTGGTCAACTTAGCGTTGTTGTTCAAGCCGGCTGAAGAGCTTGAGCGCACCGAACCAAACCCGACACGCACATGACGGGAGACACTCACCGCCTGGCGGTGGGTGTCTTATTTTTTCGGTAAATCTTCCTTCTTGGATTGCTCAATCCATTCACGCAACTTTTCTTTTAACGGACGAAAGCCAGGTTCAAACGACATTTTCATGCGCGTCTGGCGCTTTTGCTTCTCTCTACCTGGCTCAAGCGCCTTTAAGGACAGGCTCGCTCGCCCTGCCTTATAGTCGACATCGAGCACTTTGACGGTCACTTCGTCACCGACATGGACATAATCGCGCACATTTTTTACAAAGCGGTGCGAAATTTCTGAAATATGAATGAGCCCTTGCATGCCGCCCTCAAGCTGGACGAACGCGCCATATGGCTGGATGCCTGTCACCTTCCCTTTCACAATCGCTCCTCGTTTCATCGTTGGCAAGCAAAACACTCCTATTGGCTAGTTTCATCTACGTTTCTGTATTATAACATAACCGAAAGGGAAAACCCAAAAAAAGATGTCCTGCCCATGGCAGAACATCGTCGATTACAAGCGTTCCAAAAACCGTTTCATCCGCTTAATCGCTTCCTGCAGCTGCTCAAGCGACGAAGCGTACGAACAGCGAATATAGCCTTCTCCGCTTGTACCAAAGACATTGCCAGGGACAACGGCCACTTTTTCTTCCAAAAGCAACCGCTCGGCAAACTGTTCGGACGTCAAGCCGGTATGGCGAATGGATGGAAACGCGTAAAACGCGCCTCCCGGCAAGTGGCACGGCAACCCGATTTCATTGAGCGAGGCGACGAAATAATTGCGTCGCCGCCGGTAGCTGTTGCGCATTTGTTCGACCTCGTGCTCCCCGTTGCGGAGCGCTTCAAGGGCGCCGTATTGCGCCATCGTCGGCGCACACATCATCGCATATTGGTGGATTTTCAACATCGCCTGCAAAAGCTCTTCCGGCGCTGCCGCAAAACCGAGCCGCCAACCGGTCATCGCAAATCCTTTGGAGAAGCCCGAAATCAAAATCGTCCGTTCGCGCATGCCGGGAACAGCAGCCATGCTTGTATGCTCACCTTCATACGTGAGCTCGGCGTAAATTTCGTCGGCAATGACCAGCAAATCATGCTTCTCCGCCAAGCGGGCGAGCGCTTTGAGTTCCGCTGGGCTAAGCACCGTTCCGGTCGGATTGTTCGGCGAACAAATGATCACGGCCTTCGTCCGCTCAGTGATCGCTCGTTCGATGTGCGCCGGCATGAGCTGAAACCCGTCGGCGCCAGACGCATGGACGATCACTGGCGTCCCGCCGGCGAGCACAACAAGCGGTTCATAAGCGACAAAACTCGGTTCCACCACGATCACTTCATCACCTGGATTGACAATCGCCCTTAGCGCCAAATCAATCGCTTGGCTCGCCCCAACCGTCACTAAAATTTCTGTCTCCGGACGGTATTCCACATGAAACTTGCGGCGCAAATAGGCGGCGATTTCTTGGCGCAGCTCGAGCAAACCGGCGTTGGCTGTATAGGACGTATAGCCTTGCTCGAGCGACAAAATGCTTGCCTCGCGGATGCTCCACGATGTGACAAAGTCCGGTTCGCCGACACCGAGGGAAATAACACCGTCAAGGCTCGAAGCGAGATCGAAAAACCGGCGGATGCCGGATGGCTTTAAGCTGGCAACCGTTTCTGACACATACATTTTTTTCGTTTGCGGATTCATGGTGCCACCACGATGCGACGATCTTGATCTCCTTTGTCGAATATCGTGCCGTCATGTTTATATTTTTTCAAAATGAAATGGGTGGTCGTCGAAATGACGGAATCAAGCGTTGACAGTTTTTCCGAAACAAACTGGGCGACTTCCGCCATCGACCGCCCTTCAATGACGACCGACAAATCATAGGCGCCGGACATTAAATACACCGATTTGACTTCCGGGAAACGGTAAATGCGCTCTGCCACCTCATCAAAGCCGACGCCGCGCTTCGGGGTGACTTTCACATCGATCATCGCCGTCACCCCTTCGTGGCCATCGACCTTCCGCCAATCGACAAGCGTCGTATACTGGACAATCACGTTCGCCTCTTCTAATTTGTGGACGAGCGCCTCTGTTTCTTCCACCGGCAAATCAATCATTTTCGCCAGCACATCGATCGGAGTCCGCGCATCTTTTTCCAATATTTCGATAATTTCCAGTTCTTTATCGCTCAGTTTCATGGAACATCCCTCCCTTTAAACCGTTTCGCTAAACCGACAGCCCGGCTGACCGTCGTCATGCCGGGAATGAACAAGATGCCGTTCGTTTCAGCTCGAGCAGCCGATTAGCAAGTTTTAGGCAGTCGCGAAAAGGAATTGTTTTGTCAAACGCGAATTCATATATAGACTGAATGCAAGCAGCGAGCGTGTGGGCATCATCCGTATGATATACGGCCTGAAGCACGTCAATCGCTTCTATCTCGTACGCGTCATTTCCGTAGCCGAACGGATCCCAGGCGCCAATGGTCTCAAGAAGCAGCCGGTTCAATTGTTGTCCGTCCATGCGCCGCCATCCACCTTCTTTCTTGATTGGGATATACCAATTATAAGCCATCGACCTGAAAAAAAGAAGGGAGAAGATACGATGTTTTCATTTGACCAAGTCATCGACCGCCGGGGCACGCAGTCGGTGAAATGGGATGATGTTGAGCGTTTGTTCGGCCATAAAGATGTGTGGCCGATGTGGGTCGCCGACATGGATTTTCCGGCTCCCAAAGCCGTACAAGAAGCGCTGCAAGCGCGAATAGAACACGGAATTTTTGGCTACACCGTCATTCCTGATTCGTTGAAAGAAGCGGTGGGCGAATGGCTCAAACGTCGCCACGAGTGGGAAATCGATCCGGCCTGGCTTGTGTTTGCCCACGGTGTCGTGCCGGCGGTCGCCGCTGCCATTGAGGCGTTTTCAGAGCCTGGAGACCGCGTCGTTGTCTTTTCCCCCGTTTACCGGCCGCTGTTTGATCTCGTCCGCCGCCATGATCGCACGCTCGTGCTTAGCCCCCTTCGCTTGACTGAAGACAATTATGTCATCGACTGGGACGACTTGGAGCGGAAACTGCCCGGAGCAAAATTGCTCATCCTCTGCCACCCGCATAACCCCGGTGGCAAGGTGTGGACAAAAGAAGAACTCGAACGGCTTGGGGAGCTATGTTTCAACCATGGCGTCTTCGTCCTTTCCGACGAAATTCACGCCGATTTGACGTTCCCACCCTATCGGCATATTCCGTTCGCCTCCCTCCATCCGGAGTTGGCGGCGCAAAGCGCCACGTTCCGTGCGCCGACGAAAACGTTCAACCTCGCCGGCTTGCAGGCGGCCGAAGCGATCATTCCCGATGAGTCACGGCGTCGGGCGTTCCGCCGCGTCCAACAGCGGCAAGGGTTTTTCACGCTCAATGCATTTGCCATTGCCGGAGCGGAAGCGGCTTACCGCCATGGCGAGGCATGGCTTGACGCCTTGCTTGCGTATTTGCAGCAAAACATCGACACAACCATCGCCCATCTCGCAGCGGAACTGCCCATTCTTCGCCCCATCCGCCCGCAGGCGACCTATCTCGTCTGGATCGACGGCCGTGGTCTCGGCCTGTCCGAAGCCGAACTCAAAAAACAGCTTCTCGAAAAAGGAAAAATCGCCGTTGAGTTCGGCAGCAAATTCGGGGCGGAAGGGAGCGGCTTCCTCCGTCTGAACGTCGCCTGCCCGCGCTCGACGCTAGAAGAAGGACTGCGTCGGTTGGTTCTCGCGCTGCGCTAGATCATGCCCATCCATCGGCATGAGGTGGGAGTCTTAAACGCCACGTGTCGTTTGTCGCTCCTCAATAAAAAAGGTGTCCCGTTGCTTATGTTGGGACACCTTTTTATGATCTCAAACCGCGATGCCTCCCCCGGAAGTGCAGGAGAGAGCGTTCAAGATGACTTGATTTTCCCGCAGGCGATGCGCTCGTCGGCATCTCCCGCCGGTTGGGTCATGCCGTCGTCTTTCTTGGCATGAATAACGATTGACGTTCCGTCCTTCGTCAACAACGACCCTTTTTCTCCTTCTTTTAACGTCACGTTCGGCGCCGTCAGTTCGACGTTGACCGTGCCGTCCTCTTTGACAATAATGTTTGGCAAATCACCGGCATGCGCGCCTTCTGGGTGGAGAAGTCCGTGCTTTTTCCCGTCAGGGTTGTAATGTCCGCCAGCCGATTGAAAATCGGGCGGCTCGCAACTTCCTTTTTCATGAATATGAATGGCATGCTCTCCTGGCGGAAGCCCTTCTAAGTCAAGCTTCAGCCGGACTCCCTCCGCTTGTTCCGTCAGTTCAATCGTGCCAATCGGATCACTGTCGGCATTGATCATCTCCACCGTCCGACTCATACCGCTCTGTTGGCCGCAGCCAGCTAAAACGAGCGCCACAGCCAAAAGAATCCCATATTTTCCCTGCAACACAAAACTCCCCCCAGCATGGCAGATGTTACCCGCCAGTATTGCCGAAGGGAGCCCATTTTATACATCCGACCTCGGCCCGGACTCGTCCTTGTTGCCATACAGCTCTTGCTCGAGCCGTTCCGCTTCTTTCTCTTGACGACGCGAAATGACAATGATGAGCCGCATCGTGAACACCGCAATGAGCAAAAACACGGTCATTGAAATGACCGCGGGAATATACTCCCTCTTATCTTCCGGAAAGTATAAAAATAGATTCAGCACCCATGGCCACATCGTTAGACAACCTTTCTGACTCAAAATCGTCCATCCTCATTATAGCACAAAAAAGCTGCCACCAATACAGCAGCTATAAAGCGAATTTTTTCCGCAGCTGGGTGAAATCGATCCGCTCCCCAATCGTCGGCGGCTTTGTCTTCGCCAAATATTTTTTATCGTTTTCAATGAGCCGGAAAATCGTATACGCGGTAAATGCGTCATCGAGCGCACAATGGGCTTTTCCAATCCCTTCGTTTCCGTACTCTTGCACAGCCTTGCGCAACGCCGTTTGATTTTTGTTGCCGAAAAAGCGTTTATACTCCATGGCCAAATCGCGGTGCTCTCCGGTAAATGGAAATTCCACTCGCGCCGACTGGCAGTTTTCCCGGAGCACTTTCATATCCATGTTTCCCCACGTTACAACCGTCGTCGGGCGCTCGCGGTCATATTGCCGAAGCAAGGAAACGAGCTCATAAAAACTCATTCCGCTGTCAATTTGCTCTTGGGTGATATTGAGAAACGACTTGCACCGGTCGGTGAGTTGCGGAAAACGGAGCGGTTTCACATAAGAGGAAAATTGGCTCACGATTTGCTCGTCAACGACCGCTACAAGGCCAACTTCAATAATTTCCGGAGAAAACCCGTTTGGGGTCGTTTTTGTTTCCGGCATCGTAAATTCAAAATCGAGAAACAAATATTGCGGGACGTCCATCATCGCTTCCCTCCTTTCCGCACAGCCACAGTCCGTCTTACTATTATTATATCACGGGAAAGCGATTGTTTATTTCTTTTTTCAGAAAATGGCGAAAAAGGGGCGGATGTCGGAAAAAACTTGACTGCTTTAAGAGAAAGAAGGACATCCCGCTATTTTGATTTTGTCTCCTCACTTTGCACGTTTTGCTAGTTTTTCTCTCTGTTTTGCCAAATCATCACGAACCGTCCCTTCCCATGGCCGAACCCCGGAGTAGTATGCGGCACGGCTAATCAAATGAGCCGACACCGGGGATGTTAAAAAAATAAAGACAATGGCCAGCAACAAACGGGAATTGAAATGGTGGTGCTTCAACCAAAAGTAAAATAACGTCCCCGTTAAGATGAAGATCATTCCAAGGGTAGTGCTTTTGCCAATGGCATGGCTTCTCATATAAACGTCGGGAAGGCGGAGGGCGCCGATGGCGGAGATCAACGTTAATAGCGCACCAGCCATGACGAGCAATACGATCAACCCATCAATGATTTCCGTCACGTTCAATCACCACCCCTTTTTGCAAAAACTTGGCAAACGCCGCCGTGCCAAGAAACGCCAAAATTCCGATCAACAAAATAATTTCTAAAAACACACTCGTCTCTAACACGATTGAAAGCACCGCCACAATGCCTGCAAGACAAATCCCGATCGCATCAAGCGCAATAACCCGATCCGCCACGGTCGGTCCCTTGACGACCCGATAGAGGAAACAAACAATGGCGAGCGACAAAAGAGCGAGCGCGATATAGAACATCACGGTCATCGACTCACCTCCAAAATCGTTTTTTCAAACGATGTCTTGATTTGCCGGATGACTTCGTCCACATCCGGCGCATCAATCGCATGAATATAAATCTCTTTCTTGTCATCAGAGACGTCGACTACAAACGTCCCGGGCGTCAATGTAATCAAGCTGGATAACAATGTAATTTCCCAGTCTTTTTTCACTTCAAGCGGAAAGGCGAAAATGCAAGGCTTTATGTTCAACGACGGAGAAAGGACAATTTTTAAAACCGCCCAGTTGGCCAACAACAATTCTTTGATGAAAATGAGCGCCAACTTCCCGATCACAAACAACGGTACGACATAAAACCGCGTCGAGAAATATCTTCGCAGCGCAAAAATGATGCCTAAACCAAGGAGATATCCAATGACAAACGATGACCCGCTAAATGAATCAGCAAGAAACATCCAAACGAACGCCAATAGAACGTTGAGCAGCAATTGCTGTGCCATTTGCCTCTACTCCTTCAGAACGGACTCAATATACAGCGACGGATCTGCCAACGTCGCCGCCGCTTGGGCGATGTATGGACGAACAAATTCGGCCCCGATCCCGTATAAAACGGCCAAGGCAAGAAGCGCGACAATCGGCACATACAGCGGGGCGACTCGTTTTTGCTCATATCCGCGCGCTTCTCCCCAACAAGATTGAATAAAAATTTTCATGACCGAATAAAGCACGAGTAAACTGGACAATAACACAATCAGTGCGAACAGAAGCTGTCCTTTTTCAAACGCCGCCCGAATAATCAGCGCTTTTCCGATAAACCCGCTAAACGGAGGAATGCCGCTAAGCGCAAGAGCGGTAAGGAATACGGCCCAGCCAAGCAACGGATACGAACCAAGCAGCCCGCTAAACCGTCCGAGTTGATTCGTTCCTGCGACATACGCGATCGCACCGACAATAAAAAAGAGCGCAGTTTTCATCACCATGTCTTGCAGCAAGTAAAAGATCGTGCCTTCCATACTTTCTTTTGTCATTAAAGAAATGCCAAACGCCATCACACCGATAGCCGCGACAATGTTATAAATGGCAATTTGCCGCATATCGCGGTAAGCCACCGCACCAATGACGCCAAGCACAATGGTCGCCATCGCCAACCACGCTAAGATGGTATGAGTATAACCGATATCTTGGCGGAAAATCAGCGAAAAAGTACGCAAAATCGAATACACACCGACTTTCGTCAACAAGCCGCCGAACAACGCAAGCACGGCCGATGGCGGAGCAGAATAGGCTCCTGGCATCCAAACATAAAACGGAAACAACGCCCCTTTTAACCCAAATACAATGAGAAAAAGCAAACAAATGACCGTCAACACGGCTGTGTTTTCCGCTCCAGAAATCCGTACGGCTAAGTGCGCCATATTCAATGTGCCGGTCACAGCGTACAAATAGCCGACGGCGATGACAAACAACGCGGAAGAAAACACATTGATGATCATGTATTTCATCGTTTCCTGGAGCTGGATTTTGGTGCCGCCGTGAACGAGCAGTGCATACGATGACATGAGCATCACTTCATAAAACACGAATAAGTTAAAAATATCCCCTGTACTAAACGCCCCGTTCACTCCGACAATGAGGAACTGAAAAAAAACATAGTAGTACATGGACGCCTGCTTCGAGTCAATCGTGTAAAAGGAATACAATAGACCAGCAAGCGCGATCACGCTCGTCGTCAACACTAACAGCGCCGAAAGCATGTCGGAGACGAGCGTAATCCCAAACGGCGCCGGCCAGTTTCCGACGTCGAGCTTTTGCACCCCTTCATGATCGACAAGGCGCACAAGCCAAGCGCCCGCAGCGATGAGCGCCCCCGCTGAAACGAGGGAAATCACCTTTTGCGCCTTCAACGATTTCACACAAAAAATCAAGATAACCGCCGTCGTCAATGGAATGGCAATCGGAAAAATTACTGCATTAGTCATGGTCTTCCTTTCCCCTCATTTGTTCAATGTTGTCCGTTCCAATCTCCTGATAAGAACGATACGCCAAAACGAGCAAAAAAGCCGTGACACCAAAGCTAATGACAATCGCCGTCAAAATAAGCGCCTGCGGAACGGGGTCGACATATTGTTCCGCCTGCACACCAAGCAACGGCGGTGCTCCTTTTTTCAATCCTCCCATCGTCAATAAAAGCAAATGCGCTCCGTGGCTTAACAATCCTGTGCCGATAATGATCCGAAGCAAACTTTTGCTCAACATTAAGTACGTGGCACCGGCAAACAAACAGCCGATGACGATAATCATGACGACTTCCATTTATTCTTCCTCTCCTATCGTTTCGATAATCGTCATGGTGACCCCGACAACGACGAAATAGACTCCTAAGTCAAACAAGACGGCCGTATGGAGCGAAACATCTCCAAGCAACGGCAGCATGACATGGCCGTGAGCATGCGTTAAAAATGGGACATCGAATACAAGGCCGCCAAGCCCCGTTCCTAAGGCAAACAGCAGTCCGATGCCAATGAGCGTCCGATAAGAAATAGGGATCATCGATCGGACCGTTTTGATGTCAAACGCCAACAGCAACAAAATGATGGCACCGGCGGTAACGAGGCCGGCGATGAATCCGCCGCCCGGATAATAGTGGCCGGCGAAAAAAAGCTGAATCCCGAACAAAATGATGATAAACGTGACAACGGCCGTCACCGTCCGCAAAATGAGTTCATTCATACTTGCCGTTCTCCCCTTTCGGAGCTTTCAGCTTCACTAAGGCGTAAATGCCGAGCGCCGCGATCGCTAGCACACAAATTTCAAATAGCGTATCAAATCCGCGGAAGTCGACTAAGATCACGTTAACAATATTTTTTCCAGCCGCTTTTTCATACGCGTTTTCGATATGGTATTGGGCAATCGACGCAAAGTTTTTCTCGCTGTACGCCAACAGGGCGATCACGCTGACCAATGCGCCGACGCCAAGCGAAATGAGGGCGTTCCCAAGACGGAAACGGACGCCTTTCTCATGGCGGCTAAGCTTCGGCAAGTGATAGAAACAAAGCAAAAACAGAGCGACGGAAATCGTTTCAATGACAAGTTGGGTTAATGCCAAGTCAGGCGCCCGGAACAGCACAAAGAAAAGCGAGACCGTATAGCCGACCGAACCTAAAGCGATAATGGCGACAAGGCGTGATTTGGCCACTAAAGTCGTCACCGTTCCGACCAAAGCTGCCAACACCAACATCAGTTCATGGACGCCCACGTCCGCTAAATGGCTTAACGAAAACTCCCCATCCACTTTCAGAACGATCGTCACAATAAGCAACGCGAGCATCGCGGACAAAATATACAAGAAATACGTCCGAACATACCCGGTCATGTAACGGCTTGTCAAGGAATGAGACTGCTCTTCCATCTGCCGCACAACCGTGTCATATAAGTGATTCAATGAAAGGCGCTGCGAAAACGCACCGTACACGCGCTTCCATGAATCAAACGTCCGATACAGCAACACGCCAAGGACAATCACTCCGATGGTCATCCATACTTCGATCGTCCATCCGTGCCAATGGCTAATGTGCACAGAAAGCCCTTCCTGGCGGAACACACCGTTGACAATGGCATCGGCCGCCGGAGCAATCACCGCATTGGACAACACATTCGGAAACAGTCCGAAGCCAATGACAAGGACAGCCAAAACGACCGGCGCCACAAGCATCCCCACCGGAGCTTCATGCGGCTGTTTCGGCCATTCGGAAGGCTTCGGGGCGCCAAGAAACGTTTTCCCAACAAAAAGAAGACTATATAAAAAGGTAAACACGCTTCCTACCCAAGCGAGCACCGGAAATAAGATCCCCCAGACATCAAGCGAAAACCAATGGGCGTTCGCCACTTGCACCATCGCAGCAAAAAACATTTCTTTGCTTAAAAATCCGTTAAACGGAGGAACACCCGCCATCGACAACGAACCAATGACCGCAATTGTAAATGTGATGGGCATGAAGCTAAGCAAGCCGCCAAGACGCCGGATATCTCGCGTCCCGGTCTCATGATCGACAATGCCGGCAGTCATAAACAAGCTTCCTTTGAACGTCGCATGGTTGATCAAGTGAAACACCGCTGCAACCACGGCTGCCATATACAAGCGGCGATCACTCGGATCACCATGAAAGGCCAGCGCCCCAGCGCCGAGCAACGACATAATCAACCCGAGCTGGCTCACCGTCGAATAAGCGAGCAACCCTTTCAAGTCTGTCTGGCGGGCGGCATGAAATGACGCCCAGCAAAGCGTCGCCATTCCAATGCCCATCACAAGCCAAACCCATAGCGAAGAAACAGCAAAAATCGGGGTGAAACGAGCCACTAAATAAATGCCGGCTTTCACCATCGTCGCCGAATGTAAATACGCACTGACTGGGGTGGGCGCTTCCATCGCGTCCGGAAGCCAAATGTAAAATGGAAACTGCGCGGATTTGGTGAACGCGCCAAGCAAAATCAAGAGCATCGCTGGCAAGAATAACGGATGTTGCGGCCACGCATCCGCCATATCGATCCAGTCACGAATGCTGTACGACCCTCCGCTCATGACCGAAAGCAATAAAAATCCACCAAGCAGAGACAGCCCGCCAAGCACGGTGATGAGCATGGATTTTTGGGCCCCGTATCGGGAACGTTCACGCTCATTCCAGTAGCCAATCAGCAAAAAGGATGAAAACGATGTCAATTCCCAAAACAGATAGAGCGCCATGGCGTTGTCTGAAAGAACGACGCCAAGCATCGCTCCCATAAACAAAAGCAAATACACGTAAAAGTGACCAAGTTTTTCCTTTTCCTTTGGCAAATAATAAATCGAATACAACACGACAAGAGAGCCGATCCCTGTGATTAACAGCGAAAAGAGCAAGCCTAACCCATCCATATAGACTTGAAAATCCATTCCGAGAGACGGAATCCAAGGGATCGTTTGTCCGTAGGGTTCAAGAGGGAGATGTTGAATAAAATACACAAACAATAAGACCGGAAGAGGGAGCACAAACCATCCAGTATGAATCGAACGCACATATTTATACAAAAACGGAACGAATAAAGCGAAAATCAGTGGTGAAACAATTGCCAAGTTTAACATAAACCATCCTCCTTCCCTAACTAACCAACTGTCATGTTTCCTTTTCCCCCTCGCATCGCCCCGCTTATCCTACTTCGTATTGTATCATAAACTCCCGCCTCTGTCGGCACAACGGTCTGCTGGAAATCAAGTCAGACTCTCGCCGCCTACGTATGTACGAAAAATTCCCCAAAAAGTTTCACCTTTCGCTGCCAATCCCATTGTTTCTATGGCACCGGCTTGCAGCGCAGCGAGTATATAAGTATTGACACTCCACACGCCTAAAGACGCGGGATTCTTGGATCGTTTGCTTATTGCTTTATTCAGCTCGGGATGATCCAACAGCCAATTGGTAAATTGGGTGTTGATCTCAGTCATCTGCTCGTATATCTCCTGTTTCGATTTGGTTGGCTTGTGAAGCTCCATCCAATTTTAAGGTGATCGCAGGCATCTTTTTACCTCCTGATGTTTATGATAGCATTAGGCTCGCTTTCATTCCGCCCCTAAAGGAGTGGGCTTTCTCGCTCGCGGGTCTGTAATCACGTAGGAAAGGAGGAGCCATCGAATGTTTTATTTCCCGCACCCGTCGGCATGGGCAAGGCAGTATCCGCCAATCGACCCTTCTATCTTCTCCCAATCGGCCGTCACCGCCCAGACACTCATGAACGATGTTGGAGTCATTTTAAAAAGGCTGGCCGAATCGCGTCCATTTGCCGCCTCGGTCATGTCCGCCGCCCAAGAAGGGAAAACCGAAGAAGTGAACCGCCTCATTCGTTCACTCGGCATCCGCTCGCAAACCGAAGTGTATTTCAATCCCGACGGCATCCGTCTGACGCTGTCGCCCCCTCCTGGAGCTCCTCGATGTTGCCAGCTCGTCATCGGCTTGCGTTGGAATGTGTTTCCGCCTTTGCGCCGATAGCCTTCGCCATCGCGGCGGCAAGCGAAATAGGAGGAAATGGTTGGCGAGCCGTCGCTTTTCGCCTTCATCACTTTGGCCGCCGTTGGACGATGAGCGGCCACACTCGATGCGACAACACCGCTTCCACCCGGGCGCTGGAAGCGGGCTGTCGTTGGCGTCTTGCCGCTCCAGAAGCCTTTTTCACACAAAAACAGTTCTTGCTGATGACGTTCGTGAACAAAAAAAGACGGCGATCGTCCCATCCCCGTCCAATGTCTTGGCGAACTCGCCGGCCTCTTCCGTTTCCATTGCGCATCCAATTGCGTGCGTCGATAGAAGATATCACCGAAAATGATCGTGACAACGAAATCAACATCATCAGCTTAACCGCCTTGTAGTCTAAAAAGCGCAGCATTTGTTTTTCAAACATGTAAACGAAAGAGGTCCGATCCATCCGTGCTCCTTCACGCATTGTCGTTTTCATCAAACGGCTGCCGCTTGCCGATTTCCGCCGGGGTGCGCAAATCGTAGCCGTCGTCATTTTTGCTTGTATGAATGATGTCTTCGTTTGCCCCCATTTTGCTCGCCCATCTTATCTCCTCATCAGGCATAAACCGCTCCATCGCGATCCCTCCTTTCGTTTTCCTTGCTCTCATCGCGCTTGATCCGTTTATGTCGCTCCTTCTCGCAACATGGCAGCTTGAGGACAGCGCTTTTGTTTAGCATGCCCCGCGGCGAATCACATCATCCGTCGAAAAAAGAGGATTGACAGTCAACCGTTTGTTCGATATGATTTTGTTAACTTAAAAACAAAAGGAGGTTTACATATGGACGGACAACAGACTTCCCTTCGCCCGCTCGATATGACGCTCGCCGCCATGTTCGTCGCCTTGATGGCAATCGGTGCAAACATCACGTCATGGGTGCCGTTTCTTGTTGTCGGCGGCGTGCCGATCACGTTGCAAACGTTCTTTTGCGTGCTTGCCGGTGCCGTATTAGGGCGGCGGCTCGGTGCGGTCGCAATGACTGTGTATATGCTCGTCGGCCTTGCGGGCGTACCGGTGTTCGCCGGCCTCAACGGCGGATTATCGATGATGTTCAAACCGACATTTGGCTTTATTCTTTCATTTATCGCCTCCGCTTATGCGACCGGTTGGATCATCAATCGCGGCCCGCAGCCGGCGTCAACCGCCCGCTTTATCACCGCAGCGCTCATCGGCATGGTGATCAACTATGTCATCGGCACGAACTGGATGTATATGGCGTATCAATTATGGGCCGAAGCACCGGAAGGGTTGTCGTATCAAATGGTGTGGGGGTGGATGCTCGCTCCGCTGCCGAAAGATATTGTGTTATCAGTCGTCGCCGGTTTGATCGCCCCACGTCTTTGTCGGGCGATTGGCCGATCCGTTTCCGCAAGCCGGCCCGCCGCATAAAAAAACGCGCCTGTTTATAGCAGGCGCATCTCTCGTTAGAAAAACAAATTGAACACTTGGTATAGAAAAGCAGCAATTAACGCCGAAATCGGCAATGTGATGATCCATGTGAGCACAATCCGGCGGGCGACGCCCCATTTGACTCCTTTCACCCGCTGAGCGGCACCAACCCCCATAATCGCCGAGGAAATGACGTGCGTCGTACTAACCGGCAGATGGAACGTGGTTGCTGAAAAAATGATGAGTGCGGATGATAAGTCGGCTGCTGCCCCGTTAATCGGGCGGATTTTCATGATCTTTCCGCCGACCGTTTTAATGATTTTCCATCCACCGACGGCTGTCCCAAGCCCCATCGCTGTAGCAGCGGAAATGCGCACCCACTCAGGGATGTCGGTCGTCGCGTGATATCCGCCGGCGATCAATGCCATCGTAATGATCCCCATCGCTTTTTGGGCGTCGTTCGTCCCATGCGTATACGCCTGCAATGAGGCGGTTACGATTTGAAACAGCCGAAAACCTCTCGTCGTGCTGTATAAGTTCGCGTTTTTAAAGATAATGCGAAAAATCGTCATAACGACAAAGCCGACTGCTAACGCCAAGAACGGCGAAAAGATGAGCGATTGTAAAATTTTCAAAAATCCGCTGTAGTTTAAAATCCCAAACCCAGCCGCGGAAATCGCCGCTCCGGCAATCGAACCGATCAGCGCGTGCGAGGAGCTGCTCGGAATGCCGTAATACCAAGTAATCAAGTTCCAAGCGATCGCTGACGTGAGGGCGGCTAAAATAATGACCGGTCCGTTTTCTAAGGCAAATGGATCGACGATGTCTTTCGTAATCGTTTTGGCCACGCCCGTAAATGTCAAGGCACCAATGAAGTTCATCGTAGCAGCTAAAAGGATCGCGCGGCGCGGCGTGAGCGCTCTTGTCGATACAGAAGTGGCGATGGCGTTGGCTGTGTCATGGAAGCCGTTAATAAAGTCAAACGCCAGCGCAAAAACGACAATTAATACCGTCAAGACAAGGATCATATCCATGAAAACAACGTCCCCTTTTATGCGTTGCGCATGATGATCGTTTCAAGCGTATTGGCGACATCTTCACAGCTATCGGCAATCTCTTCAAGCATTTCATAAAGCTCTTTATATTGGATGAGCTTAATCGGATCTTTTTGCGTCACAAACAAGTTTTTGATCGAAGCGCGCAAAATTTCGTCACATTTTGTTTCATAGTCTTTAATCTTAATGGCGTGTTGGCGCATATCGAGCAATTTTTTATGCGAAAGCAGCTCTAAGGCATGCACAATTTCGATCGTGCTTTGATAAATGTAGTCGAAAAACTTCACCATATGTTCGTCAATATCCGTAAACGAGAACATTTCGAACCGAGCCGAACATTGCTCGAAGCCATCAAGTACATCGTCCATTTTCATTGCTAATTGGTGGATGTCTTCCCGCTCAATCGGCGTAATAAACGTTTTGTTTAAATGAACGACGAGTTCATGGATGTATGAATCGCCTTTCCGTTCATACTCCTTCATGACGCGGGCGAATTCTTTCAAGTCGCTCACACTTTGAATTTTATACTCAACAAAATATTGAGCCGCTTCCTTTACATTTTCGGAGATCGTGAACAACATGTCGAAGAAAACGTCCTTTTTTGGCGAAAAAATCATACCGGACACCCTCCATTGTTGGAATCAAAAAAAATCACCGCTACCTATTTTAACAATTTCAACTTCATTTACAATAAGCAAATAAGAAACTTTACACGAAATTTACATTCCCTTTACGTTTTGTTCGCCTCTTTGTACTATGTAGCGTACCAAAAGAAAGCTGGAGCTATGCAACATCGCTCCAGCTCTTCAATCGCTTATTCAAATCGTTCGACAAACGCCGTCAGCGTTCGCACCATTACACCCGTCGCCCCGGCTGGGCCGAGATCACCGTCTTTCTTCGTGGTCGCCGTGCCGGCAATATCTAAATGCACCCACGGTGTGTCTTCAGCGAATTCGCCGATGAACGCCCCGCCCATAATCGCGTGCCCTTCACGTCCTGGAGAATTGTTTAAATCAGCAATTTTGCTGCTTCGCACCCGCTCGCGGTCTTTTTCCGTAATCGGCAGCCGCCAAATGAATTCCCCGGTCTCCATGGACGCTTCCAGCAGCTGTTCAAACAGCGCTTCGTTGTTCGTCATCGCACCGGTTTTATCCGTGCCAAGCGCAACGATCACTCCGCCGGTCAACGTAGCAACATCAATCAAATAACGAGCGCCATGCTGTTTCGCGTAGGTGATCGCATCGGCCAAAATGAGCCGTCCTTCGGCATCCGTGTTTCTCACTTCAATCGTTTTTCCGGAAAGCGATGTAATGACGTCATCCGGCTTAAACGCCTCAGCACTAATCATGTTGTCGGTTGCCGGAATGACGGCGAGCACGTTTTGCTCCGGACGGAGTTCGCCGATCGCTTCCATGGCACCGAGCACCGCGGCGGCGCCGCCCATATCTGTTTTCATGTCGATCATGCTGTCGCGCGGCTTCAGGCAATATCCTCCCGTATCAAATGTCACCCCTTTGCCGACGAGGCCGATCACGTTCTCCCATTGCTCTTTTCCTTGGTATTTTAGAACGATCAGCTTGGGCGGCTGCTTTGACCCTTGATTGACCGCCAATAGCGCGCCCATACCGAGCCGCTCCATCTCTTCTTTTTCCAAAATTTCATAGTCAAAATCGTACCGTTTCGCCAACTCCACGGCATAATCAGCCAAATCGGATGCCGTCAGCAAATTGCCCGGCGTATTGACGAGCGTGCGCGCTGAGTTGGTCGCCTTCCCGTACACGGAGCCGACAAATAAGCTTGCCTCGATTTCTGCCGCATCGGCCGCCGTATATACGGTGAGCGATTCAAGCGCATAGTCTGGTTCCGACTTTTTCTGCTTATAGCCTGGGAACTCATATGTCGCCAAATAGTACGCCTCAGCTAACGCATGCGCCGCCTCGTTCGAATCGACCGTTTCTGTCGTAAATGTGTCAAGAGCGATCGCGGCCTCGGTCCGTTTCGCCTGCTTCCATGTGCGAAACAGCTTGCCGAACACTTCACGAAGCCGTTCAAACGTCAGTTCTTCTTTTTTGCCAAGACCAACAAAATACAGCCGCTTAACTCCGGTCGGCAACATCGTATGAATGGTGGCAATGCGCCCCCGTTTGGCGGAAATGTCGCCTTCTTTCCGCAGGTTGGACAACTGCCCACCGAGACGGGAATCGTACTCGCCGGCAAGCCCAGACCACGAATCTTTCCCCTCAAACAATCCGATAGCCAACGCCTCGTGCACCACTTCTGCCGATGACCATGGTTTTACCGTAAACATTCTTTCATCCCTTTCATGGTGATTCATTCCATTTCTCATTATAGCGAAACATGGCGATTATTTCGATTGTCTAATGGATTTTCCCTCTTTTCTTTTACTAGAAAAACGGAAGGGAAAATGATGAGACAAGGCGAATGAGTAAAAAAACGATGGATGAAGAAAGGACTAGCGCCCATGAGAATCGTTTCTCTTTGCCCGAGCAATACGGAAATGCTCGCCTACCTTGGCCGGCTCGATGATGTCATCGCCGTTGACCAGTCTTCCGACTGGCCGCCCGCAGTAAAGCAGCTGCCAACCGTCGGGCCGGATTTGCGCATCGATATGGATGAAGTCGAGGCGCTCAAACCGGATCTCGTCGTCGCCTCCTTAAGCGTGCCTGGGATGGAGCGCAACGTCGAGGAACTCGCGCGCCGCCGCCTTCCCCATCTCGTGCTGGCACCCCATTCGCTTGACGACATTGCCTCTGATCTCCTTCGATTGGGGGAAGCGCTCGGTGAAAAACAAAAAGCGGCTGAACTGGCTCGCCGCTACCATGAATGTCTGAACGAGTACCGCGAACGGGCAGCCGCTGTCACCGAACCGGCCCGCCTGTATTGGGAATGGTGGCCGCGCCCATTGTTTACCCCAGGCGGTGCCAACTGGCTGAGCGAGCTCAGCGAACTCGCCGGCGGACGCAATATTTTCGCCGACTGTGCCAAAGCGAGCGTCCAGACGGAATGGGACGAAGTCGTCGCCCGCAACCCGTCGCACATTTTGCTTGTGTGGGTCGGCGTGCAAACAAAAAAAATGAACGCAAATGCCGTGACCAAGCGCCCAAACGCAGAACAAACCGAGGCGGTCCGCACCGGACGCATCCATCTGCTCGAGGAGGCGCTTTATTGCCGGCCGTCGCCACGCCTGCTTGTCGGATTAAAAAAATTAGCGCCGCTGTTGCATCCGGCGCTGTTCCCTCCCGCTGACGACAGCGACCCGCTCTTCGATCGCTGACGGGCGGGAGCCCCTCTATTAACTTTTCGACTCTAAGTATTGCTGGCGGAACACTTGCATCGTTTCATCCTCATTCAGCCGCGTCAACTCTTCCTCGGACAACGTGCCGTTTCCTTTTTGCACAATGTAAACTTTCACTTTCTTTTTTCCCCAATATTTATATACATCTTCGACCGTTTCATAGTATAAGTCAATGCGGTGGCCTTTGATTGCCCCGCCTTTATCGGCTACAACGCCGAAGCCATAACCAGGGATAAACAAAATCGTGCCAATCGGAAAAATGTTTAAATCCGCCGCAATCGTTGAATAAAGGTCACGTTTCACACGCACTCCCGAGTACGTAATGCCGTACTCAGGATGATCAGGGGTTTTCCCGGTCGATTCGACGCCGGCCGTATAGCCGGTGGCTATGACTTCAACCGACGGATATTTCGACCAGTCAAACTGTTCCTCAAGCCGCGGGGCGGATCCGTTGTTGCTTTTGGCGCTTCCTTTCACTCCCCGATCCGGTTCATGATCTGCTGGTGAACCAATAAGCAAGGGACGGAGAACTGTGTTTGCTTCAACCCCGGAAATGGATTGAAATGTAGAGAGCAACGCCATGATGAACAACAGCGTCATCGCGATTCGGCGTGCCATTTGCCTAAAACAATCCAATGTCCTCAACTCCTCCCACATCTCTATTTATCTCCATCCAAAATCGAAATATTCATTGCAAGAAACACAAAAAACGAAAAACTGTTTTTTCAGAAACATCCGTTTCCGATTTTTGTTTCTCTCCTCGCATCATAAAGGCTTTATTCACCGAAACATTCGCCTATCCATTGAGCACGAAAACGGCCATGGGCGCATACGTTAAGCAAAAATAAAAACGCCCCCGCTTGCGCGGAGGCGCTTTAAAACATTTGATATCCTTTTGCCCTTAACGTCCGAATCGCCCACCCAGCACAAAGAGCGCCGGCAAAGCCGCTAGACAAAATCAACAAATCGGCGGCTGCCAATGAAGTGATTTTCCGGCCGAGTGCTGCGAACGAATCAGACGGTGCGGTCAAATAACGAGTCCAAGGCACATCGTCAATAATGAAGATCGCGACGATCGGAAAACAAACGGCCATAATCCATGTCATGCGCAGCAACATATTTAACAAAAACCCAATGCCAAAAAATAAGACGAAAAATAAAAGCATAGAAATCAGCACAACCGGCAAACTCATTTGCATCCGCCCTCAAACCTCCCTTACACTCTTTTTCAGTGTACTGGATGGGCGGATGACAGTCAATGTCAATGCTTGTCGTCTTCTTCTGGCTCACTTCCTGTTCCTTGGCAACCGTAGCACGTCTCCGAGCCGCCTAGTAAGAGCTGGACGTACCCGTGTCCCTCACAATACGGGCAAGCGTTAATCGTAACCGTTCTTCTCATTGATGTCCCCTCCACTTCTTTTCTGTTAATATATCAAAATTTTCTGTAAAAACAAACAACGATTCTCCCTTATTTTTGTTCATGTAAGCGAATACATCTGCATCTTACTTTTGTTTTCTTGATTATTCTTTATATTTTGATGATTTAAAATAAAGGCGGTATTTCGTGTACCCGAATGGATCACCTGGGTTTAAGCCATCATGGGGGGAAAGAGAGGCCAACGGTTCCAACGCCAACAAATAGCGAATCAGCCCTGATGTCGCTGGATCGTTGCTAAGCGCCTCTTTACTTAAAAACGCTGCTGCATGCAGCTCATCTTTCTGCACGGTAATGTCTTTCGAGCGCGGACGAAGAAGAAAAATGGCCATATTGTCACTGATTTCTTCATTGATGACACCGGTGCGCAAGCCGAGAAAGGCGACCGGTTCGGCGTCGATCCCTGTTTCTTCCTTCACTTCCCGGACAGCTGCTTCATCAATCATTTCCCCCGGCTGGACAAACCCGGCCGGCAGCGACCATTTTCCTTTCAGCCCGCTATATTTTTTCTTAACGACAAGCCACTCCCCTGCTTCATTGATGACGAGCCCGGCCGCCGCAATCCATACGTTTCCGCGTTTGTTGTTCATTGTCCTCATCCTTTTTCCATATCGTTTGACACGATTTGTATTTCGACAAAGAAGCGGCCGTTCCCTGTTTTTTGCCATAACAAAAAAGCTTCCGCCATCGCGGAAGCTTTCGTGACCGATTAGAAAAATTTAAATTTCCCTTTTTTCATGACAAGCGACGAACCGCCGATTAAATACAAGGCGCGGTTGTCAATCACTTTTTTCATGAAGCTAGCCTTCGTTCCCCACAATTTTTTGCCGAATACAACACCGATCGCATCATCATGACCAAGCGAGCAGACCGTCCCTTTAATATCGGGTTTGAACGACTCGAGTTCCCCTTGACCGCGGATGAGCACGGCCAAGTTTTTCGCACACAGCTGGCCTTCTTGCATTGCGATTTGAGCCGTTGGCGGATACGGACGGTTCGTTTCTTCATTAATGATGAGCGCACAGTCACCAACGACGAAAATGTCTTCATAACCAGGAGCGCGCAAGAACGGGTCGACTTTAATGCGCGAGCGCATCGTTTCAAACCCGGATTGTTCAAGAACGCTGCTGCCGCGGACGCCAGCGGCCCAAACGACGGTACCCGCTTTAATTTCCTCGACTTCGTCACCTTTGGCGACAATGATTCCATCCGGTGTGCACTCTTTAATCGCCGTGCCGATTTTAAATTCGACCCCTTTGCGTTCAAGCTGGCTGACCGCGTATTCAACAAGCTCCGGATCAAAGCCTGGCAACACCGTCGGCGCCGCTTCAACACAAATGATGCGCACTTTGTTCGGATCAATGTCATACTCGCGGCACAACTCCGGAATCCGGTTGACGAGTTCGCCTAAAAACTCGATGCCGGTGAACCCTGCCCCGCCGACAACGATCGTCAGCCGCTCGTCTTTCTTTTCCTCTTCCACATTGTACGTCGCAAATTGATACTCAATATGTTCGCGAATTTGCCGCGCTGCATTGACATTGGCGATCGAAAATGCGTATTCTTTCAATCCTTTAATGCCGAACGTTTCCGATTCAAACCCAAGGGCGATGACAAGGTAATCGTACTCCAATTCGCCATTTTCGAGCAGCACTTTCTTTTCATTCGGAGCGATTTTTGTGACAGTGTCTTTAATAAACTTTACTTTGTTTCGGTCGATGACATCAGCGATCGGGTAGCGGACGCGGTCATGGTGCAACGTCCCAGCCGATGCTTCATGAAGCCAAGTTGTCTCATAATGATAGTCATGCTTGTTCACTAACGTAATATTCGCCTCGTTCACCCCGATAAGCTTTTGCAGGCGAACCGTAGTCATGAGTCCGCCATAACCGGCCCCTAAAATGACGACATTTGGTTTTCTCACCTGAATCACTTCCACCCTTTTTAATTTTTTTCCACGCGTTTCTTATAGCTTTTGCTGCTATCCCCGTTTTTATTGAACGAAGTTTGTGAAAATATTCACGTTATTCTACAAAAAAATGTCGATAGACTGTCACAAAAAATTAACAATCTCTCCACAACAATATTAGTTCTTTTTGCTCCTCTTTTCAAGCCTTTTTTTCGACTGCATCAACAAAAAAATTGAACGTTATAACCGCCTACATTTATGGTAAGATAAACTTGTAGTGCCATTATTTTATGCAGGGAGGAATGTCGGTGAGAGAAGATCGGAACGTGTATGATGTAACGGTGATCGGCGGCGGGCCGACTGGGATGTTTGCTGCGTTTTACGGCGGCTTACGCCAAATGAACGTGAAGATCATCGAAAGCCTTCCTCAGTTAGGTGGGCAACTGGCCGCTTTATATCCGGAAAAATACATATACGACATCGCTGGATTCCCAAAAGTGCGCGCCCAAGAACTCGTTGATCAACTGAAAGAACAGCTAAGCAGATTTTCGCCCACCATTTGCTTGAACCAGTCAGTGGAAATGCTGGAAAAACAAGAAGACGGAACGTTCAAACTCACAACAGACAAAGAGATCCACTATTCGAAAACCGTCATTATCACCGCTGGAAACGGAGCTTTTCAGCCGCGTCGGCTCGAGATTGATAGCGCTTCCCAATATGAAGGGAAAAACTTGCATTATTTTATTAGCGACTTACAACAGTTTGCTGGGAAGCGTGTGCTCGTCTGCGGCGGGGGTGACTCGGCAGTCGACTGGTCGCTCATGCTCGAACCGATCGCTGCAAGCGTCACGATCGTTCATCGCCGCGATAAATTCCGCGCCCATGAACACAGCGTCGAGCAGCTGATGAATTCGCGCGTACAAGTGAAAACACCGTACGTGCCCGCTGAATTAATCGGCGATGAACACGGCATCCGCCAAGTCGTCCTCGAACATGTGAAAGAAGGAGCGAAAGAAACAATCGATGTTGACGCCGTTATTGTCAACTACGGTTTTATTTCCTCGCTCGGTCCGATCAAAAACTGGGGGCTTGACATCGAAAAAAATTCGATCAAAGTCAACTCGCGGATGGAGACGAACATCCCGGGCGTATATGCAGCCGGCGACATTTGCACATATGACGGAAAAATTAAACTGATCGCCTGCGGCTTCGGCGAAGCACCGATCGCCATCAGCAGCGCCAAAACGTATATCGACCCGACGGCACGGATGCAGCCGGCACACTCGTCGTCCCTTTTTTAAGCAAAGAGCGTCCCGAATGGGACGCTTTTTCGTTCATGCACGTTCGCCTTCGTTGGCGGCCGCCTCTTGTTCGCCGTCCTTTCTGGCCACAAGAGCGGGCAACTTCTCTGTCTCCTTGTTTACGGCCTTTTCCTTCCATGCCATTTGGAGCTCTCCCATAGACCGCTTTCGCCAACTGAGTGAATCGGCTTGCTTCCGACAGACGAAATCAATAATGGTGAGAAACCGGTTTGTCGCCTCGATATTGTCAACCGTTTAACATTGCTCCGGCGTGCCGGCGTTTGTGGCCGTGCGGAATGACGAGCCGCAGCCGCATGTTGCAATGGCGTTCGGGTTATTGATCGTAAACCCGCCGCCAAGGAGCGACTGTTTGTAGTCAATGACCGTGCCGCGCAAAATGGGGGCGCTGTCGCGGTCGATCAAAATTTTAATCCCGTGCTGTTCCAATTCGATGTCATCATCGTTCCGCTCGTGCGCAAACCCCATGCCGTACGACAGCCCGCTGCAGCCACCGCCATGGACGCCGACGCGCAAATAGGCGTTTTCCTCTTCCTGCTCTTTCATCATGTCTTTAATTTGAAACGCTGCCGCTTCCGTCAGCGTAATGATCGCTTCGGTCATACCGATCCCTCCTTACTTATAGTATATCGTTTTGTCTTTCGGATGCTCAACCGTTCTGCCCGCCTCGGTAATAATACACACCGGTGCACACCGTTTCGGCTGGGCCGGTCATGCGCACTTTTCCGTCGTGTCCCCAGGTGATCGTCAAATCCCCGCCAGCTAAGTGAACGACCGTTTCCACCCCACGCGCCGTTTTGCCGTTTAACACAGAAGCAACAACCGCCGCACATGCCCCGGTGCCGCACGCCTGCGTGACGCCTGAGCCGCGCTCCCAAACGCGAAAGTGAAGCTCTCGCTCACTGACTACTTCGACAAATTCGACGTTCACCCCTTCTGGAAAACGGGCATCCTTTTCGACGACTGGGCCGAGTGTAGTCACTGGTGCCTTTTCAATATCATCCACATAAAAAATGACGTGCGGGTTGCCCATCGATACAGCCGTAATTTCATACTCACGACCGTCAATCGCAAACGACTCGGCAACGACTTGCTCCGCTTCCGGTCCGGTCATTGGAATGGCGCTCCGCCGAAGGCGCGGCTCGCCCATATCGATCGTCACGCTCGTCACCTCGCCGTTTTCCACGGTCACTTCAGCCTCGACGAGCCCGGAAAGCGTTTCGATTAAAAACGAGCGGTCACGGACGATGCCATGCTCGTAGGCGTATTTCGCCACACAGCGCAAGCCGTTGCCACAGTTCTTTCCTTCCGAGCCATCACTGTTAAAAATGCGCATTTTCACTGGCGCTTGCTCCGATGGGCAAATGAGAATGAGGCCATCGGAACCGATGCCGGTGTGGACATCGGCCACAGAGCGGGCGATCGCCGGCAGGTCTTCTTCCGGAAGCGTTTCACGGAACAGATCGACGTATATATAACTATTCCCCAACCCATGCATTTTCGTAAACGAAAACGAGTACACAGTATGCCCCTCCTCATGATTTTCACTTTCTTATGTATAACAATACCGCCCCTTGGACAAAATGGGAATATCCCCCGTTTTTTCATATACATTGAAGAGGATGCCACCTTGTGGGCATCCTCCTTTTTACGTTAAAACATCGGGTTTTCCTCAAGATGCCGATAAATATTTTCCACAAGCTGCTCTGGCGTCTCACCGCTGACAAACTCGCCGTTCACGAGCGCAAACAACGTATCGGCGCAACGCGTGCAATAGCTTAAGCAGCTGTATTCGATAATATCCAAATTCGGATCTTTTTCGAGTATTTCCATCGCTTTCTGCGATCCGCTTGCTAAGTTGCTGATGCAAAACTCGATGATTGGTAAGATCATGGGTGTGTTCACCTTCCTGATTCCCATCGTAGCGGTTTTGCGCCACGGCGTCAACGAACATGCACGCTAGGCGGTTGGACAGAAAAATTGTTGTTCTTTTGTCACAATTTCGCTATACTTTTTTATGGCATTGGCGGCTTGAGAAACTGAACAAAAGGGGACTTTAGCCATGAAACATCTCGTACTGCTTGGCGGGGGATACGGCAATATGCGCATTTTGCAACGCCTTCTCCCGGATGGAGTGCCAAACGACATTCATATTATCCTCATTGATCGCGTTCCGTACCATTGTTTAAAAACAGAATATTACGCTTTAGCCGCAGGGACCATCAGCGACCATCATATTCGCGTCCCATTTCCGGAACATTCACAACTTACATACCAGTTTGGCGAAGTCGTCTCGATCGACCTCGACAAACAGCTCGTCCATCTGAAGGATGGAAACTCCATCCGTTACGACGAACTTGTTATCGGGTTGGGCTGTGAAGATAAATACCACGGGGTGCCGGGCGCTGAGGCATACACGTACAGCATTCAGTCCATCGACAAGGCGCGCGCTGCCTATGAAGCGCTGAACAACTTACCGCCAAAAGCAACGGTCGGCATCGTCGGCGCCGGCTTAAGCGGCGTTGAGTTGGCAAGCGAACTGGCGGAAAGCCGCCCGGACTTGCACGTGAAGTTGTTTGACCGCGGGGAACGCATTTTGCCGATGTTCCCAAAACGGTTGAGCGATTACGTTGAACGATGGTTTGTCGAACACCACGTCGAAATCGTCCGCCATTCGAATGTCACGAAAGTCGAGCCGGGCGTCTTGTACAATCATGATGAGCCGGTGCCTTGCGACGTCATCGTCTGGACGGCCGGCATTCAGCCAAACCGCGTCGTCCGCGAACTGAACGTGGAAAAAGATAAACAAGGCCGCGTCGTACTGACAAAACAACATTACATCCCTGGCTATGAAAACGTATACGTCGTCGGCGACTGTGCGAGCTTGCCGCATTCGCCAAGCGCCCAACTCGCTGAAGCACAAGCGGAGCAAATCATTCAAGTGATGCAAAAACGGTGGAACGGCGAAGAGCCGCCGAGCGAATTCCCACCGATCAAATTAAAAGGCATTCTCGGTTCACTCGGCAAAAAGCATGGATTTGGCCTTGTCGCTGACCGCCCGCTTACCGGCCGGGTGCCGCGCCTGTTAAAGTCAGGCGTTCTTTGGATGTATAAATACCATAACGGCTATTAAGCCATCTTACAGAGCTAGTGATGGAATGGCAAATGCGGCACAAAAACAGTGTTTCTCTACATTCAGAAAACTGGATGTTTGCCACAAACACCTTTCATGGAAATAAGCATTGTTTGCTGATCTGCCAGGCGGCCGTCTAACCGGGAAGGCAGCGGGGAATCCCCCGCTGCATGGCCTTGCCGCTATGATGAACGGTAGCCGTACTTCTCCATTTCAGCATAAATGGCTTTCAATCGCGGATTGCCTTCTGCCACAACCGTTCCCTCAACAACAACGACCGGGTACACCCAGTCCTCCTCGACGATCGTTTGCGCCAACGAGCGTTTCGCTTCATCGTCAGCCGGCGGATGGAAAATATCAACATACACCATGTGAAACGGCTGATCCGGGTATTTGCGGCGCAGCGCAGCCTCCAGCCATTCGTACGTCTCTTTCGACGACGGCAGCTGCACGCACGACGGGCAAATCACCTCGGCGCCATACACACAAATTTCAACCGGTTTGAACGCCATCATTGTCACCCTTTACGAAAGTAAAATTTATCATTAGATTTTTTCGGATACCATGATTATAATAAAAAGTAAGGAAAGGAGTCGATGGAAATGACGGACCAAGAAATTAAAGAACAAGTGCAAGAAGTTTTAGATAAACTCCGCCCGTTCCTGCTTCGCGACGGCGGTGACTGCGAACTTGTCGATGTGGAAGACGGCGTTGTAAAACTCCGCCTTCTCGGCGCATGCGGCAGCTGCCCAAGCTCGACGATCACATTAAAAGCAGGAATCGAGCGCGCCTTGTTTGAAGAAGTGCCAGGCGTCGTTGAGGTCGAGCAAGTGTTTTAATCTCAAAAAAATCCGAACAGCCCACCGCTGTTCGGATTTTTTTACGCCTCAAGCGCCAGTTTGTACACGCGGCTACCGTGCGGTTCGATAGCGAGCCATGTGACTTCGCAGGCAGGGAAATGCGGGCGCAGCTGCCGTTCAAGCTGTTCGCCTTTTCCCGGTTCAGCGAACACAAGCACCGTCGGTCCCGCCCCGCTTAACGCGGCGCCAATCGCCTCGTATTCCTCAGCCAGCGCTTGGGCTCGCTCCAATTCCGGGACAAGTGATTTTCGGTATGGCTGGTGAAACAAATCGGCTGCCATCATGCGACCCGCTAGTTTCCAGTTTTTCGTCAACAACGCGGCGACAAGAACATTGCTGATGGCGCTCGCCTCGACCGCTTGCTGCCTCATCCATTGTTCAGGCAACTGCCCGCGCGCTTTTTTCGTTTCCAATTCATACGCCGGGATAATGGCGACAAGTTCAATAGCCAATTCCGGAACATGAACGACGTCCACACCCGCTTCGCGGTAGCAACCGATGACCAATCCGCCGTAGAGCGAGGCACCGACATTGTCGGGATGGCCTTCATAACGAGTGGCCAGTTCCATTTTTTGTTCGCGCGTCAATCCTAATTCAAGCAGCGCATCAGCAAGCTCAATGCCAGCAACGACCGCTGCCGCACTGCTTCCGAGCCCCCGCGTAAACGGAATATCGCTGTATACATCCACCTCACAGCTCGGCAGCTGACGGCCATGCGCTTTCGCCGTCTCATTGGCCACTTTGTATACTAAATTGTCCGTCCCGCGCGGAATGTCGCTTACTTCCGCTGTTTTTGGCGTAAACGACCATGTTCTCGCCAGGCGGACGTCAAGCGTTAAGTAACGGGAGACGGCGAGCCCAACCGAATCGAAGCCGGGCCCTAAGTTCGCCGTACTTCCCGGAACGACGATTTTTAACATCTCATCTTCTTTCATGTATGAACAACCCCTTGCAAATGCTCCAGCACGACTTGTTCATCGTTCGGCAGCACGATCGGTTCAATCGCTGCGGTATCGAGGGCGACGGCCGGGTCTTTCAAGCCGTTGCCGGTGAGAACCGCGACAACGAGGCTGCCGCGCTCGATTTCATTCCGCTCGCGCTGTTTGATCACTCCGGCGATGGCGGCGCATGACGCCGGCTCGGCAAAAATGCCTTCCGTCCGCGCGAGCCGTTTGTAAGCTGCTAAAATTTCCTCATCGCTCACTTCATCGATTTTTCCACGCGATTCGTTCGCCGCTTGGACCGCTTTCTGCCAGCTCGCCGGGTTGCCGATGCGAATTGCCGTCGCAATCGTTTCCGGCTGTTCAATCACTTGATTGCGGACAATTGCCGCTGCTCCTTCCGCTTCAAAACCGCGCATTTGCGGCAGTCCCGTTCCTTTTGCTTCATGATACTCCTTAAACCCTTTCCAATAGGCCGTAATGTTGCCCGCATTGCCAACCGGGATGGCGAGCACGTCCGGCGCGCGTCCAAGCTGGTCGCACACTTCAAACGCTGCCGTTTTTTGCCCTTCAATGCGGTACGGGTTGACCGAGTTCACCAGCGTGATCGGCGCTGTTTCACTCAGCCGACGCACCATACTGAGCGCTTCGTCAAAGTTGCCTTCAATCGCAAAAATCTCCGCTCCGTACATGGCGGCTTGTGCTAGTTTGCCGAGCGCGATTTTCCCATTCGGGATGACGACAAGGCAGCGCATCCCGGCGCGTGCGGCATACGCGGCGGCGGAAGCGGACGTATTGCCGGTCGATGCACAAATGATCGTATGGCTTCCTTCCTCTTTCGCCTTCGCCACCGCCATCACCATGCCGCGGTCTTTAAACGAACCGGTCGGGTTCGCTCCTTCCACCTTGACGTATAACGTAATGCCGAGCTCTTCCGACAGACGCGGCAGCGGGATGAGCGGCGTATTCCCTTCGCAAAGTGATAGTCTTGGCGTTGCTTCTGTCAGCGGCAAAAAGTCACCGTAGGTGTCAAGCAGCCCTTTCCATGCCATTACCGTTTCTCTCCTTCCACCCGATACGAGCTTTGCACCCGCTCGACGATTTCTAAATCGCTTAACTGCTGTAAAATGTCTTCATAGTCTTGCTGCGAGGCGTCGTGTGTCACAATCACGATTTCCGCCAAGCCGTTTTCTTTCAACGGCAATTGCAAAATTTTCTCGAAGCTCACCCCGCGCTCGGAAAACAGCGTCGTAATTTTGGCAAACGCGCCGACTTGGTCTTTGACATGAATGCGCAAGAAGTATTTCGAGAAAATTTCCGCCGGTGCTTTCAACTGTTTTTCATATTGCGGCGCGACGGCATAATGGCCGTTGACGCCAAGGCGCATGTTTTTCATTACCGCCACCAAGTCAGAGACGACTGCCGTCGCCGTCGGCAAGCTGCCAGCCCCCGGTCCGTAAAACATCGTTTCCCCGACTGCCTCTCCGTACACATAGACAGCGTTATATTCATTATGGACGGAAGCGAGTGGATGAGAATCAGGAAGAAACGTCGGTTGGACGCTCACTTCCACCTTGTTGCCATTACGCTGGGCGATGCCGATGAGCTTCATCGTATAACCGAGCCGCTTCCCATAATTTAAATCTTCTTCCGTTACATGAGTAATGCCCTTAACTTGCACATCGTCCAAGTCGATGTCCATCGAAAAGCCAAGGCGAGCTAAAATCGCCATTTTCCGTGCCGCATCAAGCCCTTCGACGTCCGATGTCGGGTCGGCTTCGGCGAACCCGAGCGCCTGCGCTTCCGCCAGCACTTCCTGATAGGAAGCACCGTTTTGCGACATTTTCGTTAAAATGTAGTTGGTCGTTCCGTTGACAATTCCCATCATCTTCGTGATTCGGTCTGACGCCAACCCGTCGACCAAGCTGCGCAAAATCGGAATGCCGCCGGCGACGCTCGCTTCGTAAAACAAATCGCAATGGTGTTCAGCTGCCACCCGAAGCAATTCCGAACCGTAAACAGCCATTAAATCTTTGTTCGCCGTCACCACATGTTTTCCTTGGCGCAGCGCCCGCAACAACAGTTCCTTTGTCTCCTCAATGCCGCCCATTACTTCAATAATGACATCAATATCCGGATCATCAATTACATCCGCAGCGCTCGTCGTCAACAACGCCGAATCGACGGCAACCTCGCGCGGTTTCTGCACGTCACGAACGAGGATTTTTTTCACCTTCACCGGACAACCGACTTGGTGAATCAATTTTTCTTGGTGGTTTTCAATAATTTTAACTACACCGCTTCCGACCGTTCCTAATCCTAATAATCCAACAAAAATTGGCTTTTCCATCCTTACCGCCCCTTCTGTTTACGTACAGTAGACATCTGTATTTTTATAGTAGACATTATAAAAGACGATCTGCCATTTGGCAATGAAAATTTTTACGATGGCTGATTCACCGGCGTCAATGGCGACCGTCCTTCAAGAACGGCAATGATGTTGTCGCGCGCCAGCGTCATCATAGCGCGTCGCGTTTCGTACGTCGCGCTGCCAATATGCGGCAAAGCGACGACGTTTGGAAGCGAAACGAGCGGATGATCGGCCGCAACCGGTTCTTTTTCAAATACGTCCAATCCGGCCGCGGCGATCTCCCCACGAACGAGCGCCTCATACAGCGCTTGTTCATCGACGACCGCGCCGCGCGCCGCATTAATGAAAATGGCCGTCGGTTTCATTTGCCGAAACGCCTCGCGGTTAAACAAATGACGCGTCTCCGGGGTGAGCGGCGTCAAGCAGACGACAAAATCACTTTCCGCCAACAAATCGAAAAACGGGCGGTAGACCGCGCCAAGCTTCTCTTCCGCCTCCGGACGGCGGGAACGATTGTGATAAAGCACGTTCATATCAAACCCTTTCGCCCGCTTGGCCACCGCTTGTCCGATGTTCCCCATGCCGACAATGCCGATCGTTTTATGATGAACATCGGCGCCAGCAAGCAAAAACGGACTCCAGCTTTTCCATTTTCCTTCTTTCAAAAAATCAGCTGCTTCTACAAGCCGCCGGGCGGTCGCCAATAACAGCGCAAACGTCAAATCTGCTGTGGTATCGGTTAACACATCGGGTGTATTGCAAACGACAATGCCGCGCTGGGTGGCCGCTGGCACGTCAATATTGTCATAGCCGACCCCCATATTGGCGACCACTTTGAGCGCCGAGCCAGCAGACAACACACCTTCGTCGATCGGATCGGACACCATCGGCAAGATGGCCGTCGCCCGTTTCGTTTTTTCCACGAGCACGTCGCGCGGCACAGCCACGTCTTCATGCGGCCACATCTCTACTTCTGCGATGGCCAAAAGCGGTGCAACAACGTCTTCTGGCAGTTTTCGCGTAATAAAGACGTACGGTTTTGTCATCAAGCAGCCCCCCATATGATTTTTTCTAAATCTTATCACAACTTCTACCAAAAAAAAATGAGAAGTTGTCCCGGCTGCGACCGGCAGGAAAGCATCGCGGTTCGCTTTGGCTCAAAAAAAAAACGGGAATGTCTTCCCGTTTCTACGCCGACGGCAGCCACTCGATCACCGGCAAGCGCACGCGTTCTGAGATGCCGGCGATCTCAGCGAACGAAGCCAAAAACCGTTCATACTCATGCGACCCATCAAGCAAACGATGCAGCTCGCCTTCATAGCGCACCTGCTCATTCCTATCCACAGCGGTATAATACGATTCCACGCACTCAAAATACGGAAGCGGAAACAACAGACGGGCGTAAATCAATCGCCAAGCAAACGGCGACAGCGGTGATAAATGTCCGTAATCTTGGAAAAACTGGCGCACCGCCCGTTGGCATCCAAGCCCGCGCTGATGGTACAAATGGCGAACCCATTCGGCTAAATCGCGGGCGCAATGGTCGTACACCCAATCAATCGGCAGCTTCGCCTCTGCCCCTTCGACCCAACCGGCTTGCGGCAGCCGCTCATGACAAAACGCCGCATAATCGATGCGGAGCGGTTCCTCATCGAGCTCCGTATCTGCCACGTATTGTATGGCGTTTTCCGCCAAGCCTAAATAATACGGGAACGATTCGATAAATAGCCGGTCAAAGGGCGACGCCGGCCCCGTTGCCAGCATGTTCGCCCAAAACGCCTCCATTTGGTCGATCCGCTTCGCCCATAGTTCCCGCCATTGGCCGATGCGCCGGCAAGCGGTGATCGGCAGCGGACAAGAGCGCCCGTATTCATGGATCACCGCCAACTCGCGGCCGAGCGAACGAAAGCGAGCGGTCGGAAGCGGCGCCCGAACAAGTGCCATCGGCTTTCCATTCCAAGTGGCGATATACGTTCCGGACGTCGTTTTGACTAGCTCCCCTACGCTGCCCACTCCTTTCGTCCGCAAATAACGGCTCATTTGTTGGCGCTCTTCCATCTCTGCTTCGCTCTGCCCGTCAGCTGGAACGATCAGAAAGCGCTCCTGTTTATGCCAAACCGCTGTATGTGTCCCTCTTCGTTCTAGCCGCTCGACGCGCATCCCGTACTGTTCATACACCCATTTTTCCATCGCCGCACCTCCGTCACGATGGGGTTCATGATCGTCTTTGGGCCAAACGCCATCGCTCGTCAACCGTTCCAACCATCCTCACGCTTTCTCACCACATCTTTTTGTCACACGCCGGCCAAGCAGAGAACTCCGATGATGGTGCGACAAACCGTCTCCCCTTCCTTTTTCGGCGAAAGGGGCTATTGTTTATATATGCAGGCCGATGAGCATTTTTCTTTATATGATGGACTGTTTTATGACATGATACATATATATAAGAAACGACTTTTAAAAAGAAATAGGTGACTTACATGAGTGAATTCATTATGAACAATTTAGAACAAATCGCCCGCCGCTGGTTGGAGGAGCGGGGGGTAACCGTGGAAAAAATAGCGGAACTTGTTTATTATTTGCAATCGAAATACCATCCGGATTTAACGATGGACGAATGCGTCGAAAACGTCAATCGCGTCATCTCGAAACGTGAAGTGCAAAACGCCATTTTAACCGGCATTCAGCTTGATAAGCTCGCTGAGAACGGCCAGCTGGATGAACCGCTGCAATCGATCATCCGCCGCGATGAAGGGCTGTATGGCGTCGATGAAATTTTGGCCCTTTCCATCGTGAACGTCTACGGCTCCATCGGGTTTACGAACTACGGATATATCGACAAACAAAAGCCCGGCATTTTGCAATACTTAAATGACAAATCGAACGGTCAATGCCATACGTTTTTGGATGACATCGTCGGCGCGATCGCCGCGGCAGCGTCAAGCCGTTTAGCGCACCGGGCCGCCAATGCTGAATAAAAAGCACCGCTCCCCTGTCTTTAGGAGGGCGGCGCTTTTTTTACAACCGTTCAAGCCACTCACAAAGCGAATCGGCCGTATATGTCGGCTGTTGTTCATAACGGGCGAGCATCTCCTTCGTTGTGACGCCTGTATGGACCAAAAGCGTATCGATGCCCGCATTCATGCCGGCTAAAATATCCGTTTCGTAATAGTCGCCGATCATCAGAACCTCTTCTTTCGGAACACCAAGCACTTTGAGCGCCTGTTCCATGATGATTTTTTCCGGCTTGCCAATAAACGTCGGCTTCACTTGCGTCGAAACGGTGACGACTGACGTAATGGCTCCATTGCCTGGCAATAGCCCGCGCTCCGTCGGCAAGGCGATGTCACCGTTTGTCGAAATGAACATCGCGCCGTTGCGGACAGCAAGGCAAGCGACGGCAAGCTTTTCGTATGTAATTTGCCGATCGATGCCGATCACGACGACAGTCGCGTCCTCACCAGCAAAACGAAACCCTTTTTCCGCCAAAGCCGTACGGATGCCTTCCTCGCCGATCACGTAAACGGACGCGTCCGGGTTTCGCTCAAAAATGTAGTTCGCTGTCGCCTGGCTGGTCGTAAAAACGTGCTTCTCTTCCGCCGGCACGCCGAATGTGCGCAACTTTTCCGCCACTTGCGCCGGCGTGCGCGACGAGTTGTTGGTCACAAACAAATACGGAATGCCGCGGCGGTGGAGTTCATTGACAAACTCGCGCGCTTCGGCAATGCATTCCGTGCCGCGGTACATCGTCCCGTCTAAATCGATCAAATAGCCGCTATATCGTTTCAATGTATTCGCTCCCCTTCTTCTGCCATGATGTCAATCATTCGTTCTCTGCTTCTCGATGAGCTTCAACGGTTCGAAAAACCATTTTCCACCATCCTTGAAACCGTTCCTTAGCCGAATGTCAGCCAACGACGAATCCGGCGCTGAAACGCGCCCCCAAGGTGGATCGTATTGAGTCTTCATCCCATTGTGTGACGCTGCGATCGATCAATTGCGAAACGCCGACACGGGGCCGAGCTCATTTTCGAGATAATCGCGCACCGCCTTCGGATACGCTTCAAGCGCCGACAAGTGTGCATCGATGCTGGCGCGCAGTTTCGCATGATCAACGTTTGTATATTCATGAACGAGCATTTTCCGCTCAGCAATGAACGCTTTCAACTGTTCGGCGTCCGCTGGCGCAATCACTTGCTCGTCGGCTAAAATGTCGATAATGTCATTATAGCTGCCGGGGTCGCGCATAATAAAGCCGTCAATCATCGCATTGCCAACATCCAAAATCGCTTCAATGATGACATGGGCGATCCGTTCAAGCGCCAATCGTTCAAACGGCTCATCCCAGCTATCCCGCGTTTTGTAATAAGCCAACATTTGCTCCATGCAACCAAGTCGTTCTTCCATTTTTTTTCGATCGACAAAATACATGGGTGATCCCTCCTTTTTTCTTACGCACATCCCCTCCCCTTTTCGCCGTCCGTCTGTTATGATGGATAGAGACGAAACCATAGGGGGGCTCAAAATATGGGCGAACGGTTCTACTTGTACGACGACACGGTCAATGCGGCGGTTCGTTTTGTCAGCTTTGTCGGCGAACGGCAGCGGTTCGATTTGGCCTTGATGGAAACCGATCGTTTTTATGGAAAATATGTCGTGCTCGATTTGCAAAGCAACCGCTTTGCTATTCTCGGCCGCGACGATTTAGAGGAGCCTGGTTATTTAGAACACGCCTACCAGCTGGACGAACAGGACGCCAACGACTTGCGCGCCTTTTTGGCCGAATGTCTTTCATAACCTTCCTCTGTTTTGGGCATCTTATGAAACAACCCGGCACCAAGGAAGGTGAGACGAATGGCGGAACGGGAAACCTATGCCGATTTTTCCGTCGTCGAAAAACAGCGCAATTTTTTAACAGCTGAAGAATTCCCGGAAGGGCCGTATGGCTCACCGCGTCGCGACGACGCTCCAGTCGAGAATAAAAGCACGCCTTGGAAAGAAGGGCAACGGTATTACAGCGCCTTTAACTATGAGTTTAAGTCATTCCACCAAAATATTCCAAGGCGCGACCCGGCGGCCCACCCGCCGCACGACGATCCGCGCAAAAGCGAACAATTTCCGTACAACGAAGGCGAATGAGCAGGCAGCCGCTCCAAGTGGGCGGCTGCTTTGTATGTTTGCTGTCCGTCAGCCGCCGCTCCGGCCTCAGCCTGCACTCCGTTCGGAACCATCTTTGTTGCCCAGCACCGTTGCGCTGCAATCCGGCCACACCATTACCGCTTCACTTTGCGCAACACAAAATAGGCGCAGCCGAAATTGCAATATTCATACAAATACTCCGACAGTGTGCTAATTTTCGTATCGTATGTCGCCTTTTGGTTATGGTCATCGAAAAAGCCGCGCAAGCGAAGCTGATTGTATCCCCAGTCGCCGACAATGTAGTCATACTTTCCTAAAATATCCGCATAACGGGCGCGAAACGCTTCCTCGTTAAAGCCATTTTTTACGTTTTCAACCAGTTCGTAACAATGGTTGTTAATGCAAATCACCGCTCTCACCTTGCCTTTCCACTTTCATCATAAACGATGCACCGCACCCAATCAATGACGGTTATGAAACAGAAGACCGTGTGCCACTCTAAAAGCGAAGGGGGTGCTGACGATGAAACGATCATGGTTGGCCGTTGCATTCGGAACGGCTGTCGCCCTAGCCGGCTGCGCACAGACGGCTCAGGACGAAAATACCAACGTCTACAAGCGGAGCGGCAATACGATCAATGTCACCGACCGCAACGAATTGTATAATGAAAAAGGAGTACCAAATGGCGATGACACGCCGCTAAACAACTTTGGCTACGTCCGTCATCAAAAAAGCCCGACCCTCGGTGATGTGAACGGCTATAATAACATGCCGTCATTCAACCGCGAGCAAGCGGCCGATATCATTAGCAAGTTGTGCACGCAGCTGCCGAACATCAAGGACGTCGCTACGCTAGTCACGGATGAGGAAGTGCTTGTCGTCTATGACGCTGATACAAACAACCGGGAACAAACAGCCGATCAAGTGAAAAAGACGGCGCTTTCTGTCGTTCCCCGTTACTACCATGTGTATGTCGCCGACAATCCTCAGCTGATGAAGGATATTGAGCGTTTTGGACGCCTTGATTCAAATGCGCGCAACATCGATCAACTTCTTGACGCGACCATCCAGCAAATGTTGAAATATCCGCAAGGGAAAAAACTGAACGACGGGGAAAATGAAAACGGCGAAATGATCAATGAAACAAACGACGAGCTCGATCGCGACTTCCGCGACGGCACACCGCGGCCGACGCCGAAAGGACGCTAGGGCAAGAAAACGGTCTGCCTTCTTGACGAAGAGGCACGACCGTTTTTCATTTGCGTAGCTGCTATTATGCCTTCAGTTGCCGCGCCTTTGCTGCTTCGTTCACCTGCTCGTCAGCATGGTACGATGAACGAACGAGCGGGCCGGCCTCGCAATGGCTGAATCCTTTGCTTAACGCGATTTCTTTTAGCTCTTGGAATTCATCAGGATGGTAATATTTGACGACTTTCAAATGTTTTTTCGTCGGCTGCAAATATTGACCGATCGTCAAAATATCGACATGGTTGGCGCGCAAATCGTCCATCGCCTCAATAATTTCCTCTTTCGTTTCCCCAAGACCGATCATGATGCTTGATTTCGTCGGAATATCCGGCTGCAGTTCTTTCGCGCGCCGCAAAAATTCAAGCGAACGCTCGTACGTCGCGCGGGCGCGCACCCGCGGCGTCAGGCGGCGCACCGTTTCGATGTTATGGTTTAAAATATCAGGACGGGCGTCCATTAACGTTTTTAAGTTTTCGTACACCCCACCCATATCAGACGGCAACACTTCAATCGTCGTAAACGGGTTTTTCCGGCGGATGGCACGCACCGTTTCCGCAAATACCGCCGCTCCCCCATCTTTCAAATCATCGCGAGCCACAGCGGTGACAACGACATGTTTTAAGTTCATGATGCGCACGGATTCGGCGACGCGTTCCGGTTCTTGCCAGTCCAGCTCGGTCGGCAGCCCCGTTTTAACGGCGCAAAAGCGGCAGGCGCGCGTACAGACGCTGCCTAAAATCATAAACGTCGCGGTCCGCCGTACTGCCCAACATTCATGAATGTTCGGGCATTTCGCTTCCTCGCATACAGTATGTAAACGGTTTTCCCGCATCAACTTCTTCAATCCGGTATAATGTTCGTTCGTATTCAGCTTGATTTTTAACCAATCTGGCTTGCGGACATGTTCTTCCTTCGTCGCCATTGTTCTCACTCCAGTTATGCATGATTGTTCAGTTCTCATTATAATGAAAAGCGCGGGAAAACACAAAAAATAAGACGTTTTTCCCTTTTCTACTTTTTAACATTTATGAATTTCCCTTTTCTCCCCCAAACTAAACATATGAAACGGGCGAAAAGGGGGGATCCACGTGCACCGATGGCTTGTCGCCATATGGGTGGCGACGATTGTTTTCATTGCCGCCGGTGCGGCTTCCGCGGCCGAAAATGAGGACGCCGTATACGAACGGCGCATGGAGTTGTATAAAAAGGCGGAAGCCGTTTCGCTCATTCCGTGGTATTACTTTGCGGCCATCGACCAATATGAACGGAACATCCGTCAAGTGCGCCGCGACTTGCCAAAGCCAACCGGTGTCCTCGGCATTTATATCAAACCGGAACTATGGGCCGGTCCACTCAATAAAAATCCGCTCGATACAAACCCATTCACGATTTCCCAGTTCGGTGGGTTAGGAGTCGACGGGAACGGCGATGGTGTGGCGCGGGCGGATGACGACGAGGATGTGATCATGGCGATAGCCCGTTATTTGCAGACGTACGGCATCGACCATCGCCATATAAAAATCGCGCTTTGGAATTATTACCAACGCGCGAAAGCTGTTGATTTGATTTTAGGGAAGGCAAGAATTTACAAAAAGTATCAAACACTGAAATTGGACGACCATGTGTTTCCATTGCCGTTGCGGGCGAATTACAGCTATCGCGATACATGGGGCGATGCACGCGGCTGGGGAGGGCGTCGCATCCACGAAGGAACCGACATTTTCGCCGGCTACGGCGTGCCGGTGCGTTCGACATGCTACGGCATTGTGGAGCTGAAAGGATGGAACAAATACGGCGGTTGGCGCGTCGGCATCCGCGACATTAACAACACGTACCATTATTTCGCCCATTTAAACGGCTTCGCCGCCGGGCTTCACGAAGGGCAAATCGTGGAACCGGGAACCATCATCGGCTCGGTCGGCAGCTCCGGCTACGGCCCGCCGGGCACGGCTGGAAAATTTCCGCCCCACCTCCACTACGGCATGTATAAAGACAACGGCTACACGGAGTGGTCGTTTGACCCGTATCCGCATTTAAAAGCATGGGAGCGGGCGGAGCGTCAGCGGCAAAAACGCCGCTGACATCCCCCGCCATGCACAGGGAACCTTCCTTCCACTGCCATAAAAAAAGATGTCCGCATAGCGGCCGGTCGCATTCGCCCCCACACGGCCTTCGACCGCCATATAAGAAAGGGTGTCTCGTTGCTTTTGAGACACCCTCTTTCGTCTGATCGCCCTTTGCCATCAATGTCCGCCTAAATACGCTTGTTTTACTTGTTCGCTCGCCTGCAGCTCGCTCGCCGTTCCCGATAGGACAACGCGGCCCGATTCGATGACATAGGCGCGATCCGCAATGGAGAGCGCCATATGGGCGTTTTGCTCGACAAGCAAAATCGTCGTTCCAGATTGATTAATTTCTTCGATAATGCGGAAAATCGTTTTAACGAGCAATGGCGCAAGCCCCATGGACGGCTCATCTAAAAGCAGCAGCTTCGGACGTGCCATGAGCGCGCGGCCGATTGCAAGCATTTGCTGCTCGCCGCCCGAGAGCGTTCCAGCCAGTTGCTTGCGCCGTTCTTCGAGGCGCGGGAACAGCTCAAACACTTTGGCAAAATCTTGTTGAATGCCTTCTTTATCTTTGCGCAAAAATGCGCCAAGCTCCAAGTTTTCTTCCACTGTCATGTTCGCGAACACGCGCCGCCCTTCCGGCACATGGGAAATGCCTTGCTTGACGATCGTCTGCGCCGCTTTGCCGGCAATGGATGCTCCCTCATAGACAATATCGCCGTGCTTTGGCTTCAATAAGCCGGAAATCGTTTTTAGGAGCGTTGTTTTCCCGGCGCCGTTTGCACCAATCAAGGTGACGATTTCCCCGCTGTTTACTTCCAGTGATACGCCTTTTAACGCATGAATATTGCCGTAAAACACATCAATTTGCTCAACTTTCAGCATCGTCACGACACCTCCTCGCCAAGGTAAGCCTCGATTACTTTCGGGTTGTTGCGCACATCTTCTGGCGTGCCGTGAGCGATCAACTGGCCATGATCAAGCACGTAAATGCGTTCGCATATGCCCATCACCAGCGACATATCATGCTCAATCAACAAAATCGTCAACGCAAACTGTTCACGAATAAAGGCGATCAAATTCATCAGTTCTTTCGTTTCCTGCGGGTTCATACCGGCAGCCGGCTCGTCAAGCAACAAGAGCTTTGGTTGCGCTGCGAGCGCCCGAGCGATCTCCAACCGGCGCTGCTGGCCGTATGGCAAGTTTTTCGCCTGCTCGTGCATAACCTCGTCCAAGTTGAAAATTTTCAAAAACTCGATCGCCTTTTCCTCCATTTCTCTTTCTCCGCGAATATGAGACGGAAGCCGGAGGATGGAGCTCATCATCGAATGGCGGGCATGCGTATGATAAGCAACTTTCACGTTGTCAAGCACCGACAGCTCGCCGAATAGACGAATGTTTTGGAACGTCCGGCTGATCCCTTTGCGCGTAATTTTATATGGCGGCAAGCCGTTCAACGTTTCGCCGTCTAGTATAATCCGCCCTTCCGTTGGCACATATACTCCGGTCAATAAGTTAAACAGCGTCGTTTTCCCAGCGCCGTTCGGACCGATAAGCCCGATGAGTTCCCCATGATACAGCTCCATGTCCACACCAGAGAGCGCTTTGAGCCCGCCAAACTGGATGCCGATCCCTTCTGCTTTAAGCAACGGTGTTCTTGCTGCCATGGTTCATTCCTCCTTGCGCCGTCTTCCGCCATTTCAAGAGCGAAGTCAGTTCTTTCTTGCCCATCAGCCCAGTTGGACGGTACAGCATGACAAAAATCAAGACAAGGCTGTAAATGATCATCCGTGTTTCCGGATAGTTTTGCAAAAACGTCGAAACGATCGTCAACAAAACCGCCGAGATGGTTGCGCCAGACAAGCTGCCGAGCCCGCCGAGCACGACAAAAATCAAAATATCAAACGATTTTAAAAAGCCAAAGTTCGATGGCTGAATAATGTAAAAGTGATGGGCGTACAAAGCCCCGGCAACGCCGGCGAAAAACGAACCGATCGCAAACGCTGCGACTTTGTAATACGTCGTGTTGATCCCCATCGCATCGGCAGCGATTTCATCCTCACGGATTGAGATGCACGCCCTCCCATGCGTCGAATTCGTAAAATTGGCGATGACAATGATCGTGATCAACAAGCACGCGAACACCCACGGCCATGTCGTCATATGGGTCACTGTCATGCCGCTCGCTCCGCCCACATAGTCGATGTTCAACAAAACGATGCGGACAATTTCGCCAAACCCAAGCGTCGCGATGGCCAAATAATCGCCTTTTAAGCGCAAGCTTGGCACACCGATGATAAGACCAGCGAGCATCGCCGCCACCCCGGCTACCAATACCCCGACGGCAAACGGCAGCTGCAGCTTCATCGTCATAATCGCGGAGGCGTAAGCACCGACAGCGAAAAAGCCGGCATGACCAATCGAAAATTGTCCGGTAATTCCGATAATTAAATGGAGACTGGCCGCCAAAATCACGTTAATCGCCATAAAAAAGAGGGTGTTCACATAAAAGATGTTTAACGTTCCGCTTGTAATCAGCCACTGGACAACGGCGAAAAAGGCGAACGCCAATATGATGGAAACCCAAAACCCACGTGTCCGCTTCCAAGTTGCCATGTTCCATACCATCCTTTACACTTTTTCTCGTACGTTTTTCCCAAACAATCCGGCCGGCCGGAAAATGAGGATGAGAATTAAAATGATGAACGCCACCCCGTCACGCCAAAGCGAATAGCCAAGCCCGCTGACGAGCGATTCGATAACGCCAAGCAAAAGCCCTCCTACCATCGCGCCCGGAATGATGCCGATCCCTCCCAACACGGCGGCGACAAACGCCTTCAAGCCTGGGAGAATGCCCATCAGCGGGTCGATCTTCGTATAATAAATGCCAAAAATGACGCCGGCTGCCCCGGCGAGCGCCGAGCCGATGGCAAACGTGGCCGAAATCGTATTGTCGACGTTAATCCCCATCAATCGAGCCGCTTCCGCATCATGCGAGACGGCGCGCATCGCTTTCCCGATTTTCGTTCGGTGAACGATGAATTGAAGAAGGATCATTAAGACGAGGGACGTGCCGAGGATGAATAGCGACTGGCTGCTAATGACGACGCCAAACAGCTCCAAGTTCTGCTTTGGAAGCAGCGTACCCGGATACGCTTCCGGCTGTGCCCCGCGCAAATAAATCATCACGTACTCGATCAAAAGCGAGACACCGATGGCCGTAATGAGCACAGCAATGCGCGTCGCATTCCGCAGCGGCTTGTAGGCGATCCGCTCAATCGTCATCCCAAGCACCGCGCAAACTGCCATCGCCAACAACAGCGCTGGAAAAAAGCCGACACCAAGCATCGTCACAGCGTAAAAACCAACGAATGAACCAATCATAAAGACGTCGCCATGAGCGAAGTTAATGAGCCGGACGATGCCATACACCATCGTATATCCAAGAGCGATCAGCGCATAAATGCTGCCTAACGAAATGCCGTTCACTAGCTGTTGAATGAGTTCCATGATTGCACGCTCCTTAACGAAAACTCGTCGTTTGCCAAAAGAAATGCTGGACAGGAAGACGTCCCCCAGGGGGACGCCCTCCCCCGCCCATGCACTCCATCCAGCCTTTCATTACGGGTTCACTTTTGTTTTGAATTGTTGCTGCCCATCTTTGTATTCCAAAATGACTGCCGATTTGATCGGATCGTGATTTTCATTGATCGTGAATATACCAGTCACCAACTGCAAATCTTTCGTTTGTGCCAGCGCGTCTTTAATTTTCACCGGATCGGCGCTGCCAGCCCGTTTGATGGCATCCGCCAGGAAGTAAGCCGTATCGTAGCCAAGCGCGTTAAAGGCATCCGGCGCTTTATTGTATTTCGCTTCGAACGCTTTGACGAACTCTTGAATTTTCGGATCCGGGTCACCGGACGAATAATGGTTGGTAATATACGTATTGTTCAACGCATCTTTGCCGGCGATCTCAATCAACTTCGGCGAATCCCAGCCGTCGCCGCCCATGATCGGCACGTTCAAACCAAGCTCACGCGCTTGTTTCACGATGAGGCCAACCTCTTCATAATAGCCCGGCAAGAACAAAAATTCCGGATTGGCCGCTTTAATGTTCGTCAGCGTGGCGCGGAAGTCCGTATCTTTCGCCACATACGCTTCTTCGGCAACAATTTTGCCGCCGCCGGCTGTAAACGTTTCTTTAAATGACGCAGCCAGCCCTTTCGAGTAATCGCTCGCGCTGTCGATCAAAATCGCCGCACTTTTCACTTTCAAGTCATCCAATGCGAATTTTGCCGCCACCGTTCCTTGGAACGGGTCGATAAAGCATGTCCGGAAAATGAAATCATTCACTTTTCCGTCTTTGGTAGTAATCGTCGGGTTCGTACCGGACGGCGTAATCACCGGCACTTTATTGTCATTGGCGATTTGCACTTGAGCGAGTGTGTTCGTACTCGTTGCCGAGCCGACAATCGCAACGACTTTATCTTGGCTGATCAACTTGATCGCGCCGTTCGTCGCTTCGGCTGCTTCCGATTTGTTATCGACTTTGACAAGTTCTAACTTTTTGCCATTGATTCCTTCTTTGTTGATTTCATCAAACGCCAGCTCGACCCCTTCAGCGATCGACTGTCCGTACGAAGCGACCCCGCCGGACAGCTCGAGGTTGGCGCCGATTTTAATGACATCCCCACCTCCACCGCCGCTGCCGCCGGTCGAGCCGCTGCTTTGTTCGTTGCCGCCGCAGCCGGCCATGAGACCCGCTGTCAGCATGAGCGAGAAAAAGACACCTGCTACTTTTTTCTTTTTCACTCGTTTTCCCCCCATTGTTCATAATGTTCTGTCATCGGAGTGCGCAGTTTAACGGTATCGGCGAAAAACCCTCTGCATGCGCACTTGTGGTCGTGAAGGAGCGGTTGCATGAGAAACCACCCTTCTTTTGAACCATTACTTTTGACCCCCCGACTATCACATCCCCTCTACCAATTACATAAATAATAAAACTATTTTCAATTTAATATAATATTACAAAATTTATTCTCTCTCGTCTAGCTCTTTTCTTTTTGAAAATGAAAAAGCTGTTTCGCTCTGAACAAATAGTGGCGAAACAGCTGAATAATAATTCACGGGAATAACACTTTCTTCGTATAATTTTTCCATGTTTCTACCAAAAACATTCCCCGTTCTAGCGCTTCGGAAGCTGAAGGGAAGGGCCCACAGGGCCGCCGCCTTTGTTGTAAAACTGCGGTACTTCTCCTGGGATAAAGCGCATCACAAGCGGCAAATCGGTCGTCACGGTGGACACTTTCGAAGCAAATGGAATGATTACTTGAATATCGACAGCAACATGGATATCTACTTCAATAAAAAAGTTGTTAATATCATACGCATGAATTTGTTTCTTCACTTCGGAATCCACATTTCCAACGATTTGAAACTGGACAGGAATGCGCGGGCCGAGATTTGCTAATAACGCATTGTTTGTCACTTGTCCGAGCGGAATGTAGTAAATGATACCGCGGCTGTCTCCTTGCACCGCCTCAACTTCAGGGAGCACCATGCGTTCAATCTGCCCTTCCGTCGCCGCCTTTAAACTTTTCATCACATGATCGTCCGTTTCTTCTAAAATGCGATTGATAACTTCGGTGTTGAAATCAACAGACACGATTTTTCCGTTACGATCTTGTTGAAGGGTGACAATTTGTTGAAATTCGGGATTTTCTTTGCTGAACTGTTGCTCAAGCGCATTATTGATCACTAAGTTGGCAATCCGCTTCGTTTCGGTTTCTGCTATTTTCATCAGCACGGGCTTAATGCCTTTATTCACAATCCAAAGGCTTGCCGCTGTCGAAAACATAAAAAAAACGAATGTCAATAAAAGCACGTAGCGGAACGGAAGCGGACCTTTTCGCAATAATCGGGGGCGCGCCAAAATAGAAATCCCTCCTTTACAAGCTATATGTATGCTTGTAAGGAGGGATTTTTTCACCGCATTTTCAACAACGCGTCTTTTCCTTTCATTCCCGGTTTAATGCCAAGCTGTTCAGCAGCAATGGTCACCGACTCAAGCGGTGCTTCAAGCAGCTGCTCAATCGTGCGCACCCCAACCGCCCGGCCGGCGATAATGCCGCGGTCGCGCAACTTTTCGTTCAATAAAGCGACATCGAGCGCTCCGCACATAATATAGCCTTTGTCGCTCGCCACCGCCAGCAAATTCGTCTTCGGCAGCTTCACAGATACGGCAATAAACGGATATCCGTCAATGATGATCGGCGTCACTTCCACCATTGCCGCAGTCACACTCCTTTCCATACTTCAATGTATGAAGCATGGAAAAAGAAGTGCCTGCCTACTGCGCTAATTTCCAAGCCAGCACGTCGCGCAAAAACTCCGGCATGTAGTACGTTTTTTCCTCGGCCCGTTGGATTTGCGGGTAAAAATGGCCAATCGCAAACATATCGGTCGTCGCCACTTCATACCACCGCTCCGGGTCGAGCGGTTCGCCGTTAATCGTGATGCGTCGGATATGCCATTGTCCATCTTCTTCAAGTTCCGTCTCGATGTCCACTCCGTCGTACACCATTTCCCCCATCACTTCGCCGCGGAAGCCAAATCCTTTAAACCGTAAATGTTTCATCCGCTCTGTATTCGCCTCAAGCATGATTTCTTTGAGCTCCGCTCCGCGCAGCTTCACTTTGCACGGGTTGAGCGGGTGCGGGCAGATGCGGTGCAAATGCTTTTTCGTCACCAGCCCTTTCGAAAGCGGCTCAAGCAACACGCCGGCGTTGACCATCCCGATTTCGGCCTGGCACCATTCGCGCAAAGCGGAAGCAAGCAGTTGAGCGAACGGTGACGGAGCGAACCAGTTGAGCGGCAAATCTTCTTTAAGTTCGGTCACTCGTTCGGCCTCAAGCCGTGCCAAGCTCTCTTGTTCGAGGCGGCGAAGATGTCGCTCTGCCTCTTCGGAACGGGACAACGTCTCCACATCGACCACCGTGGCGGACGCCTGAGCCAAACGTTGCCCTTCCACCTCGAGCTTGACGACGCCGACATATTGTCCGTATTTTCCCGCCGCGCAAAGAAGCGCGCCGTTGACTCGCTTCCCTTCCGGAAACAGGTGATGGGTGTGGGAGCCTAAAATCAAATCGATCCCTGGTATCTCGGCCGCCATCCTTTCATCTTCATGCACGCCAAGATGAGAGAGCACGACAACGCAGTCCGCCTGTCGTTTCACTTCAGCTACCGCCGCCTTCAATATCTCAAACGGCGAGGCGATGTTCCAGCCGAGCTGTTCGTAAAAGTTCGTAAATGGAGCGGTCACGCCGACAAGCCCGATGCGAAACGTTTCCGCTGCCCGCACCACCGTGTACGGAAGCGCCCACGGAGGCCGTGAACCGTCGCGGCGGAACAAATTGGCGACAACAACGGGAAACTGCGCCCGTTCGTACAGCGTATCGAGCTCGTGGTAATCAAGCGTGATCCCTTCGTTGTTGCCGATCGTCACTGCGTCATACCCGAGCTCGTTGAGCAGCTCGACGTTCGCTTTTCCTCGCGTCGCCTCGGTGATCGGATGAACACGGTCGAGAAAATCGCCAACATCAAATAAAAGCATCGCTTCGTTGCGCGCGCGATGCTCCTTCCTCCGTTCAGACAAAAAGCGGGCGATTTGCGGCCAATGCTCGAAATGACTATGCACATCGTTCGTATGGTAAATATAGATCGTTTGCTTCAATACGCTCCCCTCCTCAGCTACGACAAACTTTCAATCACAAGACGAAGGCCAAGTAACACGAGCACCATTCGCAGCACAACGACAAGCGTCCGGCTTTGCATTCGCTTATTGATCCACGCCCCCGTCTTGGCGCCGATCCATATTCCCGGAATAAGGGCTAGGGCAAATCCCCACTGCACGTTGCCCAACGCCATATGGGTTGTCGAACCGACAAGTGATGACAAAAAAATCAGCAACATGGACGTCGCCACCGCCACATGCGGCGGAAAGCGGAAGAGAACGATCATCGCTGGCACCATGAGCGAGCCGCCACCGATCCCAAACAAGCCGCCGAAAAACCCGACAGCCACGGCAATGGCAATCGCTTTGGCTGGATCATAGCTGTACACAGCCGTTTCCCCGTTCCGTCCGGTATACGTGCGCACCACTTTCCGCCTCCACCACGGTGGACGGGCTGTTTCCTTGTTTTCTGGAGCGGACACGGTCAACTCCGACCCGCTTTCCCTAGCCGCCGCCCCCTCTTCTGACGCCTGCGCCTTCGTTTTCTTTTGGCTTAGTGACAAAAAAAGCGACATGGCCATTAAAAACAGCCCAAAATACAACGAAAAACGATCAACGCTCAACGTATTGTTCACCCACGCGCCAATCACCGTTCCTGGGATACTGCCGAGGCAAAACAGCAGCCCGCTTTGGTAATCAACCATTTTATCCTTCATATACGACAATGTCGATGATAAGCCATTAAAAATAATGACGACGAGCGACGTGCCAACCGCCACTTGCGGCGTCACCGCCGACAGCCAGCCGAGGGAGCCGAAAAACAGAAGCGCCGGCACGATGATTACCCCACCGCCAAGGCCGGCCAAGCTCCCGACTGTTCCGGCGACAAAACCGATCAACAGAAGCAATGCGTAAGCCATCTTGCCTCCCCCTCTTCAAAACAAATCAAGCTGTCGCGGCGCAAGACCGGTATATTCAATGCCGAGCAGGCGAATGAGCTGCTTGGCATTATCGGCGGCATCCCCGCCGGAATTGTTGTTAAACAACACATAAATATGTGTCGTCTTCTCCTTCAATGCCTGGATATGGTTCACCCATTCGCTTAGCTCGCGCTCATTATAGCGGTACAAATAGCGAACCGCCCGCCAATTGTCTCCGGCCGTCGCTTTATTCCAGCCGTGCACGTTGCGGCCGTGCAGGCGGATGAGCGTCTTTTCCCGATCGGTCGGATGCAAGACGGTCGGCACCGATCCTTCCCCCGCTTGCGGCTCATCGCAAATGCTGTGAATCCAGCCTTCCTCTTCCATAAAACGGAGCGTTTTATCGTAAAACCGGGGCGAAAACCACGACTGATGCCGAAATTCTAAAGCGACAGGCACCGCTCCCATCCTCGCCTTGACCCAGCGCAAATAGGTGACATGCTCGCGCCGGCAATCGAACCACGGCGGAAACTGAAACAGCACCATCGCCAGTTTTCCCGCCTCTTGAAACGGCGCAATCGACTCCAAAAATGCAGCAAACATCTCTTCCTTATTCGCATATGGAATCGGCCCCCGCTCATGCCCGGTCATCCCTTGATACGCTTTAACGATAAATTGAAACGACGGCGGCGTTTCCCGAATCCATTTTTCCACATTCGCCCGCGGTTGAATGGCGTAAAAGTACGAATCGACCTCGACCGTCGGAAAATGGGCCGCATATTCCGGCAGTTTGTCCTTCGCAGCAAGGCCCGGCGGATACAAGCTGTCATGATCGCCCCAGCCGGTCAGTCCAATATAAATCATGGCCATCACCAGTTTATTCAGCTTTCAGATATTTTAACTATACCATAAGCAGGTCGGCCATGAAATCAAAACGACTATTGGCACGTTGCTCTAAGGGGAAATGGCCTGTGACGCGGCAAGCAACGTTATTCTTGCGTCAAGTAATTGAAATGTTTATCCGTGATATAGGTGAGATCAATATCAAAATTCATCTTATCTAAGATCGGTTGAATGTACTCGATTAAATGTGTGCCAACCCCAAAATAATCAGGGAACTTCGTAATATAAAACGAATGATTATTATCACAATCGGGCTTATGTTCAACTAACCCTTCGATGACCTCAAGGATTCGGTCCACCATATGTTGTTCTAATGTTTTCTCTGAAATGATGACCGTGTGGATATAATTCTCCGCGCCTTCAAATGAATCCTCATCCTCGATTCCCTTTAAAATGGGAAAATCATCGAAAACACTAGGTCTCCTGTAATCCAAAATCAATAACATACAAACCGTTTCACCATCTTGGTCATCTAAACGAAACAACTCCAGATCTCGCAACTTCAACATTCTGATCAATTTCCACATTCCTATCATCTCTTTCACGTTCCACTCTCTTTTTCATCGTTATATTTTCAAAATAATGAAACATCACCAATCCGATTATAGATCATAACAAAATATTCATAAATAACCATTCCTTCACAAATCTGAAATGGACGATCATCGTTATGGACGCTTTTAGCACGGATAGAGCATGCCAGCATAACAATGACCGCTGACAACCAACTCCATGTGACTCAAAAAGATGAGACACTGGAGTTGGATCAGCGGTCCCCGAAAAAAAATGAAGGGTGCAGCGCTTGATTGTGGGCGCTGCACCCTTCTTATAATCAGGATTATCCAATGCGTCCTTCCATGCCAAACTTGATTGCTCATATAGCCCCTCACCAATATATATGTTAACCTAAGGGACAAGGGGCTGCCCCAAAACGCGCTCGCATTTTCGGTGAGCCCCAGACTTTTTACATGTGCTTTTACTTGACAGGCACTTCCTCTCGATCATTCTCATTCCATTGTATCGGTGTTAATCTCTTCTATCATCTCTTCTTCTTAACCCTAATAATCCTGCTAAACCAAGCAACCCAATCCAACCCCAATCTGTATCGTCATCGTCATTATCATCAGCAACGTCTTCATTTTGAGCCATGTGAACGATTTTGTTTGTATTGTTATCGACGTCCATGTTGTTATTTTGAGCATAAACAGCTACCCCACAAAGCATCAATGTAACTGATAGAACACAAAGGGAATGAAGAATCTTTTTTAACACAGGTTTTCCCTCCTTTTCATAATGGTTAACTTTGGTATGTGCAATCAAAAGAACAATTATTTCATTCTGTAGATACAAGGAGGCAAATTTAGGGGAACTTTTTCAAAACACAAATGCGTGCCTTCATGAACAAAAAGGAAAAGCTTGCGTTACGCAAGCTTTCAGCTTGTCGACAAAGTCGACAAGCTGTTTTATTATGAAGGTAAGACGAGGGAGAAATGGAGGAAAGGAACGATGCTTCGGCCACACCAAGAAGATGGGCGCTATACCGAAACCACG
>Ga0066871_100129_pt1 | contig 62933 bp, 59 predicted proteins | sample CeladaPassage60B_FD_62209 | JGI IMG/M metagenome (GOLD analysis project Ga0066871, IMG submission 62209) | Cellulose-adapted microbial communities from the Joint BioEnergy Institute, USA - Passage3 60B | ecosystem: Engineered > Bioreactor > Continuous culture > Unclassified | place: USA...
CCAGGACTGTGGTCAACTCACGGTGACCGCCGAGGAGACGCTCGAGCGGTGCGAGCACTGCGGCAGTACGCGGATCGAACAGGATCCCGACGTGCTCGATACCTGGTTCTCGAGCGGGCTGTGGCCCTTCAGCACGCTCGGTTGGCCGGACGACACCGAAGACCTCCGCTACTTCTATCCGGGCTCGGTGATGGAGACCGGTTACGACATCCTCTTCTTCTGGGTGGCTCGGATGGTCTTCCTCGGACTCGAGTTCATGGGCGAGGTGCCGTTCTACACCGTCTACCTCCACGGAACCGTCCGGGACGAGCGTGGGCAGCGCATGAGCAAGACGAAAGGGAACGTGATCGATCCGACCGAGGTGACGCAGCAGTACGGCGCCGATGCGCTCCGCTTTACCCTGGTCACCATGGCTGGCCCGGGCACGGACATGAAGCTCAGTCTCAACCGCGTGGAGGCGAGCCGCAACTTCGCCAACAAGATCTGGAACGCGACACGCTACACGCTGCGAGCGCTCTCCACGGGTGCGATCGACCGTGCGCCGGACGGGGCGGTGTTGCCGCCACGACGCGACGCGATGAGCCTGGCCGAGCGTTGGATCGTGAGCCGGCTCCAGCGGGTGACCGAATCGGTCACCGACCTCATGGAGCGGTACCAGTTCCACGAGGCCGGGCACACGCTGTACGAATTCCTCTGGTCGGAGTTCTGCGATTGGTACATCGAGTCGAGCAAGGTGGCGATCAATGCCGGGGATGCCCGGGCGCAGGCTGCCCGGCAGACGTTGGCCTATGTGCTCGAACGGGCGTTGCGCCTGCTTCACCCCTTCATGCCCTTCGTGACCGAGGAGCTCTGGCAGCGGTTGCCGCATGCGGGCGAGAGCATCATGGTGGCGCCCTGGCCGGAACCGGAGCGCTCGCTCCTCGACGAGGAGGCCGAGCGCGAATTCGGTTTCCTCATGGAGGCGATCCGGGCGGTGCGCAATGCCCGCGCGGAAGCGGGTGTGGAGCCGGCTCGCTGGATCCAGGCGATCGTCTTCCCGGGTTCGCACCGCCAGGCTTTCCAGGATTGTGAAGGAGTCTTTCGCTTCCTCGCACGCATCGCCAACGACGGACTCAGCTACGTGGACGAACTCCTCGAGGCACCCAAGCAGGTCGTCTCGCTCATCGTCGACGATGCGGTGATCTACCTGCCGCTCCGCGGTATGTTGGATATCGAGGCGGAGCGGCAACGGCTCCAGCGGGAGCTGGAAGAGCTTCTCGCCGAACTCGAGCGGACGCGGGCATTGCTCGCCAACGAGCAGTTCGTGACCCGGGCACCTGCTCACGTCGTGGAGCGGCAGCGGACGAAGCTGGCCGATACCGAGGAGCGGGTGCAGCTGATCCAGCAGCGGCTGGAAGAACTCGCCTGAACTGCTCCGAAGGGGCAACCGCGAGCGGCCGATCCTGGTTCGCCGTTCGCTTCGTCGCTTGGTGTCCGATGGCGCAGGGTGACGCGTTTCTGACGACAGAAGGTGCGCTGGCGCAGGTGACGTCACTGCACAGGCATGCCGTACCTAGCCGAGCCGAACAGGAGGGCCCGGAGCGCGCAGCCAACTCCGGGCGGTTCGATCCGTCCCTCGCTCTCCCCTTGGACTGGTTCGCCCGGCCGACGCTGGAAGTTGCCCGCGCGTTGCTCGGGACGATCCTGGTCAGTGTCGTCGCTGGCGAGCTGGTCGCTGGTGTGCTGGTCGAGGTCGAAGCGTACGGCGGGCCCGAGGACCCGGCCTCGCACGCGGCACGCTACCGGAATGGTCTGGTGCGAGCGATGTGGGGGCCACCGGGCCATGCCTACGTGTACCGGGCGTATGGGATGTATCCCTGCTTCAACGTCGTGACCGAGCCGGAAGGGAGAGCTGGAGCCGTCTTGCTCCGTGCAGCCGCGCCCCTCATCGGCCTCGATGTGATGCGGGCGCGTCGGCGGGCGATGCGACCGGGCCAGCGCCTGCTTCCGGACGAGCGGCTGGCGAGCGGGCCGGGGGCACAGGCGCTCGCCTTCGGGATCGGTCTCGAGCACAACGGTCTTCCGCTCGACCGGCCACCGATCTGGCTCCAGCCGGGCGAACCGCCGGAGCGTGTGCTGTGCACGCCACGGATCGGCATCTCGCGTGGGGAGCATCTCCCCTGGCGCTTCGTCCTGGCGGACCATCCGGCAGTCTCGCGACGCGTGCGCGTCGAGTAGACTCGAGGTGCACGGGTCGATCGGCCCGGCGAAGCTGGAACGGCCGATGATTCCGTTTCCTGCCTTCCAACTGATGAGCCTCGTCATGGCGCTCCTGTCGGCCCGAGCGCTCGGGCGGGCCTGGCGCATCCGCCACCGGCTGTTCGCCGAGCCGCTCGAACCGGGTCAGCTCGGTGTGCTCGTCGAGCTGGCACTCTTCGTGGTCGTTCCGGTGAGCGTCCTCCTGCACGAAGCCGGCCATGCGGTCGCCGTCTGGCTGGCCGGGGGGCAGGTGACCGGTTTCGGGTATCTCCTGTTCCTCGGCTGGGTCGAATACGCGGGTGTTACGGACGCGCGAGCCCAGTTCTGGATCACGTTGAGCGGAAACCTGGTCAGCGTCGGCCTCGGTGTGGCGGCGCTCGTGGCTGGGCTGTTCGCTCCGCTGCGACGGTCCGTCAATGCGCTGCTGCTGGCGACCGGTGGACTGGTGCTCGCGACCAGCCTCGTCTTCTATCCGGTGCTGGACGTGGCGACGGGTCTACAGGGCGATTGGGTCCAGCTCTACAGCGCTGGCTGGCCGTACGCTGCGGTGCTCGGCTTCGCACACGGCGCGGTGCTTTTGGCTGCTGTCGCGCTCTGGCACAGTCGCTGGCTGCGCTGGCGCGTATCGGAGCGGATCGGGCTTCCCTGGCGCCTCGACGAGCGTGACCGGCGTGCGCTGGCCTGGCGACAACTGGCCGCCGCGGCGGAGCAGTTGCAAACGGCGGAACCGACGCTCTCGCTTACGGTAGAGCTGCAGGCCGGTGCGCCGCAGCTCGCACTCCGCTGGCAGCGTGCCGATGGGCAGCGGGTACTGGTGACGCGGATCGGTGAGCGGCCGGATGTGATCGAGGCCCTCGCGCTGGCTGGAGAGCCACCCGCGGTGCGCGCGAGTTGGCGCGCGCTCGTTCCCGAGCAGGCGCTTTTCCAGCGACCCTCGCCGCTCGTTACGTTGCTCGAGCGGCTGCGGTCAGCCGCCGATGCGTTGCCGTCACCCGAGGAGGTGTGACATGGTGCGCTGGTGGCGGCGAAGGCGCGGGCAGGGGGAACCGGAGCGTCCCGACGTCGGGAGCGACCAGAGCAGTGCAGGCGCGCCGGTGATCCGCGAGGCGGAGCGGCGTCGTCTGGCACGTCTTTTGCGCCGCCGCGAGGAGCTGCGCTACGATCTCGCGCTCGCCGAGGAGGCCCAGCAACCCGAGAACCGCTGGACGGAACGCCTGCGCGAGCTCGACGCAGCGATCGCTGAGCTCGAACGCCAGCTGGCGACGTTGGACGTACCATCCGGCCGAGATCCCGAACCGCCGCTCCCGCCGGTTCCGGTCGAGGTGACAGTGGATGCAGCGAGTGAACCGGCAACGGTCACGCTCCGGATTGCCGGTCAGGTTCTCCGCTGGGTCGAGGAAGTGGACTGGGCCGAGCGGGGGCACCAGCTCGCGCCGGCGCGGCTGCGACGCACTGCAGGCGATCCAGCCGAGGTGCTGCAGGCGGCTGGTTACCGTGCGCCGAGTTCCGCGTTAATGGAAACGCTCGAAGCCAGCCTCGATCTGATCGCGGCCGACGCGTTGGCGGCTGCGCGACGAGAGCGGATCTGGACGCCGCTGACTCTCGCCGATCTGGCACACCCGTGCGAGCAGTGCGGTGGCTGGCGGGACGTGCGCGGCCGTTGTCCGACCTGCACAGCCCGTGACTGGCAACGACAGCAGCTCCTGCTGGAACGGAATCGGCTTCGCCAGGAGCGGGACGAAGTGTTCCGCGATTGGCAGCGGGCGCGCGATCGCTTGCCGGTGATCCAGCGCCAGCTGGCGGACGTCGAAGCGGATATCCGCCAGCTGGAGGCGAAAGGCGTCCAGCCGAGCGACGAGGACTGACGGCTATTCGTTCTAGCCTCTTTCGGCTATACTGCGGTACAGTGTTCCCCTGTGTGACTCGGGCCTTCGGTCTCGGGGAGGGAAGGGGTGCAGTGGCGGGAGCCGCTCGAGCTGCTGGTCGGGAACCGGCGGTTCGCAGCGCTCTGGGTGTCCGATCTCGTCGCGACGGTCGGCGACCGCGTGCACCGCGTCGCGCTGGCGGCGCTGGTCTACGAGCTGACTGGTTCTATGACGGTCGCCGGGCTCGCCTTCCTCGCTTCCGGGTTGCCCGACCTGGTGTTGGGACCACTGGCTGGCGTCGTCGTCGATCGGGTCGACCGCCGGCGCATCATGATCCTCTCCGATCTCGCTCGCGTCCTGCCGGTGCTTCTGCTGCCGATCGCGGGACAGTACTGGATCGGCAGCATTTATGTGCTGTTGTTCCTGATCAACGCAGCGGCGATTCTCCATCGGCCGGCCAAGATGGCAGCGATTCCGGCAGTGGTGCCGTCGGGGCAGCTAACGACAGCCAACTCGCTCTCCTCGCTTGCCGAGAGCCTGGGTGATATCGGCGGATATCCTCTGGCCGGATTGGTCGTCGGGGGGCTCGTCGCGCTCCTGGGGAACGAGCAGGGTCTCGTCTTCGCGTTCGGCGTCGCAGCGCTCGGGTATCTGCTCTCGGCGGTGGTCCTCTGGCCGCTGCGACTTCCGCCTGTGCGGCGGGAGGACGGCCGCTCGATCGGGATCGTCTGGCACGAGCTGAGCGGCGGGGTGCGTTTTCTCCTCATGAACGCACTGCTCCGGACGAACACGCTGCTGGTCGCGTTGGGAGCGATCGCGATCGGCATGGCCATGCCGCTCCTCGTCGGTTACGCCTACACGGTCTCCGCACAGGGGGAAGTGGCCTACAGTCTGCTCAACTTCGGGATCGGCGTCGGGAGCGTGGTCGGAGCGGTCCTCATGGGGACGCTCAACGCGCGACGCCTCGGCTCGCTGGTGCTGCTGGGTCTGGTCGTGATGGGGGTGGGGCTGGCTGGGCTCGGCATAGCACCGCCGCTCTGGGTCGCGGTCGTGCTGACCGGTCTGACCGGGTTCGGGAATCTACTCTTCCTGGTACCGAGTGTCACTATCGTCCAGCGGGTGACGCCAGCGAGTCTGATGGGGCGGATCTTCGCGCTCCGCTCGACTCTGCTCTTCACGGCGCTGATCGTCGCCAATGGCATCGGTGGCTGGCTCGGCGATCGGCTCGGTGCTGAGCGTGCGTTCCTGGCGATCGGGAGCGCGCTCGTCGTGGTGGCGCTCGTCGCTGTCGCAGTGCCGACGACGCTCCTCGCCGATCGTTTGGACGAGTGGACACTCGAACCGTCCGGTTGAGGCGGTATACTTCCTGACCGCAGTGCGGAGAGGGGCGATCGTGCCGGAACATCCACTGGCACGCGAGGTCTATGCAGTCTTCACAGCGCGTGGACTCACCTTGGCGACGGCCGAATCGTGCACCGGTGGCCTGATCGGCCACTTGGTAACGACCGTACCGGGCAGCAGCGAGTACTACCTCGGGGGCATTATCGCCTACAGCAATCGCGTCAAGGAGTCGTGGCTGGGTGTACCAGCGGAAATCCTCCGGACGGTCGGTGCGGTGAGCCGGGAGTGCGCCGAGGCGATGGCGCGTGGCGCGCGCGAGCGCTTCGGCACAGACTACGCGGTGGCGACGACCGGTATCGCCGGGCCGGGCGGTGCGACACCGACCAAACCGGTCGGACTCGTCTACGTCGCCTGCGCCGGCCCGCACGGGGTGACGGTCGAAGAGCACCGGTTCGCCGGGACACGGTGGGAGAACATCCAGCAGGCAGCCGAAGCGGCGCTGCGGTTGCTGCTGAGAGCTGTGGGCGAGTGAAACAAACGCACGGATGCGCCGAGAGTCCCTGGAAACGAGTGGAGCGGTATGGAATACGAGAAGACGCAACTCCCCAATGGCATTCGTGTCGTCACGAGCCGGATGCCGCATGTACGTTCGGCGACAGTCATCGTGTACGTGGCGGTAGGTTCGCGGTACGAGAGCGACCAGGTAGCTGGCATTTCCCATTTTCTGGAGCACATGCTCTTCAAAGGGACAGAACGTCGACCGGATCCGGTCCTGATCAGCGAGGCGATCGAGGGAGTGGGTGGCATCATGAACGCCTCGACGGGCCGGGAGCACACCGATTACTGGGTCAAGGTACCGAGCCGGCACCTCGAGCTGGCGTTCGATGTCCTGGCCGACATGTTGCAGCATTCGCTGTTCGATCCGACCGAACTGGAGAAAGAGCGGCACGTGATCGTCGAGGAGATTCACGGGATCCACGATACGCCGGACGACTACGTCCACGATCTCGTCGATCAGGCGCTGTGGGACGGCCATCCGATCGGTCGACCGATCATCGGTTCCGAGGAGACCGTGCAGGCGATCACGCGCGAGGAGCTGCTCGCCTATCTCGACCGGCACTACCGGGCGGATCGCCTGGTCGTGGCAGCGGCGGGTGACCTGACGCACGAGCAGGTTGTCGAGCTCGTCGAGCGCTACTTCGGGGATCTGGCTCCGGGAGAGCCGGCTGACCCGCATCCGGCTCGCCTGCAGGATGCACGACCGGGTGCGCGGATTCTGGCCCGATCGACCGAGCAAGCGCACCTCTGCGTGGCGTTGCCGGCACTGCCGTATCGCGACGAGCGACGCTTCGTGCAGGGCATGCTCGACTCGGTGCTGAGTTCCGGTATGAGTTCGCGCCTGTTCAAGGAGATCCGCGAGCGACAAGGGTTAGCCTACGAGGTGTACGGCTACCTGCGCGAATATGCCGATGTCGGCCAGGCGGTGATCTACGCTGGGACGGACATCGAGCGGGCGGAACGTGCTCTGCGGGCCGTGCGTGGCGAGCTGGACAAGCTGGTTCGTGAGCCGGTGCCGGCTGACGAGCTGGAGCGGACCAAGGAGTTGCGGGTCGGGCGGATCGTCATGGGACTGGAAGACAGCCGGGCGGTCGCGGGCTGGATTGGCGGTCAGGAACTCGTCTTCGGTGAGGTGCTCACGCCGGAAGAGGTGATCGCCCGTATCCGGGCGGTGACCAGCGAGGAGATCCAGGCCCTCGCCCAGGAGCTGTTCCGGCCCGAGCGCTTCGCGCTGGCAGCGATCGGTCCGTTCGAGGACGGCGATCGACTCCTCGCGGTCGTGCGCGAGGCGTAGCGTCGACCATCCGCGCTGGGCATCGTGAAACCGGCTTGCTTCCGGTGATCGTTCCCTCTGTTATCGTATGAGCGGACAGGGGGCGTCCGGTGCCACGCGTTCGGTCCGAGTCGAGCGTGGCTCTGCTGGTTTTGCTCCTTGTCCGGATATTCGATGTCGTATACAATCGCGGTGGAACCTCAGCGGGGAGTAGGTGGACGAGGGATGAGCAAGCAGGAACTCGCGTATCGAACGATCCGCAAACGGATCATCGAAGGAGTCTACGGGCCGGGGTATCGGCTGGTCATCGACGAGCTGGCGCGCGAGCTGGGGTGCAGTGCCATCCCGGTGCGGGAGGCGTTGCGCCGGCTGGAGGCGGAGGGCTTGCTGGAGTTCGTCAAGAACGCCGGTGCGCGTGTCGTCAGTATCGATCCGCTCGAATACTGTGACGTGCTCTCCACGCTGGCGGTGCTCGAGGGGTACGCGACCGTCCTCGCGGCACCGCACATGACGCCAGAGGATTTTCAGAAGCTGCGTGCTCTCGAAGCAGAGATGGAGCGTGCGGTCGGCATCGGCGACATGCTGCGCTACAGCCAGCTGAATCGCGCGTATCACGAGGCGATCTACGAGCGTTGCCCCAATCGGTATCTCGTATCGCAGATCGAGCTGGCCTGGGCGCGGCTCGACTCGATGCGCCATTCGATCTTCGTGCTCCTGCCCGCCCGGGCGCGCTCCTCGCTCGAAGATCACCGGCGCATCACCACGCTGCTGGAGCAGGGCGGTCCGGCTGACGAGATCGAACGGGTCGTCCGCGACCACAAGCTCGCGACACTGGAGGCGTTCCGCCGGTGGTCGCTCGAGAGCGGCAAAGCGCTCGACGGCCATGAGGACGGTTACGCACCGGCGTCCATGTCGCTGAGCGAGTGACGCTCTGCGGTCGGGGTTCGGCCATGGCAGGAGTTTACGTAGCCAAGGAGGTTCGCCTATGACCTGATGATCGGCGGTATTGCGTTCGGGTGGTGTACGAGAGGGGTCGCGATGGATACCACGAAGCTGCGCGGGTCGATCGTCCCATTGGTGACGCCGTTCCGGGACGGTGTTGTCGATTTCGAGACGCTCGGTGCGTTGATCGAATGGCAGATCGCGAGTGGGAGTCATGGGATCTCAGTGACCGGATCGACCGGTGAACCAGCAGCGTTGACGCTCGCGGAACGGGAACAGGTCATCGCCTATGCCGTGGAGGTCGTCCGCGGGCGCGTGCCGGTTGTCGCAGGAACGGGCGCGCATTCGCTCGCCGACACCCTGCATCTGACCCGGTTTGCCGAACGGGCTGGTGCCGACGCCTTGCTGATCATCACGCCACCGTACTGCCGTCCCACCCAGGAAGGGCTGTACCAGTATTTCGTGACGGTAGCGAAGGCGACGTCTCTCCCGGTGATCATCTACAACATCCCTGGTCGGACGGCGGTCAATCTCGAACCGGAGACGCTGGCGCGCATTCGGGAAGCGTGCCCGAACGTCGTGGGCGTCAAAGAAGCTAACGTCGATTTCATCCAGGTGAGTCGCCTCTTCGCTCGGTGCGGTATGGACCTGCTGGTCTATTCCGGTATCGAGGCGCTCTGCTTTCCGCTCCTGGCACTCGGTGGTGCCGGCTATTTCAGTGCGACGGCGAATGTGCTCCCACGCGAGCTCGCCCGGCTCTACGATTTGACAGTGGCTGGGCAGTGGGAAGAGGCCCGTGCACTGCATTTCCAGCTGCTGGAGATGAACGAAGCGCTGTTCATCGAGACCAATCCGGGGCCGGTCAAGTACGTCCTCGGGTTGATGGGGAAGATCCGCCCGGAACTGCGTCTCCCGCTGGTCTTGCCGTCGCCGGAGAACCAGGAGCGGCTTCGGGCAGTCGCGAGACGCTACGGTCTGATCGCAGAGTGAGAGGCGAGAAATGGAGGCGAGTCGATGCGTACTGCCCGTTTCATAGCGGAGGGACGACTCCATATCGGTACGGTCCACGAGTCGTGCCTCGTCGACGAGGCGGGTCGCTGCTACCCCTTCGAGGCGGTGACCTGGTTGCCCCCGGTCGAGCCGCGGAAGATCATCGGGCTGGTGCTCAACTATGCGGAGCATGCGCAGGAACTCGGCATGGAGGTGCCGACGGCACCGGTCCTGTTCTTCAAGCCGACGACCGCACTGATCGGCCATCGGGCGCCGATCGTCTACCCGGCGGGAGTCCAGTCCCTGCATTACGAGGTCGAACTCGCCGTGGTCATCGGTAAACGGTGCCGGAAGGTGCCGCGCGAGCGGGTGTTCGAGGTGGTTCGGGGATATACCGTTGCGAACGATGTCACGGCTCGGGACTTCATTACCAACTACTTCCGGCCCCCAGTAAAGGCCAAAGGATTCGATACGTTCTGCCCCCTCGGCCCATGGCTCGTCGATGCCGGAGACATCGATCCGGACAATGTGACGCTGCGCGCGTATGTGAACGGTGAGTTGCGGCAAGAGGGGCACACGAGCCGACTCATCTACAAGGTCGCTGATCTCATCGCCTACATCAGCGAGTTCATGACGCTGGAGCCGGACGACGTGATCATGACCGGGACGCCGGAGGGTATCAGTTTCGTCAAGCCGGGCGATGTCGTGCGGGTCGAAGTGGAAGGGATCGGGGGGTTGGAGAATCCGATCGTGGCCGAATGATGGAGCGACGGAGGATAACGATGGCGCGTGTCGAGCAGAAAGACTACGTCGCGTTGCGTGAATCTGTCCTGCCGCGTGTGCGGACGGTTAAGCATTTCATCGCTGGAGAGTTCACGGAAGGGACCAGCGGAGCGTTCTTCGAATCGGTCGATCCGGCGACCAACGAGGTCATCGCGACAGTGCCGGCGGCGGGGCCGGACGACATCGAGCGAGCGGTGACCGCAGCGTTGCGTGCGTTTGCCGAAGGACCCTGGCCGCGCCTGCCGGCGGCTGAGCGGGCGCGCATCCTGCGGCGCATCGCCGAGCTGATTCGTGAGCGTGCCGACGAGATCGCGGTGGTGGAGAGCGCTGACACCGGTATTCCGATCGCGCAGATCCGCGATGCCCAGGTCCTGCGTGCTGCCGACAATTTCGATTTCTTCGCCGAAATGGCGACGAAGATCACCGGGGAATCCTATCCGGTCGATGATGTGTTCATCAACTTCACGATTCGCCAGCCCGTCGGTGTTGCCGGCCTCATCACCCCATGGAACACGCCGTTCATGCTCGAGACATGGAAGGTGGCACCGTGTCTGGCGGCGGGGAATACCTGCATCTTGAAGCCGGCCAGCTGGTCGCCGCTGTCGGCGTACAAGCTCGCGGAGGTTATCCGAGATGCCGGTGTACCACCGGGGGTATTCAATCTCGTATATGGTCCCGGTGAACGTGTCGGTGAGGCGTTGGCCCGTCATCCGGCGGTGAAGCTGATTTCCTTCACCGGCGAGACGACGACCGGCAAGCGACTCATGCACGTCGGTGCGGAGACGCTCAAGCGCTTCTCGATGGAACTCGGTGGCAAGTCGCCGGTGGTCGTCTTCGCTGACGCCGATCTGGACCGGGCGCTCGATGCGACGATCTTCGGGGTGTTCTCGCTGAACGGCGAGCGGTGCACGGCTGGATCGCGCTTGTTGCTGCAGCGGGACATCTACGATGACTTCGTCGACCGATTGGTGCGGCGCGTCGAGCGGATTCGCGTTGGTCATCCGCTCGATCGGGCGACAGAAGTGGGGCCGCTCATTCACCGCAAGCATCTCGAACGAGTGCTGCGGTACGTCGAGATCGGGCAAGAGGAAGGGGCGGTACTCGCTGCCGGTGGGCGTCGCCCGGAAGATCCGGAGCTGGCGCGCGGGAACTACCTGCTGCCGACCGTCTTCGTGGATGTCGCGCCGACGATGCGGATCGCCCAGGAGGAGATTTTCGGCCCCGTTCTGAGTGTCATACCCTTCTCGACCGAGGAGGAGGCGCTCCGTATCGCCAACGGTGTGCGGTATGGTCTGGCCGCCTATGTCTGGACGAACGACACGAGTCGGGCCTTGCGCATGGCGCGAGGGATCGAATCGGGGATGGTCTGGGTGAATTCCCAGAATGTCCGCGATCTCCGGACGCCATTCGGTGGGATGAAGGAGAGCGGGATCGGTCGGGAAGGAGGTGTCTATTCGTTCGAGTTCTATACCGAGCTGAAGACGGTCCATCTCGCGCTCGGGCGTCACCGGATCCCGCGGATGGGTACGGATGGGTGAGCGTGGACGGAAGGTGGGTGTGCAGTGGTGAGGGAACCGTCATTCACCGTTTTGAAGACCGGGCACGTCGAGTTATGCGTGACGGATCTCGAGCGAGCGCGTGCCTTCTACGTCGATGTTCTCGGCTTCATCGAGACCGAGCGGGACGCTGACCGCCTGTACCTGCGTGGTATCGAGGAGTGGGAGCACCACAGTCTTGTCCTGCGGCGGGCGGCGACGCCTGGTCTCGGTCACTTCGCCTTTCGTGTGGCTGCGGACGAAGACCTCCTGGCACTGGAGCAGCTGGCCCGCGAACGGGGGCTTCCGATGCGGTGGATCGAGGAAGGGGCGGAGCGCGGACAGGGCCGAGCGTTGCGGATACAAGACCCGCTCGGTTTTCCCGTCGAGTTCTACCATCGCGTCGAACGCGTCGAGCGGTTGCTGCAGCAGTACCATCGGCACCGCGGGACGCACGTGCTCCGAATCGACCACGTCAACGTGCATACTCCGGCGATCGATCAGGGCATCGACTGGTATCGGACGCTCGGGTTTGCCGTCTCCGAAGTCACGATCACCGAGGACGACCCGCCGCGAGTCTGGGCCATCTGGCTGCGGCGCAAGCAGACAGTGCACGATGTCGCGCTGATGACCGGCCCGGGTCCGCGGTTGCACCATATCGGCTTCTGGCTCGGGGAGGCATCGGCGGTCACGCGTGCGGCCGATGTGATCGCGGCGGCGGGATACGAGCGCTGCATCGAGCGAGGGCCGGGACGGCACGGCATTTCCAACGCGATGTTTCTCTACCTGCGCGATCCGGACGGCAACCGGATCGAGTTGTATGCTGGGGACTATCTCATCCCCGATCCGGACTTCGAGCCGGTGGTGTGGATGCTGAACGATCCACGGCGGCAGACGCTCTGGGGACATGTCCCGCCACGGAGCTGGTTCGATGAGGCGGCACCCGTCGAGGACTTCGCTGGTACTGGTTTCGTCGCGGTCGTGCCTCCCTCGGCGGCTTTTCTGCCCGCCTATGTCGATCGCTAGCGCCTCGTTCGCACCGGCCGGGTAATGAGGAGCGGGCAGTGTGCGGGGGACAGCACTTGCGGAGAAGGATCTCCGGTGCGGAGCCAGCGGGCAGCACCGTGGAGCGGCATGTTGTCCCGTCGCGTGTCAGTATCAGCGCAGCCGACCGGCAACTTTCCTGGTGATCGGGTGTTGACATGGTGCATGATGTCGTATATGATCGGATATGCGGATATCCACAGGCGGTGACGGGTCTGGTGAAGCGTCCGACAGAGGGAGGAAGCAGATGAGTGGTGGAATTGGTTTCCCGCAAAGAGATCAGTGGCAAAATCTTCAGGACATTATCGATACCGTGCCTAATATCGTTGACTATTTATACAATAATCCGCCAGGTCCATACCTAACAGCCTTTACAGTTGGTATTTCCCCCTGGGTTCCTCCAGAATTTACAAATTGGTTTGAGGAACAGCTGTCATGGAGTACAGGCGTAGCTCTGTTTGATCTGTCGCACCACATGACTGAGCTCTTTTTGAAGGGGCCGGGGTCTTTGGAATTGATCGCAAGGTTAGCAGTTAACAATGTCACTCGCTTTGTCGGTCGAAGAAGTGCGCAATTGGTTTTCTGCAATGAGAACGGCTTCGTTATTGGTGATGTGGTCGCATACCTTCTCGACGATTCCACAATTGAACTGGTTGGCTTTGAGTCCGCAATTAACTGGGTTCAGTTTCATGCAGAGCAATCCGGCATTGAGTTTACGCGAGATGATCTGACTCCTCTGAATCCACGGCAGGCTCGCAAACGTTACCGCTTCCAACTAGAAGGCCCTCAGAGTTCGAGGATGCTTGAAAAGCTTATAGGTCAAGCAGTAAAAGTCGGGTTTTTCGAGGCTCAGGATATGAAAATAGGTGACCATGACGTATTAGTCCTTGGTCATGGTATGGCTGGTCGTGGTTTTGAGCTGAGTGGGCCGTATGATGAATATCACGAAGTGTTGAGCATGCTTCTTGAGGTTGGACGGGAGTTCGGACTCGTGCGGGTTGGCAGGCGTGCCTACAGAACTACTCCAGTGGTTCGCGGATGGTTTCCATCTCCATTGCCCGCGGTATATACGGGCGAAGGGATGCGAGCGTATCGGCGGTGGTTGCCGACTTCATCATACGAAGCAGCGAGTTCTCTTGGAGGCAGTTTCTATTCTCCTAATGTGGAAGACTACTATATGACGCCTTGGGATCTCGGGTATGGTAAGCTAATTCATTGGGAGCACGATTTTATGGGGCGTGATGCTTTGAGAGAACTTAGCCGCAGGCCGCAGCGCCGCCTAGTGACGTTGGTGTGGCATCCCGATGACGTAGTCCGTGTGTTCAGATCTCTGTTTGAGGTTTGGCCGCGCTATAAGATTATCGAGTTGCCCCTGCTTATTTATAGTCGATGGCATTATGACACGGTGTTAGATAAATCTGGGAAAGGTATAGGAATATCTAGCTATGTAGCGTATGTAGCGAACTATCGTGCTGTTCTCTCTCTCGCAAGTATAGATGCTGATTTCGCTGTACCTGGTTCGGAGGTTATCGTGGTATGGGGAGAGCCACACCAGGGTTCACGTAAACCTAATGTGGAGGCCCACGCGCAGATCCTAGTGCGCGCAACCGTTGCTCCTGCCCCGTATTGGAAGCAGTCCCTTGATGTCGGTTCTCCAGGGAAGGGGGCAGAAAAATGAAGAACCTCCAGGAACTCGTCGAGACGACCCCGAATCTCCAGCAGCTTCTCTACAACAACCCGACGGGTGGGCGCTTCTGGCCGAACGTGCCGCCGGAGTTCAGCAACTGGCGGGATGAACAGCGCGGGTGGCGCGAAACGGTCGTCCTGTTCGAGCAGTCCTACCACATGACGAATCTGTACGTGCGCGGTCCAGATGCTTTCCGCCTGCTCAACTATCTCTCGATCAACTCGTTCCAGGGTTTCCAGCCGGGGCAAGCCAAGCAGATGGTCTGTGTCTCGCCAGACGGCTATTATGTTGGGGATGCCATTCTCTTCTATCTCGACGAGCACGAGTTCGTCATCGTCGGTGTGGGGGCGATCCACAACTGGGTCGAGTACCATGCCCACGCATTAGGCGCGCAGGTGGCCCTGGAGCGCGACGAGTCGTCTCGAGTCGATCCCCGGCGTCCGCGAACCTGTTACCGGTTCCAGCTGCAAGGCCCGAACGCTCGTCCGCTGATGGAGAAGTTGACTGGTGGCCGGGTTCCGGACATTCCGTTCTTCCACTTCACCTACATCGATATTGCAGGTCATCGCGTCGGATATCTGCATCACGGCATGGTCGGCGTCGAGGGTGCGGAGCTCTGGGGACCCTTCGATGAGTTGCAGGCAGTCAAGGGCGCGATTCTGGAAGCAGGGGCGGAGTTCGGCCTCCGGCAGGTGGGATCACGCACGTATGCCACCAACGCCCTCGAGTCGGGGTGGATTCCGAATCCGCTTCCAGCTGTTTACACGGGCGAGCAGCTGCGTCCGTATCGCGAATGGCTGCCGGCAACAGCGTTCGAAGCCGTGAGCTCGCTCGGTGGAAGTTTCGTGTCCGACAATATCGAGGACTACTATCTCACCCCCTGGGATCTGGGATATGGCCGACTCGTCAAGTTCGATCACGACTTCATCGGTCGGGCAGCGCTGGAGCGGATGGCGCATCTGCCGCATCGCAAGCGCGTTACCTTCGTGTGGGACGAGCGCGACACGGTTCGCATCCTCTCGAGCGTGATCGAAAAGCCGTACGGCCACAATTACAAGTACTTCGATCTTCCCCTGGCGCAATACGCAACCTGGATGTACGACGCCGTACTGAACGATGCAGGTGAGGTCGTCGGTTTCGCGATGTGGACAGGCTTCGACGTGAACGAACGGGCCGTGCTCGCCCTGGGGACAGTGCGCGCCGAGTATGCCCAACCGGGTACGCGCCTGCGCTTGATCTGGGGTGAGCCGAACGGTGGCTCCCGGAAACCTTCGGTCGAACGGCATGTCCAGACCGAGGTCGAGGTAACGGTCGGTCCGGTGCCCTACAGCGAGCCGAGCCGCCGCTACCGCGAGACGGTGCTCCACCGTCGCGGATGACCTGAGTGATCCCAGGAGTGAATCACGCGAATGCACAGAAGAGGGGGAACCCATGTCGCTGAACAAGCGGACGTTCTGGTTCTACGGGCTGCTCGTTGTCGCATTCGTCCTGGCTGGTTGTGCCCAAGGAAGTCCCACTCCGACCCCCACAGCCGCGCCCTCGCCGACGGCCGCGGCGAGTCCGACTGCCCAACCCGCCGCGCCAACGGCGACTGTTCCTTCCGGTGCCCAGCAGACCCCAGCAACGACACCGCAGGCCGGTGCTGAAACCGGTGAACCGTATCGCATCGGGGCCGTCCTTTCGTTGACCGGTCCGGCAGCGCCGCTCGGTGTGCCGCAGCGGGACACACTGGAGCTCTTGCGCGACGAGGTGAACCGGCAGGGTGGCGTGCTCGGCCCGGATGGAAAGCGACATCCGCTCGAAGTGATTATCTACGACGACCAGAGCCAACCCACCACAGGTGTGCTTGCTGTCACACGGCTCATAGAAGAGGATCGGGTCGCTGCGATCATTTGCTGTGCCACGAGCCCTGTCTCGATAGCCGCAGTCGACGTGGTCACGCGTGCTGGAGTTCCCATGATTTCCACTGCGTCGAGCCAAGCCATCACTCATCCGCCTGAAGAGAGACAGTGGGTTTTCAAACCAGCGTGGGATAATGATCAAGTGGTGGAGGCTCTATTGCGTCACTTCAAGAAGAAGGGCTATAGCCGAATAGGTATCATGAGTGTTAATAATGAATTCGGGCAAAGTGGCAAAATAGCGTTTGAGCAATTGAGCCCATCATACGGTATACAACTAGTTCTTAATGAGACATTTAACCTTGGAGTTACGGATTTAACGCCCCAAGTACTGAAGCTTCGATCTGCGGGTGCGGATGTGTTGGTGTTGTATGCGAATATCAACGAAACCGTTGTGGCTCTCAAAAATCTTCATGACCTTGGAATTTCGGTGCCAGTATATGTGACAAATGCGGTGGGCACACCGGCATTTGTGGAGGCTGCGGGGAATTTGGCAGAGGGAGTTTTTGTGCAAACAGGTAAACTCCAAGTATATAGCGATCTACCATTGGATGATCCGCAACGCAGTACCATACTCAGCTTTGTGGACCTCTATCGGAATCGGTACGGATTAGAACCACCTTCATTTGCGGGTGTGGCGCATGACGCTTTCTGGCTCGTAGTGCGAGCGATGGAGAAGGTTGGTACTAGTCGCAGTGGAATTCGTGATGCTATTGAGGGGACTAATAACTTTGTTGGTGTTACGGGAGTTCTTTCATTTTCGCCAGCTGAGCATACGGGATTTAGAACCAGAGATATGGTGATCGCAGTAATACAGAATGGTAAGTTTAGGTTATATGAGGTTGTGGGGGAATGAGGTGATCGGTCAATGCGTGACGTACTGGTCTGGCAGCTCCCGCAGTGGATCGTCAGCGGCGTGGTGATGGGCTGTGTGTACGCTCTCGTCGCCGTTGGACTGGTGATCGTCCACAACGTTACCCGCATCCTGAACGTCGCGCAGGGGGCGTTCGTGATGCTGGGCGCCATGCTGACGATCCAGTTCGCCAAGTGGTTGCCGCTCGCCCCGGCGGTGGTGGCTGCCGTGGTGGTGACGGTCGTCATCGGAGCTGTCACCTACGGCATCCTGATCTATCCGCGATTCGAAGCTGGGCTGCTGACGCTCATTATGTTGACATTCGGCGCGGATGTCATCTTCCGCACGGTCGCGCTGATCCTTTGGGGACCCGATCCACTAGCTCTGCGCGAATTCACCCCAGGGAAGCCGCTCATCATCGGAACGGCGGTCGTGACTCGCCAGGCGCTGTGGGTCATCGGGGTGACGGCACTCCTGGTGATTCTCCTGCAGCTGTTCTTCAAGCGGAGCTTGCTGGGCACTGCTCTGCGTGCCTGTGCGTCGAATGCGACGGCCGCGCGCCTGGTGGGCATCCGTCCGCAGCTGATGGGGCTCGTCAGCTGGATGCTGGCAGCTGCCTTGGGCGCCTTCGCTGGGGCGGTCATCGCGCCGGTGACATTTGCGACCTACTTCATGGGGCTCGAGCTGACGATTCGCGGTGTCGTACCCGCTGTGCTCGCAGGGTTGGCGAGTCCGGTCGGTGCTGTCGTCGGGGGCGTGGTCTTCGGGATCATCGAAGCGGTCGCTGCAGGTGTCTATTCGGGGCTGCGTGATGTCGTCGCCTTCGTCTGCCTCGTCGCCATCCTCGTCGTGCGAGAACTGCGGACCGGTGTCCTGACGACGCATCTGCGTGCCCGCGTGCGGGCCTGGAGGATGAGCGAGTTGGCGAGGGGGCAGCAGTGAGCGGAAGGGTCGATCTCGGGCGTGTATTGCGCGCGGATCGGGAAATCCTGACGGTACTGGGAGCGGCGGTTTTCGCCCTCGTCGCCATCCTCCTGCTGGGTGGGGCTGGCGCCTATGCGGTCACTATTCTGAACGTCGTGCTCTTGCGAGCGCTGGCTGCGACCGGTGTGGTGTTGCTGACGGGTTACTGTGGGCAGCTCTCGCTCGGGCAGGGAGCCTTCGCAGCGATCGGGGCCTACATCAGCGCAATCTTGGCGACCCAGTATGGGCTGTCACCCTGGCTTACGATCCCGCTAGCGTGCATCGCTGCTGGTGTGGCGGCGTGGGTGGTGGGATTTCCGCTCTTGCAGCTGAGAGGCCACTATCTCGCGCTCGGCACGCTGGCGCTCGCCGCGATCGTCTACCAGCTGTCGGTCGAGCTGCGTGGGATCACCGGTGGGGCGTCCGGCATCACGAGTATACCGAGTCTCACTCTCTTCGGACGTGAACTCGGCTCTCCGTGGGCCTACAGCTGGATCATCGGTCTGGTGTTCGTGCTCGGCATGTACGTGGCGGGACGGTTCGCGTTCGGGCGCATGGGCCGGCTGGCCCAAGCGGTACGCGAGGACGAGACTGCTGCCGAGGCGATCGGTATCTCGCCTTTCGGTGTGAAAAATGTCTCGTTTGTCAGCGGGGCTGTCCTGGCCGGTGTCTCGGGGGCGCTCTACGTGCACTGGGTTCGCTTCCTGGATCCGGTTCCGTTCGGATTGCAGTACTCGATCGAAGTCCTGACCATGGCGGTGTTCGGCGGAATCGGGTCGGTCTGGGGTGGTTTGCTCGGCGCGATCACCCTGACCGTCCTGACCGAGGCGCTGCGGTACGTCACGGGCGTCGCCTCGGCTGAGTACCAGGCACTCGCGTTCGGCGTCGTCTTCGTTGCTGTCTTGATGCTCTGGCCCCGTGGCCTGGCAGGGATCGCCGATGTGTGGTCCGCGCGGGGGCGGACGAGCGATCGGCGGGGAGGCGTACCCAACGTGAGCAGCGAGGGAACGGCTGAGGCGGAGGTTGGGATCGGCGGAGGAGCGTTGATCGCGGATCATCGCGTGACGGGACCGATCCGCCTGCAACACGGTGATGAGCTGGTGGTCGTGCAGCGGTTGCACTGTCGGTTCGGTGGGGTGAAAGCGCTGGAAGATGTCAACCTCGTCGTACGCGCCGGCGAGATACTCGCCGTGATCGGGCCGAACGGCGCGGGCAAGACAACTCTCTTCAATGTGATCGCTGGGGCGATCAAGCCGACGGCAGGTGCGGTGACGGTTCTCGGACGGGACATTCGCGGCCTCCGGCCGTACGAGGTGGCGCGATTGGGAGTTGCCCGCACGTTCCAGAACGTGCGGTTGTTCACCGAGATGACGTGCGTTGAGAACGTCCTGGCCGCGTTGGAGGCGCACGACGGATACGGCATGATACGCGGCTTGGTTCTGCCGGTGCGTGCCCGGCAACGCGAAGACGCGGCAGTGGACGAGGCGCACCGCTTACTTGCCGTCGTCGGTCTCGCCGAGTTTGCGCACTTCCGTGCTGGTGATCTCCCCCTGGCGAAGCAGCGTGCGCTCGAGCTCGCGCGAGCGCTGGCGCGCCGACCGACGCTGCTTCTCATGGACGAACCGGCCTCAGGGCTCAACGAAGCGGAACGCGACGAACTAGCCGCTCTGATACGCTCCCTGAACGCGTCTGGCGTCACCATCCTGCTCATCGAACACGCTGTCGATTTCGTGATGGCGCTCGCTGACCGTGTGGTCGTGCTGAGCCGCGGGATGAAGATCGCCGAGGGAACGCCCCTGGAAGTGCGGAACGACCGTCACGTCATCGAGGCTTACCTCGGTGAGGCTGCGTAAGTCGTTCGTGGGTGGAGGACGAACGCGTGTTGCGTGTCGAACAGGTCGCATCCGGTTACGGTAAAGTGCAGGTGCTCCGGGATGTCAGCCTGCACGTCGGGCGTGGCGAGCTCGTCGGCGTGGTCGGCCCCAGCGGTGCTGGCAAATCGACCCTGGCCAAAACGATCTCCGGGCTGTTGCGAGCGTACAGTGGACGCATCGTTTTCGGCGACGTCGATGTGACGCGAAGTGCCCCAGATAGTCGCATTCGACTCGGCCTGGTTCACATTCCCGAACGTCGCGAACTCTTTTGGGATCTCACAGTCGAAGAGAATCTGCGACTCGGTGCCTATCTCCGTCTGCGTGGCGCGGCAAAGCAGGAGGTCGAGCGGGACCTCGAGGAAGCGTACGGGCTTTTCCCGATTTTGCGCGAGCGGCGGAAGCAGGTCGCTGGAACCCTCTCCGGCGGTGAACAGCAGATGCTCGCGATCGCACGCGGGCTGATGGCCGGGCCGGTGCTGGCAGTCATCGACGAACCGTCTCTGGGCCTGGCTCCCCTGATCGTGCGCGAGATCTACGAGCGCTTCTCCTTGCTGCGGGAGAGAGGGCTGGGGCTGCTCCTGCTCGAGGAGAACGTGAGCCACGTTCTCAGCGTCGCGGATCGCGTCTACGTCCTGGTCGGGGGTCGGATCGTTCACGAAGGCGATCCGAAGGCGGTGAATCGCGAAGAGATCGCGAAGCTTTACATCGGCTGAGGGACGGTCGGCCCTCCAGGCGCTTGGAAAGAACCCTCGGGTTCAGGAAGGATGCACGGGATGCAGGGACCGGTCGGAGTCGTTGGGCTCGGCAACATGGGGAGCCGGATGGCACACCGGCTCGCCGGTGCAGGTTTTCGTGTCGTCGGCTTCGACGTCGCGGGAGCACAGGGCAAGTTGCCAGCCCAGGCGCAAGAGGCGCGCGATGTGGCCGACGTTGCTCGTCAGGTGGAGGTCGTTTTGCTCAGCCTACCGGACGGGAACGCCTCGCGCGCCGTCGCACGGGAAATCGCAGCGTTCCTACGCTCGTCTGCCGAGCGCAGCCCGCTCCATACGGTGGTGGATCTCTCGACGATCGGTGCTCGAGCGGCGATCGAGTGTGCCGAACTGCTGCGTGAGGTGGGCATCGAGTACCTGGATGCGCCAGTGAGTGGTGGCCCGATCGCGGTCGAGGAGGGGCGGCTCACCGTCATGGTAGCTGGGGCCGCCGAGGCCTTGGAACGCGTTCGACCATGTCTTACCGCGTTCGCCGGTCGTATCTTCCACGTCGGATCGCATGCTGGGCAGGGGCAGGTGATCAAGCTGGTCAACAACTACATCGCTGCGACTGCGCTGGCTGTCACCTGCGAGGCAGTGGCGTTCGCGGTGTCACAGGGGCTGGACATGCGGACGGTGCTCGACGTGCTCAACGTCTCGACCGGCCGGACGACGGCGAGTACTGACATGTTCCCTCGCGCGGTCTTGCCAGGGACGTATGACTTTGGGTTCCGCAACAGGTTGCTGGTGAAAGATCTGCTGCTGTACGTGGACACCCTCATGCAAGAGCGGCGGTGGGGTGTCCTGCCGTCAGTCGTCACGCACCTGTGGGAAGACTTCGCCCGCGAGCACCCCGACGCCGATGCGACCTACTTTTACGAGTATGCGCGTGTGCGCTTTCTCGGCGCGTAGGCTGTCGAACCCTGGGCGTTCGTTTCCTTTCGTACCCCTGCAGTCGTTCGCCGGTGCAAAGGTACGGTGATGATGCTCGGTCTGGCATTGAAGGAAAAGTTGCGGCGCGGTGAGGCGGTGATCGGCTGTTTCGTCGGTGTGCCGTCACCGGAGCTCGTCGAGATGCTCGGGTGGCTCGGCTTCGATTTCGTCGTGATCGACGCCGAACATGGCCATATCACGCCGCAGTCGGCGTACTGGATGGTCGTTGCCGCCGAGGGGAGCGGGTTGTGCCCGCTCGTCCGCATACCGACCATCGACGAGAGCGTGATCCAGACGTACCTCGACCTCGGCGCAGCCGGACTGTTCGTGCCGCGCGTCGAGACGGTGGAGGATCTGTGGCGTCTCGAGAAGGCGGCCTTCTATCATCCTCTCGGCGAGCGTGGGCTCGGCCATGTCCGTGCCGGGCGATACGGTTACCGCCAGCCAGTGAAAGTCTTCGCGCACCAGGCGAACGAGGCTCTCGTCCTCGTCGCACAGGTGGAGACGCAGCGCGCGATCGAGCAGCTCGAGGCGCTGGTCACTGACCCGCTGATCGACGCGCTCTTCATCGGAGCGACTGACCTCGCCCAGTCACTGGGCTATCCAGGCGAAGCGCACCATCCGGCCGTCCGGGCAGCGATCGAGACCATCGTGCAGATTGCCGGCCCGCGGAAACCGTTGGGGACGAGCGCACGCGAACCGGGTGCGATCGCCGATGCGGTGACGCGCGGGTTCCGGCTGATCCTGGCGAACGTCCACGCCATCGTTCGAGCTGGTGCCACCCAGTATCTCGAGGCATTCGCCGCCGCAAAGGGGACGTAACGAGTCGTGGACTGGAATACGCCAGGCGGTGCGAGCACCGGTCTGGTGCACGGCCTCGCAACGGCCAGGAGGTGAAGGCAATGCGTGAGGGTTTGCGGTTGTTGGTTGTCGGTGGGCACGCTGCCGATTTCGTCTGGCGCGCTGGAGGGACGATCGGGAAGGTCACGATGCACGGTGGGCAGGCGAAAGTGGTGGCGCTGACGTATGGCGAACGGGGAGAATCGGGCGAGTTGTGGCGCGAGCCGGGCCAGACGCTCGAGCGCGTGAAAGACGTGCGCCAGCGGGAAGCTGAGGCTGCGGCTGCAGAGCTGGGAGCCGAGTTCGAGTGCTGGGACCTCGGCGATTGGCCACTGCGGATCACTGACGAGATCATCGAGCGGCTGGCTGCAGCGATCCGTCAGTTTCGCCCGCACGTCGTTATGACGCACACGAGCGTCGATCCCTTCAACCCGGATCACGTCGAGACCAGTCGGGCCGTCGCCACTGCGCGCGCCCTCGCGTGCGGTGCTGGGGTGCCGAGTGCATTCGAGACGGTGGAGCCGCCGAGCCTTCTGCACTTCGAGCCGCAACAACCGGAATTGTGCGCGTTCCATCCCAATGTCCTCGTGGACATTACCGAGGCGATCGATCGGAAGCGCGCCGCGATGGAAGCGATGGCGTCGCAAAAGTATCTGGTGTCGTTCTATCTCGATCTGGCACGACGGCGCGGTACGCAAGCACGGCGTTTGTCCGGCCAGAAGGGGGTCGAATACGCGGAGGCGTTTCAGTCGCTGTTCCCCTTCGTGATGGCCTTTCCACCGGCACCGTTCGTCGAGTAGCGGGCCGGGGTGGAACGAGCTGATGGCGAAAGGAGTAACGTTTCGATGACGGTAGCGCGAAACTTGCAGGAACTCATCGACTCGGTGGGGAACATCGTGCACCACCTGTCTTCCTTGCTGAAGGGCGTGTTGCCGCGCGTCACGACCCTTCAGCCGCCACCGCACGTGATGCTCGAGTACACCAATTGGCGGGACGAGCAGCGTGCGTGGCGCGAGTCGGTCGGCTTGACCGATCTCTCCTGGCATCTGACGAATCTGTACGTGCGCGGACGAGATGGCCGAAGGCTGCTCGATCGGCTCGCGACCAATCGGTTCGAGACACTACGCCCCGGGCAAGCCAAGCAGTTCCTGGCCTGTGCCCCCTCGGGCTTCGTCATCGGCGATGCGGTCGCGTATTGTCTGGACGATGAAACGTTCTTGCTCGTTGGCAACGACCTGACACTGAACTGGGTCGAGTACCATGCGCACACCGGCTCCTACGACGTCACCGTCGAGCGTGATCCGATCTTTGCGCTCAATCCGCAGAAGCGGCGGACGGTCTTCCGTTTCCAGGTCGAGGGCCCATTCGCAGCCGAGCTACTGGAAACGGTCACGCGCAAGTCGCTGCGGGATCTGGCCTTCTTCGCGTATCGCCGGTTTCGCATCGCCGGTAGTGAAGTCACGGTGCTCCGCCACAGCATGACTGGTGCCGCAGGGTTCGAGTTGTCCGGTCGTTGGGAAGCGCGCGAGAAGGTGCTCAATGAGCTCCTTACGGCTGGTGCACGGTACCAGCTGCGCCGGATCGGGTCGCTCGCCTATTTTACGAACGCACTCGAATCCGGATGGTTCCCAGGACCGATCCCGGCAATCTATACCGGGGACGACTTGCGACCGTACCGCGAGTGGCTTCCAGCGACCGGAGGAGAAGCCTCGCGGCCGCTGAGTGGGAGTTTCTATTCGGAGCGGATCGAGGATTACTACACGAGCCCGTTCGAACTCGGGTATGGGAAGCTCATCGACTGGCGACATGACTTCATCGGGCGTGATGCTCTCGCCAAGATGCGACGCTCTGAGCAGCGGCGAAAGGTCATGCTGGTGTGGGATCGCGACGATGTCGCCCGTCTCCTGCGCATGGCTGTCTGTCACGATCCGGCACCGGTCAAGTACCTGGAACTGCCGTTGGCTCAATACGGTTCGAAGTTCGATCGGGTCGAAGACGACAACGGGCGGCTCGTCGGTCTCTCGCACTGGACCGGATTCTTGTCGACCGAGGGAACAGTCGTCTCCATCGCCTTGCTCGACCGGTCGTTCGCTGTCCCTGGTACCGTCGTCACCGTGGTCTGGGGCGAGGCCGAGGAACGCCGGGCACGCGGCTGGGCTGACGAGCATACCCTGTTCCGCGTGCGGGCGCGGGTCGTGTCGCCGCCGCTCAATCCGCTCGCTCGCACCGACCGGGCACGCCGGTAGTCCGATCGCACCAGTTCCCGGCTCGACGACTAACCACGGGTTGCGCCGACCAGCTGCTCGATCCAGGAGCGTTCGCGGCCGATGGTGGTCGTCGGGCCGTGGCCGGGAAAGACAACGACGTCGTCAGGGAGTTCCAGCAGGCGGCGGAGGGTCCGGATTGTCTCGTCCATGCTCGAGCCGGGAAGATCCACGCGCCCGTACCCACCAGGAAACAGCGTATCGCCACCGAAGAGCCAGCCGCGCGCCGGTTCGTACAGCGAGATCTGCTCCGGTGTGTGGCCAGGCGTATGGATGATACGGAAGCGCAGCGGCGTGAAGTCGAGCGTGTCACCGTCCTGCACCAGCTCGTCCGGCGGGGCCGGTTCGATAGCGAACGGGAGTTCGCCGAGGAGCGACCGAGGTTGTTCCAACCTGGGAACTGCCAAGGGGTGCGCGACGATGGGTGCCCCGGTCTCGCGGCGGAGCTTGGCCGCATCGACGATATGATCCCAGTGCGTGTGCGTGATGACGATCCGCTCGAGTCGTGCTTTTCGGTGTTCGAGTTGGTCCAGGACAGGCAGACACGAATCGGGCGGGGCATCGATCAGGAGCGCTCGACGATCAGCGATGAGGAGGTAGGCGTTCGTTTCGAGCGGACCACACGGCAGGGTGACGATCTCGACGTCCACAGTTCCTCCCTCCGGTCCTCGCGACTCACCGCTCGATCATAGCGTACCGAGACCGGATTGCGTGAGCGCTAAAGATCGCGCCGTTGGAACCGCAGCATGGCCAGGCACAGCATGACCACGGTATAGCCAACGCTGTACCAGACCGCGAGCGCGCTCGGGGGGACGGTGGTTCCGAACGGCGTGGGGCCCATGAAGTTCACCGCGATCCGCGGTTGGACGAGGTAACTGGCGAGCCGCCACATGCTGTCGCTCGGTACCAGGATGGAGACGAGCACGCCGATGCGGACGAGCACGTCGTTGTCGAGTGCGGTGCCGATCTGTTCGACGAGTCCGCCGGTGATCGCCATACCGTAGAGCATGAAGACGATCACACCGTTGGCGACCGTTGAGAAGAGCGTGCTGCCGAGCATGGTGAGACTGAGCAGGATGAGCGCGACGAGCAGGATGAGGCCGTACGTCCGCAGCACATTCGGCGGGGTGTAGTCGCCGATTAGCCGGGCAGAGAGGACGACCGTGGTGACCATCACGCCGATGTAGACGGCAAGCATCGTCGCGTAGCCGAGCCATTTGCCGAGAACGATCTCCCAGCGCCGGATCGGCTTGGACACGATGGCGTGGAGCGTCCCCTGCTCGATCTCGCTGGCGATGGTGCCGACCGAGGCGAAGATGGTCATGACACCAGCGAGAAAGTTCACGGTCCAAAGCCCGAGCAGCACCATGGCACTGGCGAAGACTTCGTAGGGCAAGACGGTTCTCGCTCCAGCCGCGGCGCGCCGCGCTTCCATCGCACGCCAGTCCTGGACGAAGAGGTGAAAGCCCCACACGTAGAGAGCAGCGAAGATCACGCTCAGGAGCACGACACCCAGAACGAGCTTCTTGCGCAAGCCTTCCCGGAATGTCAGACGTGCGATGACGAGCGCCTTGCTCATACCGGTGACTGCTCCTGGTCCTCGACGAGCCGTACGAACAGGTCCTCCAGCGAGCGACGCTCCGGGATGACGCCGTAGACGGGTACGCCAGCCGCAACGAGCAGGTCGACTGCGCGGGCGATCGTTGTCTCGTCCGGTGCCCGGGCGATGAGAACGGGGTGCTCGCCGGAACGGACGTCCTCCACCTGAACGATCCGCTCCAGCGCGGCGAGGGTACCGTCCGGCAAGGCGCCGAGGCGGAACTCGACGACGAGCTCGCCGCGCAGGAGTTCGTCCAGTGGACCGATCGCGATGACACGTCCGTGGTTGACGAAGGCAACGCGATCACAGACGGCTTCGACCTCGCTCAAGAGATGCGAATTGAGGAAAACTGTGACGCCGTCGGCACGGAGTCGACGGATCAAGTCGCGGACGTCGCGACGTCCGAGCGGGTCGAGCGCTGAGGTCGGCTCGTCGAGGATGACCAGGCGCGGCGCGGCCAGCAGAGCCTGAGCGATCCCGATCCGTTGCTGCATGCCCTTGGAATACGTGCGGACACGCCGCCGTGCTGCCTCGGTCAGGCCGACCAGCTCGAGGACTTCGGGAATGCGCCGGCGCCGCTCGGCACGACTGAGCCCGTACAGCTGTCCGTGGAGGTCGAGGAGTTCCTCCCCTGTCAACCAGTCGTGGAAACGGAAGAGTTCCGGAAGATAGCCGATCTGGCGGCGTGCCCGGTGATCCCCGAGTGGGTAGCCGAGCACCCGACCGTCACCTGCCGTCGGCCGGATCAGTCCGACAAGCATCTTGACAGCGGTCGTTTTGCCGGCCCCATTGGGCCCGAGGAAGCCGAAGACTTCGCCATATCCGACGGTGATGCTGAGGTCGGCGAGTGCCACGCGGTCTCCGTAGACTTTCCGGAGACCGCGTGTCTCGATGGCCCACTGCGTCACCAGTATCTGCTGGTCGCGCCCTTCCATACTCCGGGTCACCAGCTCCTGTCAGGCTAGCGGAGCGAGCGTGCGACAGCGAGCGTCTCGTCCGCGCCCAGGTTCCCGCCGACGACGTGGAGGATGCCACGCTCCTGCCAGAGTACCGCAGTCCCGTCCGGAGACTCGATGAGCAGGCCGCTCGTTCCACGCAAGGACACGGTGCGTGACGTGGCGTTCTCAGGAAGCGGAATGATGAGTGTCTCGCGCCAGTCGCGAACGGCGCGGATTTGTGCCACGACGTCGGGCGGCAAGCCGGGGAGCATCAGGAGATCCTCACGCAGGAGTTCCGGATCGATCTCCGGCGGCAGCTCCAGCGTCGGGCTCTCCAGCTCGGCGACGACGAGCGCCTGCTGGTCACCGACTTGCCAGACCTGCGCGGCGCTCGCTGGTACCGTGAGCCCGACCGTGACGGTCGGCGTGACCGCTGGATCCGGCAGGCTCGCGAACTGCAGCCCGAGCTGGCTGAGTGCCTGCTGAGCCTGGGCGACATCGATCGTCACTTCGTGATGGCGCGCGTCACCGACCAGATAGCGCGGTTGGACCGAAGCGAACGCTTCGGGGACTGCCGACGGAACCAGCGGTGTCCGCCCGAGGTGGGCGGCGACATCGTCGAGCGACTCAACTTCACGGATACCCTCGCTCTGATCCGGTGGGCTGAACTGGAACGCCTGACTCAGGCGTTCGTGCAGTGCTGTCCGATCGCTTTCCGGAACGGTACCGAACTGCTCGCTCAGGGTACGGATCGTGTCGGCAGGAATCGTGATGGCAGCGAATTGTTGGATCCGGAAGCGCTGGACCAGCTGATCCGCTAGTGCACCGAGCGGTGCGAGCCAGACAACGAGCGCGACAGCGAGCGTCGCGGCGAGGAGCGAGCTGACGACTCGGAGACGCGGCATGGTCCGTTCCCTTCGGGAAGGATGCGGAACGACAACATCGGCTGGCCGATCAGCCTCCAGCGATGCCAGGACTTGGGCGACGAACAGCGCGTTGGAGCGGAGTTCTTCCACTCGCTCCCGACAACGCAAGCACGTCGCGAGATGCTGACGCGTCGCCGGGTCATCCGGTTCGTCGATGAAGCGACGCAGCGTACCGATCGACGGGCACCCTCGACGACGCCATTTCATTGTGCCACCCCCTCCGTCTTCTGGACGAGCGCCTCGTAGTGCTCACGGAAGCGGCGCTCGGCACGCGCGAGGAGCGTACCGACAGAACTCTGGCGAAGACCGAGCGTCGCTGCGATGTCTTCGTAGCTCATGCCGCAGGCCCGCAGCGCGAGTAAAGCTCGATCGCGCTCGGACAACTGTTCGAGAACGTTCCGGACCAGCAGCGAGGTCTCGACGTGCGTCTCACCATCTGTGCCTGCCCGGCGGTCGAGCCAGTCCAGCCGGAACCAGCGGAGCCAGTGGAAACGGGCTCGGCGGCGGCTGCGCAGGACGTTCAACGCGGTATTCGTCGTGACGCGGGCCAGCCAGAGCTGCAAGGCTCTCGGACCCTCCAGGGCTGGTGGGCGCTCGTAGAGGCGAAGGAAGACGTCCTGGCAGATGTCCTCGGCATCGTCGCGGTGACCCACGATGCGGAGCGCGATCCGGTACACGTATGCCCGGTACCGCTCGTGGAGAATCGTGAACGCACCGTCGTCACCGTGCCGGGCGGCCTCGAGCAGTTCGCCGTCGCTCACACTCGCTGTCTGGAGCACGTCGCCGACTCCACTCCCTTGCTAGATGAAAACACCGCTGAGCGGCACGGTGTGACACCACCCAGCGGTGCTGACCGAACCGGGAAGGAGAAATGGCGTCAGCTGCCCATCACGGGGTCGGGGAACCGGCTGGCGTACGACTCGGAGCTGGGGTCACCTGCGGTGTCCGTGCTGGCGTGGACGCCGGAGTACCAGTCAGTGTGCGAGCTGGGCTCGCCGTCGGCGTGCGTGCTGGAGTCGCAGCTGGTGTCCGGGCGGGTGAGGCAGCTGGTGTAACTCGCGGCGTCTGGGCTGGTGTCGGTGTGCGTGGGGCTGCGGCTGGCGTGGCTGCCCGGGTCGGTGTCGGGGTGGCTCCACCGCCACGACAGGCCGGGAGAGCCGTCACGACGAGAGCCAGCAGGACGAGTAGAGGAACGACGGAACCGATACGCGAGGCTCGCACGATCGCCACCTCCTTTCCTCTCGAGAACGGTCGCGAGCGAGGAGAGCAGGGCTCTCGTTGCTGCTCTCCATTCATCTCGAACACCGCACGGCCTGGGAAGTTTGACACCCGCGACAGGTGGAACGCTGTGGTACAGTCGGCGCCGGTCGACGAGCACGGGAGCTCGTCCAGGAAGGGACACGACGGATGGTACGACGAGGAATCCTGCCGCTCCTCTTCGTTCTGGGCGTGGTACTGGTTGCCTGCCGCTCGAAGGCGCCGACTGCGACACCGGAGCCAGCGAAGCCTGTCGCCACGGCGACCGCAGTGGCATCTCCGATCGGAGCGAGCACGCCGCTAGTGACGAGCACACCGACAGCGGGCACGGCACCGATCGTGCTGCAACCGCCCAACCTCGTGCTGCGAGGCGCAGCTGGTGAGCAGACCGCGACGCTGGGGCCGTTCTTCTGGGTCCTCGATTCCGGCTTCGCCGGCGAGACATCGGCGCCAGGTCTCGTACCGCCGAGCGATCAGCCGTTGCCGATTCAGGTCGGCGAGACGCTGCACTTCGCGTTGAGCGAAGACCGTCCACCGCAAACGGTCAAGCTCGCGGTCTATCCCCAGGAAGGAAACTTCGAGAAGATCGCGGCTGATCCGGGAGCCCCCGAGGGGTTCGTCGTCAAGACCGATCCAGTGACGGAGACGGAACCGACCGTAGAGGGATCGGGGTTCAGCTGGACCGTACCCGAGTTGCCAGCGGGACCCTACTTCATTCGGGTCGAGATCGAATGGCCCCAGCACCCGAAGAACCCGCGACCCGATAAGGTGCCGCGAGCGGTCTATGCGTTCTGGGTGCAGGTATCCTGAGCGACGCTCCGGCGATGGTGGCGACCGGGATCCCAGCGGGGTTGCTCTTGGCCTGTCTACTCGGTAGCATGCTGGGGTTAGGCTGGCATGCCCTGTTCGGCCGGCGGCTCTGGCAGTTACCGCTGTACTGGCTCGGCGGCGTGTTCGGTTTCCTCGGCGGGATGGTCGTGAGTTCGCTGACTGGGCTCGCCGTCTACCGGGTGGGGACCGTGCCGTTGTTCGAGGGGAGCATCGGGGCGCTCCTCGTACTGGCGCTGCTGTGGCTCGTGACGACGCCGGCCGAACCACCGCGGACGCAGCGGCCGCTACGGCGGGGCCAGCGGAGAGTCGATGGCTCGACCGGGAAGGGGTAGGGAATGCGGCGAGGCTGGCTGTGGGTGATTGTCGGCGGCTTACTGATCGTCTTCGTTGTCCTCTTCGTTGTCCTCTACTTGCTCGGAGGTCCAGAACAGTCACCGCTGGAGCGCATCCGCGACATCGCAGTAATCTTTCTCGCCTTGTCGGCCGTCCTAGTCGTGCTGCTCCTCGGCGCGCTGGTCGGGGTCGGCATCTGGCTGGCGCTCTTGATCCGCGACCACTTGATCCCGTTGCTCGGCGCAGCGACGGAGACGATGACGCGCGCCAAGGGAACGGTCGAATTCGTCGGCGAGACGGTCGCGCGGCCGATCATCCGTACCTATGGGCGGGTGGCTGGCTTGCGGGCGTTGATCCGCACGCTGACTCGCGGATAGTCCGGCAGCCGGGTTCCGTGCTGCACAGTGGATTCGCGTGAAGCACGTCGCCAGGCCGGCTGTTGCGTCTCAGGAGGTGCGCGGCTGTTGGCGTTCGCATCGCACGGCCGCTAGACTGAATACATACCCGCTTCCACGGGCTGCTCCGCTCCCCCAGCGTTCCAGTTCGTCGTGGGAGTTCAGCCATGCTGACCGAAACCGAAGCGGCTATCCGGCTGGTCATCGCATTGCTGCTCGGCGGTTTGCTCGGCTTCGAACGCGAGTTGAGCGCCAAACCTGCTGGACTCCGGACGCACATGCTCGTCGCGGAGGGTGCCGCACTGTTCATGGTCTGCTCGATGCTCCTGATGGAGCAGTATTCGCGACCCGGAACGGGCGGTTTCATCGATCCGAGTCGTATCGGTTCGACGATCGTGACTGGGGTCGGATTTCTCGGTGGTGGCATGATCCTGCGCGCACGCGATCGTGTCTTCGGCCTCACGACGGCCGCAGGGATTTGGGTCGCAGCGGCCATCGGTATGCTGGTCGGCGCCGGTTACTATTTCATCGCGATCACCGGGACGTTGCTCGCAGTCGTGACGATCGTCTTCGTGCGTCGAATCGAGCACTACCTCCGTGTCCCGGAGCGGCAGCGCGAACGACCGCTCGACGAGTTGCCGGTCGAGGAGTGACAGCGATGCCGATACGGGTGAAGCGGGTCTACGAGCCGGTCGATCCGAGCGATGGTGAACGGTATTTGGTCGAGCGGCTGTGGCCACGCGGCGTGCGGCGCGAGGCACTGCAGCTGACGGCCTGGTTGCGCGACGTCGCCCCGAGCGATGCGCTCCGCCGCTGGTACGGACACGACCCGACGAGGTGGCCGGAGTTCCAGCGACGCTATCGCGCTGAGCTTCTCGCGAATCCGGCCGCCTGGCAACCGCTGCTCGCGGCGGCTCGGCGTGGCGTGGTGACGCTGCTCTTCAGTGCCCGTGACACGGAACGCAACAGCGCCGTCGTGCTGCGCGCGTTCCTCGAGGAGCAGCTTTCGGCTGACCTCACCGCTCGCTGAGGAAGCAGCCGCGTTGCGCCGCCGCTCGCACAGCCCGCCGCGGATCGAGGACGAACGGTCCATCGGCGGAGAGGCGGACGTGGATCTCTCCTGCGCGTTCGACGTGGAGCTCGCGCTCGCCGTCGAGTGCCAGCGTGCAAGGGCGACGGTCGATCCGAAGCGAGGTGCCGAGGGGGAGCGTGCGCCACGAACGGACGGTGACAGCTCGTACCAGCCCAGGTGCGAGCGGCGCAGTTACCTGAAGGGTACCAGTGCCCAGTTCGACCACAGCGCCGTGCTGCTCGTCAGTGTGGCCGATGAGTGCGGCTGGCACAGCAGCGAGTCCGATGACGCCGGGGAGAAGCCGTGCCACGACGATCAGTTCGATCGTCGTGGGGTCCCAGATGGCTCGCGAGCCGATGAAGCGCTCCCGCGAGACAGCGACATCGATCAAGGCGAGATCCACGAGCGTCCCGTCGATCCAGACCTCGAGGCGAGGCACTCGTTCGAGGCAGTCGCCGAGCTGACCGGTCGCGAGTAGACCAGCGGCGAGCCCCGCGATCGTCCCGTCGACGAAAAAGGGGAAGACGTTGTTGGTTCCGGTGGCGATCGGGACCAGCGGGAGCGCGCCGCATCCACGAGCGACGACCCGGTTGGTCCCGTCACCACCGAGCGTCACGATACAGGCGACATCGTGCTCGGCGAGCCAGGTCGCCGCTCGTTCGGAATCGCTCGCAGTGAATTCGCACGGAACCGGTATCGGGCGGAGGTCGAGTGCGAGCGTCAAGCCAGCAGCGGCGCGCTCGACGATACCGAAGCTGTCGCGCAGGTACCACACCCGCTCGACACCGCTCGCGGCCAGCCCGCTCAGGATCCGGCGGACGATCCGCACTTTCTCCTGGTTGTCGAACGTGGAAGCGAGCGCGACGAGCCGTCGGACATCCTTCCCGGCGGCCGGATTGGCGATGATACCGACGCTCGCTCCTGCCTTGCTTTCCGTCACACGATCTCCCGTACTGCAGCGATGACCCGCTCGGGACTCGGGATGTAGAACTGCTCGAGCGGCGGGCTGAACGGCACCGGCGTATGCGGTGCCGTGACGAGTTTCACCGGCGCATCGAGATAATCGAACCCTTTGTCGACGGCCAAGGCCGCGATGTCAGCCGCGACCGAGCAGCGTGGATTGTCTTCGTCGACCACCACCATTCGTCTCGTCTTGGCCAGGGAACTCAGGACCGTGTCCTCGTCGAGCGGCGAGAGCGTGCGGAGGTCGACGACTTCAGCATCGATCCCTTCAACAGCCAGGCGCTCGGCAGCCTGGAGTGCCACATGCACCATGCGGGAAATCGCGACGATCGTGACGTCGGTCCCTTGTCGCTTGATATCGGCCTTGCCGAGCGGGACGATGTAGTCACCTTCGGGCACCTCGCCGGTCACGTCGTAGAGCATCTTGTGCTCGAAGAACATGACCGGATCATCGTCGCGGATGGCGGCGATGAGGAGCCCTTTGGCGTCGTACGGCGTCGCCGGGGCGACCGCCTTCAAACCGGGCATATGGGCGAACACCGAATAGTGGCATCCGGAATGTTGCCCGGCTGCGCCGAAGCCCGCACCGATCATCGTGCGGATGACCATGGGAACCTTCGCCTTACCGCCGAACATGTAGCGCAGCTTGGCACCCTGGTTGAAGATCTGGTCCATACAGACGCCGAAAAAGTCGACGAACATGAGCTCGGCGACCGGGCGGAGGCCGGTTACGGCGGCGCCGACGGCCGCACCGATGAATCCCGCTTCGCTGATCGGGGTATCGAGAACGCGCTGACGCCCGAACTCGCTCACCAGACTCTTGGTCACGCCTAGGGGGCCACCCCAAGCACCCTCTTGCTCGATATGCTCGACCGTCGCACCACCAGCGACGTCCTCACCCATCAGGATGACGGTCGGATCCCGGCGCATCTCGAGTCGCAGTGCCTCGTTGATCGCTTGCCGGTAGCTCAAGACACGGGTCGCGACGACCATCGCAGCGCTCCTTTCATCAATGGCGGAACGCCAGCTGCTCGGCTGGATAGCTGACATACACGTCGGTCAAGCACTCTTCCGGTGGTGGGTAGGGACTTGCCTCGGCGAACTGCACCGCCTCGTCGATCGCGCGCTTGACGGCAGTGTCGATCGCGTCCAGTTCGTCCTCGCTGAGGAGTCCCTGGCTCAAGACGGTTTGCCGGAAGCGCTGGATCGGGTCACGCTGGCGGTAGGACGCTTCCTCCTCCGGCGTCCGGTAGGTCGCGGCATCACCCTGGAAATGGCCGTAGTACCGGAAGGCGCGGCATTCGAGCAATGTCGGCCCCTCACCGCGCCGGGCTCGCGCGATCGCTTCGCCAGCTGCTTCGTAGACAGCGAACACGTCAGTGCCGTCGACGAGGACGCCTGGCATGTCGTAAGCCGCGGCACGCGAGGCGATGTCCGGTGCCGCGCAGTGATAGGTCCACGGCGTCGATTCCGCGTACAAATTGTTCTCGCAGACGAAGACGACCGGCAGTTTCCAGATCGCCGCGAGGTTCATCGCCTCGTGCGTCGTTCCCTGCTCGGCCGCACCGTCGCCGAAGAAGCAGACCGCCACGTGGTCCGTCCCGAGCGTCTTGGCGGTGAGGCCAGCGCCGCACGCGATCGGCGGGCCACCACCGACGATTCCGTTCGCACCGAGCATTCCTTTGTCGACGTCGGCGATGTGCATCGAACCACCTTTGCCTTTGCAGACGCCGGTCGCCTTGCCGTAGAGTTCGGCCATCATCGCCTTCACGTCGACACCCTTGGCGATACAGTGCCCGTGCCCGCGGTGTGTGCTGGTGATGAAGTCCCGGTCGGTCAGATGCGCGCACACGCCGACTGCGATCGCCTCCTCGCCAGCGTAGAGGTGGACGAAGCCGGGCAACTTGCCGGCAGCGAAGAGTTGTGCGACGCGGTCCTCGAACGCGCGGATGAGTGCCATCCGCTCGTAGATCCAGAGCAGCTTCTCGCGCGGGATGTCCATCCTGCACCTCCCTCGTGCCGTTCGCTCAGGTCGCGTCCACTGCGAGCCAGTTCCCCAGCCAGGCCGTCACTTCCGCCAGCACGCGTGTGAATACCGGATGGCTCGGGTTGAGCCAGTTGAAATGCCCCATGCCATCGAGAAGAACGAGTCGCTTCGGCTCACGAGCACGTTGGAAAGCCGCGAGTGACTCGTCGGGAGCAACGAGCACGTCCTGCCGTCCATGGATGAGGAGCAGGGCGCGTGGTGCGATCCGCTCGACCTCGTGTTCGGGCTGGTATTCGAGCAGGGCTTCGGCCGAATCGAGCGTCACGTCCGGGTCAACGACGAGATCGGGGAAGCGTTTCGCGAGTTCACGGAGCGTCACCTGCGTTTCCGGATCCTGTGGCATGATGCGGGAAAGCGGAACGCGTTGCGGCGTGTCCAGACGGACGCGCTCGCGCCGGTCGCGGGCGAGTTCCTCGAGAAATAGCCGCCATTCCCATTCGGGACGCAGACTGCGGAGCCAGCGGCGGCCGTTCGTGACCGGTGCGATGGCCACGCAGGCCCGGACGCGCTCGTCGAAAGCGGCGACCGACAACGCGTGGGCGCCACCCATGCTCAGGCCGGCGACCGCCAGGCGACGCGCATCGACCGCTGGGTGCGTTTCCAGCACCGTCAGCGCTGCCCGTGCGTCGCGGATCCGCTCGAAGGGGAGAAGCCTTCCGCGCGGCCCTTCACTGGCACCGAAGCCGCGGTAATCGAAGATCAGCGCCGCATAGCCTGCCTGGGCGAGTGCCTGGGCGAGGAGCGGCATCCCGAGTTCCTTGATGCCCTGAATCCCGGTGCAGAGCACGATGCCCGGGACAGGCTGGTCGACCGCGGCGGGAAGGAAGAGTTCGCCAGCCAATGCGTAGCTATCGCTCCAGAAGCGAACCGGCTCACCGCTCGGTCGAGTCGGCACGGCTCGTGCAGCGAGATACCGCTCGACATCCTCGGCGGTGATCCGGCCACCTGGCCCCGTACCGGGGACACGAGCGAGGTCGATGCCGTGGTCGCGCGCGAGTTTGCGGGCAGCCGGCGTCGCGCGCACTTCGCTCGTCGGGGGCGTTGCGCGCGCTGGACTGGTTGGGGGCGCCGCTGGGCTATCCGAAGACGTGTCGGAACGCGCGACCGATGCTGCTGGGACCACGCTGGCGAGGTCGACGTCTTCGCCTGGCTCGGCGATCACCGCGACCGGTGCAGCGACCGGTAAGGTCGCGCCTTCCTCGGCAAGGACATGGCTGAGGATACCGGAAGCCGGGGCTTCGACCTCGACGGTGAGCTTTTCCGTCTCGACCTCGAGGACAGGCTCTCCAGCCTGCACCGGTTCCCCTGGGCGTTTGAGCCACCGACCGACCCGCCCCTCGGTCATCGTAAGCCCGAGCTTGGGAATGACAACGACCGTGGCCATCCTCGCCACCCATCCATTATCAGCCGCTCATCCGGAAACCTGGTTACAGGCTAACCACCCTCTCTCCGGCTGTCAAGAGTGGTTCCTCCGGGATCTTGGCGCGATGCAGGGTGTGCTGTGCTCCTCGAACCGTGTCGAGGGCATATACTCAGCGGCAGTCGGTGACCGACCGGTCATCGGGTCGCTTTCCGTGCTGGAACCAGGGAGGAGTACGATGGGGGCGGAAGGGGCAGCAGCTGCACGGGCCCGAGCGACCGAGCGCGTGTCACTCTGGGACCCGCGTGGTGTCGCGTTGATGGCGTGGGCGCACTTCTCGCATGACTTGTATCCATCGTTCCTCGGCGTGCTCGTGCCCGCGATCCAAGCGAAGCTCGGAGTCTCGCTCTTTCTGGCGAGCGCAATGGTCCCTGCGCAGCAGCTCCCGTCGATCGTCCAGCCGCTGCTCGGCTATATCGCCGATCGGACGAGCCGGCGGTGGTTCGTCGTCCTCTCGCCTGGTGTCGCTGCTCTCGCACTCTCTTCGATCGGGATCGCACCGCATTTGGCGGTCGTGCTCTTGCTTCTCCTCGTCTCGGGTTTGGCATCGGCTGCCTTCCACGCACCGGCGGTCGCGCTCGTCGGAGAATTCGGGGGCCAGCGGCTGGGACGAGCGATGGCGATCTTCATGGCCGGAGGTGAGCTGGCACGGACTGTCGCACCGGTGATCCTGACGGCGGTGATCGCGCATCTGACCCTCGACGGTATGCCACTGGTCATGGTGGTGGGGCTCGCTGCCTCGACGAGTCTGTTCTTTTTCCTGCGCACGGAAGAGAGCGATGCGATCGCGCGCCGCCACGCTGGGAGCGTGCGGATCCGGACCTTGTTGCGGGAGCGTCGTCGCCCGTTCCTCGGTCTGCTCGGTTCAGTCGTCGCCAACACAGCCGCGCTGACGCCGCCGAGCTTCTTCCTCGTCGAATACCTCCTGGAACGCGGTCGCAGCGAGTGGTACGGCGGGTTGGCGCTCTCAGCCTTCTATGCGAGTGGGATCGTCGGTGGGCTGGTCGGGGGCTCGCTCTCCGACTGGATCGGGCGCCGCGGAGCACTGCTTTTGTCTTCGCTCGGGACAGCGCCGCTCCTCGCGCTGTACCTGGCGACCGAAAACGGGAGCTGGCTGATGCTCCCGCTGCTCGTCATTATCGGCGTCTTCGCCACGCCGCCGCGTTCGGTGACGCTGGCGCTGGCCAACGATATCGCACCGGAGGCGCGCGGGCCGCTCTCTGGCTTCACGCTGGCGACGAGTTTCGTCGCCCAGAGCATCATCGCGCTCGCCTTCGGTGCCGTCGCTGATGCTGTCGGCATCGAGCGAGCCTTCTGGTTGACGGTCGGTGCGTCGCTGGCCGGTGTCCCGTTCGCCTTGCTGATTCCAGCCCAGCTCGGTCGGATGCGGCCTGCCTCATCCTGAGGCTGGCCGGTGTCCCTCGAGGCAGACCACGCCTTCAGGCCCGACGACGGCACTGTGCACGGTGCCAGCGGGAAGGTCGAGACGATCGCCCGGAGAGAGCGTGATCGGACCGCCCGGATGCAGCTCGAACGTGATCGAGCCCTCGACGACGTACAGGACTTTGTGATACGCGTGCGCATGTGCCGCGTAGCGATCACCCGGGCCGTTCGACCACCGGTACGCGGTCAGTCCTTCGGCAGCCAGCATGGCGAGCAGTTCGGCTTCGGTGGGTGGCTCGGAACTCTCCCAACGAGTCACTGTGACGCGGTGCTCCATGTCGTCCCCCTTCGCACTGTGGTACGCACCCGTGTGCTGCATTGCCGACTGGAAAGGGGAGGTCGATGAGTCGAACCAGAACGTTGGGCCTCCCGCCTGTGCGCATCGCGCCCTGGTACCGAAAGTACCGTGTCCTCGTCTGGATTTCCACGATCGTCGGTATCAACCAGCTCGGCTTCGGCAGCATCGTACCGGTCGTCCCGCTGTACGCGCAGGCCTTCGGGGTTACCGAGGCGCTGATCGGACTCGCCATCGCCGTCTACGGGCTGGCGCGCTTCACCTCCTCAGCGCCAGCTGGCTGGTTAGCCGATCGGTCTGGGCGGCGCTGGTCGTTGTTCCTCGGGGGGATGTTGACGGCTCTCGGCAACCTGATCTGTGCGCTCGCTCCCACGTACGGTGTCTTTCTCCTCGGCCGCTTCGTTTCCGGAAGCGGTGCCTCGATGGTATTGACAGCCGGTCAGATCGTGCTGGCGGACATCACCGAACCCGCGACGCGCGGCCGTACCATGGCGATCTATCAGACCGTGTTCTTCTTCGGCGTCGGGTTCGGACCGATCCCCGGCGGTCTCCTCGCGCAGTACGGCGGTCTAGCCATGCCATTTTGGGTTTACGCTGTGGTCGGGACGCTGGTCGCGTTTCTCGCTCTCTGGCGATTACCCGAGACGCGGCCGGCCGATACGAGCGCTGCCCGGGAGCGAGAGTTCGTCTTCGGGCAGCAGTTGCTCCGAGTCTTGCGACACCGCCCGCTCGTGCTGATCAGCCTGGTCACGTTCGGTAACTTCTTCGCTCGTACGGGAGCGCTGTTCACCCTCGTGCCCTTGCGAGCCGAACGCGAGATCGGGCTGAACCCGTCACAGATCGGTTTTGGTCTGGCTGCGGTGAGCGTCGTGTCGCTGCTGATGGCGTATCCGGCTGGCGTGCTGGTCGATACCTTCGGGCGCAAGGTCGTGATCGCTCCGGCGACACTGTTCAGCGGACTCGGGCTGATCGGGTTCGCCTTCGCACCGTCCTATTTTTGGTTTCTCGTTGCATGCGTCGTCTGGGCGATGGCGAGCGGTATCGGTGGTGGTGCGCCAGCCGCGTATGCCGCCGACGTCGCCCCGCCGGGGATGACCGCTGCGGCGATGAGCGCCTATCGCATGCTCTCGGAGTTCGGGTACGTCGTCGGTCCGACGCTCCTCGGACTCGCTGCGGAGTTCCTCGGGATCAGGCCGACACTGGTCATGACCGCGATCGGGATCGTGAGCCTAGGAGCACTGTTCTGGCTCGCTGCTCCGGAAACGTACCGGAAAAGTCAGCAGGTGCGAGGGCGAGAACACTCAGAAGCCTTGAGCGGCCGCGATTGAGCCGAACAGCGCGAGTGGAAATCGTTCCCCGTGCCGGAAAGTGCGAGCCTGTCCTCGTGCGGTGATCGTGACCGTGCCGGCACCGAGAACGCGTCCTGTTCCTTCTATGAAGTCGAGGAGACAGGCAGTGTGCTCGTCGAGACCGAGGATCGTCGTTTCCGGTGGAAGCAGGCGGACGAGCTGCGCGAATCGTTCCTGGCCCATGAAGCAGCGACTGGTGTCGAGTTCCTCACCACCCTCGCGGTTGTTCCAGTGCGGCACGATGGCGAGCGTGAACCCGAGCGTGCCGAGAAGATCCAGACCGTCCACCCAGTGCAGGTCTGCCCCGGCCTTGTAGATCTCGTAGACCGGTAACGCGAAACGACTGACCGCGAGAGCAGCTGCACTGGCGAACGCCAGGCGCAGACCGGATTGCCAGCGCTCGACGAGGCGTTGCCAGGTTCGTGTCCCGGCGAGCTGGCGGATCATATAAGTCGGGCTGCCCGGCCCAGCGAAGACGCAGTCTGCCCACTCGAGCGGTTCGACGACGAGCGGCTCGTCCGGATCGAAGACAGTGCCGCGCCGGCGAGCTGGGACGTAGCGGATTTCTGGCTGCAGCTCTGGCAGATGTTGGCGCAGGAAATCACCGATCTTTCGCGCCACCAGCGCGGCATTCGGCTGGAAGCCGGCCGGCGTTTCCAGGATCGCGACCCGCACCGGTCGCGGCAGCGGTTCGAATAAAGCGGCGAACGCTTGCCGGCCGGCCCGTGCGGTCTCGCCGGAGCCGATGAGAGCGATAGCGCCCGGTGAACCGGTGATCGGCTGTCTTTCCGGCGTTCCGACTGACGTGGCGACGATCCTCTCGACCAGGCTCCTTCAGCCAGTCCCTCAGCGATACGCCGACCAATACAGGACGATCGTCATGCCCGCGAAGACGAGCAGCGCGGCGGCTGCGGTCTGCACGTACGGAACAGCGCGACGCACCGTGCGGACGAGCCCGAGGCGTAGGAATGCGAGGGCGAAGGTCAGGGTCACGATGACCGAAGCCATGCCCAAGCTGTAACTCCCGAGCTGGAGCATGCCACGTGCGAGGTCACCGCTGACCAGCGCGCTACCAGCAGCGATCATGAACACGGGCAGTGTACAGCTGAGCGAGGCAAGTCCATAGGCGAGACCGAAGAGGTAGAAGGCAGGAATCGAGCGTTCCCTGCGTCGGGTAAGCCGATCGGAAAGCTGCTCGAAGACCGCTGGGCGTATGACCTTGCCGAAGAACATCGCTGCCCCGAGCACGATGAGCAGAACGCCGATCGCAGTACCGACCCAGGGCATCACTGGGAAGAGAAACGTTCCACCGAGCGAGACCACGACGCCAGCCAGAACGAAGAGCGTGGAAAAGCCGAGCGAGACACTCGTCCCGACGATGGCTGCCCGGGCCAGTCGTCGCGCGGTTCCCGATGTTGTCGGCTCCTCGTTGTGACCGAGAAAGAGGGCGAGATAGGCTGGAAGCATAGCGAAACCACAGGGATTCACGGCGGCGAGCATCCCGGCACCGAAGCTGTAGCCGAAGGGCAGCCAGCTGGCGACTACGGACAGCCAAGAGGCGAACCAGGCTTGCAGCTCACTCATCGGTGCTTCCCGTACATGCACGTGTCGGTCGGACGTCACAGTGACTCGTTCGGCCGGTGAGCCAGGCGCCGAGCAATGAGCCGCTCAGCGGAGCGAGGACGACGAGCAGGAGGGCCCAGTGGTGGGTCGCGAAACTGTAGATCATGAGCATCGAGGCGACGAGGAGCCAGCCGATCCGACAGGGTGCGAGCAGTGCCAGCCAACGTTCCGGCATCGTCACGTCTCCTCCGGTGGATGATGGTACGTGGCGATCCGGCAAGCGGCGATGGCTGCGGCGTTCGGGCGAGCCAGCTCCCGTGCCAGGGCCAGCAGGGCGGGGATGCGATGGTCGGCGAGTGCGTAGTACCGGAACTTGCCGTCCTGCCGGACACGCACGAAGCCGCAGGTTCGGAGACAGCTCAGGTGCGCCGAGACACGCCCTTGTGGTTGACCAAGTCGTTCGACGAGCGCACTGACGTGGAGTTCTCCGTCACGACTCAAATGCTCGAGGATCCGCAAGCGCGTGGGGTCGGCCAGTGCATGGAGAAAGCGCGCCAGAATCTCGCTCGGAACCTCGCTGGTCGGGTCGCTACTGCGGACATGTGGAGCAGCGATCCGGGGGTGTCGAGCTCGGTTGTCCACTTGCTCGCGCGTACGCTCGGCCATGCCGCAACTCCTGACCGAAGTGTACAAGTTCCTGCCTTCTGATGTTCCCGCCTCCCAGGAACGAAAGCGTAGCGGCCGCTCTCCAGAGCGGCCGCCACGGGTGTGTGACTCGTTCGGGTCACCGTTAGTCGGTGAATTCGGCGAGAGGCTCCTCACTGAAGGAGAAGTCGGCCCACAGTTCACGCAGTTGGGTGACGAGCGAACTCACGCTCCGGCGGAGTTGCTCGCGCTGCTCAGGACGCAAGAGGCCGAAGTAGACCAGTGCTGTCGCGGCGCCGAGCCAGAAGCCGAGGGCGGCAGTCTCCTGGGCGGCCTGGCCGAGGCGAGCGAGGACACCCGGGCGTGCTGACCGTGGTCGCTTCGCTGCGAGGTGGGTCGGCACTGCACGTGCTCGCGAGGTGGCACGCTGGAGGGCGTGCTCGGCCTTTTGGAGAGCCTGCCGAGCAGCCTGTTCGGTGGTTGGCAGTACCTCACGCTGCAACTTTTCGACGGCAGTGCGTTCGGCCTCGAACACGGCTTGAGCCCGGCGTGCCTGTTTCGGCAGGTTGCGTGCTGCCTCCTGCACGGCAGGTCGAACCCGTCGACGCCAGAAGGAGCGAGCGACCTCGCCGTCGTGCACCGGCAAGCGGTCGCGCAGTTCCTGGATCGACTCCCGTACGGTTTGAAGTGTCGACTCAAGATCGATCTCCTCGGCCAGACGCTGTCGCAAGGTGCGACGGCGACGGCGGCGGCTGATGAACCAGGCAACCAATCCCACGCTCGCTCCGCCGGCGAGTGCCCCCCAGAGCTTCCAGTCGTTCCCTGCCTGTACCATGACTCTCCCTCCTTTCCCGGCGGATCCGGTAGTTCTCATGGTACCACTCGAGTGTCCGAGCGGTCGGTGACTGGAGCCCGCTCGGCACACGGAGCATGCTCGGGTAGGCTGGAGTGGGAAGCACGATGCGGATCCTCGTGATCGCTGACGTCCATGGCAATCTGGCTGCACTCGAGGCAGTGCTCGATGCTGCAGGGCCGGTCGACCGTGTCTGGTGCCTCGGCGACGTCGTCGGATACGGACCGCGGCCACGCGAGTGCGTCGAACGGATTCGTGAGTACGCGGGGCCTGCCTGTGTGCTCGGGAATCACGATGCTGCATGTCTCGGTCGCATACCGCTCGACGGATTCAACCCGGTCGCGCGCTACGCGTTGCGCTGGACGACGCTGCAGCTCGGCCCGGAACACCGAGCCTATCTCGAGAGCTTGCCGGAGCAGTTCATTCTGCATGAGGTGACGCTCGTGCACGGGAGTCTGCGGGCGCCTATCTGGGAGTACATCTTCACGCCGGAGCAGGCACTGGCGAGCTTCGCGCTGTTGCAGACACGATTGTGCTTCTTCGGGCACACGCACGTTCCGTTCCTGCTCAGCGAGACGGCTGCGCACCGGGGCGAGCCGCCGATCCGGCCGAGCGACGGGGAAACCATCGAGGTGCGCGACGGGCGGTATCTGATCAACCCCGGTTCGGTAGGCCAACCGCGTGATGGCGATCCGCGGGCTGCGTTCGCGATTTGGGAGCCTGAGCAGCAGCGGGTCACGTTCCGGCGCGTGCCGTACAATATCGAAGCGGTGCAGGCCGAGATGGCGGCTGCAGGGCTCCCCCGGCTGCTCATCGAACGCCTCGCGCTCGGATATTGAACGAAACGCCTACCTGCGGGCCGAGGAGGGGAGACGTGGCGCGGGTCTATCGCCGGGTGATCGTCCCGGTGAGCGGATCGCCTGACGACGAGCGGGCGATCGATCTCGCGGCTGCCGTCTGTGCGGGGAGCGATACCACGCTGATTCTCGTGTATGTCGTCGAGGTGCCGCAGCGCTACGCACTGGACGTGGAATTGCCCGAGCAAATCGAACGCGGTTCGCAGATTCTCGAGCGTGCCTCGGAATACGCGCAGCGTGTCGCCCGGGGGAAGTGGAAGCGTGTCATGACCGAGTTACTCCAGGCACGAGTTGCCGGGGCCGCGATCGTCGATGAAGCGATCGAGCGCGCTGCCGATGCGATCATCATGGCGACGCGGAGTCGCTGGACACTCGGAGTACTGACGCAAGGGGAAACGTTACCATATATTCTCGACAACGCACCGTGCGACGTGGTCGTTGTCCGCGTCGCAGATCAGGGTGAGGCACGAGCGTGAGGATCGTTATCGTCGGTTGCGGTCGAGTTGGAGCCAAGCTCGCGGCGGATTTCGCGGACGAGGGGCATCAAGTCTCGGTCGTCGATCTCCGGCAGACCGCGTTCCGGCGACTCCCGCAGGGATTCCGCGGCCAGCTCGTCCTCGGTACTGGCATCGACGAGGATGTACTGCGCAATGCCGGTATCCAGCAGGCAGACGTGTTCATCGCGGTGACCGACAACGACAATACGAACATCATGGCTGCCCAGATCGCTCAGGTGATCTACCAGGTTCCGAAGGTCATTCTGCGGATCTACGATCCGGAACGAGCGGAGATTTACCGTGACCTCGGGCTCACGGTCATTTGTCCGACGCGTACGGTGTCGGAGATGATCGAGGAGGCGGTGCGGAACCATGTGGCGAGCGGGGAATCGCGCTGAGCGGGACGAGCAGCCACAGCGGAGGCGAGTTCCATGTACATCATCGTCGTTGGCGGCGGAAAGGTCGGCTACTATCTGACGAAGACGCTGGTGAACGAGGGGTACGAGGTCTTCCTCATCGAAAAGAACCCCGTGAAAGTACAGCTCTATCGGGATCGCTTCGGCGCGATCGTGATGCAGGGTGATGGAGCGGAAGTCGCGACGCTCGCCGCAGCCGGTGCTGGACGGGCTGACGTCGTCATCGCGGTGACCGGTGACGACGAAGATAACCTCGTCATCTGCCAGGTGGCCCGCGAGCGCTTCGGCGTTCGTCGGACGATCGCACGCGTCAATAACCCGAAGAACGAGGAGCTCTTCCGACGGCTCGGTATCGATGTCACGGTGAGCCAGACGAACGTGATCCTCAGTCTCATCGAGCAACAGATTCCGGAGCGGCCCTTCGTCCACTTGTTGGCGCTCCGGCATGCCGATCTGGCGATCGTCGAGGCGAAGGTTGCCGAACAATCGCCAGTCGTCCACCAGCCGATCTGGCAGCTGCCGTTACCCCCGGAGTCGATCATCACGGCGATCTTGCGGCGCGGCGAGGTGATCATCCCCAGCGGTCAGACCGTCATCGAGCCGGGTGACGAGTTGATCATCGTCACCAAACAGCAGCGTGAGGCCGAGTTGCGGGAGTTGCTCTGCGCTCCAGCAACCGCGTGAACCTGTCCCCACGCGGGCATTCCCGGGCGCAAGCACAGACCGATCACAGGACAGCCTTGCGTGCGAAACGAGCAGTCTGTTAAGCTCGGGCGACAATTCGTTCGTCACTGGCAGGCGCCAGACTGGCCTTGGCGAGGAGGGATATGAGTGGCTGCGGATCGACTTTCGGACGAGCTCATCCGGCGGATCCGGGAGGATGAGGCGTTTCGCCGCGAGTTACTCGAGGTGCTCCTCAGTGAGGAGTTCCTGCACCTTCCACCGACCGTCCGTCGAATCGAAGAGTCCCTGGACCGGTTGATCCGCACGCTGGAAGAAGAGCGCCAGGCCGCGGCGGAGCGGCAGCGCAGGATCGACGAACAGATCGAGCGGCTCGGCCAGCGCATCGACGCTCTGGCGACCCGCGTGGAAGCGCAGATCGAGGCCTTGACCCAGCGGATGGATCGCGTCGAGAGCCAGATCGAAGCTCTCACCGCACGGATGGACCGGGTGGAGGCGCAGATCGAGGCTTTGACGCAACGGATCGATGATCTCACGGTCCGCATGGAGCGCGTCGAGGCGCAGATCGAAGCGCTGACGCAGCGCATGGAACGGGTCGAGGCCCAGATTGAGGCCCTGACCCATCGCATGGAGCGCGTCGAGGCGCAGATCGAGGCGCTCACCCAGCGGATGGAGCGGGTCGAGGCGCAGATCGAAGCGCTGACGCAGCGCATGGAACGGGTCGAGGCCCAGATTGAGGCCCTGACCCATCGCATGGAACGCGTCGAGGCGCAGATCGAAGCGCTGACGCAGCGGGTCGATGACCTGACGGTCCGGATGGAGCGGGTCGAGGCGCAGATCGAAGCGCTCACCCAGCGGATGGAACGAGTCGAGGCCCAGATTGCGGAACTGACGCAGGAACTTCGTTTCGTACGGAGTCGCCTGGACGAGTATGTCGGCATCACGCTCGAACTGCGCTACCACCAGCGCGCCGGTGCGATCTTCGGTCGGTTTCTGCGGCGCGTTCGCCCGGGTACGGCGGGCGACGTGAGCGACCAGCTCGTCGAGCTCTTGACCGAGCGGGAAGCGGAAGAGGCATTCGCGATCGATCTCCTCGTACGTGGTGTACCGCGGAGCATGCCTGAGCTCGGCGAGGTGTGGATCGCAATCGAAGTCTCCTCCGTGGTCGACCGGTACGACGTCGAGCGGGCTTTGCGTCGTGCCGCGATCTTGCGACGTGTGCACGCACGCGTGCTTCCCGCGGTTGCGGGAGAACGTCTCACGGAAGGGGCCGGGGAGCTGGCTGGCAATGAGGCAGTGCTTATCGTCCAAGACGGCAGGGTGAGCGGCTGGGAAGATGCAGCGAGGCGCTGGCTCATCCGCAGCGAAGGCGCAGCGAGCAGCTGACCGCGGGACAATCCAGAGATCGCGCTGATGCCGGGTTGCCCTGCGGAGAATGAGAGATGAGACGAAGACGATGGAGAGCGGTCCGGGGTATCACCGGGCCGCTCTCCGTGCCAGACGTCTCTCACGGGTAGATGCCGCGGAGACGCGTGATCTCGGCGACGCGCTGAACGGCGAGAGCGAGCGCGGCGAGACGCAGCGGGACACGATAGCGTTCGGCTGTCGTGTAGATCGCCTGAAAGGCACGGACCATGATCGCGCGGAGCCGGCCGTTCACTTCTTCCTCGCTCCAGAAAAAGTGCTGGAGCCCTTGAACCCATTCGAAATAGGAGACGGTGACGCCACCGGCGTTGGCGTAAATGTCGGGCAGCACGATCACACCACGGTCCGCCAGGATACGGTCCGCTTCAGGAGTCGTGGGGCCGTTCGCTGCCTCGGCGATCAGGCGTGCCTGGATCCGCCCAGCATTCGCTTCGGTGATCTGCTCCTCGAGCGCTGCGGGGATCAAGATGTCGCAGGGGAGCTCCAGCAGTTCCTCGTTCGTCACCGCTTCCGTTTCCGGGAAACCGACCACTGTCCCGGTTCGATGCTTATAGTCGAGCACCGCTCGGACGTCGAGTCCGTTCGGGTTGTAGATCCCGCCGCGTGAATCGGAGACAGCGACGATACGGCTACCCAGTTCGGCGAGGAGCGACGCAGCGATGGAGCCGACGTTCCCGAAACCTTGTACGACGACCCGGGCACGGGTCAGGTCGATGCCGTAGGCTTTGGCCGCTTCTTCGATCGCATAGACGACGCCGCGGCCTGTCGCCTCCAGGCGGCCGGCCGAGCCGCCGAGCAGGAGCGGTTTCCCGGTCACGACCGCTGGAACGGTGACGCCTGCATTCCGGTGCATGCTGTAGGTATCGAGAATCCAGGCCATCACTTGCGGATTCGTGTTGACGTCCGGTGCTGGGATATCCTGATCCGGCCCGAGGAGAATCGAGATTTCGGTAGCGTACCGCCGGGTAAGGTTTTGGAGCTCGCCTGGGGAGAGCGTCTTCGGATCGACACACACCCCGCCCTTGGCGCCACCGAACGGCAAGCCCATGATGGCGCATTTCCAGGTCATCCACATCGCCAGCGCTTTGACTTCGTCGAGCGTCACATTGGGGTGATAGCGGATTCCACCCTTGGCCGGCCCGGCGGCGACATTGTGGTGGACTCGGTACCCGGTGAAGACTTTAATCGACCCGTCGTCCATCTCCACCGGGAAATGAACGATCAATTCGCGCTTGCAGGTTCGGAGAATTTGTCGCAGTTCGTCCTCCAGGCCGATGAGGTCGGCTGCCTGGTCGAACTGCTCGACAGCGATCGCGAAGAGACTCTGCTCGGGAACTGCGATGGCCATGTTTCGCCCCCACGGTCGATCGTGCTACTCCTCTCGCCGTACTCGACTGATCGCGAGTACGTGCAGCAGCTCGCTCACCGCCGACCACGGGGGCGAGCGGGATCACTCGACCGGTTGCTGGAGGGCTTCCTCCAGGAGCCGGCGTGCGACCGCGGGGTTTGCCCGACCGCCGAGCGCGCGATTGACCTGGCCCAGCAAGAAACCGAGAGCGGCTGTCTTCCCTTTCCGGTAATCAGCGACCGCCTTCGGGTTCTCAGCCAGGACGCGCTGGACGATCTCGCGGAGCTGCGCCTCGTCGCTCACCTGGGCGAGCCCGCGCTCGGCGACGAGCACCTCCGGGTCGGTTCCCGTCTCGCTGACCGCCGTGAGGAGTTCCTTGGCGGTGAGCGTACTGATGGTTCCTCGCCGAACCAACTCGATGAGCTGTCGCAGGTGGCGTGGTTGCACTCCGACCTCGGAGATGCTCCGGCCACGCTCGCGCATCAGCGCGAACAGCTCACCCGTGATCCAGTTGGCCGCATCGCGTGCGAGGCTGCGCTCTCCAGCCACGCAGGCCTCGAAGTAGTCGGCGACAGCCCGCTCTTCAGTGAGGAGCGCCGCCTCTTGCGGCCCCAGCCCGTATTCGACCTGAAAGCGCTCCCAGCGCGCGAGGGGGAGCTCCGGCATCGCTGCGCGGATACGGGCGAGATCGTCCTCGGTCAAGAATATCGGCGGAAGATCCGGTTCGGGAAAGTACCGATAGTCGTCGGGATACTCCTTCGCGCGCTGGGTGACGGTCACTTCTTGATCCTCGAGCCAGCCGCGAGTTTCCTGGATGAGCGGTTCACCGCGCTGGATCGCCGCCCGTTGCCGTCGTTCCTCGTAGGAGAGGGCCCGCTCGACCGAACGGAAGCTATTCAGGTTCTTGATTTCGGTCTTCGGCCACTGGCGCTGCCCATCGCGTGTCCGCTGCGAGATGTTCGCGTCGCAGCGGAAAGCGCCCTCTTCCATGTTACCGGTCGAGACACCGAGGTAGCGGAGGATCTGCCGCAGGGCCTGGAGAAAGAGGCGCGCTTCTTCGGGCGAGCGAAGATCCGGCTCGGTGACGATCTCGATGAGCGGCACACCCGATCGGTTCATGTCGATCAGGCTGTAGCTCTCGCCGGCAACGGTGCGGTGCACGAGCCGCGCCGTGTCCTCTTCCAGGTGGACACGCCGGATGCGCACACGGCGTCGTTCGCCATCGACCAGGAACTCCAATGCCCCGTCGACACAGAGCGGGAGATCGTACTGCGAGATCTGATAGCCCTTGGGCAAGTCCGGATACATGTAGTTCTTGCGGTCGAACTTGCTATAGGGCGGGATGCGGCAGCCCAGTGCCAGCCCGGTCATGACCGTCATCTCCACAGCACGCCGGTTGATGACCGGCAGCGAGCCAGGTAGTCCCAGGCAGACCGGGCAAACGTGCGTGTTCGGCGGTGCTCCCGCGTAGTCGGCCGAGCAACCGCAGAACATCTTCGACCGCGTGAGCAACTGGGCGTGGACTTCTAAGCCGATGACCGTCTCCAACTCCACAGCCACCTCCGTCCCGCTCCCGGCCCGGAGTATAGCACTGGCCGGCACGCTCCCTCCCCGCTTGGGTATGCCGCTGGTGGTAAGATGAGGCCAGGTTCGGCCCGGCAGCGGGCCAGGCGATTTCCCGACAACGAGAGGGGTCGTGTCGCATGACGGCGACCGCGGAAACCCGCCTCGTCACGGTGACGATCGACGGCCAGCAGTACACCGTGCCGGAGGGAATGACCATCCTGGAAGCCTGTCGGATGGTCGGCATCGAGGTTCCGAACCTGTGCTATCAGCCGCTCCTCCGGCCCTGGGGCTCCTGCCGCCTCTGTACGGTGGAAATCCTCGGCCGCCGCGGTGGGCTCGTCGAGTCGTGCGCGGCTCAGGTTCGGGACGGGATGGAGATCGCGACGAAGTCGCCGGCCTGTGAAGAAGCGCGGCGCTTCGTCCTGCAGCTCTACCTGATCGATCACGCACTCGATTGCCCGACGTGCGACAAGTCCGGCGAATGTTATCTGCAGGACAATACGTATTACCACAACGTGCATACGAATCCTTTCCGGCGGCCGAAGTTGGCGCGACCCTACAAGCACCTCAGTCAGTACATCGACTACAAGTGGGAGCGCTGCATTCTCTGTGCACGCTGCACCCGCGTGTGCGATGAGATGATCGGTGTAACCGCGATCGAGGTGTTGCGACGCGGGCTGGAAGGAGAGATCGGCAGCGCCTGGGATGTCGATCTCCAGCAGACGACCTGTACTTCCTGCGGTATGTGCATCGCGGTCTGCCCGGTCGGTGCCTTGACTGATCGCCGGTTTGCGCATCACCCGTGGGAGCTGGATGCAACGGAAACGATCTGTGGCTTCTGCGATGTCGGGTGCACGCTCAACGTCGAGCACAACCGGGGGCTGGTGCGGCGCATCACGCACCTGTGGGAACGCGGGGTCAACTACGGCTACACCTGTGTCCGCGGCAAGTGGGGGTATGAGGCGGTCCAGCACCCGCTGCGCTTGGAGCAGGCGCTCGTTCGGCAGGGTGACGAGCTCGTGCCGGTCGCGTTAGCGGAAGCGCTCGACCGGGCGGCTGAGCTGTTGCGCGCCTATCGTGGGTCGTCCTTCGCACTGCTCGCCTCGCCGGAGCGAACCAACGAGGATCTCTATCTCCTGCAGCGGTTCGCGCGGCAGGTGATGCAGTCGCCGAATGTCGAGCGCTTGGCAACCGCTGCGCAGCGGGCGGTCGAGGCTGCGCTCACCGCTTCCTTCGGGCTTCCGGTGAGCACGAACTCGGTGCAAGAGGTCTTCACCGACGGTGAGTGTCTCCTGATCGTCGGCCCGAACATCGGCGAGAAGGCACCGGTCGCGAGCTATTGGCATGCCTGGGCCGAACTCTATCGGGAGGCCACGCTGATCGTCGTCAGTCCGGACGAGTTCCCGCTCTTCCACCGGGCCGACGTGTGGCTGCGAATCCGACCCGGGACCGAGTCGTTCGTCTTGGCCGCGATGGCGCGGATCATCCGCGACCGTGGACTGGCGCGCCCGGTGGAGGGGGCGGACGGGCTCGATGCTGTCTCGGCTGCGCTCGATGCGGTGGATCCAGCGAGCGCAGCCGAGACAGCGGGTGTGAGCCTGGGTGCGCTCGAGCGGGCGGCAGTGCTCTACGCCACGGGCGGTCGTGGTGAGGAGGCTGGGTCGTATCCGCCGAGCCAGATCCAGCACACGTTGGCCCACGCGACGAGCGGGGATGTCTACGCGGCGGCGCTCTGGGCCAACGCACTGGCGTTGCTGACGGGGAACATCGGGCGCCCCGGTGCCGGGGTGGTCGCCTTCCGGGGCCCGGCCAATGCGCAGGGGGCACTCGATATGGGCTGCCACCCGGACTGGCTCCCTGGCTACCGACCCGTAACCGACGCGGCGGCGCGGCAAGAACTCGCTCGGTTCTGGGCCGAGACCGGTGGGAACGGGGTCGGGACGGCGGTGCTTCCCGAAACACCCGGCCTCTCGTTCGAGGAACTGGTGGAAGCGATCGAACGCGGTGAGGTGCGGGCACTGTACGTCGCCGCCAATTCCCACGCATTCGCCTCGACGCTCGACGAGCGCTTGCTCGCGGCGCTCGAGCGGCTCGAGGTCCTGATCGTCGAGGACAGTTTCCCGAGCCCGCTGGTCGAACGTGCCCATGTCGTGCTGCCGGTCGCGATGTTCCTCGAGCAGGACGGAACGATGACGAACGTCGATCGAGCTGTCCAGCGGCTCCGCCGTGCGGTCGACCCACCCGGCGAGGCACGACCGAGCTGGCAGCTCGTGCAGGAACTGGCGCGACGTTTGGGCTACGACTGGAACGCCCGGCATGCGGTACACGTCTTCCAAGATATCGTGCATACCGTGCCGGTCTATCGCGGCATCACGTTCCCGCGGCTCGAACGTGGCCCGGTCGCCTGGCCGGCAGCACCGTCGACGGGGCCGGCCAGGCAGACGCTCCGCATCGGCCAGAAGGTGCCGGGCGGTGGTTGGGCTGTCTGGCTCGGGAGCGGTATCGCGTTGAGCGACGCGTGGCTGCGCACCGATGCGCCGCCGCTGGCGGGCCGGGTGCGCTTCTGTGCGCCTTGAACCTGGAATGTCGAGGAGGCGCACGATGGTTCTCCAAGATATCCGTGGATTCCTGGTCACGTGGCGACATTTCTTCCAGCGTCCAGTGACCATCCAGTATCCGGAAGAGAAGCGGGAGCAGGCCCCGCGTTTCCGTGGGCTCCCGGCCCTGCGCTCGGATCCTGAGACGGGCGAGGCACTCTGTGTCGCCTGCGGGCTCTGCGCGCGGATTTGTCCGACGAGCTGTTTGGAAATGCACGTCGTGCCCTCTGAGGAAGGTGACCGGGAGCTCGGAGAGTTCATCCTGCGCGCTGGTCGTTGCATGTACTGTGGCCTCTGCGCGCAGGTCTGTCCGGTGGATGCGATCACCATGAGCGGCGAGTACGAGCAAGCCGTGCTCGACCGCGAGGGTTTGATCTACGTCAAGACGGAACTCGCTGCCATCGGCTCGCAGCGTCCGAGCTGGTGGGAGGCAGACGGTGGGCTGGGGTCGGAACAGTAGGGACGGGAGGCGAAAGCGATGGCTGTCGAGACAGTACGCATCGAGCGTGACTCGCTGGGGGAGGTCGAAGTTCCGGCGGATGCGCTCTATGGCGCGCAAACAGCTCGCGCCGTCCGGAACTTTCCGATCAGCGGTTTGCGGCCGCATCCGGACTTCATCGTCGCCACGGCGCAGGTGAAGCTGGCAGCAGCTCGGGTCAACCACCGAGCGGGGCGGCTGACTGATGAGCAGGCACGGGCGATCGAGCAGGCAGCTCAGGAGATCATCGACGGTCTCTGGCACGAGCACTTCGTCGTCGACCCGTACCAGGCTGGGGCCGGTACCTCGCACAACATGAACACGAACGAGGTAATCGCCAACCGGGCCAACGAGATCCTCGGTGGGCGACGTGGCGAGTACAAACCGGTACATCCCAATGATCACGTCAACCTCGGCCAGTCCTCGAACGATGTGATCCCGACAGCCGGGCGTCTCGCGCTGTTGCGCGCGACACCGAAGCTGATCGATGCGTTCCGTCGGCTGGGGGATGCCTTCTGCCAGAAGGCGCAGGAGTTCGGCAACTTGACCAAGACCGGGCGGACGCACCTCCAGGACGCGGTGCCGATCCGGCTCGGCGACGAGTTCACCGGTTACGGCTCAGCACTCAAGCGAGCGGCTGACCGGATCGCGGAGGCGCGACTGGCGCTGACTGAGATCAACCTGGGGGCGACGGCGCTCGGGACCGGGATCAACGCCTTCCCAGGGTACCGGGCGCAGGTCGCCGAGGAGCTGAGCCGCATCACCGGCTTTGCCCTGCGTCCAGCTCGCAACACGTTCGAAATCACGCAGAGTCATGCCGATTTCGCGCACCTTTCGGGGGCCATCCGCAACGCTGCGCTGGAAGTGATCCGCATCTCGAGCGACATTCGTTTGCTCGGCTCGGGCCCGCGGGCTGGTCTCGGTGAGATCATCCTCCCACCGGTCCAGCCCGGTTCGTCGATCATGCCTGGCAAGGTCAACCCCTCGATCGCTGAAATGGTCAATATGGTCGCCTTCCAGGTGGTCGGCTACGACCACGCCGTCTCGCTCGGTGTGCTCTCTGGTCAGCTCGATCTCAACGTGTGGACGCCGCTCATCATCTACAACCTGCTCTGGGCGACCGACATCCTGACGAACGCGCTCGAGGTGTTCCGCACGCGTTGTGTCGAGGGGATTCGGGCCAACGAAGCCCGGCTGGCCGAACTGGCACACGGCAGTATCGCACTGGCAACGATCCTGACGCCGCGCATCGGCTACCTCCGAGCGGCGGAGATCGCCAAGAAGGCGTGGGAGACTGGTAAGTTCGTGCGTGACGTGGTGGTCGAGGAAGGGGTTCTTTCCCCGGAGGAGGCTGACGACATCCTCGATCCGGTGAAGATGGCGTTGCCGCAGGATCCGGACGCCAACCAGTGCTGAGCAGCACGCGGTGGGTGAAGTCGCACCGGCTGGAGCGGAAAGCTCATCAGGTGTCCCGGCGATCGGAACGAACGTTATAGCGAGCGGCATGGGAGGAGCAGTCATGGCACGCGAGTATCCGTTCTATTGCGGCGGTGAGTGGCGGACCTCGCCCAACCGGCTGGAGATCCGGAACCCGTACAACGACGAACTGGTCGGTGTAACCTACACCGCGACGGAGCAGGACTTCGAGGACGCGGTCACGGCAGCCCAGCAGGCTTTCGAAGTCACGCGGCGTCTGCAGAGCTACGAGCGTGCTGAGATCCTGCTGCGATTGGCCGACGGGCTGCGGCGCCGTCAGGAAGAGTTCGCGCGCCTCATCGCACAGGAGGCTGGCAAACCGATCCGTGATGCGCGAGTCGAAGTGCAGCGCGGCATCTTCACCCTGACGACCGCGGCAGAGGAGGCGAAGCGGATCGGCGGTGAAGTGATCCCGCTCGATCTCATGGCCTATAGTCAAGGGCGCTTCGGGTTCACGCGCCGTTTCCCGATCGGCCCGATTGCCGGCATTTCTCCGTTCAACTTCCCGCTCAACCTGGCGTTGCACAAGATCGCTCCAGCGCTCGCCTCGGGGAACACGATTGTCCTCAAGCCCCCCAGCCGTGACCCGCTGACGATGCTGACCTTCGCCGAGTTGCTCGAGGAAGCGGGAGTGCCGAAGGGTGCCGTCAGCATCATGCCGATGGATCGGGTCGTGGGTGACCGGCTGGTGACCGACGAGCGCTTCAAGCTGCTGACCTTCACCGGCTCGCCGGATGTGGGCTGGGATCTCAAAGCTCGTGCCGGCAAGAAGAAGGTGGTGCTCGAGCTGGGTGGGAACGCGGGCGTCATCGTCGATCGAACCGCCAACCTGGACGTCGCGATCCCGCGTATCCGTGTCGGTGCTTTCGCCTACGCTGGGCAGGTCTGCATCTCGGTGCAGCGGGTCTTCGTCCACCGGGCACGCTGGGACGAGTTCGTCGAGCGGTTCGTCGAGGAGGTCAAGAAGATCAAGATGGGCGATCCGCTGGACGAGGCGACCGATCTGGGGCCGATGATCGACGACAAGGCGGCGCGCCGGACGCAGGACTGGGTCGAATCGGCGGTCGCCGAAGGGGCTAAGGTGCTCATCGGTGGGAAGGCGGAGGGGAGGTTCTTCCAGCCGACCGTACTGGTCGATGCACCGAAGTGGCACCCGGTGTGCAGCCGCGAGGCGTTCGCGCCGCTGGTCGTGCTCTTCCCCTTCGATGACTTCGAGCAGGCGCTCGCTGAGGTCAATGACTCGGTCTATGGGCTCCAGGCCGGTGTCTTCACCGGCAGTCTCGAGCATGCCTTGCGTGCGTTCGAAGTGCTCGAGGTGGGTGGCGTCATCATCAACGACATCCCGACTTTCCGCATCGACCATATGCCGTACGGCGGCGTCAAGGACTCCGGACTGAGTCGCGAGGGATTGCGCTACGCGATCGAAGATATGACAGAGTTGCGGCTCGTGGTGTTCCATCGGGTTCCCGAAGTCTCGTGAGGCGAAGCGGGCAGCGCATGTGAGTACACGCAAGTCTCCGAGTTCTTAGGCCGGCGGCGCTGGATGGTGGTGCTGCCGCCGCCGCAAGCTGTGCGGGGCGGGTGTGATGCCGGTCGGACCGATCGGGGTGGGGAGCGATCGTCTTCGGACGGATTTCTCACCCCATTGTTGTCCCTATGCAACCGGTCAGCTGCGCGGGACCGGTCCGAGTGTCACTGTGAAGCGACGTGTCTGAACCGTCGTAACGTTTACCGACCGTCGCGATGACACCTGACGAACGATGACGATCGCCAAAAACCGCGACATCCGGGGTCAGCCGATCCAACCGTGCGCTTCCAGCCAGGGCAGCACGGCGTCCAACCCCGGAAGGACCGCATCAGCTGCAGCGAGACCATCGAGGTGGGCGGTGTGCGCATTCGGTACAGCGATGCAGCGGAGCCCGGCGGCCCGGGCTGCAGCCACGCCGAGCGGTGCGTCTTCGATCGCCACGCCAGCTACCGGAACGATGCCCAGTCGGCTGGCTGCCAGGAGGTAACAATCGGGCGCTGGCTTGCCACGGGCGACGTCGTCGCCAGTCACCACGGCGGTGAAGGCCTCGCGCAGCCCGAGTTCGTCCAGTACGAGTTCTACGTAACGCCGGTGGCCGCTCGTCGCCAGGCCGAGCGGGAGGCCGCGCTCGCGCAGTGCCGTGACCAGCTCGCGCGCGCCGGGCATCGGGCGCACGTTGCCGGGCAGACTCGCCAGGAACAGCGCATCGCGTTCGCGCGCGGCCTCTTCCGGTGCCACCGGCAAGCCGAGTTCCTCGACGATGATACGTGCCGCATCGACCAAACGCCGCCCGAACAACCGCGGCAACAGGTCCGGTGGGAGGACGCGATCCCACTGTTCGACGTACCGCTGCCAGGCTGCCAGCTGGAGCGTCTCGGAATCGACCAGCACGCCGTCGAGGTCAAAGATGACCGCGGCGATCCGTTCGGCCATCGGTCGCTCACCGTACCAGCAGACGGACGAACCGGCCGGCCCGCTGCTGCGCGGCCTGGAAGAGCCCACGTGCGGCCATCGTGAGGTACGGCTGTCCATCGAGTGTTTCGACGAGTGCAGGCGGTAGTGCACGCACACCGAGATGCGTACCGGCCAGCGCGCCGGTGATCGCACCGCGCGTGTCGCTGGCACCGCCAGCGTTCACTGCGATCGCGACAGCGCGCAGGAAATCGTCCGGAGCAGCGACGAAAGCTGCGAAGGCACTGGCGACCACTTCGTCGACCGCCGCCGATGTGCCCAGCGTGCCGAGCTGGGCTGCCGCAGCGATCGAGTCACTGGTCGGGTGGATTCGGAGCGCTACACGGCGCAGTCGTGCCGCGACGGCGTCCTCGTCGATGAAGCGCACCACTTCGTCGGCGAGAACTTCGGGCGGGGTCGCACCCTGGGCGAGCAGCAGGACAGCGTAGGCGACAGCGAGCGCCCCATTGACGACCTCAGGTTCAGCGTGCGTGATCACGGTCGCGCGCAGGACGTCGCGCACGAAAAGCTCGGGATTGAAGCGGCAGAGGGCGTGCAGCAGGCCGATCGGGGCCGCGCGGGCGGCTGCGCTTCCCGTCGCTGTGCCCGGGCCAGCCACACCGCGCTGGAAGTCGAGGTGGTGCGCGGCGTCCGTCAGTGCCCGGCGGGTCGGTTCGTCCAAGAAACGCGCTCCCGGTCCTTCGAGGAGCCGGAGGAAGCGGTAGCCTGCTGCGGCGATGTCGAGATAGCCGCCCGAACCGATCGCGCTCTCGACGAGGCAGAGCGCGAGTTCGGTCTCGTCAGTGAACGTTCCGGGTGGCACGTTGACCGTTCCGTCACTGGCGACTCGCGGAACGAATCGGTCGAGCCATCCGTACTGCGCAGCGATCTCGTCACGGGCGCATCCGGCGACCGGCATACCGAGCGCGTCACCGATCGCCATACCGAGAAGACAACCCAGGAAACGGTCGAGAAGGTCGACAGGCTGGGCTTCCTGCACGGTCCATGCCTCCACTCGCCGAGCGTCAAGTGAAACACGAGTCGTCAACATGCGCCACCGTTCGTCGCACCCGTGATCCTGCTTCTTGGCAGCATCGTTCGAGATCGTCGTCGTGCACAGACCGATCCGTGTATGCCAGCCAACCCCCGCGCTGGGGCAAGCGCCCGCGTTCCAGGATACCCACTGCTCGGTACCATCCTCCCAGCGACGGCACCGCAGAACTGAACCGAAAATCCCTGACCGATCGGCTTCCCGGATGCTATGCTGGCGGTATGGGCAGGGGGATGCCCGGCGGATGCCCGGTGCGCGAGAGGACTCCGGCAAGCGATGCCGCGGATCGTCAGCGATCTCGTCGATGTCTACGTTTTCCGGCGACTCCCGCAGCGTCCAGCCTACGATGTGCAGTTTTTGCTCTTACGCCGCCGGAGCGACGGGCCACTCGGTGGCACCTGGCATGCAGTGCACGGCCGGATCCTTCCTGAGGAACGGGCGATCGATGCGGCAGTGCGCGAGTTACTCGAGCAGACAGGGCTCGTGCCGCAGCGGCTCTACTCGGCTGACTACGTCTCGCAGTTCTACGACCACACCAGCGACGCGATCGTGCTCGCACCGGCGTTCGCGGCGCTCGTCGAGCCACGCGCTGCGGTCCGTCTGTCTCCGGCACACGACGACTTCGCCTGGTGCGATCTCGAGGAAGCGGTCGCTCGCCTGCTCTGGACCAGCCAGCGCTGGGCGGTGCGTCACATCCACGCCGTGATTGCCTGTGGCGGTGAGGAGGCCGAGTACTACGCGCTGACTTAGAGCTCTTCCAGGCTGTCGCGGATCACGTCGAAGTACTCGAGCGCGAGGCCGGTGCCGATCGCCACGCAACTCAAAGGATCATCGGCGACGAAGCACGGCACACCGGTCACCTCGGTGAGCAAGCGATCGAGATTGCGTAGGAGTGCGCCCCCTCCGGTTAGCACCATTCCTTTGTCGATAATGTCCGAGGCCAGTTCCGGCGGTGTTTCCTCCAGGACGGCTCGTACCGTAGCCAGGATCGCCTCGAGCGGCTCGGCGATCGCCTCGACGACCTCGTTGGCGTGGAGCTGGATCGTGCGTGGCAGTCCGGTCACCTCGTCACGCCCACGGACCTCCATCACCAGATCCTCTTCGACCGGCAGCGCCGAGCCGATCGCGATCTTGATCTCCTCGGCCGTTCGCTCGCCGATGCGTAGGTTGTGCTTGCGCTTCACGTAGGCAGCGATCGCATCGTCGAGGTGGTTGCCACCGATGCGAACCGACTTGGCGACGACGATGCCGTTGAGCGAGATGACCGCCACTTCGGTCGTTCCTCCACCGACGTCGATGACCATATTCCCGCTCGGATCGGCGATCGGGATCCGTGCGCCGATCGCTGCCGCCAGCGGCTCGGCGATGAGATACGCACGCCGCGCGCCCGCATTGAGTGCGGCATCGCGGACCGCTCGCCGCTCGACATTCGTGACGCCGGCAGGGACCGAGATCATCACTTCCGGCCGGATCAGCGAGAATCGCCCGACCGCCTTGTTGATGAAATAACGGAGCATCTCCTGCGTCACCACGTAGTCCGCGATGACGCCGTTGCGCATCGGACGGACCACCTCGATGGTATCGCGCGGCTCACGTCCGAGCATGTTGCGCGCTTCGATGCCGACGGCCTTGACCCGCCCGTCCTTCGCGGAGATGGCCACGACGGAGGGCTCGTTGATCACGATGCCCCGGCCTCGCACGTAGACGAGCACGTTGGCGGTTCCCAAGTCGATTCCCAGCTGCTTCGGCACGGTTCCCTCACCCCACCCGACCGGTACGATCGCCCTGGAACGCCGATCGACCTTCGCTGCTGTTTCGCTCCAATTCTAGCATCGTGATGCGAGAATCTGCGGCATGCAGCCGTACGCCATTGACCGTAACTTTTTGCGTCGCTCGACTCACTCTTGACGACAGCGTGACACTCTGGTTCGATCCCGTCGACACGGGAGCCGGGTATGCCTGACTCAGCGGACGTCATCGTCGTCGGGGCAGGGATCGTCGGCGCGAGCACTGCCTACTGGCTCGCTCAGTTTGGCGTGTCGAACCTCATCGTGTTGGAGCGAGCCGTGCCAGCGAGTGGCGCGACGGGCAAGTCGGGTGCGCTCGTTCGGTTGCACTACCCGAACCCACACGAGACGCGCCTGGCCCTGGAGAGCTTACGTTTCTTTCAGGAGTGGGAGGCCCGGGTCGGTACACCGTCACCGTTCGTCCGTACCGGCTTTCTCCAGGTCGTGGCCCCAGAGGACGAGGAGAAGCTCCGGGCGAACGTGGCGATGCAGCGGGCGCTCGGTGCGCCGGTCGAGCTGTTAGGCCCGGAGGCAGTGGCTGAGCTCGAACCGTGGCGCGACGTTACGGGGCTGACGGTCGCGGCGTACGAGCCGGAGAGCGGATATGCAGATCCGGTCGCGGCGACGTTCGCTCTGCTGCACCGGGCGCGTCAGGCCGGAGCGGAGATCCGGATCGGCGAGCGCGTGCTGGCGATCGATGTCGACCGCGAACGAGTGGTCGGTGTTCGAACCGAGCGGGGTCGGATCGCAGCTGGCACCGTCGTCCTGGCTGTAGGGCCCTGGGCCAACCAGCTGCTGACTCCGCTGGGACTGGAGTACGGGCTCGCCCCGCGGCGCGTCCAGGTCGCGATCTTCCGCTGGCCGAGCGACCTCGCGCCCCGGCACTGCTGCGGCATCGATACGAGCGTCGGCATGTGGTACCGGCCGGAGGGAGAGACCAGCACCCTGGTCGGGCTGGAAGCGGGAGTCGTTCCGGCTGATCCGGACGAGTATGCCGAGACGGCAGACGCCAGCTTCGTGTCAGCGGCACGGGCAGCGATCGCTCGCCGGTACCCGGGACTCGCGCACGGTATCGCTCGCGGGGGCTGGGCCGGTGTCGTGATGCAGAGTCCGGATGGCCGTCCACTGATCGGCCCGGTTCCTGGTTACACCGGCCTCTTCGCCATGCTCGGCGATTCCGGCACCTCCTTCAAGACGGCGCCAGCCGTCGGACGAGCGCTGGCCGAGTGGGTCGTGCAGGGTGCTCCAGCACAGGATTTTTCAGCATTCCGGCTGACACGCTTCGCTGAAGGACAACCCTGGGTCGATCCGACGGATTATGCCCGTGCTCACCGGACCGTCTCACGCTGATGCTGTGCCTGGCCGCGCCGGTAAAGCCAGCGCTTGGTGACCTCGACCAGCGCGAGGTATGTGGTGACCGCGCTAGCGAGAAAGATGAGGTACGAGGGCGGGAGTGGTACGAACCCGAGCAGATGCGCGAGCGGGCTGTACGGTAGAACGAGCCCGACGGCGACCACTGCCAGAACGTTGAGCGCGAATGACTGGCTGGGGAGCCAGCGCCATGGTGCTCGTGCGGTTCGAATGACGAAAACGACCAGGCATTGCGTCACGAGTGATTCGACGAACCAGCCGGTATGGAAGAAGGTCTCGCTGGCGCGGAACAAAAAGAGCAGCACGCCGAACGTGAGGAAATCGAAGAGCGAGCTGACTGGTCCGAGAACGAGCATCGCGCGGCGGATGAAGCCGATGTCCCAGCGTCGGGGTAAAGCGGTGAGTTCCGGATCGACCCGATCGCGTGGAATCGCAACCTGCGCGAGGTCGTAGAGAAAGTTGTTGAGCAAGATCTGGTGTGGGAGCATCGGCAAGAAGGGGAGCAGGACCGCTGCGCCGGCCATGCTGAAGACGTTTCCGAAGTTCGAGCTCGTTTCCATGAGCAGGAAGGTCATCACGTTGGCGAAGGCGCGCCGGCCCTCCAGGATGCCCTCATGGAGCGTCGATAAGCGCCGATCCAGGAGCACGATGTCCGCTGCTTCGCGAGCGATATCGACCGCGTTGGCGACCGAGATGCCGACGTCCGCAGCATGCAGCGAGGGAGCATCGTTGATGCCATCGCCGAGGAAGGCAACGGCGTGACCGCGTGCTTTGAGCGCCAGCACGATGCGATGCTTCTGGGCGGGCGTCACCCGGGCGAAGATGTCCGCTTCCTCGGCGACCCGCTCGAGGGCGAGTGGGTCGAGGTGCTCGAGTTCGCTCCCGAGTACGATGCGCTGGGTGGGCAGTCCGACTGCGCGGCATACAGCGGCGGCGACGAGTTCGTTGTCGCCAGTCAGGATCTTGATGCGCACGCCATCCTGGGCGAGTTGCCGGATCGTCTCGGCTGCCTCCGGCAACGGGGGATCGGCGAAACCGAGTAGCCCAGCGAAGACGAAGTCGCACTCGGTGGAGCGATCCAGCACCTGTTCCGGGCTCCAGGAGCGCCAAGCGACAGCGAGGACGCGGTAGCCCTGCGCACTCAGCTGGCGAAACAGCGCGAGGGCCCGCTGCTGCGCGGACTGGTCGAGCGGATGGATGCCGCTCGCGTCCTCGTAGCTGGTGCAAATCGGGAGGACCGCTTCCGGCGCTCCTTTCGTGACGGCGAGGATCTCGTCGCCGAGCCGGACCGCTACCGTGACGCGCCGGCGCTCGAAATCGAACGGCAGCTCATCGAGCTTGCTGGGCTCCGCTCCGCCGGGAGGTGCCGCCGCAAGGAGCGCCTGGTCGAACGGGCTCGCGAGCCCGGACTGCATCCGGGCGTTGATCCACCCCAGCAGGAGCGGGCGTGTCGAGTCGGTGCCGTCGGGGGCCACTGCGTGCGTGAGTTGCATGGTGCCGAGCGTCAGCGTGCCGGTCTTGTCGCTACACACGATGTCGACGCTCCCGAGGTTTTCGATCGCGGGGAGCGACTTGACCAGGACGCGCTGCCGGGCCATCCGGAGCGCCCCCTGGGCGAGGGTGATCGTGACGATCATCGGGAGGAACTCCGGCGTGAGGCCGACAGCCAGAGCGACCGCGAAGAGGACGGAATCGAGCGGAGGACGACCGAAGGCGAGCGTGACGGCGAGCACGAACAACACGAGGAAGGTCACGGTCCGTGTGATGAGGAGGCTGAATTGCCGGAGTCCCCGCTGGAACGTCGTCTCCGGCGGTGGTGCCGCCAGGCGGGTGAGGATGCTCCCGAAGAGTGTCGCTTGGCCGGTCGCGACGACTTCAGCGATCCCTGCGCCGGCAACGACGGACGAGCCGAGAAAGACCATGTGTGGTGCGTTCGGGTCCGCTTCCACAGGTGCGGTCGGGTCGGCCTGCTTCTCGACCGGCAGCGACTCGCCGGTGAGCGCCGCTTGCTGGACCATCAAGTGGACTGCCTCGAGCAAGCGAGCATCGGCCGGCACGAGGTCACCGGCCGTGAGCTTGACGATATCGCCGGGAACCAGTTCTCGCCGCGGTATGTCCTGCCATCGTCCGTCGCGGAGGACCGTGGCGGTGGGAACGACACGAGAGCGGAGACGCTCGAGGGCCTGTTGTGACCGGTACGACTGCAGGAAATTCACGATCGTGCTGGCCAGGACGATGGTAACGATCAGGCTGGCATCGACGTACTCACCGAGCAGTGCCGTGATGCCGCTCGCGATCACGAGGACGATCGTCAGAGGATCGAGGAATAGGCGTGCGAAGGTCA
>Ga0066871_100131_pt1 | contig 62273 bp, 56 predicted proteins | sample CeladaPassage60B_FD_62209 | JGI IMG/M metagenome (GOLD analysis project Ga0066871, IMG submission 62209) | Cellulose-adapted microbial communities from the Joint BioEnergy Institute, USA - Passage3 60B | ecosystem: Engineered > Bioreactor > Continuous culture > Unclassified | place: USA...
TCGCCATTGTCCTGCTCGCGGTGTTGGGCGTCGCGCAGCAGCTGCTGTACTGGTGGGAACTCCGAAAATGGGAGAAAAACTGACCGGATTGCGGATGTGGAGGGATTGCAATGATTGCACAGCTGATTGAACATTGGTGGGAATTTCTGGTGTTGTTCGGGCTTGCCCTGACCCCGTGGCTGGAAGTGTTTATCGTCGTTCCGCTCGGCATCGCGTGGGGACTTCATCCGGTGTCCGTCAGCATCGTCGGTTTTGTCGGAAACTGGATTCCGGTGCTGGCCATCGGCTTTTTCTTCGCCCAGATCTCGCGCTGGTTCAGGCGGCGCCGCGCCCGCAAGCTCGGCATCAGCGAAGAGGAAGCGCTGACCGCGGGAAAGAAAGCGACGCGGGCGAGAAAAATATGGGACCGCTACGGCATGCCGGGGTTCGCGCTGCTCGCGCCGGCCATCGTCGGCACCGATATCGCCGCCCTGCTGGCGCTGGCGTTCGGGTCGTCGAAACGCTGGGTCATGATCTGGATCACGCTGAGTCTGGCCGTATGGACGGTCGTATTGGCCGCCGGCGCCTATTACGGGCTCGATTACATGAATTTGCTGCGGCGGGATTCGTAACGAACACCGCCATATCCCATACTGCAAAGGACCATAGCACGTCCCGGTTGCTCCTCTCGGAGAAAACGGGGCGTGCTATTTTGTTTTCGTCGCCGGAAAGCGTCCGGGACGCGGCTGGATTGTCCCCTCCCTGACGGGCGATGCCGCGGGGGAAAACCGTTTTTCGCCCCATGCGGCCATACGCCCAATCAGCGCACGTCATTTCTCATATTCATATAGTAACTTTCTGCAGCACCTTTCGAGGAGGAACCGTCTTTGGACCAACCGCAACGGCTGTGGATTTTGACCACCGAATATGAACCTCACATTATCGGAGGTTTGGGTACCGCCGTCACGAATTTGTCGAAGGCGTACGCGCAAAACGGCGTACACGTGACGGTGTTGTGCCGCAACAAGGGCGCCCGGGTCAACACCGAGACCCGCAAGCGGCTCTTCATCGTGCGCTTTCCGGCCAAATCCCCCTACTTCTCCGCAAAGAGGCAGCAATTTCAACCGTCCGCCATCGAAAAGTGGATCGGTCGGAGAGCCATCCGCCAACCGGACGGCATTCATATCCACAGCGTGCCATTTTCGGATGTCGCGCTGCATTTTCAGGCGAAACGCCGGATTCCGGTCGTATATACGAGCCATTCGCTGGTCGCGCTGGAGAACGGTCCTGCGCATCGCGAAAAGCGGATGGTCGCCGCCCAGCAGGCGTTGTTGCTGAAAAAAGCCGATCTTGTCACCGTCCCGAGCCGTCCGGAACGGGCCAAATTATACAAAATGTACCCCTACTGCAGGGGAAAAACCGCGGTCGTCTACCACGGCATCGTGCTCAGCAAATCCGTTTCCCGGGCGTCGCGGCATCACCTGCTGTATGTCGGCCGGCTCGTCCCGCAGAAAGGGATTGAACAATTGTTGAAAGCCGTATCCATCCTCATCAAGGAAGGAACGCGCGTGCGGCTCGATGTGGCGGGAACCGGCGCAAAAGCGTACGTTCTCCATCTGAAGCGGCTCGCCAGGAAACTGGGCATTTCTTCGCAGGTACGCTGGCTGGGATACCGCAAGCCCAATGAAGTTCGGCATCTGTACGCCACTCGCGGCGCGGTCGTGATGCCGAGTCTGGAGGAATCGTTCGGCCTCGTGGCGCTGGAGGCGCTGGCGAGCGGCATTCCGCTCGTGTCGACGCGATCGGGCGGACTGGCCGATGTGGTGAACGCCGCCGTCGCCCAGACGATCCCCCATCCGAGCGGAGCGGCCATCGCGCGTTCGATTCGCGCGATGTTGAACAACAAGCGGTTGACGGACAAACGGGTGGCCGCCGGCCGGCTGCTGGCATCCCGCTATCCGTGGTCACGCTCTGCCCACCTTTATATGAAACTGTTCCGGCAACTCCAATCAAGGAATGCGGCCGGCAAAAAGGGGCGTAGTTGACATGATCTCGAACCCGGAAGCGGTGCGGCTCTGCCGAAGCTTCGGCGTCCGCCCCAAAAGGGTGCGCGTCGTGCAAAACGGCGTATACCGCATTTTCTCCGCTAGCGGCCGCGAATTTGCCTTGAAGCGCATGCCGTACCCTCCCGCGCAAATTCGCTGGATCGATCAGACGCTGCAAAGGATGAGGCGCAAAGGAAAACTCCGTTTCGCATGGCGAAACCCCCGCGATCGGACGGGCAAACGCCTGTACGTGCAGCTGAATCCGGACAGTCCGCCTTTTATCCTGATCCCGTGGTACAAAGGTTCGTGGCCGTCGCCGTCATCGGAAGCGCACATGAGGGAATGCGGCGCGCTGCTCGCCACCTTTCACAAGCTCGGCAGTCAAATCCGCATTCCGCAGAACGGAAAGCAGAACATGCTGGGAACATGGCCGTCTTACCTTCGCGAGGAACGGAGCAAATTGACGGCCAGAATCCTGAAGGCCAAACGAAACGGCGATCGCCGTCCGATGTACCGCATGCTGCGGCGGCATGGCGGCGAATTGCTGCAGATGGCGGCACGTTCCATGCGCGCGCTGCACCATTCCCGCTATTTCGAACGATGCCGAAGCATCCGGCCCGTCTTGTGCCACGGCGACTTCGGACCGACCAATGTGATCCGGACGGCCAAAGGGCCGGTGTTGATCGATTTTGAGACGCTGAGATGGGATCTTGCGGCCTACGATCTGTATCGCGGCATTTACAACTTCTGCCAGAACGGAGGGTGGAAATTTTCGTTGGCCCGCGCCTTTCTTGACGGCTACCGGCGCGTCCGTCCGCTGACGCGGGCCGATATGGATCTCGTCAAAGCGCTGCTGTGGTTTCCGCGCGGAGTATGCAAGCTGGTGGAGCAGTATGAATACGCCACCGAGAAGGACAAACGGATGTTCGAACGCGAGTTGCCGCGCACATTGTCCTACGAAAGGCGCCGGGACGAGTTTTTGAAAAAATTGGACGCCTACGCGCGGACGCTCAAATAGCGGCGGTTTATCCGAACCGGCCGCTGACGTAGTCTTCCGTGCGCCTGCTTTTCGGATTGGAAAACAGCGCCACCGTGTCGTCGAACTCCTCGACGACGCCGTTCAGGAAAAAGGCGGTTTTGTCGGAAACGCGGGCCGCCTGCTGCATGTTGTGCGTCACGATGACGATCGTGTACGTCTTTTTCAGATCGTAGATCAGCTCCTCGATCTTCATCGTGGAAATCGGGTCCAGCGCCGACGTCGGTTCGTCCATCAAAATGACTTCCGGTTCGATCGCCAGCGTGCGCGCGATACAGAGCCGCTGCTGCTGGCCGCCGGACAATCCGAAGGCGTCCTGACGCAGCCGGTCCTTCACTTCCTCCCACAGCGCCGCCGCGCGCAGGCTTTTTTCCACGATGTCGTCCAGAAGGCTCTTTTTATTGATGCCGTGCACCCGCGGACCGTAGGCGACATTTTCATAAATGCTCTTCGGAAACGGGTTCGGCTTCTGGAACACGATGCCGATTTTCGTCCGCAGCTCCTCAACGCTGACCGTCTTGTCATAAATGCTGCGCCCCTGGAACAGCGTCTCTCCGGTGACGCGCACGCGGGGAACGAGCTCAACAAGACGGTTCAGCGTTTTCAGGTACGTCGACTTGCCGCATCCGGAAGGGCCGATAATGGCGGTCACCTGAGTCCTGCGGATGTCCAGACTGATGTCGTGCAGCGCCTGCTGATCGCCGTACCACAAATTCAAATTTCGCGTCGAAAGAATGACTTCCGGCTCCGCGTCGGTTTGCGGCGGAAGCGCCGGCTGACGATCCGCTTCCAATACCCGTGCACGGTTCATGGTGCGCTCTCCCCTTTTTTTCGTTCAATATCGTTTCCGGAATTTGTTCCGGATCCAGATGGCCGCCGAATTCAGCGCAAACAAGACGACGAGCAGCACGACGATGGCCGCCGCCGCCAAATTCGCGTATTCGGGCGTCAGTACGGCGTCCAGCGTCCAGTAATAAATTTGCACCGGCAGCGCCGTGAACGTGTCCATGAAACTGTCCGGGATCGGCAGAAGCAGGACGGGAATGCCGAGCACGACCAGCGGCGCGGTTTCCCCGATCGCCCGCGAAAGCGCCAAAATAAACCCGGTCAGCATGCCCGGCACGGACGCGGGCAGCACGACCCGCCGGATCGTCTGCCATTTGGTCGCTCCCATGCCGTAGGAAGCTTCCCGCAAATACTGCGGCACGGAACGCAGCGCTTCCTGGCTGGAAACGACGACGATCGGCAGCACGAGCAGCGACATCGTCAGCCCGCCCGCCAAAATGCTGGCGCCGAGTTGGAACATCCGCGCGAACACCGTCAGTCCGAGCAGACCGAAGATGACCGACGGCACGCCGGCGAGATTGGCGATGTTCGTCTGGATGAACGATTTGATTTTCCCGTCCCGCGCGTATTCTTCCAAATAGATCGCCGTACATACGCCGAGCACGAGCGTCACCGGCGCCGCGACGATCATCATGCCGAGCGTCCCGACGATCGCGCCGAGAATGCCCGCCCGTTCCGGTTGGATCGACAGCTTGCCGGTCAGAAAAGGCCAATCGAGCCAGCCGACGCTTTGCGACACGATTTGCACGAGCAGCACCGTCAGCACGCCGAGGGCGAACAAGGCGGACAGCATAAACGCGGTTTTCAATAGGTTGTTCAGCCACAACCGGACCCGGATGCGGCGGTTCATCGCGCGTCCTCTCCCTTTCTCCGTCACTCAATACCTCTCCCTGAATTTTTTCGATATCCTCTGCGCCAGCATGTTCATCAAGAGCGTAAACACAAACAGCGTCAGCCCGACCGCGTACAGGCTGTAGTATCCGACCGTTCCGCTGCCAGCGTCGCCGCTCGTGAACTCCACGATGTAGGCGGTCATCGTCTGCATCGATTGCGTCACGTCGAAGGTAAACTGCTTGGAACTGCCGCCGGCGATGGTGACGATCATCGTTTCCCCGATCGCGCGCGACACCGCCAGCACGAACGACGCGATGATGCCGGACAAGGCGGCGGGAATGACGACTTTCCATGTCATTTCCAGCTTCGTCGAACCGAGCGCGAGCGCGCCTTCCCGCATCGACCGCGGCACGGCGTTCATCGCGTCCTCCGACAACGACGCCACCATCGGAATGATCATGATGCCCATGACGATGCCGGGACTCAGCGCATTTTTGGCGCCGAGCGACGGGATCAGGTGCGAAAGCAGCGGAGTGACATAGGAATAGGCAAAAAAGCCGTAAACGATCGTCGGAATGCCGGCCAGCACTTCCATGACCGGCTTGACATACGCGCGCGTACGATCGGACGCGTATTCGCTCAGGTAGATCGCCGCGGTCAAACCGATCGGAACGGCGACAACCATCGCGATCAGCGAAGTCATGATCGTGCCGTTCAACAGAGGCAGCATGCCGAATTTCGGTTCCGGGCCGAGCGGCGCCAGTTCCGTGCTTCCGAAAAATTCGTGCCACGGCACACGGCGAAAAAACATCGCGGCGTCAAACACGAGCGTCAGCACGATGCCGATCGTGGTCAGTACGGAGACGGATGCGGCAAGAAACAGGACGACCGGCATCGCTTTGTCCAGCCTTCCCGTTTTTTTGGCCATGTTTTGCCGAATGAGCTCTCTCGCGCCGACTCGATTGTCCATGCAATAGGCGACCCCCTTTTTTCCTTTCGCAAAACCGGCAAAAAGATGGAAAGCTCCCGAGAAGCTCCCATCTTCCTGCGTGATCGTGACCGGGTTTTTCGCGGGTCGGCGGCTATTTCAGCGCGTCCAGTCGGGATTTGTATTCGTTGTAGATGCGGTCCGGCAGCGGGGCGAACCCGGATTCACCGGCAAATTGCGGCGCGGCTTCCAGCACGTAGTACGCGTAGTCCAGCACCTGCGGTTTTTCCTTCGCGTATTGCGCGTTCAAATAGGTGAACACCGGACGGGTGAAGTCCGCGTACGGGAGATCTTCGCCGATCGTTTCCGCGGACGGTTCCACCGGGCCGCCGCCGAAATCGATTTTGACCGCCGACAGCTTGTCTTGATTGCTGACATAGTATCCGTACCCGAAAAAGGCGATCGCGTTTTTGTCCTTGGACACGAGGTCGACCAGCGTCGAGTATTCCTGCTGCAAATGGACCGTTTTGACAAGCGGCTGCTTTTCCAGCAAATTTTCGAAGAAAAATTCATAAGTGCCGTGGTTTTCGTTGGGACCGTAAAACTTGATTTCCTCGTCCGGCCATCCTTCGCGGATGTCGGACCATCTGACTTCGTCGTCTTCCCGGTATTTTCCGGAGATGTACATGCCGAGCGCTTCGTCTTTCGTCATCTCGGTCGCCCAGGTGTTTTCCTTGTTGATCACCATCGTCAGCCCGTCATAGGCCAGCTTGAATTCCAGCACGTCTTCGCCCATTTTCAGCCCTTTCTCTTCCAGCTGGGCGATTTCTTCGTCCTTGATCGGTCTCGAAGCGTCGGCAAAGTCCAGCTCGCCGGGAATAAACTTCTTGAAACCGGCCGAAGATCCGGCGCGGCCGACCTGCACGCTGACGTCCGGCTGCCGGGTGAGCATGTATTCCTCGGCAATGCGCGACATCAGCGGATATACGGTGCCGGAGCCGTCGATGATGACCGAACCGGACAGCTTTTCGTTCCGGCTTTCGCCGTTTCCGGACGCATTGCCGTTCCCGGAAGCGCCGTTGTTCCCGCTGTTTTCGGAGTTGGTTTGTCCACTGTTTTGTTCGTTGTTTTGCCCCGTGTTCGCGCTTCCGTTGTCGTTGCCCGAGCCGCACGCCGCCAACACGCCGGCGAGCAGCACCGCGACGCAGAAGACCCCTGCGATGTTCCGCCATTTTTGCATAGACAGTATGTCCTCCCTACTCTATTTTTTCCTTGCGGTTCCATCTTACCGCCGGTTTGTTATGGCTCTATCAGCGAAATGTAAACTCTGTATAAAATTTTCGGGCAACCCGACTTTTCTTCCCGCATTGACGACGGTTCCCGCATAAGACTGTCCATCGCGGCGACGAAACACAAAAAAGCTGCCCGACCGTCGTCATCGACGGTTCGAACAGCCGTGAATAGGATCGTCACCCCGATCGTTTCCTAGTTGGAACGGCAACCCAATGCCCCTTGGACACTTCCACCAGTTCGGATGACTCCACCAAATAGGCGTCTTCCTCCGGATGATCCTCGATCGGCGCCCTCCTCTTTTTCGCTTCCACCTTCGGATCGGGAACCGGCACCGCGGCCAACAACGCCTTCGTATAGTCGTGCTGCGGATTGGCGTAAAGTTGTTCGCTTTCGGCCAGTTCGACCATTTTCCCCTTGTACATCACCGCCACGCGATCGCTGATATGCTTGACCATGGACAGATCGTGGGCAATGAACAAATAGGAAAGACCGAGGCGTTGCTGCAGATCCTCCAGCAGCCGGACGATTTGCGCCTGAATCGAAACGTCGAGAGCGGACAGCGGCTCGTCGCACACGATAAAAGCGGGATTGACCGCCAAGGCGCGGGCGATGCCGATCCGCTGCCGCTGGCCGCCGGAAAATTCATGCGGGTAGCGCTCGGCGTGGGAAGGATCCAATCCGACCATATCGAGCAGTTCCTCGACGCGCTTTCTCCGTTCCCGCCGGCTCCATGTCCGTTGATGAAGATCCAACGCTTCCCCGATTATGTCCAGCACTTTCCATCTGGGGTTCAGCGACGAGTAAGGGTTCTGGAACACGATTTGCATGTGGCGGCGCATTTTTTTCATTTCCGACGCGGTCAAACGGTTCACCGGAATTCCGTCGTACAACACCTCTCCGCCGGTCGGTTCGAGCAGGCGCAAGATCGTGCGCCCCAACGTGGATTTCCCGCTGCCGGATTCGCCGACCACGCCGAGCGTCTCGCCTTTTCGAATGTGAAAGCTGACGCCGTCCACCGCTTTCAGCACATGACCTTTTCCCATATCAAAATGTTTCCGGAGCGAATGCACTTCGATCAGCGGCCGCCGATCGAATTCGCCCGGCATGAGCGGCGCCGCCTTCGCCTTTTTCTTGTCGTCCGGACGGGGAAGCGCACGCAGCAATTTCAACGTATACGGGTGCCGCGGATGCGCGAAGATTTCCTCCGTCGTTCCCGACTCCACGATTTCTCCTTCTTTCATGACGACGACACGGTCGCACATGCCGGCCACCACGCCGAGGTCGTGGGTGATGAACAGAATGGACGTGCCGAACCGCTCTTGCATATTTTTCATCAAATTCAGGATTTGCGCTTGAATGGTCGCGTCCAGCGCCGTCGTCGGCTCGTCCGCAATCAGCAGGGCGGGCCGGCAGGCCAGGGCCATGGCGATCATCGCCCGCTGCCGCATGCCGCCGGAAAACTCGTGCGGATATTGGTGAAAACGCTGTTCGCTGTGGCGAATTCCGACCATTTTCAACATGTCGACCGCTTGTTTTTCCGCTTCTTTGGCGGACATCCGCTGATGCCGGATCAAGATTTCCGAGATTTGCTTGCCGACGGGCATCGTCGGATTCAGAGACGTCATCGGGTCCTGCAAAATCATGCTGATGTGCCGGCCGCGCACGGCCTCCATTTCTTTTTCCGTTTTTTGCACCAGGTCCTCTCCCTGGAACAGAATCTCTCCTTCTTTTATATGCGAAGGCGGAGAAGGCAAAAGCCGCATGATCGAACGGGCCGTCACACTTTTGCCGCTCCCCGATTCCCCCACGATCCCGAGCGTTTCTCCCGGATAAATCTCAAAGCTGACGCCGCGCACGGCGGGAATTTCCGCTCCATGGGAATGAAACGAAACGGACAATCGATTCACTTTCAGCACGGGTTGCACATTCTCTCACCTGCCGGTTGACATGAAAACCACGCCTGCATATAATCAAAGCCATAATATATTAAAACTATCGGAATTGTCAATTTAAATGGGATGAGGAAAGCGGTGACCGTGGTGGAGACAGCAACGATCAAAGGGACTCGATTCGCTTCCGTCCTGCGCGCCACATGCCGCAACCTATGGTCGGATCCCCCGTACCGGTGGCTCTTTTTGCTGCTGGGGGCTCCCGTCCATCTCGCGGTGTGGCTGGTGTACTTGTACCGAAAGAAAAATGACATTTACGCGGCCGAACTGGAGAAAACGAAACGGGATCTGTTGGCTGCCGGTTACAAAGAGGAGCTTCGCGCGGAAATGGAGGAACGGCTGCTCCGGAAGCGGCAGTTCTTCGGACAAAAGACCGGCCGGCGAAAACTGGACAAACAAATCGCCAACTGGACGGAAGCGCGGTTTCGGGAGATCGTCCAAGAACGGACCGAGCTTAAATTGCGACAGCTCGGCCGAAGCGGAGTGAGCTATGCCGACACGTTCCTTTCGCTCGTCGAACGCCGCGAGTTCCTGATTCTTTCTTTCGTTCCCGGCGTGCTCATGTACGGTCTCGCGTTGTTGTACGGCAACCCGTACATCAAATACATCGCGGAAAGACTCGTGATGACGCTGTTCGTCGTTCTCGGCGTCATCGTCGTCGTGTTTTCGATTTTGTATGTTTCCCCGTTCAATCCCGCGGCCAACATCCTGGGGGAAACCGCGACGAACGAACAGATCGCCGCCTTCAACAAGCTGTACGGACTTGATCAGCCTTACGCCGTGCAGTTGTGGAACTACATCAAAGGCATATTCACGTTCGAGCTGGGCCAATCGTTCACCGGAAATGAAGACATCGCTTCGTCCATCGCCAGAAAATTTCCGGTCACGCTGACGATGGCGTTCTTGTCGCTGCTGTTGGCGATGGCGGTCGCGCTGCCCTTCGGCATGATCGCCGCCGTCAAACAAAATACGTTCATCGATTACGCCTTGATGTTTGTCGTGTTGATCGGTTTGTCGGTTCCGAACTTCTGGCAGGGGCTGATTTTCATCCTGACGTTTTCCATCCAGCTGCAATGGCTGCCGGCGACCTACAATCCGCAAAACTGGATTTCCCTCGTGATGCCGGTCGTTGTGCTGGGAACGGGGTTAATGGCTTCGGTGGCCAGAATGACGCGTTCCTCCGTGCTGGACGTCATTCACGAAGACTACATTGTGACGGCCAGGGCGAAAGGGCTCAGCCGTCGGCAAGTGCTGTTCAAGCATACGTTGCGCAATGCAATGATTCCGATCATTACCGTGATGGGGCTGCAGTTCGGCGGCATGTTGAGCGGCGCCTTCGTGACGGAAAAAGTGTTCAACATCAACGGGATCGGCAGCTATATCGTGGACAAGCAATTCGTCCCCGACGTTCCGGGGCTGATCGGCGGCGTCGTCTACGTGGCGATCGCCATTTCCGTTGTCAACGTCGTGGTCGACATTTTGTACGCGTTTATCGATCCCAGAATCCGATCCCAATTGAAACAACACGAGAAGCGGGTGCAGCCATGACCACAACGCCTGTTTCCAAACCGGACAGCCGTTATCGGCATCATATCTTCACGCCGGACAGCCGGTACCGGCTGAAAGCCCATCAGGAATACGGCCAGGCCAACTTCGCATGGTTGGCGTCCATGGTTCTGACCTTCATCCTGTTGGCAAGCAGCTATGACTTTGTCGGCAAGACATTGCGGCCGTTTATTTTTTGCGCGTTTGTGGCCTACAGTTTTTTTACCGGCCTGCAATTCGTCATCGCGCGGAAAATCCGCCGCGATCTGCTCGTTTTCGGCCACATCCGAAACCGGACGAGGGCGCTGGGATACGCGCTGCTAGCGGGCATCGCCACGGGAAACCTGTTTGTGGCCGCCTCCGCCTTCGGCCTGATCAAAAAACAAAAAACGCCCGAATACAGCCTCGCCGTATATATGGTGTTGACCGGGCTGTTTGTGGCGGCCGCCTCCGCGTTGAATGTGTTTAAACCGTATGTCGCCGACACGTTTCTTGCGGCCATGACCGTTCTATTGGCGATTGCGCTGTTTCATCTTGCCGCACTGCTCATCGTCGCGAAACGCGTGCGGGAACATCGCGCGGTTCCGGGGCTGAAATGGTTGGCCTATCCGCTCATCCTGACTTCGGTCACCGGGAATTTGTTTTCGCTCCTGCTTGGACTGAAACTCCTTTTCAGAATCCGCCAACAGACGAACCCGTCTTCGGCCCAAGCGGGGGATGTGTGGGAGAAGCTGACCAAAAACACCGCCTCGATGCTGGGATTGTTTTTCATCGCTTTCTTGGTGTCGTTATCCGTTACCGGTTTCTTTACGTTCAGCTACAGCATGGCGATCAACAACAACTACGGGGCGATTCTTCAGCCCCCCAGCCTGGCGTATCCGTTCGGCACCGACGATTTCGGCCGATGTCTGTTCACCAGAATGGTGTTCGGCGCCCGCATCTCGCTGGCCGTCGGGATCGCCTCCACCGTCATCCCTATGGTGATCGGCGGCCTTCTTGGCGCCGTATCGGGATATTTCGGCCGCCGCACCGACAACGTCATCATGAGAGCGCTGGACATTTTGTATGCCATTCCGGGTATGCTGTTCGCCATCGCCATCATCGCCGCTTTCGGCGCGAACATGGTCAACCTGGTGCTGGCGCTCAGCGCCGGGGCGATTCCGACCTATGCGAGAACCATGCGGGCCAATGTGCTCCAGGTATCGAATTATGAATACGTGGAAGCCGCGCGGGCGCTCGGAGCCGGAAGTCTGGCGGTTCTGTTCAAGCATATCGTTCCCAACTCCCTGGCGCCGATGATTGTCAAGTCGACATTGACGGTCGGCGGCGCCGTCATATCCACAAGCAGCCTGAGTTTTCTCGGACTCGGCGTCGAGCCTCACATTCCGGAGTGGGGAAACATTCTGAAGCTGGGAAGCGCGTATCTGGAAACCCATCCTTATTTGGCCGTCTATCCGGGATTGGCCATTATGGCGCTCGTGCTTTCCTTCAATTTTCTGGGGGACGGGCTGCGGGACGCGCTCGATCCGAAGACGGGATGACGTTCCCGCGATCCATCCGCTCACTTTCGGAGAGTGTTCATCCGCTTACGGATGCCGGAGAGAACCCATCCGTTCGCGGATTTCACATAAATTCGATCTTTTTTTAGGAGGAGAGAAACATGAAAAAAGCCATGGTTGCCGCTCTTGCGCTTGTGATGCTGCTTCTGTCGAGCGCATGCTCGCTGCAAACCGAAAAAGAAGCCGCACAGAACGAAACATCTCAAAACACCGACAAGTCCGCCGGCAACAAGCCGGCCGATCCGTCCGGCGTCACCATCGAACTGCTCGCCACGAGCTCCAATGAGTCCGACGTCAACATTATCCGGGACCAGCTGACCAAAAACGGTTTTCAGGTCAAGCTGAACATCCAGCCCGACTACGGAACCTTCAAAACGCAACGGGATGCCGGCAATTTCGACATCGCCCTCTCCAGCTGGACGACCGTGACCGGCAACCCCGATTATGCGGTCCGCTCGCTGTTCAAAACCGGCGGCGATTACAATTATCACTTGTCCGACCCGGAATTGGACCGGTTGATCGATGAAGCCTCGACGCAAACCCCGGAGCAGTATGTGGAAACGTACAAGAAGCTGGAACAACATCTCGTGTTCGAAAAGGCCTATATCGCTCCTCTTTACACGAATATCAAGAGTCAGGCGTTCAACAAAGAAGTGCTCAACGAAAACTCGGTCAGACTTTCCAAGTCCCGTTCGCTGCCGTGGGAAGAACTGGACTTTACCGACACGTCCAAGCGCGACAACACGCCGCTGATTTTGCAGCAAGCGATCTCCACGTTGACGTCGCTGGACCCGATCAAAGGCAACGACGGTTCCATCAACATTCTCAACACGAACATGTACGTCCGCCTCGTCAATCTGACCGACGACGACATCGTCACGTCCGAAGGTTCCCTGTCGCTCAACCACGCGATCGCCGAAGGCAACTTCGAGTATTATTTCCTTCTCCGGGACAATATCCGCTTTGCCAAAGTCGAGAACCGGGAGGCCGTGGACTCGGGCGAACGCGTCGGCGCGGAGGACGTCGTCTTTTCCCTGCTGCGGGCCAAAGACAAAAACTCCGTGCCGGATCACCGCACGTACACGCTGCACGAGCATATCAAGGATGTGGAAATTGTAACGGATCTGCAGGCGCTGGAAGCGGTGAACGTCGCCGGCGGCGGAGCCACGGTGAAAGAAGCGTTGGAAAAAGGACTGGATGTGAAAATTTCCGCCCTGGTCGCCGACAAAAACGAAGCGGACAACCGCAACGGCAAATATCAGGTCGTCAAATTGACCACCACCGCGCCGTTCCCGCAAGTGCTGAACTATTTGGCGCACCAATCGGCCGGCATCGTGTCGAAAAAACAGGTGGAAAGCATCAACACGTATGATGTCGCCACCTTCGATAAAAACAAAGACATCCCGTACGGGGATCAAAATACGGTCACCGAAGGCCCGCAGTACAACAATACGCTGTACGCCAGCGGTCCGTATATTCTGGCTTACAAAAACGACTATGAAGCCGTCTTTTACAAAAACCCGGGGTACATGCCGGGAACCAAACACGAGCCGCGAATCCGCCAAATCAACGTCCGTTTCATCAGCGATACGGAAAGCGCGTTTTCCGCGCTGCGCAGCGGCGAAATCCATCTGCTTTACGGCGTCCCGGAAACAAAGTTCGATATTGTGACGGCGGACGGCAAACTGAAGCTGCAAACCGTCCCCAGCAACGCGGTCTCCTATTTGCTGTTCAACATTGCCGAACCGCGGGAAGTCGCCAAAAGCGAGGATTTGCGGAAAGCGGTGCTTTACTCGATCAACCAGGACGAATTTTTGCAGTTTTACCGTAACAACAAGTTCAAGGCTTTCTCGACGCTCAGCCCCCTGGTCGACACCGGCAACGAGCTGATTGCGGATCCGGCGAAAGTAAAAGAATACTTGAGCAAATATCAGCAAAGCCGATAACGCCGCGGTCCGTTCCCCCGACGATTCGAGTGCCCAGATGAAAGGACAGCGATCCGGTTCTTCCGTGCCGGGACGCTGTCCTTTCTTTTTTCGTATCTCCTTGTCACCTTCGTATCTTTTCACCGCCTCCCTTTCGATGACGGATCTCCATACGCATCAATTCCCAGCCGCCGAAACGACGTTCGGCCGACATCCAGCGACGGCGCCGCGGGAATGGCATGCCGCACGTTTTTTTCGCCGTTTGCCGGCTTCGCCGCGACGCGGTCCGGCGCATTTTCCGATGCGCCGCCGCATTGCCAACTTGCGGAAGTTTTCGATATCATCAAAAGTACCGTTTGTACCATGTTGCACCGGGCAGCGAAAACGTTTCCACGGGAGAAAGGAGATCATGGTCCATGCCCCGCACGCTCAAACATCGGCTGATTTTGCTGCTCTTGTTGTGTTCCCTTTTTCCGCTCCTGCTGATCGGTTCGATTTCCTACTCGTCGATGTACAGCATGCTGAAAAACAAAGCCGAAAGAGGCATCACCGGCAATCTCCGCCAGGTCCGGCTCTCTTTCGAAAACACGCTGAGCCAGCTCAACTACGCTTCGCAGCAGCTCGTGTTCGAAGGGGAAATCGGCAGCAAACTGGACGCGTATCTGGACAGTTCGACGGATTTGTTCGGCAAACGCCAGCTCGGCCAGCAAATCCAGAGCGAAATCAGCCTCATTCATTTCACGAACCCCGCCCTGGGCGTCATTTTCTACTATTTGAGCAGCACGGGCGAAATCATTTTTCCGAACGGCCACGTCCATCCCGACGTGCGCATCTTTGAACATCCCCTTCTCGCCAAACAGCTGGCCATGACCTATTACGGCCCGCATCTGTCCGTCAATCCGCTGAACGGCAACAACGTGCTGTCCGTCATTCGCAAAGTGAATTTGCCGAGCCGCGACGACGTGTATTTGTACATTGAAACCGACTTCAAGTTCACCGACCGCATTTTGAACAGCGACGGCACGTTTCGCGACACGTACTATTTGTTTGTCGACCGGGAAGGGCGCATCGCCTACAGCGAAAAAAACGACGTGTTTCCGATCGGTTCCCGGTTGGCGCGGTTTACGGAACATTCCCGCTCCTACCGCGACTACTACTTGTTCCAAGATGTCAGCAACCAGTCGTGGAGCATTGTCGCGGCGATTCCGAAAGCGTCCTACAATCAGGAAATCCGCGAGTGGTTCGCGCAGTTTGCGGTCATCGCCACACTGTCCATCCTTATCGGCTGCCTGCTCGCCTTCGCCATCTGGCGCATGGTGTACACGCCGCTTTTGCAGCTGCAGCGGAACATCCGCCGGCTGAAAAACGGCCGCCTGTCGGACGTGCCGGACGTCGAACGCCAGTCCCTGGTCGAATTCGCGGAAATTCATCACGAGTTTTCCAATATGAAACAGCGCATCGACCAGCTGATCGAGGACATCAACCGCAACGCGCAGAGCCGGCGAAAACTGGAAGTGGAAATGCTGATGAGCAAAATCAACCCCCACTTCATCCACAACACGCTGGATACCATCCGCTGGCAGGCCAAGGTGAACGGCCACCACGAAACGGATCTGCTCGTGTCCACGCTGAACAAACTGCTGCATTACAATCTGGGCAAAGGGCGCACCGCGTGCATCCGCGACGAGATCGAGGCGCTGAAACACTACGTGCTCTTGCAGAGCGTCCGCTACAATTTCCGCTTCGAAGTGCACCTTGACGCTCCTGCGGAACTATTGGATTTGCCGGTGCCGCGGTTCATTTTGCAGCCGCTTGTGGAAAATTCGCTCTCCCACGGTTTGAAAAACAAGCGCGGCGGCGTCATCGAAGTGTCCGTGCGGCAGCAGGACGACGCCCGCGTCGTCATCGAAGTCCGCGACAACGGATACGGCATGACGGAGGAAGAGGTGCGGCGCATGCTGTCCGACGACGATCCGCCCCGCCCGGCCGGAATGGGCATCGGTTGGCGATACGTGCAAAAAATGCTCGACCACCACTACGAGGGAAAAGCGAAGCTGACGGTCGACAGCGGCCCGGACAAGGGAACGACGATTTCGCTCAATTTGCCGATGGAACCGAAAGGGGAAATGGAACATGTTGAACGTGATGGTCGTTGACGATGATTATTTGGTGCGCCAGGGCATTATCCGCGTGCTGCCGTGGGAAACGTTCGGCATGCGCGTCGTCAGCGAAGCGGCGAACGGTCTGGAAGCGCTGGAAAAGCTGCCGGAACAGCCGATCGATCTGCTCGTGACCGATCTCGCGATGCCGGTCATGTCCGGTCTCGACCTGATACGGAAAGTCCGGCAAGACTATCCGCACATCCACATCGTCGTGCTGACGTTTCACCATGAATTTGAGCTCGTGCGCGATGCGCTGCGGCTCGGGGTGATCGATTACATCACCAAGGTGGAGCTGGAAGACGACCGGATCGCGCAAATTTTGCAGCGCGTCGCGGAGCGGATCGGCCGTGCGCCGCGGGAAACGGCGGCTGAGACGGAGCGCGAGCGGAACGCATGGTTGACGGACGACGCGGTCGATACGCTGTTTTGCGTCCGCGGCGACCGCAAGTCGTGGGTGCTGCTCGACGCTTCCCGCACGGACGGCGACGCCGGCGGAGACGTTATCGCGCCGCAGCCCGACGGCGCGCATCCGCTCGACGGCATTCGCGTCCGCTGGCGCGGCGTGCGGGGAATGGCCCGCGACGTGCTGCTGCAGAAGCTGGAACTGTACGGCGAGCATGTGCTGTTTTACTGCGCCGACCGGGAAACCCGGCATTGCGAGCTGCCCGTCGACCGCCTCGCGGAAACGCGGTCCGTGCCGCGGGACGAACTCGTCAAGCTCGGGCTGGAGTGGTCGTCGATGGCGTGGCTGGCCGACGACGCGCACTTCGACCGGCTGCTGGAGCGGACGAAGTCGCTGTCGCTGCCCGCGGCGCATCTGGAGCAAATGCTGTACATGGCGGTGGAACCGTGGAGCGGCATGCCGGAATGGCCGAAGCTGCGCCCGGACGACGGCCGCCGTCCGCTGCTGTGGGAAGATTGGGTCGAACGGTTGAAAGCTTACCGGCGTTCCGTCCTCGGCCACGCCAGCCGGCGCGCGTATTCGCCGGAAATTGTCGCGAGCGTGCTGCGGGCGGCCGACATGGTCAGGCAAAACATGCGGCAGGAACTGCCGCTGACCGAGGTGGCGAACGCGGTCAACATGAGCCGCAGCTATTTCAGCCGCTGCTTCCGCGACATCATCGGCAAAACGTACCAGGACTACGTGCGCGATGTGCGCATCGAGCACGCGAAACAGCTGCTGCGCCACACCCAGCGGTCGATCAGCTGGATCGCCGCGGAGTCCGGATATCCGAACGAACGGTATTTCAGCCGCGTGTTCCGCCGGATGACCGGCTTGCTGCCGCGCGACTACCGCCGCCGGCACCGGAACGGGCAGCAAAGTCACCTTTGGTCTCCAAATACCTAACTTTTCGTCTCTTTTTTCCCGCCCCGGGTCTCGGACAAAAGATGCGAGGAGAAAAAATCGAAGACCGGCGGTGACGATGCGCGGTCGTTTTCTTGACTATAATTCGTTTTGCAAGCCATTCTTGCAAGCGATTACATGAACGGGAGGTTCGGTATTCCAATGGCAAGAATCAAAAAGATAACGTTCGTCAGCCTCATCCTGGCGTTGGTTCTCGCGCTCGTCGCCTGTTCCGGCGGAAACGGCGGAAACAATGGCGGCGGCGGAAACGGAAACGCGGGTGGCGGCACGGGCGGCACATCTTCGCAAGGTGACGACGGCGGTGGTTCCGGCAGCGAGACGATTGATCCGTACCGCATGCCGAATCCGGTGGAATTCACGACGTTCAAGCATCTCGGCGCGAACGCCAAACTGCCGGAAGGCGACACCGTGGAGGACAACCAGTATACCCGGTATTTGAAGGAAAAGGCCAACATCACCGTCAAAATTCTCTGGTACGCCTCCGGCGACGATTACGAGCAGAAGTCGAAATTGGCGATCGGCAGCGGCGACATCCCCGACGTGTTCGTTGTCGACGAGCAAACGTTCCACACGCTCGCCAAGGCGAATCAATTGGAAGATTTGACCGAAGTGTACGAAAAATACGCCGCGCCGCTGACGCGGGAATTGTACGCGTCCACGGACAACAAGGCGCTGGAGAGCGCGACGATTCAGGGGCGGTTGATGGCCATTCCGAACATCGCCGTCCAGGCGGACTCCGTCAGCATGCTGTTCATCCGCCAAGACTGGCTGGATAAGCTGAACCTCGATCCGCCGAAAACGGTCGCGGACATCGAACGCATCGCCAAAGCGTTCGTGGACAACAAGATGGGCGGCGACAACACGATCGGCCTGTCCGCGTCCAGCAGCGCCTTGTCCGTCCCGATGAAGTCCGCGCGGCACGACCTCAAAGGCTTTTTCGCGGCGTACAACGCTTTCCCCGGCAACTGGGTGAAGGACGAAAACGGCGAAGTCGTGTACGGATCGATCTTGCCGCAAACGAAGGAAGCGCTCGGCAAACTGCGCGAAATGTACGCGGCCGGCCTGCTCGACAAAGAGTTCGCCATCCGCAAGGAACCGGATCAGGAAGTCATTGCGGGCCGCGTCGGGATGTTTTTCGGCCCCTGGTGGTCGGGCGGCGTGCTGAGAGACACGTACGCCAACCATCCGGACGCGCTGTTCAAGCCGTATCTCATTTACGATGACAAAGGACAGGTCAACAATTTGCAGCTGCCGGTCAGCCAGCGTTTCGTCGTCGTCAAGAAAGGGTTCAAGATTCCGGAGGCGGCGATGGTGTACGTGAACACGTTCATCCGTGCGGAACGCAAGGCGGAACCGGACGCCGCCAAGCTGGATACGTCGATCACGACCGAGTTTTGGCCGATCGGCAACCCGACGTTCGACTACGCCGACGCCGTCGAGCGCAAATCCGAAATTTTGGCGGACGCGCTGGCGGGCAAGATCAATCCGGATGACCTGATTCCGGAAATGCGAATCCTGTACGATTTCGCCAAGGCGGACGAAGCCGCTCCGAAACAGGATCTCGCGGGATGGGCGCGGTTTTACGGCTACACCGAACCGGCGGAACTGCTGAAACATCCGATGAACCGCATCCAGAACGAGTTCACGATTACGACGCCCACGATGGAACGCAAATGGGCCAACCTGAAAAAACTGGAAGACGAAACGTTCGTCGCCATCGTCATGGGCAACAAGGATCTCGACGCCTTCGACCAATTCGTGAAGGATTGGAAAGCGCAAGGCGGAGACGAGATCACGGCGGAAATTCGCGAAGAACTGAAGCAGCGTTAATAGACAGCCACCATCCGCCCGGCGGCCGCCGCTTTCCCGCGCTGTCGGGCGGATGCGTTGTCGTTGTGAAGATGCCCGTCTGACAGGAGGCACAGGCCATGATCAAAAGCTTCCAGAAGCATTACCATCTGATGCTTCTGCCGGGAATCATTCTCCTGATCATTTTTCACATCGTTCCGATGTTCGGCGTCATCATCGCGTTTCAACATTTCAACATCGGCTTGGGCATTACGAGATCGCCGTGGATCGGATTGGAAAATTTCAAATATTTGTTTGAAATTCGCGACAGCCGGGTGATTTTCTACAATACGATCTTTATCTCGACGGGCAAGCTCATCGCCGGCATTGTCATTCCCGTGACGTTTGCCGTGCTGCTCAACGAAGTGCGCCAGGCGGTGTTCAAGCGCTGGGTGCAGACGATCGTTTACCTGCCCCACTTTTTGTCGTGGGTCATTCTCGCCGACGTGCTGATCGACATGCTTTCGTTAAACGGCATCGTCAATCAGCTGATCGCGGCGCTCGGCGGGGAAAAAATCATGTTTTTCGCCAGCAACGAATGGTTTCCGTGGATCGTGATCGGCTCCGACACGTGGAAAGATTTCGGCTTCGCCGCCATCGTCTATTTGGCCGCGCTCGCCGGCATCGACCCCACCTTGTATGAAGCGGCGGAAATCGACGGCGCCACGCGGTTTCAAAAAATCCGCTACATCACGCTTCCGGGGCTCGTTCCCACGATCATCCTGCTGGCCACCCTCGGCATCGGCAACATTCTCAACGCGGGGTTCGATCAAATTTTCAACTTGTACAATCCGGTCGTCTACCCGTCCGGCGACATCATCGACACCTACGTGTACCGCGTCGGGCTCGTGCAGGCGCAGTTCGGATTCGCCACCGCCGTGGGGCTTTTGAAATCGCTGATCGGATTCGTCCTGATCATCATTTCTTACCGGCTGGCCTACCAATTTGCGAACTACCGCATCTTTTGAACCAAAGGCAGGTGAGTGTGGAATGGTGCGTGACCGCACGTTTGGGGCCAAAGTATGGAACGTGTTTTTGATCCTGCTGATGACGCTGATCGCCTTCAGCTCCCTTGCGCCGATGATCCACACGGCAGCCGTCTCGTTCAGCAACAAGGCCGCCGCCGCCGGAGGATACGTCACGTTCTGGCCGGTCGGGTTCAATTTGGAGTCGTATCGGAAAATTATCGACGATCCGAATTTTTGGAACGCGTTCTTGATTTCCGTGCAGCGCGTGCTGCTCGGCGGTTCGATCAACTTTCTCATGACGATTTTGATGGCTTACCCGCTGTCCAGAAGCCCGCGGGAATTTGCCAAACGGCACTATTACATGTGGTTCGTGCTGTTCACGATGCTGTTCAGCGGCGGCATGATTCCGCTGTATATCGTCGTGAAATATCTCGGCCTGTTCAACACGCTTTGGGCGCTCGTGCTGCCCGGCGCGGTGCCGGTGTTCAACGTCGTTTTGCTGATGAACTTTTTCCGCAATTTGCCGAAGGAGCTGAGCGAAGCCGGGCTGATTGACGGCGCGGGACCGTGGTACATGCTCGTGCGCATTTTTGTTCCGCTGTCGCTGCCTTCGCTCGCCACAGTGACGCTGTTCAGCATCGTCGGCCACTGGAACGCGTTTTTCGACGGGCTGATCTTCATGCGCAGCGTGGAAAATTACCCGCTGCAAACGTACATTCAGCAGCTCGTCGTGCAGCTGCCGCCGGATTTTCTCGATTCGACGAACTTGGAGCTGCTCGAAAAAATGTCGGACAAAACGCTGAACGCGGCCAAGATCATGGTGTCCATGATCCCCGTTCTGCTCGTGTACCCGTTCCTGCAGCGGTATTTCATTCACGGCATCATGCTCGGTTCCGTGAAAGAATGAAACGACGGGAATGCGACTCGCGCATATTTTAGTACCGCCGACGAAAAACGTGCTCCGGGCCCGGATCGTGGACGCGTGACGTGTTCCGGACCCGGAACCTTATGGTTCCCACCACATTGCAAAGGAGCGGACAGCCGATGAACATCCCCGCTGCCCATGAACCCGCAAACGTCGTCACCCTGGAACGCCGGATCGACAAGTCCGAGGAACGCGAATATTACGTGGAAGTTCCTTTTGAAATGCCCGCCAATACGGAGCGGCTGCAGATCGAGATCGACGTGCGAACGCTCGGAGGGGGGCGCGCCGTGATCGATCTCGGCCTGATGGGACCCGACCGCATCCGCGGCTGGAGCGGCGGAGCGAGAACGCAGGTGACGATCGGCCCGGAATGGGCGACGCCCGGCTATCTCCCCGGCGAATTGACGCCCGGCCGCTGGTGCGTACTGCTCGGCGCCTACCGCGTGCCGGACGACGGATGCGTCGTGCGCATTCATCTCCGCTTCCAGCCGGAGGCGGGGCGATGGCTGAAAGGCGACCTGCACTCGCACAGCGAGCACAGCGACGGCACCTACACGCTGGAGGAAGCGGCGGCCATCATGGAAGCGCTGGGCTGCGACTTCCTGGCGACGACCGACCATAACACCGTCAGCCAAAATTACGCGCATCCGAAAACGGGCGGTATCGTCTTCATCCCCGGGATGGAACTGACGACCAACTACGGACACGCCAATTTTCTCGGCGTTCCGGATCCTCTTCTCGGCGACTTCCGTACATTCGGCGCGTCGGACCTGCGCAAACACATGCAAACCGCCCGCTCCGCCGGCGCTTTCGCCGTCATCAACCACCCGCACTGCGACATGTGCCCGTGGGAATGGGGGTTCGACGTGACCTATGATGCGGTCGAAGTATGGAACGGGCCGTGGACCGAGCGCAACGATAGGGCCCTGCAGTGGTGGCAGGAACAGCTGGCTGCCGGTCGGAAGCTCGTCGCCGTCGGCGGCAGCGATGTGCACAAACCGCATCCCTATGTCCGGCACGCGATGCCGACGACGTGGGTATTTGCGTCCGCTCGTTCCGTGAAAGGCATTTTGGAAGGCATTGCGAAAGGAAGAGTATTTCTCAGCTTCTCCCCGGACGGTCCGACGATCGACCATCGCATCGGCGGCGCGATGGCCGGAGACTCGTTCGTGCCGGGCCCCGACGGCTCCGCGGTGTCGGAACTTCGGCTGTCGCGCGTGCTCGCCGGCGACCGGATTCGCATCGTGACGGATCGCGGCGTGGAAGAAGAACGGCTCGCGCAGGAGGACGGAGAATTCGTCCACCGTTGGGAAATCCGCGACCGAAAATTTTGCCGCATCGAGGTGTGGCGCCGTTTCGCGGAAGTGGACCGGGAACTGATGGCCGCGATGAGCAATCCCATTTATTTGGAACCGGCGTAAGGCGTTGACGCCAGTCGATCGAATATCCTATGATGTTGCCAAATTCCCCTTGGGTAAAGGGAGGAACTCGCCGTGAACTTGAAAATCATGAGCTTCAACCTGCGATGCGACACGGCCAGCGACGGCGACAACGCATGGCCTTACCGGCTTCACCGCGTCGTGGAAACGATCCGGCGCGCACAGCCTCTCATCATCGGCAGCCAGGAAGGTCAGCACCACATGCTGGAAGGCCTCGCGCGCGAACTGCCGGAATACGGCTACGTGGGGACAGGAAGAGAAGGAGAAACAAACGGGGAATATTGCGCCATCTGGTACAAAAAATCGGAAGTCGAAATTGTGGACGAAGGCCAGTTCTGGCTGTCGGAACAGCCGCAGCGCCCGGGCAGCAAAAGCTGGGACAGCAGTTTGCCGAGAATTTGCACTTGGGCGCGCATGCGGTACCTTCGCGATTCCCGGCGGCCGGAATGGTTCGTGTACAATACGCATCTCGATCACGTCGGCCCGATCGCGCGGGAAAAAGGCATCACGCTCATTTGGGATTCCATTCGCGAACAGACGGAAGCGGCGAAAATCCCGGCCTTGCTGACCGGGGATTTGAACGATTACCCGGACAGCCCCGTCGTGCGCTTTCTTCGCGGCGAAATCGAACTGGAGGGACGGCGCGCGAAACTGTTCGACGCCTATTCGCTGCTCGGCACGGCGATCGGCGGCACGTTCCACGGATTTCGCGGCGGTAGCGAAGGGGAGCCGATCGATTATATTTTCGCGACTCCCGGAGCGGCCATTATAGCCGTCGACATCGACCGCGGCTTGGCGGACGGCGGGTATCCTTCCGACCATTATCCCGTGCTGGCGGAAGTCAAGTTGTGACGGTACATTTCATGCCGGTACACCACAGCAGCACGCGGCAAAACATGACATGCCGCTTTGATACCTCGTGTATCAAAGCGGCATTTTTATTGCAAGATTACTTACGCTCGCACCCGTTTTGACAGCCGCCGGTTCAGCGCATCCTCCTCATGCCCCGCCTCAAGCGCCGCGTCATGCCGCCAAAGCCAACAGCGCCATCACACTGATCCCCGCCACGACCGTAATCAGCAAACTTCTGGTGAGCAGCGCCACGGCCAATGTCGGGAACAAAGCGATCCACTCCAAGTCCTCGTCGGGGGAAAGCCACCGCTCTCCGTCGGTTAAAACCGACTGCGCCACCAACGCCGTCATCACGGCAAGCGGCACGTGCTGCAGAAATTTTTTCGCATACCACGGCAGTTTCAGCTTGCTGAGGAAAACCATCGGCAACGTTCTCGGAATCAAGGTGACGACAGCCGTGCCAATCAAAATCCATAAAAAATCGTGGCTGATCTTCACCGCTCGGTCACCGCCCCAATGATCGCCGCGAGCACCGCTGCCACCATCACGGCAACATAACTCGGCAGCCAAATGAAAGCCAGCGCAAATCCTCCCGCCGCACAACCGATCACCAACAAATCTTTCTTGTACTGCTTACGCTGCATGACCATCATGGCGGCCAACCCGATGAACATGGCCGGCAAAGCGAAGTGAAGTCCGTACCGCTCCGGATCCGCGATCCATCCGCCGAGCAGCGCGCCGATCACATTGGCCGCCACCCAGTTGACATGCGCCGTCATATTGAGCCCAAGCATCCACCTGTCCAAATGGCGAACGGGACCGGTCAACCGGCTGACCGCGACGCCGAACGTTTCATCCGTCAATTGGGATCCGATCAAGAAATTTTTTATCGGCGAATAAGCGGCAAACTTCGGCGCAATGGCCGCACTCAGCAGCAAATGCCGCAAATTGACAAAGAAAACGGTCATGATGACCGACGCGATCGGCGCCCCCGCCGCAAGCAAGCCCGCCACGATAAACTGTGCCGATCCGGCGTACAAAAATATCGACAACAGTGCGATTTCCAGCAAACTCATGCCCGCCGTCGCCTCGATGACGCCCGCCGCAAAACCGATCGACAAATATCCCAGCAAGGTAGGGATGCAGTCCGTTACGCCCCGACTGAAGGACAGTTCCTCCAATGCCGACTCTTTCATCGATGTTATCTCTCCTTGATGAAAATAACGTTATTTTATCGAAACAAGCCGCTTTGTCAAGACCGGAATGCATTTCTGGAGCGCATGCGTGCGGAACACATTACAAAAGGCGGGGACATCTGCATGGGAACACCTTCGTGGAACGAAACACCGGAAAAACCTCAGTAGCAACCGTCACTTCTTTCGAACGTATGATAGAATGGAAATTGGTGGAACTTTCCAACCAATTCTTCAACCCGAAACAAGCCGTGAAATGCGAGTATTGCGGAACTCCTTTGACTTATCGGGGAGCGTAACCGGTAAATACAAAAATCCCCGCCCGGCCCAAAAGCCAAGGAGGGGATGCTGCCGTGGTCGCACTTCCATCGTAGTCGATGGACCTGGGAAACCATCAGTTTGTCGGACTCAACGCCATATCCAGTTCAATCTCGTCGCGCAGCGGGATTCCGTCGAATTTCAACCGAACGATCGAGCGAAAAGCGCATAAAAAGGCGGCAAACCGCTTCGCGCAATTTGCCGCCTGTGTTTTGCGATGGACCTTAGCGGGCTCGAACCGCCGACCTCTACACTGCCAGTGTAGCGCTCTCCCAGCTGAGCTAAAGGCCCGTATGGAAACCGATTCTGATGATGTGCTCGGACCTTACCATTGCCCGAAACATGAACGATATTATCATAAATTCCCTGCGATTGTCAACTGGAAATAGGTATTGAGAAACCGGAAAAAGGATTGGAACAGACTGGAAAAGGTCGGATGTTGGCCATACCGGTGCAGACACACATGTGGACTTCCATTACCGCACTTCTCCCCCGAAACGGCGGACGGGCGGCCTGAGCTGCGAGCAGTTCGGGCCGCCTGACTCGCAACGCCGGAGGTATTCGACGGCAGCGTTGCGTTAGCCGTTGAGAACGACGACGAATTTACGTAGAAGCGCGATCTTCTTTTTTCGGCCAAATCGTATAACTAAAGCTGATCGCAAAGTCGATCCCGAGCACAATGAGCCATCGAACGATCATCAGATACAGCTGCTTGGTGCGCTCCGCATCGTCGACATACAGGATCATGCCGTACAATATCGCGCTGCCGATGAGCCACGCCAGCAGATGGCGATACCACATCCGCCGTTCGTAACGCGCGCGCTCCCATCCGTACTTCGGTTTGGAGGAGGGGGCCGGCCCGCCCGCGAAACGATGGGCAAACCGCTCGTCCGCCCAGCGGATCATGCGGTGGCCGAACGCGATCGATATGCCGATATAGACCGCCGCCAGTCCATGAAAGAAGTCCGCCGTGGCCCCGTTCTTCAAATCCAAGGCGGTGACCGCGAGAAGCAGCAGATCGATCAGCGGCGTGCAGACCAAAAAGAGCGCGCCGATCGCTTTCTTTCTCAACACATATCGAAAGAACAACCCCGCCAGCACAAACACCCAAAAGCCGATTTCACATGCGACAATGATCGCGGCAATCACCGGATTCTCTCCCCCCGCTCTTTTTTTAGTACATTTATATTAAAAAAACCGTGTCTATAATATCACAGTTGTACGAAAAAATACAATCGTGCTACACTAAGATCATGCCGAAAATCGTGGATCACGACGCACGCCGCGTCGAACTGGCCGAAGCCGCATGGCGCGTCATCCGCCGCCATGGGTTGGAAGGCGCTTCCGTCCGGAATGTCGCTCGTGAAGCCGGTATGTCCATCGGCTCCCTGCGGCATTATTTCTCCAGCCAGGACGAGCTTTTGGCCTTTTCGATGAACATGGTCGGCGAACGCGTCAAGGAACGCATCAAAAACATACGGATGACGGGCGACATTCGCGCGGATCTGACGACGATCATCGAGGAAACGCTGCCGCTCGACGAGGACAAAATCTCGGAGGCGATTATTTGGCTCGGGTTCATGACCCGGGCGTTGGTCGATCCCGCACTGGAAAAAATGGCTCCCAAAGTGCACGACGCCCTGTTTCAACTGTTCCGCTCGCTGGTCGACGCCGCGAAGAAAAACGGAGCGATTACCCCGGAAAAAGACGTGGATCAGGAAGCCCGCAGAATGCACGCTCTCGTGGACGGACTCGTCATTCATGCGCTGACCAACCCGGGATCGGTGACGAAGGAAACGATCCGGCGCACGGTAGCGTATCATTTGGACGAGCTGCTCGATGGAATGAAGGGGCACCATGACGACAAGGGACAGGATGATGCCGGCAAGCGATCCTCCCGCGACGTGTGACCCGATGACAGACCCTCCAGACGCGCGCACCATCTGCCTGCCGGCGCTACCCGCACAACAAGTGACGAAATGCACCGGATCTTGGTGCCGATGCCGGTAAATCTGCCGCCGCTACCCGCACGTCGAGTGACGCGGACATGCCGCACAGCGACAAAGAGCATGGACGAAGGGAAAACGTTGCCGAAAGGAGGAAGAAGGCGATTGTAATAAAGGAGTCCTCGCGTTGGACCCCTGCTCTGGCGGCGGAAACCCATGAGGACGAACCCTTGCCCGTGTCGGTGCAACAGTCCTGGCCCAACGAACGCTTGCTTGTGGTCACACGAAAAACCTTTGCCGGCAGGCAGACGAACCCTTCATCGACGAAACGGGTTTGCCGTGCGATGCGCGGCAGCAGGCGCCTTTTTTCGCTTATGCTGCAAGGCTTGCGGGAAGGGATTGCATATTGGGGCAGGAATCGGCAAAGTGGCATAGAGGATAACGCAAAAAACGCAAAAAGGAACCGTGCGGTCGTGCGGTCCCCCTGTTTCAGACGCCTAGCTTATGTTGTCCCGGTTTACGAAGGATTAAACTGGTTTTTTTGCAGCAGCGCGCTCAATTCTTTCATGAACATGTTGATATCCTTGAACTGCCGGTAGACGGACGCGAACCGGACGTAGGCGACCTCGTCCACCGGATACAGGCGCTCCATCACCAATTCCCCGATCGCCCGGCTTTCCACCTCGGCATGCGCGGTCTCGCGGATCGTCCGCTCCACTTCGGACACGATGTTTTCCAGCTGTTCCACGGACACCGGCCGCTTTTCGCATGCGCGAATCAGCCCCCGCAGCATTTTTTCCCGATTGAACTCCTCCCGGCTGCCGTCCTTCTTGATGACGATGAGCGGCGTCTCCTCGACCATTTCAAACGTCGTAAAACGCCTTTGGCACCTCTCGCACTCGCGGCGGCGGCGGATGGACCGGTTTTCGTTGGCCGGCCGCGAATCCAGCACCTTGGTTCCGAAATAATCGCAGTACGGACACTTCAACAGGATCACCCCAACCGTCAGATTTCAAGCCGGACAATTCCATACGTTACCTGACATATCTTCAGGATAGCCGAGCAAAATACAACTACCAAACAGCGAGGAGGTGAACGAAGATGGCAAAAGGACAATCCCGTTCCAGCAACGTTCTGGTGGTGCCTCAAGCTGATGCTGCTTTGGACCAATTGAAGTACGAGGTCGCTCAGGAACTGGGTATCGCGATTCCTCAAGACGGATACTTCGGCCACATGGCGACCCGCGACACGGGTGCGATCGGGGGTCACATTACCCGCCGCCTGGTGCAAATCGCTGAACAGCAACTGGCTGGTCAATATCGGCAATAACTCATAGTTGAGCGTTATCAGGGAGCGTTGACCGAAAGCGGTCAACGCTCTTTTTGCGGCTCGCTCCGCCATTCTTTCGCATAAATGTCCTCGTATTTCTCATAATAATACAAAACGCGCTGAATGTAATGTCTCGTCTCGCCGAACGGCACCTTTGAAGCGTGATCCAGTGTCCCGTCCCATACGCCCGAGGCGAGCCAGTTGGCCACATTTCCGGGCCCCGCGTTGTAGGCGGCGGCGATGAGCGCCAACCGATCTTTCTCCGGCCAACCTTCCGTCACCCCGGCAAATTGGCGGTGGAGTGAAGCGATATACCAGGTGCCCAGTTTGATGTTCACGTCTTCTTCAAGCAGGCGCTGCCGGAAATCGGCGGAGAATCCCGCCTGTTCGATGATCCAGCCGGCCGTTTCCGGCATGATTTGCATCAACCCGTGCGCATTTTTGTGCGAAATCAACGTCGGACGAAAGTTGGACTCCACCCGAATCACGGCGGCCACAAACACCGGATCGACGCCGTGCTCCATCGCGCTCTTGCAAATTTCCTCCTCGTACTTGACCGGGTACAACCATTTTCCGATCCAGTCGGAGCGATAAAACAAAATCAGCACAAATCCGACGGCGAGCAGCGCAAACACCCGCTTCTTCCGGAACATCGCGGGCGTCATCCGAATTTTCCTCTCCAGAAACGGTCGACCTGTTCCTCGGTGTCGCGCAAACTGCCGCTGTTGTCGATGACGATGTCGGCGCGCCGTTTTTTTTCTTCGATCGGAATTTGCGCGCGGATGCGCGACATCGCCTGCCGCTCGTCGAGTCCGTCGCGCTCCATCAGGCGCCGCAGCTGGACGGACTCCGGCACGTAGACGACCATGATTTCCGGATATTCATGCTCAAGCCCCGATTCGTACAAAAGCGGAATGTCCGCCACGTTAAGCCCCTGAGGCCGCTCCCGCTCCAGCCGGGCGATCCGTTCCCGGATCCGCGCGCGAATCGCCGGATGCGTCAGCTGTTCCAGGTCGCGTTTGGCTTCCGCATCGGAAAAGACGATATCCGCCAGCCGCTTGCGGTTGAGGCTGCCGTCGGCATTCAGCACGTCCCGGCCGAATCGCTCGGCGATTTGGTCGAGCACCCGGCTGCCCGGCTCCACCACTTCCCTGGCGATGAGATCGGCGTCGACGATGGCGGCGCCGCGCCGTTCGAGCATGCGCGCCACGGTGGATTTTCCGCACGCGATCCCTCCCGTTAATCCGATAATCACTCGTTACACCTCGCGAACATGGTCTGATGGCGTGGAATGAATGATGCGTTTGCCGGTTTTTTGGCATTTCGGACAAAAATGGGTGCCGCGGCCGGCGACCGTCGTTTTCAGAATCGGCGTTCCGCAAGCGGGACAAGGTTCCCCTTTCCGACCGTATACCCGCAGCCGGTGTTGAAACATGCCCGTTTCTCCCTGGCCGTTGACGTAGGACTTGATCGAGGATCCGCCCGCCTCGACCGCTTCCCGCAGCGTCGTCACAATCGCTTCGTGCAGGCGTTTTTGCTCCGCCGCGCTCAACGCGCCGACCGGCCGTTCCGGATGGATGCGCGCGCGAAACAGCGCCTCGTCCACGTAGATGTTGCCGAGTCCCGCCACCGCTTCCTGATTCAAAAGCAGCGGCTTGATTTTCGTCTGCCTTCCCGCCAGCATCCGTCTGAACGCGCCCAGCGTAAACGACGGTTCCAGCGGTTCCGGCCCGAGCCGGGAAAGCGGCGGCGACGCGAGATCTTCACCCGGCGCAAAAAGGTGCATCGTGCCGAACTGGCGCACGTCCTTGTAACGCAGCTCCGTTCCGTCCGTAAAGCGGAAAATGACGTGGGTATGCTTCTCCACCGGCTCGTCCCGGCCGTACACGCCGTAGCGGCCCTCCATGCGCAAGTGTGACAAAAGAACGAGATCATCCATGAGAAACCGCAAAAATTTGCCGCGGCGCGCAATTTCCCGAATCGTCCGGCCGGCCAGTTCAGCCGAAAAACGGTCGGGGTCGTCGGGCTTTTGGATGATGCGCGGAAGGAGAACCGTCACGCGTTCGATCGTTTTCCCGGCGACGAGCGCATTCAACGTGCGGCGGACGGTTTCCACCTCAGGCAGTTCCGGCATCGCGCGTCACCTCATTTCGCTTCATACCAGTTGACCCCATACTGCACGTCCGCTTTGAGCGGCACCTCCAGCTTCATGGCGCCTTCCATCACTTCCGGCACGATGCGGATCATCGTCTCCAGTTCGTGCTCCGGCACCTCAAACACGAGCTCGTCGTGCACCTGCAAAAGCAGCCGGCTCTGCAGCTTCTCCGCTTCCAGCCGCTCGGCCATGCGCACCATCGCCAGTTTGATGATGTCCGCCGCCGTGCCCTGAATCGGCGTATTCATCGCCGTGCGTTCGGCGAACGAGCGCAAGTTGTAGTTGGACGCGTTGATTTCCGGCAAATAGCGGCGCCGCGCGAGCAGCGTCGACACGTACCCGTCCCGGCGCGCTTGCTGCTTGATCTCGTCCATGTACCGGCGCACGCCCTGGAATACGCTGAAATACTGCTCGATGAACTGCGCCGCTTCCTTGCGAGGGATGTCCAGGTTTTGCGACAGTCCAAAATCGCTGATGCCGTACACGATGCCGAAGTTGACCGCCTTCGCCTGGCGCCGCATGTTCGCGTCCACCTGATCTTCGCTGACGCCGAACACGTTCATCGCCGTCTGGGTGTGGATGTCGCGGTTTTCGCGGAACGCTTCGATCAGCTTTTCGTCGCGGGAAATGTGCGCGAGCACGCGCAGCTCGATCTGCGAATAATCGGCGGACAGCATGTACCACCCCGGTTCGGACGGCACGAACGCTTTGCGGATTTTCCGCCCTTCCTCCAACCGGATCGGGATGTTTTGCAAATTGGGAAACTGGCTGCTGAGCCGGCCGGTGGCGGCAATCGTTTGACGGTAGTACGTATGCACTTTGCCGGTGTCCGGGCGAATTTCCTTCAGCAACCCTTCCACGTAGGTGGACTGCAGTTTGGAAAGCTGGCGGTACATTAAAATGTGCGGCACGATTTCGTGATACGGCGCGAGTTTTTCCAGCACTTCCGCATCGGTGGAATAGCCGGTTTTCGTTTTTTTCCAGACGGGCAGGCCGAGCTTGTCGAACAGCACTTCGCCGAGCTGTTTCGGCGAATTGATGTTGAACTCCGTGCCGGCCAGCCGGTATATGGCGTCGATTTCCTCGGCGATGCGCGCTTCCAGATCGCGGCCGTAATCTTCCAGCGCCTCGCGGTCGACGCGAACGCCCGTCGTTTCCATGCGCGACAGCACGTTGGACAGCGGCTGCTCCAGCTCAAAGAACAAGGAGCTCATGCCGGCCCGCTCCAGCTCGTCGCGCAGCGGCGGAACGACGCGTTCGATCGCCGCCGCCTTGCGGCACAAATGATCGGCCGTGACCGGCGGTTCCGGAATGCGGAACTTCGCGCCCTTGCCGAACACTTCCTCATCGGTTCTCAGGAACGATACGCCGTGACGGGACGCGATGCCGGCGAGCGCCAGGCTCGATTCCGTCGGATCGAGCAAGTACGCGGCCAAAAGCACGTCAAACGCGACGCCGGCCAATTCGATCCCCCGCCAATGCAGGACGACCTGCGCCTTGTGCGCGTCAAACGTCCATTTCTCCGCGGCGGGATCTTCGAGCCAGCGGACGAGCGCCGAAGCGCGTTCGTCCGACAGCAGTTCGAACGGCACGAAATAGCCTTCGTCCCCCGCGTACAGGGCGATGCCGACGCCTTCGGCCTGGTGGGGATTTTCGCCGACGGACTCGACGTGCACGGCGCGGACGCGCTCCAGCACGCCGGAGAGGCTTTCCAAATCTTCCGGACCCAGAATGCGATACCGGAACGGCGGCTCTTCCGCTTCCGCGCGGGCGCCGGCGTCAGGCGTTCCGGCGTCGGGCAGCTTGTCCAGAAGCGAGTTGAATTCCAGCCTGCGGAACTGTTCCGCCAGCACAGGCGTCTCGTATCCTTCGTAGCGCAGGGCGTCCCAAGGCAAGTCGATCGGCACATCGCGAAAAATCGTCGCCAGCTGTTTGCTCATAAGCGCATCTTGAGCATGGGACGCGATCGTTTCCTGCAGTTTGCCTTTCAGTTCGGCGGCGTGTTCGATGACCGATTCCACCGTCGAATAGGCGTGCAGCAGCTTGAGCGCCGTCTTCTCGCCGACGCCGGGCACGCCCGGAATGTTGTCGGAGGCGTCGCCCATCAATCCCTTCAGATCGATGATCTGGTTCGGTTCGAGCCCGTATTTTTCGCGGATTTCGGTTGGCCCGTATTTTTCCGTTTCGCTGACGCCCTTGCGGGTCAGGGCGACGGTCACGCGTTCGGAAGCCAGCTGCAGCATGTCCTTGTCGCCGGTGACGATGAGCACCTGCATGCCGCGCTCCTCCGCCATGCGCGACAACGTGCCGATAATGTCGTCCGCCTCATAGCCTTCCAGTTCGAACTGGGCGACGCCGAACGCGGCCAAGAGTTCCTTGATGACCGGAAACTGTTCCGACAGTTCGGGCGGCGTCTTGGCGCGTTTGCCCTTGTATTCTTTATAGTCGGTGTGCCGAAACGTCACTTTGCCCGCGTCGAAAGCGACGAGAAAATGCGTCGGCTTTTCCTCTTCCAGCAATTTCATCAACATCGTGGTGAAGCCGTAAGCGGCGTTGGTGTGCAGTCCCTTGGAGTTGTTGAGCAGCGGCAGGGCGTAAAACGCCCGGTTGGCAATGCTGTTGCCGTCGATCAATATCAGTTTGTCCATGGACAACCCTCACAGAAACGGATTCAGATTCCTTCTTCTCCATCATAGCATAATGTGTAGGAAAGAGGTAACGAAGCCGACATCGTTTACCGGAAAAAAACGGACCGGTCCGCCGCCTGTTACCGTCCGGCGCTTGTCAAGCCCGTTCGGACCTGCGCGCGTTCAACCGTGACTAATTCCATATCCGGCAACCTGACAACGATGCCGCATCGTACCGCGTTCAATCGCGACAAACTTTTGACCCGGCAACCCGGCAACCGTGCCGGCTGCCGCATACCGCGTTCAACCGTGGCGATCTTTTTCCGAGTATGCTGATGGAGTGATGCCTGATGGCGAAAGCCGTATTCCCGACGAAAAAAAAAGCGCTGTTGTTTGACTGGCACGGAACGCTCGTCCTGTCTTCTTCCGCCGCGTTCGACCGGGCTTTCGTGTCCGTTCTCGAGGATTGGACGGGCCGCTGGTCGGAGGCGGACGGCGCTTCCCCCGCCCGCGCGCTCGCCGAATTCAAGGCGGAGTGGAAACAACGGACCGCCTCCCGCAACCGCGTTCCCACCCGCACGTTGTTTGCCGCCTGTTTGAAAAAAGCGCTCGCCGCATATCCGCTGCCGACGGACGCGGAATGGATCGAACGGTTTCGCGCGCGCGTGCAGGAGGAAAAACGGCGGACGGCGCTTCCGCTGCCGGGCGTGAAGGAGACGTTGAGCGCCTTGTCCGGATCGTACCGGATGGCGGTCATCTCCAACGGCGGCGGCATCGATTTGGAACGGTCGGGATTGTCCGCCTGGCTTCGCCCCGAAAACTGTTTCACGTCGCAAATGTGCGGATACCGCAAACCGCATCCGGCCATTTTCGCGTACGCGCTGAAAAAATTGAACATCCCGGCTTCACGCTCCGTCATGATCGGAGACTCGTGGAACCGGGATGTTCGCGGCGCCGTCGCGTCCGGCATCGACGCGGTCTGGATCCGGCCGGGCGGTTCGGACACGGTGCGCCTGCGGCCGTTCAAAGGCAGGACGGTCGCCGTCGTGCGCGATTTCCGGCAGCTTTCGGAACTGTTTTGAGCTACCGGTTCAAATCGGTCCGCCGGCCCTTGACCAAAAATACGACGCTTTCGCCCAGGTTGGTCGCATGATCCGCCGTCCGTTCCAGATAACGCGCGACGAAACAAAGCAGGATGGCTTGATCGACAGTGTTCGGGTGATCCGCCATATAGGTGAACAGTTCGCGCAAAATTTGGCTGTACAAATCATCGACGTCATCGTCCATTTTGGCCATCCGGTAAGCCAGTTCGACGTTTTCCTCGATGTAGGCGGCGATGCTGTCGGCGGTCATCGTCTGCACGATTTCGGCCATCCGGGGAATATCGACGAGCGGCTTGATCAGCGGTTCGCCGCCGATGCGAAGGGTCACTTTGGCGATGTCCACCGCCAAATCCGCCATGCGCTCCAAATCGCCGGCCATCTTGAAGGCGATCAAAATGCGGCGCAAATCCTTGGCGACCGGCTGCTGCGTGACGATCAGCGAGGAGGCCGCCTCCTCGATTTGTTCTTCCATGCGGTTGATGTCGGCGTCGCCGTCGATCACGCGACGGGCGAGCGCCAAGTCGGACTGTTTCAGGGAGACGACCGCATCGTGAATCGCCTTTTCCACCTTTTCGCCCATGTCGATCAGCGCCTGGCGCAGCGACGCAAGCCCCTGATCGAACCCGTATCTGCTCGTGTTCATGGACAACCTCCTTCGCATCATCCCGGATGGACCGGCTCCGAGCAAACGATCGCCTGCATAAAAATCTCGCTCAGGCTGATGTTCGGCTGCGTCCAAGATGCGTTCGACTGCAGATCTTGCACCGGCGGCGGCGTTGACGTCGGCGCCAATGGAACGTTCGTGCGCGGAATAGTTTCGCACCGGTGCGGCATTGACGTCGCGTCAAAGGAGCGTTCGCCGGCGGAGGATCCGCTTCCCGCTTCCATCTAGAGGCATGCGGGCAGCACGTTCCGACGCCCTCGGATCGACGGCCTTACCGCCGTCCGGAAACGCCGGCCTCCCCGTTCGGAAACCGGACGACCAGTTTGTAACCGACACCGCGGATCGAGTCGATCCTCACCGACTCCTGATCCAGCTCCAGTTTCTTGCGCAGCGCGCTGACGTGCACGTCGACCGTGCGCTGGCCGCCGATGTAATCGAATCCCCAAACCGCGTTCATCAGATCGTCGCGCGTGACGACGACGCCCTGCCGCTGAACGAGGTACAACAGCACTTCAAACTCCTTCGGACGAAGCATAATCAGCCGCCCGTTCAACCAAACCTCGTAGCGGTCGGGATAAATGGTCAAATCCCCCACGGAAATGCCGCCGGCAGCGGAACTGCCGGCGCCGGCGGCGGATTCCCCGCCCGACCTGCGCAGCACGGCGTCCACTCTGGCCATCAGCTCGGCGACGCCGAAAGGTTTGGTAATATAATCGTCGGCGCCGAGCCTCAAGCCCTGCACGATTTCCTCCTCCGCGCCGCGGGCGGTCAGAATGATCACCGGCGTAGCGTGCCCCTGCTGGCGGAACCGCGACAGCACCTCGAAGCCGTTCATCCCCGGCAGCATGACGTCGAGAATCAGGAGATCGTAGGGGTTGCGCAGCGCTTCCTGCAGCCCTTCGCCGCCGTGTTCGACCACGGTCGTTTCGTATCCTTCCTGCAGCAAATTGTAGGACAACAGCCTTGCCAGCGTCGGTTCATCTTCGATGACGAGCACTTTTTGCGCCACCTGTCCGTCCCCCTGTCATTCATCATCACGGAACCGGGCCGGTCCCCTTTTCTCCCATCTTATCATGCGATTGTTATCGCATTGTAAACGCGCGCGCGCCGAAAACGTTATCGTGAAACAAAAATGCGCAAAAATCATTGAATCATCGGCAGCTCGATGGTGAACGTCGATCCGAGGCCGAGTTCGCTGTCCACACGGATCGACCCGCGATGCAGTTCCACCAGGTGCTTGACGATGGACAGGCCGAGCCCGGTGCCGCCCGAACTGCGCGAACGCGCCTTGTCCACCCGGTAAAAACGTTCAAAAATGCGCGGCAAGTCTTTTTTCGGAATGCCGATGCCCGTGTCCGCCACGGAGATGCGAACCTTGTCGGCATCGCCGGATTCGACGTGTTCCGCCGTGATCGTTACGCGTCCGCCTTCCGGCGTATAGGCGACGGCGTTGGAGACGAGGTTGATCAGCACCTGCCGCAGCCGGTCCTCGTCCGCCTCCAGGTACAGCTCCGGGGGGACCCGCATCGTTAGCGAAATGCGCTTTTTGTCCGCTTCGGGCTTCATCATGTGCACGACCTGTTCCATAAACGGTTGCAGATGGACCGGCGAAAACCGAAGCGGAACGCGCCGCGATTCCACTTTGGACAGCTCCAGCAAATCGGCGATCAGCCGGTCGAGACGCGAGCTTTCATCATGGATGATCTGCAAAAAGGAACGCGCGGTCTCCCGGTCGTCCATCGCGCCGGCGATCAACGTTTCGGCGAATCCTTTGACCGCGGCGATCGGCGTCTTCAGCTCGTGCGACACGTTGGCGACAAACTCGCTGCGCATGCGTTCCAGACGGCGCAGGTCGGTAATGTCGTGCAGGACGACGATGGCGCCGGCCCGGTTTTCGCCGTCCGCATCAAGCGGCACGATTTGCACTTCCAGCACCCGTTCGTCCGGAAAATACACCGCCGTTTCGCCGCGGACGTGTTCATGTTTGTCCAGGCCTTCGCGGATCAGATGCGCAAGTTCCACGTGCTGCAGCGCTTCCCGGTAAAGCTGTCCGCTCCATTGCCGGCCGGCCATCCCCAGCATCGCCGACGCCGACGGATTCATCATGGAAATGCGGCCGTCGGGAGCGATCAAGATTACGCCGGTGATCATGTGGTCGAGCACGTTTTTCATGCGCGCCTCGTTTTCGCGAATGCGCGCGAGCTGATCTTCCAAACTCGCCGCCATGCGATTGATGGACAAAGCCAGCTCGCCGAACTCGTCGCGCCGTTTAACCGCCACCCGGGCGGAATAATCGAGGCGGGCAATCCTTTTGGCCGCTTGCGTGACATGGTCCAGCGGTTTTGTGACCCCCTGCGCGACGCGGTAGCCGATCAGGCCGGCGGCCGCATACAGCAGCACGAGCCCGGTGACCAGATACGACCAGAGCCGCCGGATATGCGCCTGGATTTGCGCGAGCGACTGCGACAGCCGCAAATAACCGGCGATGTTCCCGTCGCGTACGACCGGGACGGCGACGTAGAACATGTCGGCTTGCTCCGTGCTGCTGTATCTTCGGGCCGTGCCGAACGAGCCGGTTTCCCTGGCCTCGCGGATTTCCGGGCGGTCGAAATGGTTGTCCATGTCCTGCGCGGCATGATCGGAATCGCCGAGCACGGTTCCATCGCCGTCGATGAAGGTGACGCGCGCTTCCGCCTTCGATTTCAGCGTCCCGGCAATTTCGGAAAAATGCCGGATTCGCTCTTCGCGAGTTCCTTCCCCGCGCCACGGCACGGTGTGCAAAATGATGTGAATTTCCCTCAGCAGCAGTTCCTCCAGCGATTCCAGATGCGCCTTCTGCATCTTGTCCGCGGCGATCAGGCCGCTGCCCAGCACCGACACGCCGATCAGCGCCAACATGATCAAGGTCAGTTTGGTGCGAAACTTCATTCCGCTCATCCTTGTCCCACAGACGTGCTGCGGCTTCCTCCGTTCCCCGCAAGAGTTTCCTGCCGTAATCATATCATACCGGTCGATCGTCATCGAATCCGCAAGCTGTCGATTTCATGCGATCACCATCAGGGCGTCATACACGGGCATGGTTTCCATGTGGTGCAATATTGCAGTACATTTTCCCGAAATCCTCCGATTTCGGCGAATATCATGCAAATTTGCACTATATGGCGCTGTTCCCGCCTTTCATTCTCGGAATATGATGTATTTTTACATTACATTCCCCATCCATCCTGCCCCATCGATCGGCTGCTTCATGATCGGCTCCCCACAGCGTTCTTCATCGTACTTCGTGCCTAATCAATCCATCGATCGGCTGCTTCATGATCGGCGATTCATGACATCCTTGAATCCGAACGCCTAAGGAACGGCAAAAAGCTCCCGTCCCCGCCCATATGGCGGGAACAGGAGCTTATTTGTTGGAATCCTGCCGTTCCGCATCCGACTCGCCGTGTCCGCGGCCGGCGCGTTGTCCGGCCGTCCGCGGTCATGCCGGAAGCAGCCGGGAAACCGGGCGCATGGATCCTCGCGGCGGAACGTCTCCGCGACTCAGTCGAAATACACCGCTTTGCCGGTGCGCGACGATTCGTAAATCGCTTCGAGAATCTCCGAAACGACGAGCGCTTCTTTCGGTTTGACCACGGGATCGGTATTGTTGAGGATGCTGTGGATCCACTGGCGCATTTCCACATCTTCCGCCCGATCCTGCGTGCCGTCGTAAAAAGCGACGCCTCCGACATTCAGTTCGATGTGGTTCGTATACAGCTTGCCGTACCGCTCGCCGTTGATGCGCAGTCCGTCCTTCATGTCGGCGCCGCCTTCCGTGCCGCACAGCGTGCACTTGGCTTCGTCCACGTCCAGCGTGTTCAGCGCCCAGCTGGACTCCAGGATGATCGTCGCGCCGTTTTTCATAATGATCATGCCGAACGCGGAATCTTCCACCGTGAACTTTTTCGGGTCCCACGGCCCCCAGGCGTTGGCCGCGTTTTCCCGGGAAGACAGCTTGTGATACGCTTTGCCGAGCACGACTTTCGGCTCGTAGTTGTTCATCATGTACAGCGTCAAGTCGAGCGCGTGCGTGCCGATGTCGATCAGCGGACCGCCGCCCTGTTTCTCCTCGTCGAGAAACACGCCCCAGGTCGGCACCGCGCGGCGGCGAATCGCATGCGCTTTTGCAAAATAAATTTCGCCGAGCTCCCCGTTGTCGCAAGCTTTTTTCAAATAAATGCTGTCCGGGCGGAACCGGTTTTGATAGCTGATCGTCAGCTTCTTGTCCGTCTTCAGCGAAGCTTCATACATCTTCCGCGCCTCCGCGGCCGTTTTGGCCATCGGTTTCTCGCAGTTGACGTGCTTGCCCGCCTCCAGCGCGGCGATGGAGATTTCCGCGTGCGTGGCGTTCGGCGTGCAAATGTGCACGACATCGATGGAAGCGTCTTTCAGCAGTTCGCGGTAATCGGTGTAAACCTTGGCGGACTCCCCGCCGAATTTTTCTGCCGCATGCCTTGCCTTTTCCTCCACGTCATCGCAAAAAGCTACCAGTTCCACCTCCGGCAGCTTGGACAAACTGGGCAAGTGCTTTCCGAGCGCGATGCCTCCGCATCCGATAATTCCGACTTTCAGTCTGCTCATGTTTTGGCCTCCTCCGACACTTTACTGATCATTGCCCGAACCAGGGTACGATCGCGCGGCGCAGGCATCCCGACCGGCCGCCCCTGAATTCCGTCCATTTTAGTATAGACAACGGGTTGAAAAAATGTAATGATCGATGTAGTCCAGAAATTATGCGATTTTGTCATGCCGGGGGGATCCCGATGGTGTTCAACGAAATCATCGACTACGACAACCCGCTGCTGAGCTTGAGAGTGTTTCTGCAGCACCGCGTGGAGCCGCTTCTCGTACATTGGCACTACCACAAGGAAATTGAAATTTTGGCCGTGCACAGCGGCAGCCTGGAAGTCCATGTCGAAAACGAAACTTACGTGCTGGAGGCCGGCGATGTGGTGCTGATCGGCATGTCCCAGCTTCACCGGGACCGCAACGACGGCGAAACCGTCTACACCGTGCTGCAGTTTGACATCCCCCAGTATTTCGACAAAAGCTTGGTCAATTACTTGCCCGCATTTACGGATCCGGGCGTCAAATTGAGCAGCCTGAACTATATGTTCGCGGAAAATCCGCAAACCCGCCGCGAAATTTACCGGTGCGTGCAGTCCATTTACGAGGAAATCCGCGACCAGCCCAAGGGATACGAAATCGCGGTCAATTTGTGGATCAAGCAAATATTGCTGATTTTGCTGCGCGGTGATACGCGGCATATTCTCGGAAGTGTGCCCAACCATGAAATCATGCGGCTCAAACCGGTCTTTGAGCTGGTGGAACGCAACATCGACGGAAAAATCGCCGTCGAGGACGTGTGCGGCATCGTCAACATGAGTTACTACTATTTCGTCAAATATTTCAAGCGCGTCATGGGCATGAGCTTCACCGAATTTGTCAACTTCAAGAAAATCAAAAAAGCCGAGCAGATTCTCCTGACCCGCAAAACGAGCGTCAGCGAAGTCGGAGAACTGATCGGCATGCCGAACATGGCCCATTTCTACAAAATGTTCAAAAAATACAACGGCTGTTCGCCCAATGCGTTTCGGCGGCAGATGACGAACTGGACGCCGGTGCGAACGGCGCCGGCCGCCGAAGTTAAACAAACACCGGCTCCTTGAGCGCGGCGAGCTTTTCCCGGGAATCTTTGTCCACGTCGGCGTGCAAGCTGTTGCCGTGCGCGTCCATCGTCACAATCGCCGCGAAGCCTTCCACGCGCAAGTGCCACATCGCTTCCGGAACGCCGAACTGTTCCAGGAAGTCCACGCCCTCGACGCTTTTCACGGTTTGGGCGTAGTACTGCGCCGCGCCGCCGATGGCGTTCAGATAGACGCACCCGTGCTCCTTCAGCGCCTGGAGCGTTTTCGCGCCCATGCCGCCTTTGCCGATAACGGCGCGGATGCCGAATTTCCGGATGATGTCGCCCTGATACGGCTCCTCGCGAATGCTCGTCGTCGGGCCGGCCGCCTTCACCTGCCAGCGCCCGTTTTCGTCCTTGATCATCACCGGACCGCAGTGATACAGGACGGCGCCGTTCAGATCGACCGGCGAATCGTGATCCATGAAATATTTGTGCAGCGCGTCGCGACCGGTATGAATGAGTCCGTTGATGATCACCACGTCGCCGACCCGGAGACTGCGCACCTGCTCCTCAGAGAGCGGCGTGTCCAGCACGATTTCGCGCCGGCTTTCCCCTTGTGCCGCCGGCGCATCCGCCGCGGTTTCCTCCGTCATGCTCACTTCGCTGCCGCGCGGATACACCCAGGAGCGGATGGCGCCGTCCTGCGCGTCCAGCACGACGCCCTGCCGACGGAACGCCCAGCAGTTATAGGCGACGGAGACGAAGAAGCTGGCCGGCAGACGGTTGATGGCGCCGATTTTGCAGCCGAGCAGCGTCGCCTGGCCGCCGAATCCCATCGTGCCGATGCCGAGACGGTTGGCGTGTTCCAAAATATACTCTTCCAGCTTGCGCAAATCTTCGTCCGGATTCACGTCATCCAGCGGCCGGAACAGCTGCTGTTTGGCCAATTCGTACCCGGTCGTCCGGTCGCCGCCGATGCCGACGCCGATAAAACCGGCGCTGCACCCTTGGCCCTGCGCCTGGTACACGGCGTGCAAAATGCACTTGCGAACGCCGTCCAAGTCTCTGCCCGCCCGGCCGAGTCCTTCCAGTTCCGTCGGCAGACTGTACTGGATGTTCTTGTTTTCGCAGCCGCCGCCTTTCAAGATCAGGCGCACTTCGATGTCGTCGCGCTCCCACTGTTCGAAGTGAATGACCGGCATGCCGGGGCCGAGGTTGTCGCCGCTGTTTTTGCCGGTCAGCGAATCGACGGAGTTCGGCCGCAGCTTTCCGTCTTTGGTGGCGCGGACGACGGCGGAACGGATCATCTTTTTCATTTCGATCTGGTTCGCGCCCACCGGACAGTGGACGATAAACGTCGGCATTCCGGTATCTTGGCAAATCGGGGAAGCGTTGGTCTCCGCCATGCCGATATTGCCCGCAATGGTCGACAGGGCGAGCGCCGCCCGGGTTCCCTGGTCTTCCATCTGCTGCGCCCGGCGGATCGCGCGCCGGACATCGCCCGGCAGCGACGTGGACGTTTCCTCGATCAAGGTGTACATGCTCTCCTCAAAATGGCGCATGGCGATTTTCCTCCTGTCGCTTGTTTTCCTGTTATCTTCATCATACCACACGCAGTCAAACGAGTACTACCAACGCTCCCTTTGAACCATACGACGTTCCTTGCCGAACCCGTGACGCCCCGCTGAAACACATTGATCGCCCGCCGCTGGTTGCGTTACAATGGGATGCAGATGCCGTAAGGCGTCAACGGGAGGAGACTTGCGGATGGACCATCCATTTTTTTCCTACCTTTACCGTCTTCGGTATATTGAGCGTTGGAGCCTGATGCGCAATGTCGTGCGCGAAAACGTCGCCGAACATTCCTTTCACGTGGCGATTTTGACCCATATGCTGTGCTCCATCGGCAATACGCTGTTCGGACGGTCGCTTCCGACCGACGCGCTCGTGTCGATGGCGCTGTTTCACGATGCGACGGAAATGTTCACCGGCGATATCCCGACACCGGTCAAGCACCACAACCCGAAAATTCTCGACAGCTTCCGGGAAATCGAGCAGCTGGCCGCGGAGCGGCTTGTCAGCATGATTCCCGACCCGCTGAAGCCGGTGTACGAACCGCTGCTGAAGGCGAAAAGCCAACCGTCCCACCCGCACGCCGCGTACATCAAGGCGGCGGATTTGCTGGACGCGTATCTCAAATGCACCGCGGAACTGTCCGCCGGCAACCGGGAGTTTTCCGTCGCCCGCGAGCAAATTCTCGCTTCCCTTCGCAAACTGGGACTGCCGGAAGTCGAATATTTCTTGACGTATCTTGCGCCCAGTTTTGAGAAAACGCTGGATGAACTGTCGCCTTCCGCCGAGGGGCAGCCCCGCTCCGACTAAAACAAGGCCGCGTTCCGATGATCCGGCCGACCGTCGTCATGCGTCGAGCCGCGCCGGGTACTGTTCGCTGGCAGCCGAGCGTACGGCGAAAACCGGGCCGTGCGGCGAGCCGTGCCGGGAGCCGCGCTTCGCAGCCGAGTAGACGGCAACAATCGGCGCCTTGCGGCGACGTCTTCGGCCGCGGGTCCGTCCCCCGTCACCGGCGGCGGAAACCGTTACGCCCATACCATCATGCTCGTGGGAGGCATTCTCGATGTGGCTGATCTACTCCCTGCTTGCCGCGTTCAGCTTCGGCATCCGGGGCATCTTGTACCAATGGACGTCGCGCAAGCCGGCGGATCAAAATTTGATGCTGTTCGGCGTTTTTTTTATGGGAGCGGTCGGTTCGCTCCTGTTCGCCTTCGTTTACGACCAACAGTGGACGCCGGCCGCCTGGGCCGGATGCTTGATGGGCGTATGGTCGTTCGTCGGCAATGCGGCGATGTACCGCGGATACGCCGTCGGCAAAGCGTCGCTCGTCGCCGTCCTCACCGCGCTGCCCCCGGTCGTCGTGGCGCTGCTCGCGTTCGCTTTGTGGGGAGAAACGTTGACCCCGTGGCAGACCATCGCGTTTTTCGTCATCGTCACGGGCGTCGTGCTGATCCGTTATGCCAGCGATCTGTCGCTCGGCGACCTCAAAGGGCTGCATTGGGGCATGCTGGCGCTGTTCGCCTTCGGATTCAACGACATCACGTCCAAGCAGTCGATGCGGTGGGAAGCCGACATTTATCCGGTCATGTTCTTGATGTTCGCCACCGGATCGCTGTTGTTCGGTCTCATCTGGTACAGGCAGCGCCGGCGTCCGGTGGACGAGCTTCCGCGGCCTGCGTCCGCCAACGGTAGCGCGAACGAAGCGGCGGCCGCGCCTGCCGCAGCGGAAACGGTGACGGGCCGCCACCCATCCTCCGCCGAAGGCGGTCCGAAGCCGTGGCGTCCGCTGCCGACGTTTGCCTGGGGAATGGCGGTCGGTCTCACCAATTTGTCGGGCATGGCCTTTATTCTCCAAGGGTTTGCCAATGGCGTCACGGGGCTCGTCTCCGCCGTCACCGCGCTGAACGTCCTCATGATATTGCTCTATGCGCGCGTATTTCTGAAAGAAAAATTCAACACCAGGGAACTGGCGGGCATCGTTTGCTCCGCCGCCGGCGTCATGATCCTGCACTTGGCGGGATAGACCGCTTGTTCACCGGTTGTCGACTTTCTCCGGATACAGATCGTGATTCAGCAGCCGGTATTCCGCCATTTTTTCGTATTTCGTGCCCGGCCGGCCCCAGTTGCAGTACGGATCGATGGAAATGCCGCCGCGCGGGGTGAATTTTCCCCACACTTCGATGTATCTCGGTTCCATCGCCGCGATCAGGTCGTTCATGATAATGTTGACGCAGTCTTCATGGAAATCGCCGTGATTGCGGAAACTGAACAGGTACAGCTTTAGCGACTTGCTCTCCACCATTTTCCGGTCGGGAATATAGGAGATGTATATCGTCGCGAAGTCCGGCTGTCCCGTCTTCGGGCACAAGCTCGTAAATTCCGGGCAGTTGAATTTGACGAAATAATCGCGGTCCGGGTGTTTGTTTTCAAACACTTCCAACAAGGAAGGAGAATACTCGAACACGTAGCGGGTTCCCTGGTTTCCGAGCAGCGTTACTCCTTCGAGTTCCTCTTCCGTTCTGCCGGTCATGGCGCATCCTCCTCGTTCATATTTTTCAAACCGACCCCCAGCATGCGGCTCCTCGCATTGGAATCCTCTCGCATTAGTCTCCCTGATTCCGGCGCAGGCCGCAAAAAACGCCGCCCTGCGGCGGCGTTTGTCGCGATCAGCCATTTTGGACGATCTGAATGACATTGCGGACCGAGTTGGCCGACTTGTCCAGGGCGGCCTTTTCCTCGGCGGTCAGTTCCAGTTCAAACACTTTCTCGATGCCGCCCCCGCCCAGCAGCACCGGCACGCCCATGAACAGGTCGTTGTAGCCGTACTCGCCTTCCAGCAGCGCGATCGCGGGCAGAATCCGCTTCTTGTCTTTGAGAATCGCTTCCGCCATCTGCACGAGCGACGCCGCCGGCGCGTAATACGCGCTGCCGTTGCCGAGCAGGTTGACAATTTCTCCGCCGCCGGTGCGCGTGCGCTGCACGATGGCTTCGATGCGGTCCTTCGGCAGCAGCTTCTCGATCGGAATGCCGCCGACGTTGGAGTAGCGGACGAGCGGCACCATATCGTCGCCGTGTCCGCCGAGCACGAAGCCGCGCACGTCTTCCACCGACACGTTGAGTTCCTGCGCGATGAACGTGCAGAACCGCGCCGTATCGAGCACGCCGGACTGGCCGATGACACGGTTTTTCGGAAAACCGAGGGTATGGTAGGCGACGTAGGTCATGGCATCAACCGGGTTGCTGAGCACAAGCACATAGGCGTCCGGGCAAGTTTTCTTCACATTCTCGCATACCGATTTCATGATGCCGGCATTGGTGTGAACGAGATCATCCCGGCTCATTCCGGGCTTGCGGGCGACGCCGGCCGTAATGATGACCAAATCGGAGCCCGCGGCCGCGTCATACTCGGAGGTGCCGACGATGCGGCTGTCGAAGCCGAGCACCGGACCCGCTTCCAGCATGTCCAGCGCTTTTCCCTTCGTCGGGTTCTCCAGCTGCGGAATGTCGATCAACACGACATCGGCCAACTCCTGCTGCGCCAGCATCAGCGCGGTGGTCGCGCCGGTAAAGCCGGCGCCGACGACAGCGACCTTGCTTCGTTTGATGGCCATACCAGCCTACCTCCTCATCCTTGTTCTGATATTATATTCAATCCATATGTTGAATAATCAGATTGCCGAACTCGGAGCATTTGACTTCCGTCGCGCCTTCGGTCAAACGGGCGAAGTCGTAGGTGACCGTTTTGTTTTGGATCGCCGTTTCCATTCCCTTGTAGATCAGGTTGGCCGCTTCCTGCCAGCCGAGATGTTCCAGCATCAGCACGCCGGAAAGGATGACGGAACCCGGATTGACGACATCGAGTCCGGCATATTTCGGGGCGGTGCCGTGCGTCGCTTCAAAGATGGCATGTCCGGTCACATAGTTGATGTTGGCGCCCGGAGCGATACCGATGCCGCCGACTTGCGCCGCGAGCGCGTCGGACAAGTAGTCGCCGTTCAGGTTCAGCGTGGCGATGACGTCGAATTCCGCCGGACGCGTCAGCACCTGCTGCAGCATGATGTCCGCGATGACGTCTTTCACGATGATTTTGCCGGCCGCTTCCGCTTCCTTCTGCGCGCGGTTGGCCGCCTCCACGCCTTCCGCTTCCTTGATGCGGTCATATTGCGCCCATGTGAACGTCTTGTCGCCGAACTCCTGCTCCGCCAATTCGTAACCCCAGTTTTTGAACGCGCCCTCGGTAAACTTCATGATGTTGCCTTTGTGCACGAGGGTTACGCTCTTGCGGCCGTGCTTGATCGCATATTCGATGGCGGCGCGGATGAGGCGCTTCGATCCTTCGGAGGATACCGGCTTGATGCCGATGCCGGACGTTTCCGGGAAGCGGATTTTTTTCACGCCCATTTCCTTTTGCAGGAATTCGATCACTTTTTTCACTTCCGGCGTTCCCGCCTGATATTCGATGCCGGCGTAGATGTCTTCCGTGTTTTCCCGGAAGATGACCATGTCGACCAAATCCGGCCGCTTCACCGGCGAAGGTACGCCTTGGAAATAACGCACGGGACGCAGGCAGACGTACAGATCGAGCTCCTGGCGCAGCGCCACGTTCAGCGAACGGATGCCGCCGCCGACCGGCGTCGTCAGCGGGCCTTTGATGGCGACGATGTATTCCTTGATCGCCGTCAGCGTGTCCTCCGGCAGCCATTCCCCGAATTTGTTGTAAGCCTTCTCGCCGGCGTACACTTCGTACCAGGCGATTTTGCGTTTACCTTTGTACGCCTTTTCCACCGCCGCGTCGAGCACGCGCTGGGCGGCCGCCCAAATGTCGGGGCCGGTTCCGTCGCCTTCGATGAACGGGATGATCGGGTTGTCCGGCACTTGCAGCACGCCGTCGCGAATCGTGATCGGTTGTCCTTCCGTCGGGGGAGCGAATTGTTTCAGTTGCACCATGTGTAGAACATCCTTTCCAGAAAATATGCATTCGGCGCCACCGTCGACGCGGCCCGTCCTGCGGACCGCGCGGGGATCAGCGCTGTTGCAGCGGAATGTAGCTGACGTTGGTCGGGCCGACGTATTCGGCGCGCGGACGAATGAGCCGGTTGTCCGCATATTGCTCCATGATGTGGGCGGTCCAGCCCGACACGCGGCTCATCGCAAAAATCGGCGTAAACAGGTCGCGCGGAATGCCGAGGCACGTGTACACCGACGCGGAATAAAAGTCGACGTTCGGCTTCAATCCCTTCAGGCCGGTCACCAGCTGTTCGATTTTGACCGACATGTCGTACCATTTCATGTTGCCGGTCAGCTGGCCGAGCTCCTTGGACATCTTCTGCAGATGCTTGGCGCGGGGGTCGCCGTTTTTGTACACGCGATGGCCGAACCCCATGATTTTTTCCTTGTTGTTCAGTTTGGCGTGAATATACGGTTCGACGTTGTCGATGGTGCCGATTTCCTCCAGCATCGCCATCACCGCTTCGTTGGCACCGCCGTGCAGCGGCCCCTTCAAGGTGCCGATGGCTGAAGTAACGCCCGAATAAATGTCCGACAGCGTCGCCACCGTCACGCGCGCGGAGAAGGTGGAGGCGTTCAGTTCATGGTCGGCGTGCAGCACCAGCGCCTTGTTGAGCGCTTCCACCGCCACCCGGTCGGGCTCCTGTCCGTTCAGCATATAGAGAAAATTGTGTGCAAGCGAAACATCGGCCAGCGGGGCGAGCGGTTCCTTCCCTTCCCGGATGCGCGCGAAAGCGGCGATGATCGTCGGGATTTTGGCCTGCAGCCGGATCGCCTTGCGCAAGTTCGCGTCGGCGCTCATGTCGCCCGCTTCTTCGTCGCCGAGCGCCAGCGCCGATACGGCGGTACGCAGCGCCGCCATCGCATTGGTGTCTTTCGGGAAGGTGCGGATCAGGCCGATTATGGTTTCGTCCAGCGCGCTGTTGGCGTTCAACTGCCGCTTCAGTTCCTGCAGTTCGGACGCTTTGGGCAGCCGTCCGTGCCAGAGCAGATAGACGACCTCTTCATACTCGGCATGCTCGGCAAGCTCGTCAATGTTGATGCCGCGATACGTCAGCACCCCGTCAATGATCGAGCTGATCGACGAGCTGGCGGCCACGATGCCCTCGAGCCCTTTGGTCACCGTCATGCGTTATCTCTCCTTTATCTTGAGTTCCTTTCGGATGCGTAACATGCGCCATGTCTATCATAAATGATTTTCCAGCAAGTGTGAAGGAGACCGGCATAAAACTTCATTATCACGACCATAAATGTTTTTGTTTGAACGGCGCGCGGTCGCGAAAGCGCGCGACATTATTGTGCCCTCGAGGTGCGCAATCATGCGCCGGACGAGCGTGGTTCGCTTGACTCGCGCCGCGGTTTTGCGCTTCAATAGGTTTATCACCGGGTGCATCATGCCGCCAAAGGAGCCGATCGATTTGAACTCCCCCTGGAGCATATACCTCATGCGATTTCTTCGGGCGTCCTGGGTCGTGCTGTGGACGCTGGCGGTGATACTGGCCGTTTATTTCATGCTGCCGGCGGTATATCCGTTTTTGATCGGCTGGTTCGTCGCCTGGCTGCTGAATCCGATCGTCAATGTGCTGCAAAAAAAAGCGAAGTTTCCGCGCTGGCTGGCTTCCACGGTGTCGATCACCGCTTTTCTCGGGCTGCTGGTCGTCCTGGCGACGCTGCTCGTCAACAAGCTCGTGCTGGAGATCGGCCGTTTTGCCAAAATGGTGGAGGAAAACATGGGGACTTGGATCGCGGTGTGGATGGACCTGTTCAACTCCGACCAGATCCAGAACTTCCTGGAGCGGCTCACGGCCATTTATACGAGCAACGAACAGTGGACGCAGACGATCGACCAAAATTTGAACAACGCGGGCCAAAAAGTGGCGGAAGCCGTCACCGGGATCATCAATTCCATGCTGAACGGGGTGATCGGGTTCATCGCCGCGCTTCCCGGCGCCACCTTCGTGCTGATCATCGCGATTCTCGCCGCCTTTTTCATGAGCAAAGACTGGTACAAATGGATGGCGCGGCTGTCCGCCGTCGTGCCCGGCCATATCAAGCGGCCTTACGTTACCGTGTGGTCCAATCTGAAAAAGGCGCTGTTCGGCTACTTGCGCGCGCAGATGGTCATGATCTCGATTACGGCCGCCTTCGTGACGCTCGGACTGCTCGTCATGCGCGTGCCGTACGCGGTCACGATCGGACTCTTGATCGGGCTCGTCGATCTGCTTCCCTATCTGGGCGTCGGCGCCGCCATGATCCCCTGGATCGTGTATGAATTCGTCACCGGAGATATCGGATTGGGCATCGGGCTCACCGTGCTGTACGGCATCGTGTTCGTCACCCGTACGGTCGTCGAGCCGAAAGTGCTGGCGTCCAGCATCGGCATGGACGCGCTGACGACCTTGATCGCCATGATGGTCGGCCTGCATTTCTTGGGCGCGGTCGGCATCATCGCCGGTCCGGTGACGCTGGTCATCCTCATGACCATGCATCAGGCGAACATTTTCAAGGATTTGTGGAAATACATCATGGGTGAAGAAGCATACGGGCGCCGCGCCTAACGGCGATACCAGATGCGAAAGCGGCCGCGTTCGATCGCGCGCCGGATCAACAGCATGAGACCGCGGCGGAACCAAACGCGCATCGGCGGGACAATCATCAACAAACCGACGATGTCCGTAAAAAAACCGGGAACGGCGAGCAAAAGCCCGCCGGCCAACACGCACAAACCGTCCAGCACCGCCGCCGCGGGCATTTCCCCCCGCTGCCACTGAATTTTCGCCGCATGCCAAACTTTGGTCCATTCTCTTTTGGCCAAATAAACCCCGAGTACCGAAGTGAACACCAACAAGAGGGCGGCGGGAAACGCGCCGAGATGCCGTCCCGCCAGGATGAGCCCCCATATTTCCAGCACGGGCAGAGCGACGAGGAGAACGATCAGCACCCATTTGACCATGCTGCGCTCTCCGGTTTACAGCACGTTGGATTTTCCGGAACGGATAATGCCGACTTCGCCGTAAATCGACACCTCCATGCCGTCCTGCAGCAAATCGAGCGCGTTGTGGACGCCGATGACGGCGGGCTTGCCGAGTTCGATGCAGACGACGGCGGCATGGGACGTAATGCCGCCCGTCTCGGTAATGACCGCCGCCGCTTTCTCGATCGCCGGCATGTAGTCCCTGTCGGTGGACGGCGCCACGAGGATGCAGCCTTCGACCGCCTTCCGCACGGCTTCTTCCGGCGTGCGCGCGGTCACCACGACGCCGGTGGCGCTTTGGCTGCCGATGCCCTGCCCCTTCGCAATCGTGTCGCCGACTTGATGAATTTTGATCAGATTGGTCGTCCCGGAACGTCCGACCGGTACGCCGGCGGTAATGACGACCAGGTCGCCAAGGCCGATATGACCCGCTTTCATCGCGCGGTCCAGCGCGATTTGGAACATCTCGTCCGTGTCGCGCGCGTCTTCGCCCAGCACGGGAATGACTCCCCATACGAGGCAAAGCTTGCGCATCACCTGTTCGTTGGGCGTCACCGCGATGATCGGCGCTTTCGGCCGGTACTTGGACACCATGCGGGCGGTATAGCCGCTCTCCGTCGACGTGATGATCGCCTTGGCGTCCAGATCGATGGCGGAATTGGACACCGCCTGGCTGATCGCTTCGGTGATCGTCGTCTGCTGCTCGAGGCTGCGGCGCTTGAAAATTTCCCTGTACTTCAGATGCGCTTCCGCTTTCATCGCGATGCGGGACATCGTTTCCACGGACTCGACGGGATATTTGCCCGCGGCGGTTTCGCCGGACAGCATGATCGCGTCGGTGCCGTCAAAAATCGCGTTGGCGACGTCGCTCGCTTCGGCGCGCGTCGGCCGCGGATTGCGCTGCATGGAATCGAGCATCTGCGTAGCGGTGATGACCGGTTTGCCGGCCATGTTGCACTTTTCGATCATCCGCTTCTGCACGATCGGCACTTCTTCCGCCGGAATTTCCACGCCGAGGTCGCCGCGCGCCACCATGAGCCCGTCGGACACTTCCAAAATCTCGTCGAGATTGTCGACGCCTTCCTGGTTTTCGATTTTCGAAATGATCTGGATATGGCCCGCGCCGTGCCGTTCCAGCAGTTCACGGATTTCCAGCACGTCGCTCGCCTTGCGGACGAACGAGGCGGCGATGAAATCGATGCCCTGCTCGATGCCGAAGCGGATGTCCGCCGCGTCCTTTTCCGTAATGCCCGGCAGGGAAATGCGCACCCCCGGCACGTTGACGCCCTTTTTGCTTTTCAGGGTGCCGCCGTTGACGATCCGGCACTCGATGTCCGAGCCGCGGATGGCGGTGACCTTCAGGCCGATCAGCCCGTCGTCAAGCAATATCGTCGAGCCGACGCTCACGTCTTGCGGCAGCTTGTCGTAAGTGACCGAAACGCGGCGGGCGTCGCCCAAAATGTCTTCCGTCGTCAGCACGATCGTCTCATCCTGCACGAGTTCGATCGGCTCTTCGCGAAGTTTGCCGATCCGGATTTCCGGACCCTTCGTGTCCAGCAAAATCGCCACCGTCTTGTTCAGTTCCGCGGCCACCCGGCGGATGTTCCGGATGCGCGTGCCGTGTTCCTCGTAATCGCCGTGGGAAAAATTGAGCCGGGCGACGTTCATGCCGGCCTGGATCAGTTTGCGCAGCATGTCGGGATGTTCGCTGGACGGCCCGATGGTGCATACGATTTTCGTTTTGCGCATGTTCTAAGCGTCGACCTCCTCATATTGAATGAAGGTAAACTGGCCCATCCGGCGAAACTTTTCATACCGGTCTTTCCGCAGCTGTTCTTCGTCCAGACGCAGCAATTGTTCCAGATGGCGCCATATCGCGTCGCGGAGCGTCTCCGCCTGCCGTTCGGGATCGCAGTGGGCGCCGCCTTTCGGTTCCGGCACGATTTCATCGATCACGCCGAGCCGCATCAGATCGGCGGCGGTAATCTTCATCGCCTCCGCCGCCTCGTCCGCGCGGGACGCGTCTTTCCACAAAATGGAAGCCGCGCCGTTCGGCGAGATGACGGAATAGATCGCGTGTTCCAGCATCAGCACGCGGTTGCCGACGCCGAGCGCCAATGCGCCGCCGCTGCCGCCTTCGCCGATGACGACGCAGACGATCGGCACGCGGAAGGCGGACATTTCCAGCAAATTGCGCGCAATGGCCTCCGCCTGTCCCCGCTCTTCCGCGGCGCCTCCCGGATACGCTCCCGGCGTGTCGATGAACGTAATGATCGGACGGCGAAACTTGTCCGCCTGCCGCATCAGGCGCAGTCCCTTGCGCAGCCCTTCCGGGTGCGGCATGCCGAAATTGCGCGCGATGTTGTCCTTGGTATCCTTGCCTTTTTGGTGGCCGACGACGGTGACGGGCACGCCGTTTAACCGGGCAATGCCGCCGACGATCGCCAAATCGTCCCGGAATGCCCGGTCGCCGTGAAGTTCGATGAAATCCTTGAAGATGTATTGGATGTAATCCAGAGCCGTCGGCCGGCTCGCGTGCCGCGCGAGCTGCATTTTTTGCGCGGCGGTCAGACTCGCGTAAATTTCCGACTCCAGCTTCCGGCACCGCTCCTCGAGCCGTGCGATTTCATCGGAAAAGTCGATTTGTTTCTCTTCGCCGAATCGCTTGAGCTCCTCGATCTTGGCGCGCAGCTCCGCAAGCGGCTTCTGAAACGGCAGTTCACCGGCCATGCGACGCGCCCCCTTCCCTTACCATGTGCAGCTCCAAAATTTTCGCGAGCATCGCCCTCATGTCCTTGCGGTGGACGACTTTGTCGATTTGGCCGTGCCGCAAGTTGAACTCCGCCGTCTGGAAATTGTCCGGCAGCTTCTGGCGGATCGTCTGCTCGATGACGATGCGGCCGGCGAAACCGACAATCGCTCCCGGCTCGGCCAAGATCAAGTCGCCGAGCGACGCGAAACTGGCGGTCACGCCGCCCAGCGTCGGATCGGTCAACACGGATATGTATAAGCCGCCCTGTTCGTGGAAACGGGCCAATTCGGCGCTCGTCTTCGCCATCTGCATCAGGCTGAGAATGCTTTCCTGCATGCGGGCCCCGCCGGAAGTCGAAAAAATGACCAAGGGGTAGCGTTTCCGCGACGCCTGTTCAATCGCGCGCGTAATTTTCTCGCCGACGACCGAGCCCATGCTGCCGCTGAAAAAGTCGAAACTCATGACGGCGACGACGACGGGAAAGCCGCCGATCGTCCCTTCCCCCGTCACGACGGCGTCCTTCAGCCCGGATTTTTCCGCCTGCTGCTCCAGCTTGTCCGCGTATCCGGGAAATCCGAGCGGATCGACGGAAATCATGTCGCTGTCGTATTCGAACAGCCGGCCGTCGTCCATCGTGATCCGTATGCGTTCCCATGCGTTCAGTTTGAAATGATAGCCGCAGGAAGAACACACCTTCAAGTTTTTCTCCAATTCTTTGGACACCAGAATCGTCCCGCAGCGAACGCACTTGGTCATCAGACCTTCCGGGATGTCGCGCTTGGCTTTCTGCGACGGGATGGTGGCGTATTTTCTTTTCTTCTGGAACAAATCTTTGATAGACACGTGCAAATATTCACCCGTTCCGTTAGGAATGCAAGATGCTGTTCAGCGCCTCCTGAACTTCCTCCACTTCTCCGGCGGGAACCAGAATCTCGTATTGCGGTTTAGACAGATGAATGGACCGGACCTTGACGAGAAACCCTTCCTCCGTCAGCTTCTCCTTGATCCGGTCTGCAAACTTTGCCGTAGGAGCAATATAGATGACCGTCCACATGAACGACCCTCCCAAAGCATGTTCAACAATGGATTAATGATAACATTTCTCTGTTCGAGCCGCAACAGAACGGCGCAGGCGCGGCGGGCGTCCGCCGGCGCTTGTGCGCCGCGGGCCAAACGCATTATCGGATGCGGACGCTCCCTTCTCCCATCATCGCCTCGATCTTGCGAATCCATTCGGGAGACGGCGTGACGCGGTAACGGTCGCTGAGCGCGATCGTCTTGTGTTCCCTTTCATATACGAGAATGACGCCGAGCCTGCCGTCCGGACTCTTTAACTGTTCCCGCAGCCGCGCAAGCAGCGCGGGCTGCTCCCGGTCGGCCGCGATGCGGATAAACACCCGCTGCGGCGCGTTCGCCGAACGTTGATTGCGGACGGCGCCGGCCGGCGACTGGCGTCCGCGAACGGAAGCCGGCTCCGGGCGGGGCCTTCGGCCGGCGACCGGCAGACGCTGCGGCAAGTTGTCGAAACTGTAGCATCGTTCCGCCAGCAGCGAGACGCGTTCGTCCTGGTGCTGCAGCCTGGCCTGCATCAGCACGAGCGCCCCTTTCTGCAGCAGCGGAGCGTATTCGTCCCATACGTCCGGGAACACGACGACTTCCGCTTTGTCCACGCGGTCTTCCAGCTCCACGAACGCCATCGCCCTGCCTTTTTTGCTCATGATCGGCTTGACCGAAACGACCATGCCCGCCACGGTCACGAAGCTGGCCTCCGCCATCTCCGGCAGATGATGCAGCGGCACGGTATCGAATGCCTCCAACTGCTCTTCGTAAGGGTCCAGCGGGTGGCCGGACATGTAGATCCCGAGCAGTTCTTTCTCCATTTCCAGTTCGCGGGACGGCAGGTAGGGCGCCACATCGGGCATCTCCACCGACCAGTTCGCCTGTTCCGTGAATCCGAACAGATGCAGCTGCAAATCTTCCCGCTCCTGCTTCCACCGGGCCGCCATCTCCACACAGTCGTCCAGCATCGCGACTTTTTGCGCGCGATGTCCGGGCAGCGCGTCCAGCGCGCCGGCGAGAATGAGCGATTCGATCACCCGCTTGTTGCACTGCCGGAGATCGACGCGCCGGCAAAAATCCGCCAAACTGTCGAACGGCGCCTCGCCGCGGGCGGACACGATGGATTCGATCGCGGACGTCCCGACGTTTTTCACCGCGGCCAGCCCGAACCGGATCGCCCATCCGCCGCCGTCCGGATCCCGCACCGGCACAAAGACGGCTTCGCTTTCGTTGACGTCGGGCGGCAGCACCCGAATGTTCCGGCGCCGGCATTCGTCCGCGTATTCCGCCACCTTCCGCTGGCTGCCCATCACCGAAGTCAGCATCGAAGCGAGAAATTGGGCGGGGTAGTGCGTTTTCAGCCAGGCGGTCTGATACGCGAGCACGCCGTACGCCGTCGCATGGGCGCGCGGAAATCCGTAATCGGCGAACCGGACGATCATGTCATACACCTTGTTCGCCGTTTCCGCGGCGTATCCCTGCCGGATGCAGCCGACGACAAAATGCGCCCGTTCCCGATCCAGCACTTCCCGCTTCTTCTTGGAGACCGCCCTCCGCAGAAGGTCCGCTTCGCCGAGCGAAAACCCCGCCATGCGCGAAGCGATCTGCATAATCTGCTCCTGGTACACGATGATGCCGTATGTGTCTTTTAAAATCGGCTCCAGATCGGGATGCGGATATTCCGCCTGCGCCTGCCCGTGCTTGGCGCGGACAAATTTCGGGATAAACTCCATCGGCCCCGGGCGGTACAGCGCCAGCACCGAAATGATGTCCTCGAACGAGGACGGTTTCAGCTCTTTCAGCACGCGGCGCATGCCCGGCGATTCGAGCTGGAACACGCCGGTCGTCTCCCCGCGGCTGAGCAGCGCATACGTCTCGCGATCATCGTCGGGCACGCTGCGGAAATCGATGCGCCGTCCGGTCTGCTCTTCGATCCAGTCGAGCGTCCGCTCAATGATCGACAAGGTGCGCAGGCCGAGAAAATCCATTTTCAACAGGCCGATCGATTCCAGGTGCTCCATGGAATATTGGGTCAGCGGAATTTGCTCGGCGCCTTCCTGCAGCGGCGTGTAATGCGTCAGCGGCTCGCGCGAGATGACGACGCCGGCGGCGTGCGTGGACGCGTGGCGCGGCAGCCCCTCCACCTTGCGGGCCAGCTCGATCATTCTCGACAGCCGCGGATTGTCCGCGCACATTTTGCGCAGCTCCGCGCTGTCTTTCAGCGCCGCATCGATCGTCACCCCGAGCTGGTTCGGGATTTGCCGGGCGGCGCGGTCCACTTCGTGGAACGGCACGTTGAGCGCCCTTCCGACGTCCCTCACCGCGGCGCGCGCCGCCATCGTGCCGAACGTAATGATTTGCGCGACATGCCCCCTGCCGTATTTGTCGGCGACGTACCGGATCACCTCGTCCCGGCGCTCGTCGTTGAAATCGATGTCGATGTCCGGCATCGACACCCGCTCCGGATTCAGAAACCGTTCGAACAGCAGTCCGTACCGGATCGGGTCGACGTCGGTAATATTCAGCGTGTAGGCGACCAGGCTGCCGGCGGCCGAACCGCGGCCGGGGCCGGTCCGGATGCCGCGTTCGTGGGCGAACCGGATGAAGTCCCACACGATGAGAAAATAGTCGGAAAATCCCATGCCGGCAATGACGGAGAGCTCGTATTCGAGCCGCTCCCGCGCCGCGCGCCGAAACGCTTCTTCTTTCCATTCCGGCGTGCGCGCATAGCGCGCCTCCAAACCTTTTCGGCACAGTTCGGCCAAATACTGCTCGGCGGACAAGTGCTCAGGCAGCGGCGCGAACTTCGGCAGCACCTGACGTCCGAATTCCAGACGCACCTCGCACTGTTCGGCGATGTCCAGCGTGCGGCGGACCGCTTCGGGCACGTATGGAAACAGGCGCGCCATTTCCTGTCCGCTCTTCAGGTACATCTGGTCGGTGGCGGGCGCGTGCCGCTCCGGATCGTCCACGGTTTTGCCCGTGCCGATGCAGAGGAGAATGTCGCGCAGTTCGTGGTCCGCCGCGTCCAGGTAATGCACGTCGTTGGTCGCCACGAGCGGAACGCCCGTTTCGCCGCCGAGCCGGATGAGCTCGCCCATGACGCGCTTTTGTTCATACAGGCCGTGATCCTGCAGTTCCAGATAAAAATGTCCGCCAAACATATCGCGGTACCGTCCCGCCGCACGTTTCGCTTCGTCCCGGCGCCCCCGCGCGAGCAGCGCCGGCACTTCTCCCGCCAGGCCGGAGCTGAGCGCGATCAGTCCGTCCGCATGGGAGGCGAGCCGGTCCAAGGTTACCGCAGGCCGGGAAGGATCCCCTTCCATTCGCGCGATGCTGGACAGCCGCATCAGATTGCGGTATCCCTCCATGGTCCGGGCAATCAGCACGAGTTTGTGCGCGCGGAATTCCCCACGCAGCCGTCCGTTTTGCAGCGGTTCCTCCGTCACGTGCAATTCGCACCCGATCACCGGTTTCACGCCGTGTTCCACACACGCCTTGTAAAAGGCGATGGCGCCGTACATGGCGTCGTGGTCGGTCAGCGCCAACGACGTCATGCCGAGCTCCGCCGCCCGCCGCGCCAAATCCTTGACCCTGGCGGCTCCGTCCAGCAAACTGTATTCGCTGTGCACGTGCAAATGCGCAAAATCGGCCATGGGCGTCCCCCCGTCCCGTCCAAAAGGCGTACTCTTGTTCGTATTTACATTTTATCATAATTTCCCGCCCCATTCCCATACAAATAAAGTGAAGGACAAGGGAGGTGGGGAGGATGGCCGCGTTCCTGACCAAATTGATTTTGCATTACTGCATCGCGCTCGGAGTCGTGGTCGGCGCTTCGATGCTGGCCGGCATCGCGGCAACGATGACGCTGCAGCCGCCTTCGTCCACCATGAAGGGAATCGCGGAAAACATCAAGATTTGGGCGATCGTCGCTTCCATCGGCGGCACCATCGACCCGATCCGCGCCATCGAAACGAATTTCCTGGAAGGGCAAATCAATCCCGCGATCAAACAAATTTTGTGGATCGTCAGCGCTTTTCTCGGAGCGCAGGCCGGAGTGAAACTGGTCCAGTGGATTTGCGACGGAGGGTTCCGGTCATGAGAGTGCCCTCGTTCCGCCACGTGCCGGGTTGGCAGCGCGACGCCGGCCTGATCCTTCTCGGCATGATCCTGGGGGCTTCGCTGTTTATTACGCTGAATCAGAAACTGCTGAACGCCTATATGGAAGAAAACCGGGTGCTGCGCATCGAAAAGCGCATGCTGCTCGAAAACCAGACGTCCCGGGAAACCTACCGCAACCGGCCCGACGTCATCCGCTCGATCATCCTGTTTTTCGAGGACGACCCCAAAACCGAACTGACGGAGCTGACCCGGGCCGAACTGAAAGAGCTCGTCCGCAGCGACCTCAAAGTGCTGATCGGCAAACCGGTCAACGACATTACGCCGCCCGCGGACAACGGCACGCGGGTGTTGAAGACGCTGTACGAGCGGCTGCATCAGGACGTCAACGGCACGGACTACCTGGTCACCATCAACGACTACGTGATCATTTACGGGGAACTGCGCGTGTGGCTCGGCGTGCGCGAATACGCGAAAAATTGATTTTGTTCGGGGATTTCGCTACATTTGAATCAGCAGCCGTTCATTTTGCCGCACCAAGCGGGGCCCCCGGACTCCGAATTTGAATGGTACCGATCCCGCGCGACGCGGCCGTTCGCAAAGGCTGCATAGGTTCGATCACACTTGGTTGGAGGCCACCGTATGCAAACGCTGCAGTTCATCCTCATCGCCGTCGTCGTCGCGTCCTGCGCCTCGTCCGTATTTTACAGCGTCCGCCACCGCCGCACCGCATCACCCAAGAAAAAAGGCGTCTTTGCCGCGCGCATGAACATCAGCATGGGGACGATGATGCTGGCGATCGCGCTGATTCAGATCGCGCTGTTCGAGCCGTCGACGGTGCGCGTCATCGTCGGCGTCGTGTTTTTGCTCATCGGCCTGTTCAACCTGTTTGCGGGCGTGCGCAATCATTCGATATTTTCCAGGATGGAGGAACGCTGATCACATTTGCTCAATCAGTTTGGCGGCCAGCATCGCCTTGCCCGCCAGGTGTCCGCCGTGCGTAATGTCCACCTCGACTTTGGCAAACCGGCGGCTGAGCTCGATAATTTTCGGCGCGATGACGATTTCGCTGTCGATCTGCAGCGGTCTGATGAAATACGTGGACAAATTGTCCAGAATCAGATCGCCTTTTTTGTGCATTTTGATGACCCGGTACGCCGCCTTCGTCACGAGCGTCGCCAGCACGCCTTCGGACGCCGTGCCCAGGTGGTTGGTCATCTGCGGCATCACCGCGCCGCGGAAACGGATGGCGCCTTGCTCGTCCTTCTCTTCCTTGAAGGCAGACCATATGAGATCTTCAAACGTTTCGCCCGTCTGCGGCTGCCGCCGCACGTACTGCATCGCTTTCAGCACGTCCTGGCGGCTGATGACGGCGACGCAACGCCGGCTGTGGTCGACGACGGGCAGAAGCTCGATCCCTTCCCACACCATCATATGCGCGGCCGACGCCAGCGACGTATGCGGCAGCACGGTGCGCGGCTCACGCGTCATCAGCTTGTCGATCGTCTGGTCGCTGGGCGCGCCGACGATGTCTTTGGACGTCACGATGCCGACGATGCGGTTCCACTCGTCGACGACGGGAAACCGGCTGTGACCCGTTTCCTTGACGAGACGGTTCCAGTCCGACACGCGGCTCGCCGGCCGCAGCGTCACCGGCGGTTCCGCCCCCGACACGAGATCTTCCACGAGCAATATTTTGTTTTTGATTTGCCGGTCGTCGATCGCCCGGTTGATCATGGACGCGACCGTAAACGTGTCGTACCGGGAAGAAATGATCGGCCAGCCGAGCCGGTCCGCCAGCTCCTTCACCTCGTCGGTCGTGTCGAAGCCGCCGGTGATCAAAATTCCCGCGCCTTTTTGCAGCGCGCAGGTATGCGCTTTGGGCCGGTTTCCGACGATCAGCAGGCTGCCGGCGTCAATGTATTTCATCATCGCGTCGATTTCCATCGCGCCGATGACGAATTTGTGCAGCGTCTTGTCCAGTCCGCTCTCCCCGCCGAGCACATGCCCGTCCACCATGTCCACGACTTCCATAAACTTCAGCGTGTCCATCCCGTCGCGGCGCATTCGGCCGACCCGGACGGTACCGATGCGCTCCTTGGTGCTGACATATCCGAGCAGTTCCGCTTCCTTGATCGCGCGGTACGCGGTTCCTTCACTTACCCCCATTTCCTTGGCCATTCTCCGGACGGATATTTTTTCTCCCGCCTCCAATTCCTTGATGTATCGCAGCAGCAATTCATGTTTGGTCATATGGGCTTGATCCGGTTTGGTCAAACAAACACACGCTCCGATCCCGACAGTGGTCATCTGTCATACTGCCTGTATTATAACACACCGGCGCCGCCCATGCATCCGATGAAACAGGGTAAACACATAAAAAAATAAAATATTTTACTACAGCTTGTCCGTCTTGTAAACAAATTTTCATTTGGTGAAATTATGTGGGCAACTCGCAATTTTTCCATTAATCTGGAAGGAAAAGAAACATTTGCAGTGAATGACGGGAGGAGGAAGTGGATGAGAACGAGCAAAAAAGAGCCTTATCTGAGGCTGGCATTGCAAACCGTGCTGTTCCGGCACCGACACGAACTTCATGAAGCCGTCGGCAGCAACGGGCACGATCTGATTGACCGGATGACCCAAGAGATCGAATCATTGGCCGGAAAATTCGAAACGGCCACGCACAACGTGACGAAAGGACAGGAGAACCATGCTCCTTTATCATTCCATCGCTTTGCAGATTGAAAAAAGCTGCTGCAACTGCACCGCCTTCGTGATGGATGACACCATGCTCTCGGGCACGTGCCGCCTGGATCAGAAAAACAAAAGCGCCGTCGGCACCTGCGACCAATTTGTGATGAAATATTCCTCCTACACGAGTCTTCGCAAAAAAGAAAAAGAATGACGCCGCTGTTGGGCGTTTCACCGCGCACTTTTCCGGTATGCGCGCAGCAGCTCCCCTTTCACGCCGACAATCCGCTGCCGCATCCGGAATTTTCTCATTCTTTCGATGCGCTTCAGCCTGCGGGCTTCCGCCTCGTCGACGCCGAGCCACAGATGGAGGTGGGAGGCGATCACCAAAAGCGCGAAACCGATCCACACGACCGCGAACACGGTCGGCCACGTCCATCCTTGTCCGACTTCCAGCCTGGGTACGGCATACAGCAGCATCCCCGCGGCCAGGCTGACGCAAATCATCGTTTTCGTCCCTCTGCCCATCGCCTTGTTCGCCCCTTTGTCCGCTTTTGTGCTATCCATTCTATGATCGGTCCGGACAAAATATGCGAAAGGGTCATGCATACGGCGGAAGATGCGCTTGCTGCCGCCTGAAGCGGATGTTCCGCCCGCAAGACGGGACGCGCCATTCTTTATTTCAGCCAGATCAGCGTCAAGAGCGCCTGCAAAAGTCCGATCACGCCGCCAAGCAGCGCGCCGAGCCAGGTGATGGCCCGAAATTCCTTTCCGGTCACGTTCAGCACGACGCGTTCCAGCTGTTCGACCGGAAAGTCGGCCACCTGCCGCCGGACGAGCGACGGCAGGTCGACGCTTTTCAGCAGCGGTTCCGCATGGGCGGCCAACAGGCGCAAAACCTGCTCCACCGCGCCGGGAATGAACGCCGCCAGCCGCTCCTTTCTCCCGCCGCCGAGCCACTCTTCCCAACGGACGGCAAACAGTCTCTCCCACACCGCAGGATCGTCCGCCAGCCGCGCCGCCGCCGCACTCAGCCGCTCATCCGCATCCGTTCCCGCCAAGGCCGAGATGAGTTCGCTCCAGGTCATTCGCTCCCACACCGCCATGCGGTCCGCGATCAGCCGCGTCAGCGTGTCCCGCACCGCATCGGACGCCAGCTGATGCTGCGCGAACTGAAGAATCGTCCGGGCGATTTTGTCCTCGTCGATCCACACCTTGGCCAGCGTCCCGAGCCAGCCCCCCATCCTGGCGAGAAACGCCGCGGCGAGCATGCGCGCCAAACGTTCGCCGCGCGGCGACCACAGTTCGTCCCGAACGAGGCCGATCAGCCCGTCCGCCGCCCTCCGGGCCCACGCCTCTCTTGACGCTTCATTCCAGTCCGGCAGCGTTTCCGCCGGCGTTTTCGACTTCCATGTTTCCCACAGCTTGGCGGCCGCGGCCTGCGCCGCGCGGCCCGCCGCCCTGCGCAGCCGCTCTCGCCATTCCGCCGTTTTGTGTCCGCCCAAGAGTTCCGCCAGCCAGTCGAGGGGCGTATCCGTCCGGGCGGCGAACGTGTCCAGCATCGACAGCGTTCGACGCACGGCTTGCCGCCGAA
>Ga0066871_100133_pt1 | contig 62114 bp, 48 predicted proteins | sample CeladaPassage60B_FD_62209 | JGI IMG/M metagenome (GOLD analysis project Ga0066871, IMG submission 62209) | Cellulose-adapted microbial communities from the Joint BioEnergy Institute, USA - Passage3 60B | ecosystem: Engineered > Bioreactor > Continuous culture > Unclassified | place: USA...
AGACGGAAATGCACCCGCTCGATCAGCGTATCGGTCGTGACGACGAGCTCGTGTCCGGACCGCGGTCGCCAGACCGCTGCGTCGTCCCCGATCCCGAGGCGGACACGCGGGTGCCGATCACCGACCAGGCGGGCAATCTGCTCGATCAGCGCTTCTTCACCGACCTCACGCAGCGGGCGACCACCGCTCGTCATCGATCTCTTCCTCCTCGCTGGTGCACCGCTCGACGCGCAACCGTCCGATAGACCTCCACGGTGTCTCGTGCTGTTCGCTCCCACGTGAACGTTCGTGCTCGGACCTGTCCAGCCTGTGCCAGCATCGCTCGCCGGTGCTCGTCAGCCGCCAGCTCAGTGATCGCCGCCGCGAGCGCTCCCGCATCGGTCGGATCGACCAGCACCGCGGCCTCGCCGGCTACTTCCGGCAACGACGACCGGTCGGACGTCACGACCGGTGTGCCGCAGGCCATCGCCTCCAGAACCGGCAGCCCGAAGCCCTCGTAGAGCGACGGGTAGACGAAGAGCGTGGCAGCGCTGTACCAGTAGCGGAGTTCCTCCGGCGGCACGTATCCGACGAACACCACGCGCTGCCCGATACCGAGCTCCTGCACCGCCTGGAAGACCGGACTCTCCTTCCAGCCACGCGCACCGACGACGTACAGTGGCCAGTCCACACTGTCCGGCAACTGGCGGATGGCCCGGAGCAAGGTCAGCAGGTTCTTGCGCGGCTGGATCGTCCCGACGAACAACAGGAACCGCTCGGGCAGACCACGCTCGGCCCGCCAGCGGAAGAGTGCAGCATCCGGAACCCGTGTCCAGTCGGGGTCGATCCCGTTCGCGATGGCGATCACCTTGTCGGGTGCGATGCCATAGGTGAGGACCACATCGCGCCGCGTATGCTCCGAAACGGCAATCACGCGCCGGGCACGCTGGACGCTCAGCCCCGTCAGCAGGCGCAAATACCACCGCTTCGCAGCCGGATAGTGCTCGGGAAAATGGAGAAAGGCGAGATCATGGATCGTGACGACGCCCGGCCGAGCGAGCGCCAGCGGGAGCACATTCACCGGGCCGTGCACGATGTCGCAGTCCAATGTCGCCCACGGCGCGACAGTCTGTTCCCAGGCGATGCGGACGACCGGCCGTTCCGTGGGCCAGCGCGTCTCACGCCAGTCGATACCGGGGAGCGTCCTGGAAACCGTCTGGCCGACCGAGCGCGGCACGTACGCGCACAGCTGCACGTCGGGAGCCGCACACGGGACGTAGGTCAGGAGCGCCTCGATGTAGCGGCTGACCCCTGCCCGCCGGTAACCGGGTCGATGGCTCAAGAGCGATGCCAAGAGCCCGACACGCACGCACGACCTCCCGGCCGATTCTACTGGTCACAGAGCCGAGCAGCGCAGAAGCGGGGAAGCGCTCCTGCTATACTCGTCGAGATACGGGATCACGAGCGGAGAGCGCTCGAGCAGGAATCATGGCCGAGACGATTTCGCTACCGGAGAGCATCGAACAGTTTTCGGTCTTCTATCCCTTCCAGTTCGACCCCTTCCAGCTCGAGGCGATGCTCGCCTTTCTGGAAGGGCAGTCGGTCATGGTCGCCGCGCCGACCGGTACGGGTAAGACGGTCGTGGCCGAGTTCGGCGTCTACGAGACGTTCCGGCGTGGTGCCCGCGTCATGTACACCACGCCGATCAAAGCGCTCAGCAACCAGAAGTTCCGCGATCTCCGCGCCATTTACGGTGACAACGTCGGCCTGCTCACTGGTGACGTGACCGAGAACCCGCGGGCACCGATCCTGGTCATGACGACCGAGGTGCTCCGCAACATGCTGCTCCAGACTCCGTGGGAACTCGACAGCGTCGAGTGCGTCATTTTCGACGAGATCCACTATCTCGCCGACCCGGATCGCGGGACGACCTGGGAAGAGTCGATCATCCTCTGTCCGCAGCACATCCAGCTCATCTGCCTCTCGGCGACCGTCTCCAACGCGCAGGAGATCGCCGACTGGATCAGTCGCACGCACCGGCCGATCAAGCTCATCGTCCACACCGAACGGGCGGTGCCACTGGCCCTCTGGTACTTCTACGACAAGAAGCTCCGGCTGGTCATCGACCATCACGGTCGCCAGGTCGCCGATTACTCCAATGTCGGCGGCGAGATCCGGGCGATGCTCGTGCGCGGTGGCCTCACCGCCGAGCGCCGGCGCGAAGCGGAGGAAGCCGAACCGCCACCGTGGGAGATCGTCCAGGCGCTCGCTGCCGAGGACATGTTGCCAGCCATCTACTTCCTCTTCAATCGTCGTGACTGCGAGGACTACGCCACCCGCCTGGCCATGATGCGGGTCAATCTCGTCCGCGACCGGGCGACGCGCCAGCGCATCGCCCAGGTCATCGACTCGTTTCTCGCCGGGCTACGCCCCGAAGACCGCGAGCTGAGCCAGGTCCAAACCATCGTGCAACTGGCCAGCAAGGGGATCGGTTTCCACCATGCTGGGCTGCTGCCCGTGCTCAAGCAGCTGGTGGAAGTGCTGTTCAGCCAGGGGCTGATGAAAGTCGTGTTCGCGACCGACACGCTCGCGCTCGGCGTCAACATGCCAGCGCGGACAGTCGTCATCGGGCGCATGACGAAGTGGGACGGCCGTCGCCGGCGCTTGCTGACGCCGAACGAGTTCCAGCAGATGGCCGGCCGAGCTGGCCGCCGCGGGATGGACGAACGCGGCAACGTCGTCGTCCCCTACAGCCCCTGGATCTCGTTCAAGGAAGTACTGGCCGTTGCCACCGGCGAGCTCGAGCCGGTCCGCTCAGCCTTCACGATCCGCTACAACACCGTCCTCAACCTCTGGGACCCGCCCCGCGGAGACCGGGTCCGCCAGCTCTTCCAGAAGAGCCTGGCCCAGTATCAGGCTGCCCAGCGCGTCCGGCTCCTCGAAGAGGAGATCCTTCAGATCGGTCACGAGATCGAAGCGATCCCGCGCGGCTGCCTGATCGGGCTCGACGGCGACGAGCTGCTCTACGACTACCGGAACGTCGTCGCCCAGCTGAACCAGGCCAAGAGTCAGGAGCGGCATCTCGAGCAAGACCTCGCGGAACTCCAGGCAGATCTCGACGATCGCCCGTGGGCCGTTCCTTCGCGGCCCGTCCTCCGGCGACTGGTGCGCGAGATGGCACCCGGTACGCCGCTCCACACCCGCGAGCGCGGCTGGGTCCTGTTCCTCAACCGTCTCCCGTACGGGGGGATCGCGCTCGTGCTGACCCGCGAGGGATCGGCCGAACTGTTGACCGAGTACCGGCAGATCGACTACGTGCCGCACGATGTCGAGCCGGTCGCGATACCGGAGACGCTGGCGCGCCTGCCCGAACCGGTCAGCGATGTCCGCGGCATCGTGAGCGAGGACGCGTTCGCAACCATCTGGCGCCAGGTCGACCAGCTCGGGTTGCCTGACCTGGATGCGATGCTCACCGAATACCGGCGCCAGGTGGAAGCCCGGATGGCACCCGAACGGCGCCGCCTCGAAGAGCGACTCGCTGCAGTCCGCCAGGCCGTCCACGACCTCACGCAGCAGCGTTTCCGCCACCCGTGCCACGCCTGCCACCGCCGCAAGGAACACCAGCGCAACCTGCAACGGATCGCGCGACTCGAGCAGGAGCGCGCCGAATTGGAAGCACAACTCGGGCGCGAGATCGCCGCCGAGGAACGACGCGTCCGCGAACTCCTGCGTGGCATCCGGAACGTCCTCGAATACTTCGGCTACCTGCACCGCGGCTATCCGACGAACAAGGCAGACACGCTGGCCGACGTGTTCGACACCAACGGCCTCATCATCTGCGAGATGCTCGACCGGGACTTCTTCAAGGGACTCGATCCTGCGGACGTCGCTGAGGTCTTTTCCTGGTTCGCGTTCGACCGCGAGACACGGTTCGCCAACCACTTCACGCTCCCGACGAAGCTCGTCCTCCTGCGACGCCGCCTGGAAAGCCTGGAACAGGAAGTGTTCGAAATCGAGCGCCGCAATGGCCTCGCACTCTCGACCGGCCACCACGACGGCTTTTACGGGGCGATGCGCGCCTGGTGTAACGGCGCGACGATGGCGGAAATCACCCAGCTCATCGAGCTGAGCGAGGGGGATCTTGTCCTCACTTTCAACAAGACGCTCGACCTGATGCGGCAAGTCCGCGAGATGCTCGAGAAACTCTACCCGGATCACCCGCTCCGCTGGGCGATCGCCAGCGCCGAGGCCCTGGCCCGCCGCGACATCATCGAGCAGTCACTCATGATCGGGTTGCTGCCGCCGGTCGGCTCGTGAGGCGCGGCAGGACATCGGCGAGCGTGCGCACCGGCTCGGGATCGAGCTGGACGTCGCGCTCGAAACGCCGGGCGAATGCCTCCAACCAGCGCTGAGCGACCTCGGCGAGCTCGAGCGGACGACCGAGCAGCTGGACGAGCGAGGTCACACCGCGGTCGGGGATACCGCAGGGCACGATCCAGTCGTACGGTTCCAGATCCGTCGTCACGTTGAGTGCGATCCCATGGTACGTGACACCGTGGTGGATCGCGATCCCGATCGCCGCGATCTTGTCGTTCCCGACCCACACCCCCGGATGCGCTGGGTCGAGCCAGCCCGCGATCCCGTACGTCTCCAGGACATCGAGCACGGTCGCCTCGAGGCGCTCGACGAAGCGGCGGACACGCCGCTGTCCCTCGCCGAGCCGCAGGATGACGTAGGCGACGAGCTGCCCCGGCCCGTGGTAGGTCACGTCGCCGCCGCGGTCAGTGACGTAATAGTGTATGCCGCGAGTGGCCAGTTCCGCGAGCGAGAGACGGAGATTGTGCGTTCCCCCGCGCCGACCCGTCGTGAACACCGGCTCGTGCTCGAGCAGGAGAATGGTGTCGGGAATCGTCCCAGCACGCCGGGCAGCAGCGAGCTGCCGCTGCAGTTCCCAAGCAGCCTCGTAGGCAACCCGGCCGAGTTGGAGCGCGACGACCGGTTCGCTCGTCACCCTCGCTCACCCCGTCTGCTCCGCGAGCCGGCGCTGGCGGTACCGCTCGTACTGCTCTTTCGCATGATACGACGAGCGCACCAGCGGGCCCGACTCGACGTAGACGTACCCGAGCTCCTCCTCGCCGATCCGGCGGAGCGCTTCGAATTCCTCCAGCGTGTAGTAGCGATCGAGCGGATAGTGTCGGGGCGTGGGTGGGAGATACTGGCCGATCGTCAGGATTTCCACGCCGACCGCACGCAGGTCACGCATGACAGCCAGGAGTTCGTCCCACGTTTCGCCCATACCGACGATGAGGCCGGACTTCAGGGCGATCGTCGGATCCATCGCTCGCACCTGGCGGAACAGCTCGAGGCTGCGGCCGTAGTCGTCCCACGGCTGAATCTGCCGGAAGAGCCGGGGCACTGTTTCCATGTTGTGCGCGATAACCTCCGGCTTGGCTTCGACCACGATCCGCAGGGCGTCCCAGTTGCCCTGGAAGTCCGGGATGAGCACCTCGATGCCGCACGAAGGGATGCGGGTGCGGATCTCGCGGATGGTGGCGGCGAAGATACTCGCCCCGCCGTCGGGCAGATCGTCTCGGTTCACCGACGTGATCACTGCGAAGTCGAGCCCGAGCTGTTCGACCGCTTCGGCCACACGGCGCGGCTCGTCCAGGTCGACCGTGCCGGTGCGGCCCCAGCGGACATTGCAGAAGCGGCAGGCCCGGGTACAGCGGTCACCGAGGATCATGAAGGTGGCCGTCCGCTGGTTCCAGCACTCGTAGATGTTCGGGCACCGTGCCTCCTGGCAGACGGTATGGAGCCCTTCCTGGAGAACCAGACGTCGCAGCTCGAGATAGTTCGGCCCGTGCTCGCGTCGTACGCGGAACCACTCCGGCTTCTTCTGGAGCAGAATCGGCTGCCGTACGGTCGTCATGCCGTTCCCCCTTGTGCACGTGGCTGGAGCTCGCGTTCCATGAGCTGGTGCTCGATATGCGCCATATAGAACGGTCGCCCGATCGGACGAAAGCCGAGCTTGCGGTAGAACTCGAGCGCATGAGTCTGCGCGTTGAGGGTGGCGACCCGTGCGCCTTGTTCCTCTGCCCAGCGGATCAGATGTTCCATGATCGCCCGGCCAACACCCCGCCCCCGGTACGGTCGGCGCACCGCGACCCACGCAATCTGCGCCTCGTCACCCCAGAGCGAGACGCGCCCGGTGCCGACCGCCTCGCCGTCGATCCAGGCGAGAACGTTGAGACTCCGCCCGTCCTCTGGATAGTCCCGTACCCACGTCGTGAGATGCTGCTCGCGATCGAACACCTCGCTCCGGATGGCGTAGACGAGTTCGAGTTCCTCGCTCGTCCGCACCGGTTCGACACGGATGCGCTCTCGCTCGACGGATCGCGCTTCCGGCTCGACGCTCGTCATGGCAGATCCTCGCTCAGCAGGCGCGCGAACGCCTGCTCGATGCGACGCCGCTGCGCTACGATCCACTCGCTCGCTTCGGCCAGCTGGCTCCGGCTCGTGGCGAGCGCCTGGGCCACCTGTTCCGGCCCCGTCCCGCCCGGATGCTCGCGCGCCCGAACGGCATCCCAGGCCGTGCGCGGGAGGTCGACCGTGGCCAGCTGGGGATGGAACTGCGCCAGCTCCTCATGCCTCAGCTCGGCGAACGTTTTCCGGTTGGCGATACAGTACGCGACCAGCCGGCCGACTGCCTCGTGCGCCTCCCGGAACGGCACGCCGGCCCGGACAAGCGCATCCGCCACATCGGTCGCCAGCGTGAAGCCCGCCTCGGCTGCCGCGGCCATCCGTTCCCGATCGATCCGCATGGTGCGCAGCATCGGCGGCACGACGCGCAGGAGCAGCGTGACCGTGTCGGCGGCGTCGAACACGCCTTCCTTGTCCTCTTGCAAGTCCTTGTTGTAGGCGAGCGGGAGCCCCTTGACGACTGTGAGCAGACCGATGAGATGTCCGAAAACGCGTCCGCTCTTGCCGCGCAGGAGCTCGGCGACATCCGGATTCTTCTTCTGCGGCATGATCGATGAGCCGGTCGCGAACGCGTCGTCGAACTCGATGAAGCCGAACTCGCTGGTCGACCAGAGCACGAGTTCTTCAGCCAGCCGCGAGAGATGCGCCATCAGGATGGCCAGAGCAGCCAGGAACTCCAGGGCGAAGTCGCGGTCGGAAACGGCATCGATACTGTTCTCCAGAATCCCGTCCATCGCCAGGAGATCGGCGACGAATTGGCGATCGATCGGGTACGGCACGCCAGCCAGCGCTCCGGAGCCGAGGGGTGACCGGTTAACGCGCCCGTAGAGCTCCCGCAGCCGGGCGAGATCGCGACCGAGCATCGTCACGTAGGCGTGCAGGTGATGGGCGAGCAGCACAGGCTGTGCCCGCTGCAGGTGGGTATAACCCGGCATGACGACATCCCGGTGTGCCTCGGCCACAGCGAGCAGTGCCTGGGCTGTCTCGACGATCCCCCCGGCAATGTCGAGGATGGTATCGCGGAGCCAGAGCCGGAAGTCGAGCGCTACCTGATCGTTCCGGCTCCGCGCCGTGTGCAGTCGGCCAGCGACCGGGCCGATCAGCTCGCGGAGCCGGCGTTCTACGCTGAGATGGATGTCCTCGTCAGCGAGGCGAAACGTGAACCGCTGTTCCTCGATCTCCCGCAAGATCGTTCGCAGGCCCTGGGCAATCGCTCGCGCGTCTTCCAGGGGAACGATCCCCTGCCGGGCCAGCATCGTCACGTGCGCCAGCGATCCGAGGATATCGTGGCGGGCCAGCCGCTGGTCGAACGGTAACGATGCATTGAGCTGGTCGACCAGCTCGTGCGTCGGCTTCTGGAAGCGCCCGCCCCAGAGCTTCGCGCTCGTACTCATTCCCCTGCCTCTCTCCCGACCGGAACCGCCTGGGAACGCTCCGCACCGAGACTATCGACGACGATCACCGGACGTCCGACCTCCAGCGCCGGAACCGCCTGCCCCTCGGCGACCAGCACCCGGTGCAGCGCGACCACCGCTGTCTCGAGCATGGCGTCGTCCGGCTCACGGGTCGTCAGACGCTGGAGCGCGAGACTGGGCCACAAGAGCACGCGCACTGGCCACAGCCGGTACCACCGCGCCCCCAGCCGGATCACTTCGTAGGCCAGTGCAGCGATGACCGGAATCAAGGCAATCCGCGAGACGATCCGCCAGAGCAGTGACGGCCAGCCGAGAAACGCGAAGACGACGACTGAGAGTGCGACGACGATGAGGAGAAAGCCAGTGCCGCAGCGCGGGTGCAGCACGCTGTACGGCCGTGCTGCCTCGACGCTGAGCGACGAGCCCTGCTCCCAGGCGTGGATCGTCTTGTGCTCGGCCCCGTGATAGCCGAAGACCCGAGCGATGTCCGCCGTGCGGCCGATGAGCGCCAGGTAGCCGAGCAGGATACCGAGCCGGAGTGTCCCTTCGACGAGATGGATCGCCCAGCCAGTGCTCACCCAGCCGGCCACGACGCTCGCCAGGCCGAGCGGAAGCAGGAAGAAGAGCCCGACCGAGAGCGCGAGCGAGAGGGCTACCGTGCCCCAGAGGAGCCCACGGAGCGAACCGCTCGCCGTCCCCTCGCCGCGCTCGTCCTGCAGTTCCGGGTCATACCGCATCGCGACCTGGGCCGAAAAGACGAGCGCGCGCACCCCGAGGACGAGCGTCTCCCAAAGGGCGAAGACCCCACGGACGAAGGGGATGCGCCGCACGCGCGCTGCCCAGCGTGCAGGATCGAGCGGCTCCTCCCACACGGCGATGCGTCCATCGGGCAAGCGCACCGCCGTCGCCATGTGACGGACGCCGCGCATCATCACGCCTTCGAGGACTGCCTGACCACCGTAGATCGCACGCTCGTCCGCCACCGTTGCGCTCCACCCTGCAGCGATCGCTCGTGGCGATTCTAGCACTCGACCGAGCCGCTCGCCGTGTGCCCGCGCACGCTCCGACCGTTCCAAACGCTCAACGACCACGGCACCTGGACGACGTCCCTGATTGCTGAACGGATACGCACATGCTAGGCTACCGCCGAGGCTGGGAACTCGCGGAGGAGGACAGACGCATGCGCGTCGAACCGCTCATTTTCGAACTCTCGAAACCGGGTCGAAGAGGAACCAGCGTCCCCGAGCTGGACGTCCCGGAAGCACCGCTGCCGGAAGAACACCTGCGGGATGACCTCCCGCTTCCCGAAGTCAGCGAGATCGACGTCGTCCGGCACTTCACGCGGCTCTCGCAGCTCAACCATGCGGTGGACATCGACTTTTACCCACTCGGCTCGTGCACGATGAAGTACAACCCGAAGATCAACGAGGTCGTCGCCCGCTTGCCCGGTTTCGCCCACCTGCATCCTCTGCAGGATCCGCGAACGGTGCAAGGGATCATGCAGGTCATGTACGAGCTGCAGGAGTTCCTCGCCGAGATCGCCGGCTTCGACGCTGTTTCGTTGCAGCCAGCTGCCGGAGCCCACGGCGAACTGACCGGCATCCTGATCGCACGGGCCTACTTCGACGCGCGTGGCGAGCACCAGCGCCGCACGGTGATCATCCCCGACTCGGCCCACGGCACCAACCCGGCCACTGCGGCCATGGCCGGTTTCCGCGTCGTCGAAGTCAAGTCCGACGCGCGGGGCAACGTCGATATCGACCAGCTGCGCCAGCTCGTCGGTCCGGATACCGCCGCCATCATGATCACCAACCCCAACACGCTCGGCCTGTGGGACGAGAACATCACCGAGATCGTCGACCTGATCCACAGCGTCGGGGGGCTCGTCTACAACGACGGCGCCAACTTCAACGCCTTGCTGGGGATCGCTCGCCCGGGTGACTTCGGTGTCGATATCATGCACTTCAACCTGCACAAGACGTTCTCGACACCGCACGGCGGTGGCGGGCCAGGCAGCGGGCCGGTCGGTGTCAAAGCGCACCTCGCCGAATTCCTGCCCGGCCCGGTCGTCGTCCGACGCCCCGGTGAAGATCCCGAATACACCTGGCACTGGCCGGAACGCTCGATCGGCAAGATCCATTCCTTCCACGGCAACGTCGGCATGCACATCCGGGCCTGGGCATATATCCGGATGCACGGGGCGGAAGGACTCCGTCGGGTGAGCGAGGATGCCGTCCTCGCTGCCAACTACCTCCTGGCTCGCCTGCGCGACGTCTACGAGGTGCCATACGACCGCACCTGTATGCACGAGTTCGTGCTCTCGGCCGTCCGCCAGAAGCGGCACGGCGTGCGTGCGATGGATATCGCGAAGCGGCTGCTCGATTTCGGGCTCCATCCGCCGACCGTCGCCTTCCCGCTCATCGTGCCCGAAGCGCTCATGATCGAGCCGACCGAGACCGAAAGCCTGGAAACGCTCGATCGCTTCGTCGCGGCGATGCGGCAGATCGCGGAAGAAGTCGAACACGACCCGGAGTTCGTGCGCCAGGCACCGCACACCACGTTCTACAAGCGGCTGGACGAGGTGCGGGCCAACCGCGAACTCGATCTCCGCTGGCAACCGGAACGGGCGGCAGCTGCGACGACCTGACGCTCGATCAGCTATACTGCGGTCGTCGGTTAGCAGGGAAGGAGGGATTCCATGGACAAGAAGACGCTGATCGACGGGTTGAACCGTGACCTGGCTGGCGAGTTCCAGGCGATCATCATGTACATCCACTACGCGGCTGCTGCCACCGGTGTCGACCGGATCGAGCTCGCCGAGTTCTTCGAGAAGGAGATCCAGGACGAGCTGCGCCACGCGCTGTTCCTGGCCAACAAGATCACCGCGCTCGGCGGTGTTCCGGTGGACGAGCCGTTGCCCGTTCCGAAAGCCAGCTCGAACCGCGAGATGATCGAGCGCGTCCTCGAGGCCGAGGAGCGGACGATCCAGAACTACGTCGAGCGGATGAAGCAGGCCGAGGAGTTCGGCGACTACGGACTGGCCAACGACCTCCAGGAGATCATCTCCGACGAGACACGCCACAAGGAAGAATGTGAAAAGCTGCTCCGCGGCGTTGCCTGAGCTGCGCAGCGATCAACTCGCCTGGCCCGCCTCGGTGAGGCCGAAAGCCCGCCGAGCGCGGGCCAGGGCGTCGTTCAGCTTCTGGTGCTCGACCGCGAGCGTGAGGTCACCGCGCGTTCGCTCGAGCACGCCGCGGACCATGTCAGTCGTCCGGCGTAGGCCGTTCGTCACCGCATCGGGATAGTCGACCTGCACGAGAACGCCGTAGATCTCGTCCATCACAGCCAGGATCGCCTCAGCGCGCTCGAGGTCGCCAGCGCGAATGACGTCCAGAATGTGACGACGCAGCTCACCGCACGCCTCACCGAGGGCATTGAGATAGACAGCATCCTCGACCTGCAGCGTTTCCGGTCCCGGTAACGGCCGCTCGGCTACCAGTGCCAGCGTCAGGTGCGCTTCAGCGAACTCCTTGTGCGCGTCCTGCACATAGCCGGACCAGTAGATCGACGGATACTCCGCGAGGTGCGCCGTAAGCGCGTCCTTGATCCGGCGCGCTTCTTCCAGCAGTGCTTCCGCCTCCGCGAACTCACCGCGGTGCACCGCGCGGACTGCATTGGCGCTCAGACGCGTGATCTGGCGCGTCTCGGCGAGCGCGCGCTCACGCGCACTGTTCAAGAGGTCGAGCCGCGAGAGGACTCGCTCGGTGATCCTGGTGATTTCGTTCGGCTGCATCGCGCTCCTCGCTCCCTCAGCCTCGATATCGGTATTCCCGTGAAGGATAGCAACCCTCCTCAGAAGGGGAGATACCGGTTCCGGCCACAGCGACGCTCCGCGCCCCGGCGGGAGTACCGTCGCCGCCGCTCGCAGGCATCAAGCGAATCGAAGCGCGGACGTACTCAGCGTGGTGAACGATCGAACAACGCGTGACCAGCGATTGGACAGCGACCGAGCACTCGCTCGACCGAGAGCGAACTTAGACTATAGAGAAGCGAGAGCCTTCCTGCCGGCACTCATCCCCCGAAAACCTGATCGGCGGTCCGACCATCGCCGCGAGGGCTAGGGCCACGAAAGGAACCGAACCGATGGATCGCTCCACCTCGCAGCGAACGCGCTTTCCCCACGTCGCCATCGCTGGACTCATGGCACTGCTGCTCGCGCTCGGAACACTCGGGCTCACAGCACGGCCAGTCGCAGCCGTCAGCTGCGCGACCTCGAGTCCCCCGTCCGGCGCCTATCTCGTCACGGTTTGCCTCAGTGATCCACCGAGCGGTGCACTCGTCTCCGGTGCGGTCACGGTCAAAGCGAGCGCGACGACCAGCGGTTCAGCTCCACGCGTGCAGCGAATGCTCTACACCCTGGACGAGAACTACCTTCTCACCGAGTTCTTCGCACCATACCAGTTCATCCTCCCGACCACGCAATTCGTCGACGGGCAACACACACTGGCCGTCAGGGCGCTCATGTCCGATGGATTCGTGAGCTCGCCGACCAGCATCACGCTATTCTTCCAGAACGGTGTCACGACACCACCACCGATCCCCACCGGCTTTCAGCCAACGACTGGCTCGACGCCGCTGAGTGGGCAACCGTTCCGGATTGCTGCGGTAGGCGACGGCGGCAATGACGGCACCTACTCGGCACAAGTCGCCCAGCTCATCGCCTCGCTCTCGCCGAACATGTTCCTCTACCTGGGAGATCTCTACGAAAAGGGTACGTACACGGAGTTCCTGAACTACTACGGAACGGACGGATCCCTCTACTCGGCATTCCGTGCTGTCACCAACCCGATCGTCGGCAATCACGAGTACGAAGGCGGTACCGCCGAGGGGTACCTCCGCTACTGGCAGTCCCCGCCCGACTACTACAGCGTCGATGCTGGCGGCTGGCACGTCATCGCCCTCAACTCGAACAGTCAGGTCGGGCAGTTCGAACCCGGTACGCCACAATACGAGTGGCTCCTTCGTGACCTTCAGGCCCATCGCGATGCCTGTACGATCGTGTACTTTCATCACCCCCGCTACAGTATCGGCCCGCAAGGGGACACGCCAGCACTCCAGCCGATCTGGGAACTGCTGTACCAGTTCGGCGTCGAGATCGTCCTCGCTGGGCACGACCACAACTACCAGCGTTGGGTACCGCTTGACCGGAACGGGCAACCGGATCCCAACGGCATCACCCAGGTCGTCGCTGGCACCGGCGGGCACGGGATCCGCGGCTTCGTGCGCAGCGATTCGCGCGTCGCAGCCAGGTTCGATCTACCGCCGGCCGCATACGGAACCATTCTCCTCGAACTGTTCCCCTCCCAGGCCGCTATCGCGTTCATCGATCTCCAGGGACAACCGATCGACAGCACCACCGTGACCTGTCGCGGGCCGAACGATTCGACACCACCGACTGCTCCGACCGGACTGGATGCAACCGCGATCTCGAGCACACAAGCACTGGTCAGATGGGATGCCTCATCCGATGACTACGCCGTGACCTCCTACGAGATCGTCCGTGACGACGTGGTGATTGCCACCGTCCCTGGCACTGCGACCTCGTACATCGATGACTCGTTGGATCCGGATCAGCAGCCGACCTATCGCGTCCGCGCACTCGATGCCGTCGGCAACCGTTCGCCGGATAGCGAACCAGCAACACTCGCCACAGGAACGGTTCTCATCAGCGAAGACTTCGAATCCGGAACACTTGCCGGATGGAACGTCGTCAATGGACTGGACATCACCACCGATCGGCCAGCGGCCGGGTCGTTCGCTGCGCAGGTCCTCTCGACTACCGGGACGCCTGCATACGCACTTCGTGACCTTCCGAGTCCGGTCGATGAACTTTCCTTGCGTGTCCAGTTCTTCCTCGCTGCACAAGGAAGCAACACGGTCTATCTCGTCAAGTTCCGCGACGGAAATTGGGGATCGCTCGGTGGCGTATACATTTCGAGCAGTGGGCGGATCGGTTTCCGCAACGATGTCAGCCGCACGTCTTCCACGACCTCGACCGTCGTAACGCCGGGTATCTGGCATACCCTACAAGTACACGTCGTCACGGGGAATCCTGGACTGGTCGAGATCTGGTACGATGGCACGCGTGTCCTCGAACTCACCCGAGACCTGGGCACCGATCCGATCGGCGTCCTCCAGCTCGGTGAACACAGCAGCGGACGAACCTTCGACATACGGTTCGACAACCTGGAGGCGACATCGGCATCGGCCCCACCACCTGACGCGACACCACCGGAAACGACGCTCACCGGCACCCCACCAGCGTCGACCGAGGAGACGAGCGCGACCTTCACGTTCACCGCGAATGAACCGGCCACCTTCCGGTGCAGCTTGGACGGCTCTCCAGCCACTCCCTGTGCGAGCCCCGCCAGCTATACGGACCTGGCGCCCGGAACGCACACCTTCCGTGTCGAGGCGATCGACGTCGCCGGGAACGTCGATCCGACCCCTGCAACCGATTCCTGGGAGATCATCGCACCGAGTGCGCCGGAGACGATCCTGCTCACGACTCCGCCGTCGTTGACGAACCAGGACAGTGCAACGTTCACGTTCTCCTCGGACGATGCCGCAGCGAGCTTCGAGTGCCAAATCGATGCTGATCCCGCCGTTTCCTGCACGAGTCCCTGGACGGCGACCGACCTCGCCGAGGGAGGGCATTTCTTCAGCGTGCGCGCGATCGATGGCGAGGGAGATCCGGATCCGACCCCAGCCACCTGGAGCTGGACGATCGACCGTACCCCACCGCCAGCTCCGAGCGACGTGACAGCCACAGCACCGAGCGGGAATCGCGTCGAGCTGAGCTGGTCGGCTGTCTCCGATGACAACGGGGTCGCCGGTTACGACGTCTACCGCGATGGCTCCCTGCTCTTCAGCCTCGGGCCAGTGACCAGTGCTACCGACAGCACCGTGCAACCGAACACCACTTATCGCTACACCATCCGCGCTCGCGATCAGGCCGGCAACAGTTCTGACGAGTCTCCAGGTGTATCGGTCACGACGCCGACGCTCCGTCTCTTCGAGGACGATTTCGAGAGCGGGACACTCGTCCGGTGGTCGAGCGTGAACGGTTTGACCGTCACAACGGATACGCCATACGACGGAACGGATGCAGCACACGCGATCTCCACCAGCGGGACACCAGCCTATGCGCTCGGCTCGTTCTCCCACCCGGTCGAGGAAGTATTCGTCCGGGTCCGCTTTTTCCTGGCGAGTCAAGGAGGCAACAACGTCTATCTTCTCAAGCTCCGCAGTGGCAATACGGCCATCGTCGGGTTCTTCGTCACGAGTACGGGGCGTCTCGCATTCCGAAATGACGTGACTGGTCAAAGTCAGACCTCGACCACATCGGTGACTCCTGCAACGTGGCATACGCTGGAAGTCCATCTGCGCAATGGATCACCGGGGATCCTGGAGATCTGGTACGACGGCACACGCGTGCTCCAGAGTTTCGAATCACTCGGTACTGAGGCATTCACACGACTCCAGCTCGGCGAGAACAGTTCGGGACGCCTCTTCGACGTCCGGTTCGACGATGTGGTCGCTGATACGGGCTCGATCGAAGCGCCACCCGACACGACCCCACCCAATACGACGCTGACCAGCGTGCCGCCGACAACGACCAGCGAGACATCGGCGAACTTCGCGTTCACCGCAGACGAGCTGGCTACGTTCCACTGTAGCCTGGACGGGGATACTGCCGAGCCATGCACGAGTCCCCTCACAGTCAGCGGTCTCGCGGCCGGCATGCACACGTTCACTGTGACCGCAGTCGATCTGGCCGGGAACAGTGACCCCACACCGGCAACGTATTCTTGGGAGATCCTCGCAGCAGAGGTGGCACCGGAAACGATGCTCGATACGACTCCGCCAGCGCTCACCAACTCGACGGAAGCTTCTTTCACCTTCTCGGCCGATGACGCCGCGGCCACTTTCCGGTGCCAGCTGGACGACGCACCGCGACAAGAATGCACGAGCCCGTTGACGATCGATGGCCTCACGGAAGGCAAGCATACCTTTGCGGTGCAGGCAGTCAGCGCAACCGGCACCGTCGATCCGACCCCTGCGGTGTGGTCCTGGACGATCGACCTCTCGTCTCCTGCCGCACCCAGCGGTCTCCAGGCAACCGCGAGCGATGGGCAGGTGTTGCTGACCTGGTCACCAGCTACCGACCAGCACGGGATCGCCGGGTACGATGTGTATCGCGACAGCGTCCTCCTCGTGACACTCGGCGAAGGGACGAGCTATACCGACACCGATGTTCTGCCGAACACGACGTACTCGTATGCACTCGCGGCGCGTGATCGAGCAGGAAATGTATCGTCACTGAGCGAACCCGTGTCTGTGACAACCGATGGGCAGCTCTTCGTCGACGCCTTCGAGAGTGGAACCCTCGACGCCTGGTCCACCATCAACGGGTTGACGCTGACGAGCGACCAACCGTTCAGCGGCACGTACGCCGCACAGGCGCTGTCCACAGCGGGAACAGCTGCCTTCGCCTTTGTCACGTTACCGAACTCTGCCAGTGACCTTTCAGTGCGCGTGCGATTCTTCGTCGCTTCGCAGGGGCCGAACACGGTCTATCTCTTCAAACTGCGCACTGCCACCGGAGCATCGATCGGTGGGATCTTCATTTCCTCGACCGGCAAGCTCGGCTTCCGCAACGACGTTACCGGACGGAGCACGACAACCGGTACCGCTGTCACTCCTGGAACCTGGCACACGCTCACCGTGCGTGTCGTCGTCGGTTCGAACGGGACCGTCGAGATCACCTACGACGGCACGCCGGTCGCCACCATGACCGACGACCTCGGAACAGCGGCAGCTGGTCGCTTTCAGATCGGCGAAGCCAGCTCCGGGCGCACGTTCGACGTGCGCTTCGATGACATCTTGCTCGATACTGCACCGATCAGCGGTTGAGACCGCACTGTTCGAGGAGATAAGGGAGACCCCCTCGATGCCGAGTATCCGACCATTGCTCTCGCTCATCCTGTCGTTATTCCTCGCTGCAGCCTGCACCGCCGGTGCGACCAGCTCGCTCCCACCACTGCCAGCCGCGGGGATAACCGAGGAACCCGTCGTCCCTGCCGCGACCGCAACGATCGAGCCGATCCCGACGCCGGCAGTCGTCAGTATCGCTGGCAGTGACGCGCCGGTGCCCGCAGCGTCGCCGACTCCGGACATGCCGGCAATCCTCTGGGCCGTCGGCGATGCCGCGACCTGCCGGTCGAAGAAGGACGATGCGGTCGCACGGTTCCTCGCCGAGCAAACGGGAACGATCGCGCTCCTCGGCGATGTCGTCTACGAGAAGGGGACGGCCACCGAGTTCCGCCGCTGCTTCGATCCCTTGTACGGGACGATGCGTGACCGCCTGCGCCCAGCGGTCGGGAACCACGAGTACAAGACAACGAAAGCGCGAGGCTATTTCGACTACTTCGGGGAAGCAGCCGGCAAACCGGATGAGGGCTGGTACTCCTACAACCTCGGTGCCTGGCATATCGTCGTCTTGAACTCGAACTGCGACGAGGTGGGCGGCTGTGACCTGAACTCGCCACAGTACCGGTGGCTCCAGCAGGATCTCGCAAGCCATCCCACGGTCTGCACGTTGGCTTACTGGCACCACCCCCGATGGAGTTCCGGCGAGCATGGCAGTGACGATGTCATGCAAGACATCTGGACACTCCTCGCCGAACAGGGGGTCGATGTCGTGCTCAGCGGCCATGACCACGATTACGAGCGTTTTCGGCCCCTGGATGCACATGGCCATCCAGCTCCTCACGGCGGCACCGTGCAGTTCGTCGTCGGCACCGGCGGACGGAGTCTCCGTCCCCTCGGTGATCGCCTGCCCACCAGCGCAGTCGCAACGGATGCCACCTACGGCGTCCTGCGCCTGGAGCTCTCTTCTGACCGGTACAGCTGGCAGTTCATCAGCATCGCTGGCACACCGTACGAAGACAGCGGCAGCGCCAGCTGTCGCTGAGCACGTGTCACTGCGCACCGATCGAGCACCCCGCGACCAGCGTTTGCCCTGTAGGCGACGAACCCCCCAGCCCTATCCTGCACGAGTCGTGATCCGACGACGCACGCACTGTGAGGTGCTCGATGTATGCGACCTACGTTCTCCGATCGATGCAGCCGGAGACGCGCGAGACGACACTCGCGGCAGCTGCCGAGGAGTTCTGGCCGAAGCTGCGGGAGGCAGCCGGTTTCCGGCGTTTCTTCCTGATCGAGGCTGAGGGCGGACAGACGCTCGGGATCGCTCTCTGGGATTCCGAGGAGCACGCCGCTGCGTTCCGTCCGATCGCCGACGCGTGGCAGGCTCGACTCGACGGCCTCGGGCATGGCTGGATCGCCCGTGGAGCCGGCGAGGTCACCGAGGTGTGAGAGAAGCCTCGACCGATCCGGAGCATCGATGAGAGGAGTTCAGCGATGTACGGCAGTATCTTCCACCTGTCGATCCAACCTGGACGAGACGGCGCCGTTCGCCAGCTCTTCGAGCGCTGGGATCGCGAGCACGCTCCCCGCGTACAGGGTTTCCATGCCGCCTACCTATTCAAACCGGACAAGCGGCCTGACGAACTCATCGCCGTCGCGATCTTCGCGGATCGCGAAGCCTACCGCGCGAACGCGACCGATCCGGAGCAGGATCGCTGGTACCGCGAACTCCGCGCGCTGCTGACGACGGATCCCCTTTGGGAAGATGGGGAGATCATCCACGCGGCAGAGTGAACGACCGAGAGGCACCATTCCGAGACTCGCCGAGGTAGTCCCCACCCGGGACTGCCTCGCTCGTTGCTGCGCTTGACGCGCACAGTACTGGCCGGTCGAGCGAGCGCGCACGCAGCGCCGAGGACACTCGCGCGTTCAGGAGACAAGAGCCATGCCACGCGCTACAATCCGCTGCGGGAACGGAAGGGGCGGACGATGGGCTTTATCGGGATGCAGCCGGAACCGTTGACGCCACGCGGCAAGGCGATCGTCCTGACCGCAGTGGTTCTCGCGCTCCTGTTCATCGTCGTGTGGGGCGCCGGGATCCTGCTGATGCTCCACAATCCCGGGCAGGGCTCGGTCTGCTTGAGCGGACGGTGCTGGTAGCGCCGTTCATTCGTGCCAGGACGCACGCTCGCCACGGCGCTTCTGCATGAGAACGCCGTGGCGGTTGCGCCCGTAATAGTGGCGGATCTCCGCAACCGGCACATAGCCGAAACGCCGGTACAGCGCGAACGCGGGCGCGTTCTTGTCCTCGACCATGAGCGTATAGAGGTCGGCAGCGAGCTCGCGTTCGAGCGCTGCCAGCAAAACCGTACCGATGCCGCGCCGTCGCCAGGCCGGACTGACGCAGAGATTGAGCACCCGGGCATGTCGTCCGCGACGATCCCCGACGATACTCCCGACGAGTTCGTCCCCGACGCGCGCCACGAGTACGCGCACGCCGGGCCACAACCACAGGACGAGAAAGGCGAAAAAGCTATAGGCCTGACGCCGCTCGAAACAGGCGCGCTGCAAGCGCACGAGCGCCCACAGATCGCGGAACGTCGCCGGGAGAACCCAGAGATCCCTGCCGGCGATACGCTGGATCGCGACGAGGCGTACCGTATGCCCGGCCACCGCTCCTCCCCTGCTGGATGATGATACCGTGCCCAACGGGCACGATCACCGGTGCTCGATCGACGGCTCGACGAGTGGCCTGGCTCGCTGCTTCGTTTCCTGCTCGTTCCCGACGAGCGAGACACCGTACCGCTCGACCAGCCGTTCCAGTGCAGCCACGCACTCGGGGTCCAAGCGAGTTCCAGCCTCTTGGCGCAGGAGCGCGAGCGCTTCTTCGACGCTCAACGCTGCACGATACGGCCGCACCGAGGTGAGCGCATCGAAAACGTCCGCCACCGCGAGGATGTGGGCATCGAGCGGGATCTCCTCGCCCTGGAGACCGTCCGGGTATCCGCTCCCATCGAGTCGCTCGTGGTGCCAGCGGATCGCCGGGAGCATCGGCGCGAAAGAGCGGATCTGGCGAGCGATTTCCCAACTCCGCACCGGATGCTCGCGGACCAGCGCGAACTCCTCGGCAGTGAGCCGGCCTGGCTTCTGCAGGATCGCGTCAGGAATACCGATCTTCCCGATATCGTGGAGGATGCCCGCCTGGTAGAGGATTCGCTCGTGCTCGGGTGGCAACCCGAGTTCCCGCGCGATCAAGGCTGCCAGCCGCGCGACACGCACACTGTGTCCCTTGGTAGAGATGTCCTTCGCTTCGACAGCTGCCGCCAGCGCGGCGATGACCTCGGTGTAGCCACGCTCGAGGTGTTCGAGCGCATCGCGCAGGAGTAACCCTTCCAGGACGCCACGCCAGGATCCCGACAACGCGTACTCGCGGACGAGCCCCCTGAGCGCAGCCAGGTAGCCAGCGAGCAACAGAACGTGATACTCCCACCAGCTCAGGTGCCACACCGGTGCGACGAGCAACGAGACTTGTGCCTGGGCGAGGAAAAGACAGGTCACGAGCAGCCCCTGGACGAGTGGGGTCATCCAGCGTCGCGCCACACGCCAGTAGTGGGCGAAGGCCAGCAGCGAAAGGGCGAGGCTCGCTAGGCCGAGCATCAGCGCGCCACGACCACCGCCCATCATGGCGGCCAGCTGCTCGAGCGTCCGCAGCCAGCCGGGCCGCACAGCGGTTCCCAGGGCGGCTGCACGCTGGAGCGCGAGATCGCTCACCGCCACGCTTCCATAGGCGACGAGCAGGAGCACCGTCCCCAACGCGATCCACCCGCGATAGCGCAGGAGCGTCCGGTGTACTGCGATACGCGACTCGAGCGCGCTCGCGGCCAGGAACCAGGAGCCCCCGAACAGCGCGAGGCTCGCCGAAACCCCGACCCACCCGTTCGTCCCCGGTGTGATGACGCCCGGTGTCGCGAGGCCGTGGATCGCGAAAAGCCCGCTCAGTGACAGGAAGGCGAGCGCTAACGCGAGGACACGGAAATCAGCGATCTGAACCGCTGCCGTGAGTACCAGCGCAGCGACCACGAAGGACACGACGGAGACGATCGTGACCACGATGAAATGCCCATGCGGCACGATCAGTGCAGGGTCGGGAAGGAGGCCGAGCGTGAACGCGACCAGCAGGAGCAGTGGAACGGTTGCGCTGAGAAACCACCATCCCCGTCGCTCTCGCCGCTCGTCCATCACCGACCACCCCGTTCACGCGCCGGTACGGTCATCCTGCGGGCCGAGCAGAACGAGTTCCGCGCAGCACTTGCCGCGTCGCTTCGCCCGGTAGAGCGCCTGATCGGCAGCGAGGAGCAGCGTGCCGCTGTCCGGGAGCGGTGAGCCGATGCCGAGCGCTGCCCCGACCGAAAGGCTGACGCGTGCGGTCGCGAGTTCGAAATCGATCGGCTCAGCCAGCGCGGCGACGAGCCGCTCAGCGACGCGCCGTACTTCGTCGGGATCGGAGACCCCCTCGAGCAGCACAGTGAACTCGTCGCCAGCGAACCGGGCGACCGTGTCACCGGCGCGCACGCTCCGGGCCAACCGTCGAGCCACCTCCTGGAGCACCAGGTCGCCGGCTCCGTGTCCCCAGGTGTCGTTGATGCGCTTGAAGTCATCCAGGTCGACGAACAGGACAGCGATACCACCGTCCCGCTCTGCTCGCGCCAGGGCGTGCTCGAGCCGGTCAAGGAACAGTAGGCGGTTCGGCAAGCCGGTCAATGGGTCATGGAACGCGCGGTGGCGGAGTTCTTCCGACTCGCGCCAGTGCTCCAGCGCCAGCGCAGCGAGCTGCGTCGCGAGCTCGAGCAACCGCTCCTCTTCCGGTCGCGGCGCGCGTGCCTCGCTCGCATAGAGCGCCACCGTACCGAGTACCGTGCCGTGCGCATCGCGGATCGGGGTCGACCAGCACGCACGAAGCTCGAAGCGCTCAGCGATATCGCGCCAGTCCGCCCAGCGTGGGTCGGTGCGCGTATCGGTCACGTAGACCGGCTGGTTGAGGTAAGCAGCGGTCCCGCAGCTTCCGGCCTGCGGCCCGACCGCGAGCCCTTCGATCGACCGCATCGCTTCCGGCGGCAGGCTCGGGGCAGCGCCGTGGTGCAACCGGCCGTCCGAACCGAGCAGCAACACGGAGCAGCGGAGACCTGGTGCCTGGTCCTCGACGAGTCGACACAAGTGATCTAGAATCTCGCTCAGCGGTGCTCTTTCGGCGATGAGCCGCAGGAGCGTCGTCTGGGTGACCAAGAGCTGTTCGGATCGCTTCCGTTCCGTCACGTCGATCAGGAGGCCGTGCCAGAAGAGCGGTTGTCCCTGTGTGTCCCACATCATGACGGCACGGTTCTCGAGCCAGATCCAGCGACCGTCCTTCCGCTGCCAGCGGAAGGTGACCTGGAACGGCTCACCGCTCTCGTCGGTCCGTTGCGCTTCGGCAAAGACGCGCGGCTGGTCCTCGGGATGCATGCGGCTGAACCAGAGACCAGGAGTTCCTTCGAACTCCTCGCGCGTGAAGCCGGTCACTTCTTCGATCCGTGGGCTCACGTAGGTAATGGGATAGTGGAGCGTCCCGTCCGGGAGCAGGACCGGCTGTGCCGCCGTCACGATCACCGCAGCCGGGATCTGCTCGACCAGCGAGCGGTACCGTTCCTCGGCGACCCGCAGTTCTTCCTCGATCCGCTTCCGTTCGGTGACGTCGAGCATCACCCCCTGCCAGGCGACCGGCTTGCCGTCGGCATCGCGGATCAGGCGCGCGGTGCTTTCCAGCCAGCGGACGCTCCCGTCACGGTGGACGATCCGGAACTCGCTGTGGAAACGACCCGTCGCCCAGGCCTCCCGCGTTTCCTGGCGCACCCGCTGGTAGTCGTCCGGATGAATGGCACGCACCCACAGTGAGCGGTCACGCTGGTGCGCCTCGGGCGGATGGCCGGTCAGTTCCTCGACCTGCGGACTCACGTACAACAGCGGCCGATCGAGCCGCCCGTTCGGATAGCGGACCGGCGTCACGCCTTCCACGTAGACGACTGCCGGAAGCTGTTCGACGAGGTTGCGATAGCGCTCTTCCGCTTCCCGCAACGCCCGCTCGGCTTCCTTCTCCCGCGTGACGTCGAGCATGAGCGCATGCCAGTGCGACACCGCTCCGTCCGCAGCACGGAGCGGCCAGATGCCGAGCCGGTGCCAGACGATCTGACCATCCTTGCGGACGAACCGGTACTCCAGGTTCGCCGGCTCGCCGGTCGCCTCGACGCGTTGCAGGAACTCCAGCAGAGCCGACCGATCATCCGGATGCACTGATCGGGCCAGGATACCCAGCTGCTCCCACTCCCCCGGTGTATAGCCGGTGAGGTCGAATATGCGTGGGCTCGCGTAGAGCGTCCGGTAACCGGGCAGGCCGTCCGGCAGCCACTGCGCGTGCGGATCGAGAATCACGAGCGCGGCCGGAACTTGCTCGACCAGCGTGCGGAACCGTTCCTCGGCCGCCCGGAGCGCCTCCTCCATCCGCTTGCGCTCGGTAATGTCCATCAAAATCGCCTGGCGACCTTCGATCGCACCGTCCGGACCGCGGATCGCGCGCACCTCGTGCCAGAGCCAGACCGTCTCGCCGTCCTTGCGTAGGAAGCGATACTCGAGACGCAGTGGTTCGCCGGTCTCCTCGTGTCGCCAGAGCTGCTCCAGCACCCAGTCGCGGTCTTCCGGATGGAGCTGGCGTGCCCAGATACCTGGCTGCTTCCACTCCTCGGGTGTGAACCCGGTGATCGCTTCGATCTGCGGGCTGACGTAGCTCGTCTCGTAGCCCGGTAAGCCGTCAGGCAGCCGCTGGGCGTGCGCCGCGACCCGGACGACAGCTGCTGGCAACTGCTCGACCAGCGTGCGGTAGTGCGCCTCGGCAGCTCGCAGCGCTTCTTCGGCTCGTTTGCGGGCTGTGACATCGAGGAGCAGAACTTGCCGGTAGAGCGGCTTCCCCTCCGCGTCGAACAGCACCTCGGTCTTGTGCCAGATCCAGACGAGCGACCCGTCCTTGCGAAAGAGTCGGTATTCGATATCGAGCGGCTCGGCAGCTTCCTCCGAAGCGAGCATGGCTGCGAAGACGCGCTCGCGATCCTCCGGGTGCATCTGGCGCGTCCAGGTGCCGGGAACGAGCCACTCCTCCGGCGTGAAACCGGTCAGCTGCTCGATCCCCGGACTGATGTAGTGGAAGGTGTACCGGCGCGTCCCGTCCGGCAGCAACTCGGACGAGGCCGAGCGGATGAGGAGCGCGCCCGGCAGCTGCTCGACGAGCGCACGGTAGCGTGCCTCCGCCTCGCGCAGCGCCAGTTCGGCCTGCTTCCGCTCCGTGATGTCCATGAGCAGCACCTGGCGCTGGGCTGGCCGCCCCTCGGCATCAGGAATGACGCGTGCCAGGTGCCAGATCCAGATGACCCGCCCATCCTTTCGGATGTACCGGTATTCCAGATCGAGCGGTGCACCGCTCCGCTCCGACTCGTGCATGGCAGCGAGAACCCGCTCGCGGTCGTCCGGGTGGAGCTGACCCGACCAGCGTCCTGGTTCCAGCCATTCGGCCGGCGTGAAGCCGGTCAGGCGTTCGATGGATGGACTCACGTACTCGATGCGCAGGCGTCCGTCCGGTTCGGAGGCGAGCCCGGAACGGACGATCACCGCACCGGGGAGCTGCTCGATCAGCGTGCGGTAGCGCTCCTCCGCTTCGCGGAGCGCCAGTTCGATCTGCTTGCGCTCGGTGATATCGGTGAGCAGGACTTGCCGGTAGAGCGGTGTCCCGTCGGCTGCACGGATGACGTGCGAGACGCTCCACACCCAGACGACCGAGCCGTCCTTGCGGAACAGCCGGTACTCGATCGAAATCGGCGCACCAGTCCGATCGGCCGCGAAGATCGTCTCCAGCACCCGCTCCCGATCATCCGGGTGGAGCTGGGCGAGGAAGCGCTGGTTGTCCCACTCCTCGACCGTGAACCCGGTGAGCCGCTCGATCGCTGGACTGACGTACGGGTTCGGCGGTGCAGACTGGAACGCTGCCGGCTCCGGTAGCAATGGGCGGATCACGACAACACCCGGCAGTTGCTCGACCAGCGTGCGGAAGCGCTCCTCGGCCAGGCGTAGCTGTTCGAGAAGTTCGCGCTGCTCGGTGATGTCGAGCGTGATCAGGTAGAGGTACCGCGGACGGCCCGATTCGTCGCGGACCAGCGCACCGTCCTGGCGTAGCCAGACGAGCCGCCCGTCCTTGCGCTGGAAGCGGTATTCGAGCGGTCCCGCCGGCCCCTCGGTGCACCAGCGTTCGGCTTCGGCGAGGACCCGTGGGCGGTCCACCGGATAGATTCCGCGCATCCAGACACCGAACTCGCTCCATTCGTCTGCCGTGTACCCGGTGAAGTCGGCGATACGCGGGCTCACGTAGAGCGTCCGCCAGCCGAGCGTCCCGTCCGGCAGCGACACCGGCTCCGGCTCGACGATGGTGACCGCCGCTGGATGATGTTCGGCGAGCAGGCGGAACCGCTCCTCTGCCTCGCGGAGCGCCTCCTCGGCCTGCTTTTCGGCCGTGCGATCGAGGAGCAGCGACTGCCAGTAGAGCGGTTCGCCTGCCTCGTCCGCGATCAGGGTCGCTTCGTGGCGAATCCAGATCGTCCGCCCATCGGCACGGATCAACCGGTACTCGACGGCCTGACTCTGCCGGCTTTCGAGACAGCGTTCCAGACAGCGCAGGACGCGCTGCCGGTCATCCGGATGAATGACGCGCATCCAGAACCCCGGCTCCTGCCAAGCAGCGACCGGATAACCGGTCAAGCGCTCGACTTGCGGGCTGGCGTAGACCAGGTCGAAGGCTGGCGTGCCGTCGTCCGGCCAGCGCGGCCGGGCCGAAGCGACCAGCAATGCACCCGGCAACTGCTCGACCAGCGTGCGGTAGCGCTCCTCGGCATCCCGCAACGCCTGCTCGGTCGCCTTCTGTTGGGTGATATCGATCGTCAGCCCCTGCCAGGCAACCGGACGCCCCTGTGCGTCGCGGAGGAGCACAGCACGCTCGCGCACCCAGATCACCCGACCGTCGCGCCGGACCAGCCGGTATTCGAGGTCGAATAGCTCGCCAGTCTCGTCGGTCCGCAGCGCCTCGCGCGCGTAGCGCTCGCGATCGTCCGGGTGGACGAGCTCGGTGTAGAGGCCCGGACGCTCATACAGCGCTGAGACCGGATAGCCGGTCAGCGTCTCGAAGTACTCGTTGACGTAGCGGACCGGGTAGGTCGGCACGCCGTCCTCGCGAACGATCGGCACGGCATCGACGACGTACACGATCGCCGGCATCGCTGCGACGAGCGCCGCGAGTCGCCCCTCCGCCTCGGCACGAGCCTGTTCGGCCACTTTGCGCTCGGTGATGTCGAGAATCACGCCGTGGATGAACCGGCCACCGCGATCGTCTTGCTGGACGCGCCCCCAGTCCTGGACCCAGACGACCGAGCCGTCGCGCCGCACCATCCGGTATCCGAGCGAGAACTCTCGCCCGGCGGTGACCGCCTGCTCGATCGCTGCGACGACCCGATCGCGGTCGTCCGGATGGAGATGACGCCGCCACATTCCCGGTTGCGCCAGCCACTCGTCGGCCGTGTACCCGAGCAGCTGTTCGATCTGCGGACTCACGTAGCTCGTCTCGGCGATCGCATCGGCCGGCGCGCGGTAGACGACGACCGGGAGGAGCTCGACCAGCTCCCGGTAACGGGCCTCGAAGGCGGCAGCCCGTCGCTCGGTTGCCCGGCGCACCGTGATGTCGCGCAGGCGGATGACGTGGGCGACGAGCAGTTCTTCCTCGCGCACGGGGATGTAGTCGAGTTCGACCACCAGACCATCGCGGCGTTCGAGTTCGATTTGGCGCAGTGACTGTCCCTGTTCGATCGCCTCCCGCAGCGCACCAGCAGCCACCGCTCCTTCGACGAAGGTCGTTGCCACGACCTGCTCGAGCGTCGCGACAGTACTCCCGACCGGCAACGCCGCGCTGTCGCCGACCAGCAAGCGGGCACCCGTCGCATTGCGGTAGCGGAGGTGTCCCGTGCTGTCGAAGACGAGCGCACCGATCTCCACCTGTTCGACGAGGAAGGCTCCCAGCCAGCGCTCGAGTTCACGTTCGTTCTCCCAGGGCACCTCCCTCGGCTCCGGGAGCGGATGGAGAAGCCAGGTACTGGTTCCGAACTCTCCTGGAACCGCACCGCACTCATAGCGCCGGCAGCGGCTGCCATGCGCGAGCGTCACCTCGCTCCACACCGGCTCCCCAGCGCGCAGTGCAGCCAGAAGCGCGTCGATCCGGGAGCGCTCATCCGGCATGACGAGATCGTGCAGACAGTGACCGACCGGCACGGCATCCGCCGGAGAAGCGGCGACGATGCGACCGGTCGCATCGAGCCGGAGCACCATTTTCTGAGTCGTGATCGTAAGATCCCTCACGGTGCTGGACCTATCCTGGTCGGCGTGACCGGCTGGCAAGTATACCCGCTCACCGCTGCGCTCCTGCCTGAAGTGTCGACGGAACAGTGTGCCAGCTTGGTCACCGATTCGTCCCAAATCGATGCCCCCAAAGGGGCCCTGACCGCTGCTGCTGAGAACAACGTGCGAAGGGACAGAGACGCGTTCACGCGAGCACGGTAGGATCACGCTCCTCGTCCGAGCGCTGCGGCGCTCGCTGACCCGGGAGCCTCGGACGCCTCAGGTACAATGGCAGGGTGTGTCGGGAGCGTGGAGGATGACTGAGCGGTATCCGGCGAGTGTCGAGACGAAGCACGCCCGTACCGTCCTGCAACGACTGCCGCCAGCACTACGCGACATCAACGACCGCTTGGCCCGGGTGTTCACCGCCGCCGGGCATGAGCTGTATCTCGTCGGCGGCGTCGTGCGCGACCTGTTGCTCGGTCGCCCGGTCACGGACCTCGACTACACGACCTCGGCGCACCCCGACGAAACGAAACGGCTCGGGCAGGAAGCCGGGGCCGACAGCATCTACACGGTCGGCGAAGCGTTCGGCACCATCGGCCTCGTCTTCGCCGGTGTCACGGTGGAGATCACGACCTACCGGACCGAATGGTATCCGACTCCCGACCGTCGCCCGACCGTCCGCTTCGGCGAGAGCCTCCTGGAGGATCTGGCGCGCCGCGACTTCACGGTGAACGCCATGGCGGTCCACGCGGTGACCGGCGACCTGGTCGATCCCTACGGAGGACTCCGCGACCTGGAGCGCCGCCTCATCCGGGCTGTCGGTGACCCGCGGGAACGCTTCCGGGAGGATCCGTTGCGGATCCTACGGGCTGCCCGGTTCGCCGCGCAACTCGGTTTCGACATCGAGGCCGAAACGCGTGCCGCGATGCGCGAGCTGGCGGCCGAGCTGCAGCGGGTCAGCGTCGAGCGAATCGCGATGGAACTCAACCGGCTGCTGGTCGCGCCGGAGCCGGATCGTGGGCTGGAACTGCTGCGCGAGACCGGACTCCTGCCGTATGTCCTCCCCGAACTCGTCCCGCTCGCCGAAGACGTTGCCGATCGCCGGCACAAGGACATCTGGCGGCACACGCTTCAGGTCGTCCGGCAAAGCCCACCGCGACTGGCGGTTCGTTGGGCGGCACTCCTGCACGACGCGGCGAAACCGATGACGCGAACCATCGACGAGCAGGGCGAGGTGCATTTCTTCGGGCACGAGGTGAAGGGAGCAGAACTCGCCCGTAAGGTGCTGCGACGCCTGCGACAAGAAAAGGCACTTACCGAGCGTGTTGCCCGGCTGGTCGAGCTGCACCTGCGCCCGGCAGCTTACGACGAAACGTGGACGGATTCGGCCGTCCGCCGCCTGATGGTCGAAGCCGGTGACCTCCTCGAAGACCTGCTCGACCTGGTTGCAGCCGACGTGACGAGTGCCCGTGCCTGGCGCCGGCGCGAGGCACGCGAGCGGATCGAGCGGTTGCGGGCACACATCCGCCGGCTCGAAGAAGAGGCAGCGCTCGCGCAGATCAAGAGCCCGCTCGACGGCAACGAGCTGATGGCGATCTTCGGTCTACCGCCAGGTCGCTGGATCGCCGAAGTCAAGAACTATCTCCGCGACCTGGTCATCGAAGGCCAGCTCGCACCGGGCGACAAAGAAACAGCGCGGCTCCTGGCCGAGCGCTGGGTCACCGAGCACCCGGCGATCATCGCGGCGGCACGGGAACGCTCCCGGCAGCGCTAGCAGTTGTCCGACCCGCCCCCAGAACTTCAACCGGTACTCTCCACGGAGACCACTGCACGCGTCGCGCAGACGCCGGCCGCTCCCGTGGTCGGACGGAATGCGACTGAGACTGGTCACCCACGACGAATAACACCAGTAGCAGCAATCGGAGCCCTCTACCCCTGCGTTCCAACTCCTGTAAGCGGCAGACCGTCACGCTGCGTGCAGCGTGACACGCAAGTCACAGAATGCTTCGTTAGGCTCTGGGCACGGTCGCGAACGTCCTTCATATTCTTACGGCCACGACGTAAACTTGAGCATGCCGATTCCAATTCAGGAAGCCACACGACCGGCCGAGGGAGATCATCCACCCTTCGGAAATATGTCACGAATTTGGACAAGAACGCAGCGTTCCCTGAAAGCTTCTCTCCTAGTACAAAAGTCGGATCGCGGCAGTACGGCCGTCTATTAGACTGGGACACGAGGGAGACGGTGCAGGAAGAGTTCTCGCTCACCAGAACGATCGACGAGTGGCTCGCCGGTCGTCCTGCTGCAACCCGCCGTGCTTACCATCACGACGTTCAGGAGTTCCTGGCCACATGCGGAGGCGACCTCGCCCGGCTGGACGAGGCAGCGGTGCAACGCTGGCTGGCCACGTTCGAGCGGCGCCAGCTCGCCCCAGCGACGGTGCGACGCAAGCTCGCTGCGGTGCGCTCGTTCCTCCGGTTTCTCTACCGCCGTGGTCTCCTTTCCCGTGACGTGAGTCGCGAGGTCCCTACAACCGTGCAGTCGGTCGAGTCCCCTGCGCCGGCCGTCCGCTCGACCGAACGCGGCCGCCTCCTCGCAGCTTCGCTCCGCGTCGCTGACCCGCGTCTGCAACTTCTCCTGTGGCTCGTCGGATGCGGCTGCCCTCTCCCGGTCGTCGCACGTCTCCGCTGGGGTGATCTGCATTCCCACGAAGGAGAAGGGATCGCCGTCTGTTCGGACGATCAGGACCGGACGATGCGGTACGTGATCCCGGGCATGATTTGGCGGTCACTCGAGCCGCTGCTCGCTCACGAGCCCGCCGAGACACCGGTGTTCCAGCGTTCTGACGGCAGCGCGGCGCGCCCCGAAGATCTCGCCGAGACGATCGGCTGGGTGCTCGACGAGGCGAGTGACTCGGATGCCGGGGCGGAACGCGAACGGGGCCGGCTCCTCACGCTGAGCGAGGTTGCACGGCGGCTGGGCTTGCCGGAAACGACGGTCCGCTACTACCGCGACCGCTTCGCTCCGTACTTGCCGTCGGTCGGCACCGGACGTTCCCGTCGCTATCCGCTGCAGGCAGTCGAGCGGTTGCGCTGGATCGTCGAACAGTTGCGTGCCGGTGCATCCGTTCAGGAGATCGAAGCCCAACTACGCTCCACCCCTGACGGGCAGGTTGCCTTTTCCTCTACGGAAGATGCTCGGTTGACCGAGTCGGTGGACCGGCTGAGCCAGCGGATCCGTGAGCTGACCGAAAGCCTGCAGCGCCTGTCCCAGATCATGAGCCAGCTCAATCGACCGCCCGACTCAACGGAATGAACTGTGCGCACCGTGCCCGCCTGCTCACCGGCACGTGCCAGACACCGGCTCCATGCCGAGCTCAATCGGTCCGGGCTCGCGCCGCCCAAATCGACTGAGGGAAACGTTCGCGCAGGCTTTTCCAGACTCGTTCCAGTTCGTCCCGCGAGCGCGTGGCCAGGTACACCGCGACGCCCCACCAGTAATGGGCTTCCGGCGCCCACGGACTCACCGGCTCGCGCGTCGCGACCCGCGCGAAGAGCCGAGCAGCTTCAGTGAACCGTGCCCAGTGCAGCGCGACATGCCCGTCACCGAGGTCCAAAAGATCCAGGAACAGCTCCGGCGGCAGGTAATCCGGGCTCTGGTAGCGCACTGCTCCGCGCCGATCGAGAAAGAGAATCGTCGGCGTCCAGATGACGCCGAGCGGGCGCAGCCACTCCCGCGGGTCACGGAAGAGGTCGAGCGACAGCGGAACGAACCGCTCTTCGACCGCGGCACGAACCCGCTCGTCGCGGAAGGTCACGGCTTCCAGCCGCGCACAGTTGCGTCAGCCGTCTTTCCAGACGAAAGCCAGAACAGGTTTGCGTTCCCGCTGTGCGCGGTCGAGGGCATCCGGCAGCGAACGATTCCAAGCGATCACGCGCACCACCTCCGGTATCGAGGCGAGTATGGCCAACGCGCGGAACGTGAGCAACGCGCTCTCCCATTCTGGCGGTGCTGGGAGGACGCACTCAGCAGTCGTTGCAGGAACGTCCGAACCTGCCCGTAACGACCGATGGGCGGACACGTTTCCTCAACGACGCCCGCGCAGGAGATCGACAATCGCTTCAGGGGGCAACGGTTTGGCGATCGCGAAGCCCTGACCGTAGTCGCACCCGAGCGCTCGGAGGAGCACGAGCTGGCGCTCGTGCTCGATCCCTTCGGCGGTAACCGAAAGCTGCAGCGATCGCGCGAGTTCGAGAACCGAGCGCACGACTGCCTCGCTCGCCGCATCCTCGCCGATGTCCACGATGAGCTCGCGATCCAGTTTGATGCCGTTCACAGGCAAGCGTTTGAGGTAGCCGAGCGAGGAGTACCCCGCGCCGAAATCATCGATGACGACAGCCACACCGAGAGCACGCAGTCGTTCGAGCCGCTCGCGCGAGACTGCAGGATCCAGCATCGCCGATTCGGTCAACTCCAGTGTCAGCCGCTCGGCGGCGAGCCCGGTGACCTCGAGGACATCTTCAGCGAGTTGCGGGACATCGATGTAGAGAAAGTCGGTCGGACTCAAGTTCACACTGACCGTGAGATCGGACGCGAGACCGAGGCGCAGCCAGCCCCGCAGTTGCCGACAGGCTTGCAGGAGCACCCACCGCGTGAGCTGCGAGATCAGGCCGGTCACTTCGGCGAGCGGGACGAACACGCCAGGCGACACCGCTCCGCGCACCGGATGCTGCCAGCGAACCAGCGCCTCCAGACTGACGATGCGACCGCTCGCAAGATCCACGACGGGCTGGTAATGGAGACGGAGGTCTCCTTGCTCGAGCGCTCGGCGGAGGTCGCGTTCGAGCGCCTGCCGATCGACGCTCGCCTGGTAGAGTTCGGGGTCGAAGACAGCCAGGCGCTCGCGTTGCCGCTGCTTGCTCGCCTGGAAGGCGATCTCGGCCCGCCGGAGCACTGTGACCGGACTGTCCTCCGGCTCGACGAGCGCCAGGCCACCCCGCATGCTGAGGTACACCTCCTCGCCACCGACGTCGTACCAGTCGCTCAGGGCTTCCAAAAGCTGAGCTGCCACCCGGATCAAGCGCTGGCGATCGCCGGCACGCAAGAGCACCGCAAAGCGATCCGCCTCCAGTCGTGCAGCGAGCAGCGCCTCGGGCGTGTGGCGCAAGCGTGCCGCAACGGATCGGAGCGCAGCATCGCCGGCCTCCCAGCTGATCGCATCGTTCAATGCTGAGAAGCGTTCCAGGTCGCAGCAGAGAACGCCCAGCGCTTCGTCTGCTGCGGCCGGACGATACGACTCGAGCGCCTCCAGGAAGCCGAAACGGTTCACGAGACCCGTCAGAGCATCCCGCGTCGCGCGCTCGCGCAGCAGCTGCTGCGCTCGGTAGCGCTCCGTCACATCGCGAACGGAGAGCACGATCCCCGCGATGTGCGGATCGGTGCTGAGATCGATACCAGAGATCTCGACGACCCGCGACGGTGGCTCGGTGAGTCCCAGCTCGATACGGGTCGCACGATCGGGAAGCAACGCTTCGGCGAGCCACCGCTGGAACCGCTCCGGATCGGCGATGAAGGCGGCGAGCGGACGATCGATGAGGGCATGCGACTCGATGCCGAGGACCGAGCGACTGGCCGGCGAGGCGAACCGGACGGTTCCTTCGCTGTCGAGCACCAGGAGCGCGTCGGGCGAAGCGAGAACAGTCGCCCGCAGCCAGGCGTGGTGTTGGGCCTCGACCTGCTCGGCCCGGCGCTGGAGCACGGCCGCCGTAATCAGCTGCCCGACCAGCGTGAGCAGATCGATTTCCTCCTCGCTCCAAAGCCGGTGCTCCCGCTGCTGCGCCGCAACGAGGCAGCCGAGCAACTGCCCGGAGGCAAAGAGCGGTACAGCGATCAGCGAGCACACACCGAGCCGTTCCAGGAGAGAACGCTCCGCCTCTGCCTCGTCGGGCAATCGTTCGAGCGTGGTCAGCAGGACGAGCTGCCGCTGCTCGAGTTGCTGACGGAACCAGGTCAGGTCGGCCAACGTCCGCTTGTCGGGCCAGTCTTCCGGGAGCCACCGAGCACAGGCCTGCCAGGTCCCGAGGAGCGTGACACCTTCGTTCTGGCAACAGAAGAGCGCGAGCGCGTCGACGGCGAGAAACTGCCCCACGTCAGCGAGAATCGTGGACAGCGTCGCTTCGAGCCGCTCGCTGGTCACAGCGACCAGGTTGCTCGCGATCCCGAGCAGCACGTTGTGGAAGGCCAACTCGCGCTGGAGGCGGGCTTCGAGGCGCTTCTGTTGCGTGATATCGGTCAACAGCCCATGCCAGATCCAGGGACGGCCATGTTCGTCCGGCACCAGGATCGCCTCGTCGCGGAGCCAGACGACTCGGCCGTCGCCGGTGCGGAAACGATACTCGACGCGAAACGGCTCGCCCGAGCGGTCGGTCTGTTCTTCCTGATGGAGTGCCCAGACCCGGTCTTCCGGTAGGACGTACTGCTCGTACCAGGTGACCCGGTCAACTTGCAGACGCTCCGGTGGCCAGCCGAGCAACCGTTCGGCCGCCGGGCTCACGTAGACCTTCCGGTGCGGTGGAGCGACTTCTTCGGCATAGACCACAGCCGGGAGCTGTTCGATGAGCGCGCGATAGCGCCGCGCCACCGCCTCGAAGTCGGGAAGACGCGCCAGCACCTCACCGAGGTCGCGGACGGTCGAGCGCAGAAACGTACGCCCCCCGACCTGGACCGGTCCAGTCACCACCTCGACGAGCCGGACCTGGTGGTCAGCGAACCGGTGCAGGAACACGAAGCGCGTCGCCGGCTGCTGCAGCGCCTCCTGCATGCGGGTGACGATGTCCGGCCACGGCAGGACGTTCAGCCGATCGATCCGGAAGGTACGGAGCACGGCCCGTGGCCACCCGTAAAAGCGTGCCGCCGCCTCGTTGGCATCGACGATCCGACCGTCCTCCGGGTCGATCAGGAGCTGCGGCTCGTCGGCATCACGGAACCCGGCCACAGCATCACCGGGCGACTCCGCTTCACTCGACCAGTCCTTCTGCCCCGCCGCGAGGGCCGACTGGTGAGCATCGCCCCGTACCCCCCTGGCCTCACGCCGTTCCACCCCGTCCCCCTGTTCCAGCGAGGACATGCTCAGTGTTCTGTAATCGGCAAACGCGCGAAGAACCTGAAGGGGCGTTGTCTTCTCACTGCGTTCTCGAACGATGATTCACTGACCCAGCACGGCAACGTGCGCGGGACACACCGCGCTCGCCAGCCAACAGGCATGGTTACCGCGCCGCCGCGGCAGCCGGTCGCTCGACCTCCGGAAGTGGACCTGAACAACGACTGGCCGTCCACAGATCCGCTGACCCGAACGGGCCTTATGCAGACGAAAGCCGCCCGGGGATATCCCCTGGGCGGCGTGCGGCGCAGCGATCACGCGCCAACGCGGCACTCGATCACGGCAATCACTGCGGGCCTTCCCACTCGAAGAGCGGTGCGTAGTCGGGCCCGAGCTGGTGCTTGACGTCATCGAGCTCGCCAGCGCTGACCGCTTCCTGGACCACGCTCATCACGGCTCGGGCCCAGAAGGCTGCCTCCGGCATCGGTGCGTGCAGCCGCTCAGCGATCCGTTCGTAGAACTGCTTGAGCGACATGTGCCGCCCCTCGCCGGCATGCGGGTACTCGAGGATGTAGTCCTTGACGATCATCGGCAGCTGGGCAGCCAGGTCTTTCGCTTCTCCACCGGCCAGTCGCTCGGCGAGCGTCTCCAGCACTGCGCGCGTCACCCGCTCTGCCTCGCCACGCGAGGCCAATCGTGCCCGATGTTGCACCTTGCCGATGAACTCATCGAACTGCATGTCGCTCCCTCCCTGTCACGATCGCATCCGACGACGATACTATGCGACAGAACGTGCGATCGCGCAAGGGTCGCCTTGCCCGAGAGGGGAGACATCCACCCGGTAGGGGTCAGGAGTGCGCGACCCTCCGGCCCGTCAGCGCTGGCAAACGGTGCCGCACCTGGCGGTGCGGACGGGCGAGGCACGCCTCGCCCCTACAGAGCGGGGAACATGCATCGACCGTGCCGAATCGCAGGCCACCGTCGGCCTTCGACACCCGCCGTTACCCCCTGTAGGGCTCACGCGTGCGTGAGCCGTCCGGGTCGCAGGGCCGGGAACAGGGCCACCGACCCGCGACGCATGCCCACACGCGCGGCAGGCTATGGCCCCCTCACCCCCCGCCCCCTCTCCCGCACCGCTCGGGAGAGGGGGTGCCGCGGGAGCGGCGGGGGTGAGGGGTGTTCGACCAGGTGTCATGGCTCGGTGGTTCCACCCCCGCGCCTCCGGCGCGGCTGGGCGAGGCACGCCTCGCCCCTACAGCGATGTGGCGGGACGGGTTGCCCACGGTCGCCTACCGATCGTCCACCCACGACCAGTAGACTACGGCCGACCTCGTGTAGGGGTCACGCGTGCGTGACCCGTCCGGCCTGCAGGGCCGGCAACCCCCGTTCCCACGCCGACGTGCCGGCACTGAGGGCGGCGATGCGTGACGGTTGCCACACCTTGCGGCGCGTAGGGGCGAGGCGTGCCTCGCCCCTACAGAGTAACGGTTCGCGGCGTCGCCACCATGGGCGACCGGAGACCATCCACCCGCACCACGCGGCGACGCGTCGTTCGCGTGTAGGGGTCAGGCGTGCCTGACCCACCGGCCCGAAGGGCCGGCAATACCACCGCGATGCTGCGCCTTGCGGCGCGGGCCGGCGAAGCACTCGTCACCCCGATGCGGATAGCCGGGTGCGGCACGCGGCTCCGACCGGAACCGCACCGGGGTGAGCGCTGATCGTCAGCGCGTGACGTGCTGTCATGTCGGCAACACCGCAGATTCCAGCCTACCGGGGTCAGGCGATACCCGGCTCACTGGCTCACGAACCGAGCGGTCGCGACCGGATGGCGACGGCGGGCTGCCTGCGCGCGGTCGGCCAGGAGCACCGGATGGCGTGCTGCCACCGCCCCTCAACCGGCGAGCCGGTAGACGCGCGTCGCGTTCCCGCCGAAGATCGCGGCACGCTCGGCTTCGCGAAGTCCAGCAGTCAGCTCCTGGTAGACGCCGAAGGTCGTCCGGTAATCGGCAGCCAGGGTCGCGACCGGCCAGTCGCTGCCCCAGAGGAGGCGGGCCGGGCCGAACCGCTCGAGCGCGAACGCGACCACCGGACGCAGCGACTCGACAGTCGGATTCGGTCCAGCCTCGGTGAGGAGTCCCGACAGCTTGCACCAGATATTCGGGAAGGGGACGAGCGCCGCCATCCGGTCGCGCCACGCAGTCAAGTCGCCGCTCGCGATCGGCGGCTTGGCCAGGTGATCGACGACCATGGTCAGCTCAGGAAACCGTTCGGCCAGCCGCGGCACGTGGGGGAGATGCTCGACCCGCACCAGCAGGTCGAGCGTCAATCCCCGCTCGGCTACCGCCGCGATCCCCCGCACGACCTCCGGGCGCACCAGCCAGTCGGGATCCGGCTCGTTCTCGGCCGTCGCTCGCACACCGCGGAACGCGGCATGGTGCGCCAGCCGGTCGAGCCGCTCGCCGACATCCGGTGCTGCCAGGTCGACCCAGCCGACGACGGCCACGATCCAGGGATACCGGTCACAGAGCGCGAACCACCAGTCGTGGTCCCAGTCCGAGCGAGCGGCCTGGACGATGACGATGCGATCCACGCCGACCGCGCGCCGCTCCGGGTCGAGGTCCTCGGGTCCGAAGCTCCGGCGCAGCGGTTTCAGCAGCTCGGCCAGATCGGGCGTCATCCAGTAGAGATCCGAGCGCTCGATATCCCAGAAGTGGACGTGCGTATCGGTGATCGGTACGGTTCCGATCGGCATCGCCGTCTCCTCGTGCTCACTCCAGCTGCAGCAATCGACCGGTCTGCGGGTCGTACTGGAGCGGCGGAACGGTCGCGACCTCGTCCCACAGCGCGCTGGGGATCGGCCAGGTCGCCAGCCGGACGGTCTCCGCCACGCGTTCCGGACGACTCATCCCGACGATCGTCGCGGTGATGCGCGGATCGCGCAGGGAGAACTGGAGTGCGACCGCCGCGAGCGGGACACCGAAGCGGGCACAGACCGTCTCCAGCTGGCGCGCCCGCTCGAGTTCCTCGGGATGCGCTGCACGGTAGGCATAGCGCGGGAAGGCCGACGGTCCCTTGGCCAGGAGACCGCTCCCGTACGGTGCAGCGTTCACCACCGCGACTCCCAGCTCGCTCGCCCGCTGGATGAGCGGCTCGGCTGTCCGGTTGAGCAGTGTGTAGCGATTGTGCGTGATGACGACCTCGAAGGCACCGGTTTCCACGTACTCGATCAGCATGTCGATCGGCCCGGCAGCGATCCCGACGTGCTCGATCACCCCCTGGTCACGCAGGGCGAGAAGCGCCTCCACCGGGCCACCCGGTGCCATCGCTTCGCGGACCGCGAGCCCGGCATGCTCCGGATCGTGGAAGTACACCAGCTGCAGCCGTTCCAGACCGAGGAGCCGTAGGCTGCGCTCGACCGAGCGGCGTACCTGGTCGGCATCGAACCGGCCCGTCGCCAGGTCGCGGTCGGCCTTGGTCGCCAGGACGTAACCTGGTGGGAGCCCACCGAGCTCGCTCAGGACGAGGCCGATCCGGCGCTCGCTCTCGCCGTCGCCGTAGGCTGCCGCGGTATCCAGGAACGTGATCGGGCTCCGGAACAGTTCCCGGAGCGTCGCCAGCGCCTGCTCCTCCGGTACCCGGTAGCCGAACGCCTCCGGCATGTCCCCGAGCGGCGCACAACCAGCGCAGACGACACTGACTTCGAGACCAGTGCGACCGAGCGGGCGACGGGGCAGCGTGCTCACGGCGCCACCTCCAGTTCGCTCCCGGGCCTGTGCCGGTGCTGTGGCCAGTCGAGGTCGAAGACGAGTTCCATCGGCGCCCACCATTCGTCCGGGTTCGCTTCCGGCGCCCGTTCCTGCAGCGTGGCCATCAGCCGGTTCCACTCCGCGGAGACTGGATCCTCGTTCACCCGTGGAAAATCGCGCGCGAGGTCGAAGGCGTCGTCCGTCTCGATGTACATGAAGAGGCGCCGGCCACGGAGGAAGATGCGCATCGTGTGGATGCCGACCTCGCGGAGACGCGCACAGACCTGCGGCCAGACAGCCTGGTGGTAGCGAATATAGGCGTCGATCGCAGCAGGATCGTCGCGCAGGCAGAGCGTGAGGCCGTAGCATTTCATCGCGGCGCCTCCTCACTGGGCCAGCCAACCACCATCGATGACGAAGACGCTCCCGGTGACAGCCGCTGCTTCATCGGAGGCCAGATAGAGCGCCGCCGCCGCGACTTCCTCCGGCTTGACCAGCCGGCCCATCGGCTGGCGCGCCTCCAGCGCACGACGCGCAGCGACCGGGTCAGGTTCCTGCGCGACGAGTCGTTCGACCCAGGGCGAATCGACCGTGCCCGGACAGATGCAATTGCAGCGGATGCCGTGGCGGACATAGGCGATCGCGATCTGTTTGGTGAGCGTGACGACCGCGCCTTTGCTCGCGCAATACGCTGCGCGTTTGGGAATCCCAATCAGCCCCGCGACCGACCCGATGTTGACGATGACGCCCGAGCGGCGCTCCAGCATGCTGGGCAAAGCGTACTTGCAACAGAGGAACACCCCGCGCACGTTGACAGCGAAGACGTTCTCCCACTCCTCGAGATCGGTCTCGACCAGGTCTTTGGTCGTCCCGATACCGGCGTTATTGACCAGAATGTCGATCCGACCGAACCGGTCGAGCGTCGCGGTCATGAGGGCACGGACGCTGGATTCCTCGCGCACATCGACCTGGTGGGGGACGATGCGATCCGGTGCACGCGATGCCGTCGCCTCGGCTGCCGCCGGATCGAGATCGGCCGCCACGACGGTCGCACCCGCCCGCGCGAAGCGCTCGGCGATCGCCCGGCCGATCCCTGACCCAGCACCGGTGACAACAGCGATCCGATCGTGGAGTTCCATGGGAAACGACCCCTTCCGTCAGCCGCGGACAGCTCCGAGCAACAGCCCGCGAGCGATGTAGCGCTCGAGCACGATCGCCAGCGCGATCACCGGTCCGATCATAAGTAGGATGAGCACCGACATGTACCACCACTGCGGACCGCGCGTCGCGTTCTGGGCCGCCACGAGTAGCGGCATCGTCTGAGCCTTGGCGCTGCTCAGGAAGAGCGCCAGGAGATACTCGTTCCACGCCAGAACGAAAATGAAGAGGAAGGTCGCGACGAGCCCGGGAAGCGCCAGCGGCAGGACGATCCGCCAGAGAATCTGGTAGCGGTTGGCGCCGTCGATCGCGGCACTCTCCTCGAGCTCGATCGGGATCGTCTGGAAATAATCGCGAAGCAACCAGACCGCGATCGGCAGATTCGCTGCGACGTAGGCGATGACGAGCGCCGTCCGCGTGTCGAGCAGAGTCAGGCGCTGGAACAGGATGTAGATCGGGATCACGATCGCGACGGGCGGCAGCATGCGCTGGGAAATCATCCAGAACGCGATGTCCACGTTCCCGAGCCGTGGCCCGCCGACCCGTCGCAGCGCCGTCGCCCAGGCCAGCGCAAACGCACCCAGCCCACCGGCGACGGCCAGTTGCCACGGAAGGCCGAACTCCATACCGGCGGCAGCGAGTACCGCCCCGACCAGGAAGACGAGCACACTCGCCAGCCGGATCCGGTACGTGAACCGACTCAATCCGTACGTCGCGGCAGCACCGAGGAGGAGCGTGAGGACTGAACTGGTGACACCGACGATGACGGTATTGAGATAGGGGCGCAACGTGTCATTGCCGAGATCGACTAGGATGTACCGCCAGGCATGGAGCGACGGCTGGAAATCGAGAAAGGGCACGTACGTTGGCCCTTCGTTGACGTGGATCGGCAACTTGAACGCCGTGATCGCTAGCCAGTAGAGCGGAAACAGGACGACGAAGGCCCAAACGAGCAAGATCGTATAGGAGACGACGAGCGCGAGTGGCCCTGGTCGTGTCGGGCTGGTGCGCCAGCGCAGCGCCATACCGGTCCTCCCTCAACCCAGCGTCGTCACGCGACGGTGGAGCAAGCGCACGTAGGCGATGCCGACGAACGTGACGACGAACAGGAGCGAATAGGCAACCGCAGCCGAGGTGCCGTAGTCGAGCGAGCGCCAGAGCACGTAGGCATGGAGCGTCAGCGATTCCGTCGCTGTCCCTGGGCCGCCGCCAGTCAGCACGTTCGGCATGTCGAAGATCTTGAACGCTTCGATGAGGCGGATGAGCACTACCGTGCTGGCCACCGGAGCGATCTGCGGCAGCGTGATGTGCCAGAAGATCTGCCAGCGGCTCGCTCCGTCGACGATCGCGGCTTCGACCGGTTCGGGCGACTGACTCTCGAGTGCAGCCAGGAGCACGATGAACATGAAGGGCGTCCACTGCCACAGATCGCCGATCATCACCGCGATCCGCGCACCCCAAGGATCGTTCACCCAACTCACGTTCGCGTACCCGAGCCAGTTGGCGACCGGCGCGAACGGCCCCTTGCCGGTGTCGGTGAGCATCCGGAAGGTATAAGCGACACCGACCGGGGTGATCATCATCGGGAGGAGGAAGACGACGCGGAAGAAGCGGCGGCCAGGGAGTTGCTGGGCGCAGAGGACAGCCAGGAGCAGCCCGACCAGGAACTGGAGCACCACGCCGCCGAAGACATAGACCCAGGTTACGACCAGTGTCCCCGGCCGTCCGCTGCCGGCGATCGTCCCGACGGCGAGCCAGAGCGCGGCCAACCCAGCGACCGCGACGAGGCTGTGCCCGAAGAGGCGCCAGACCGTGACCGGCTCTGCGCGCAGCGAACGCCAGAGCAGGAAGGCGAAGGCCGCAGCCAGCACGAGGAAGACGAGCCAGCCGGCCAGGCCCAGGTTCCCGAGCCGGCCGAGAAAGTGCTCCTGTTCCGAGCCGACGAACAGCTTGCGGTAGTTGAGCAGCCCCACGAACTGGAAGCGGAAACCGCCAGCGACCGGCTGGAAGCGCGCCAGCGAGAGGTAGAGCGAGAAGAGCAGCGGGAAGATCGACAACGCCAGGATAACCAGGACGGCCGGGAGCACGAGCACCGCCCCCGCCTGGCGATCGGCCCACGTCACCAAGCGTTCACCGCTGAGGGGGATGCGGCGGGCCGATGGCGCCACCGCATCCCCGCGTGCACGTGTCGTCTCGACAGGTCGCGTCTCGCGCACAGCTGGCCCTTTCCTAGCGGATGCTCAAGCTCGCCCGGTAGGCCTGCTTCTGCTTCTCGCGCCCGAGTTCGTCGGTGATCTCGTTCCACCCTTTGGTCAGCTCCTCCATCGCCTGCTTGGTCGTCAGCTCGCCAGCGAGATAGCGCGAGAGCACCGTATCCAGCACGACGCCCTGGTAGCGCTGGGTACCGGGGATCCGGAGATCGAGCACCATGTTCGGGCTGTTGAGACTGTCCTTGATAGCGCCGAGATAGTTGCGGGCAGCCTGCTCGCTCATCCCGGCCTTGACCCAGAGATCGATGTTCTCGAACTGCGAGATCCGGTAGGGGTTGAAGCCGGTCTTCCCGATCGTGACGTCGACGTTCGCCTGAGCGGGCTGGCTCATGTAGGAGAGGAACGCGTAGCCGGCGTCCTTCACCTTCGCGGGCGCGTTCTTGTTGATCGCTCCCGACCAGCCACCGTAGGCAGCGTACGGTGCGTGATTGACGCCGTTGATGGCATGCGGGCAGGTCTGCTGGTCGCAGGCGACGAGCTTCCCCGCACGGCGATCGAGCACCTCCTTGGTCCCGGGCAGGATGATGGCGCCGACCTTGTCCTTCACCTTCGACTGTTCGGGATCGATCGCCAGCGTGCCGATATCGCCCCAGTCGATCGTGAGCGCGCAGCGCCCGGTCACGAAGGCAGAGCGGCTGTCACCGACGTCCCAGTTCAGCTCGTCCGGCGGGCCGTACTGCCCGGTCTCCTTGTAGATCTCCAGGGCGCGAGCGAACGCTTCGTTGTTCGTCAGCGGTTCCATAGTGTCGACGTCGAAGAACGCGCCTTGCTGCGTACCCTGGCTCTGCAGGAACGACGCGGCGATCGACCAGAACATCCAGTAGCTCTGCGCACCGCGCCGCTTGGCGATGCCGGAGCCGAAGTCGGGGACACCGTCACCGTTGAGGTCCTTGCCGTGGAAGTGCTGGGCGATGGCCAGATAGTCTTCCCAGGTTTCGGGCGGCTTCAAGCCTTCGGCCTCCAGGAGATCGGTGCGATAGTAGACCATCTGGAAGTCGCCGTCGAGGGGTATCGTGTAGATGCGACCGTTGTAGAGCGCGCTGAAATTGCGGAAGAACGGGGCGATATCGTCCCACTGCAGGGCCGGGTCGGCTTCGACCCGGGGCGTGAGGTCTTCCAGATACCCCGGCTCGACGAAGTCTGCCATCCACTGTGGTGAGAAGACCAGGACATGATAGCTGTTCGTGCCGGTCGTAATATCGGTCAGAATCTTCTGGTAGAGGTCAGCGAAGGGTACCGTGATGACGTTGATCTTGGCACCGGTCAGCTGCTGGAACTCCGGTGCACGGCGCTGGAGCGGCTCGGCGATCTGCGGCCCGGTGAAGGTGATCACGTTGACCTCGACACCGTCGAAGCGCTGGCCAGCACCGGCCGTCCCGCCGGTCGTTACCGGTGTCGGCGTCGCCTCCTCGCCACTGCGGCAGGCAGCGAGCAACGCCGACCCGGTGAGCGCTGCGACGCCCAGAAAGCGCCGACGCGAGAGCATCCTCATGGCGCAGCCCTCCTCCTCTGCGTGTCCTCGAACACCTCTTCGCTCTCTGCCGTTGCCATGTCGCAGTACCCGAGGCGAAGCGACAGCTCCGTCGCTGCCCGCCGGGCTGCCGCGATCAGCGCGTCGATCCGTTCCGGTGCGATCCGCGTGACCGGCACCGAGATACTGAGCGCCGCGACGACCGCCCCGTGCGCGTCGCGCACCGGCGCACCGAAGCACCAGACGTCCGGCAACGTCTCGCCGCGGTCGATCGCGTAGCCGCGCGCACGCACCTGGGCGAGCTCCTCCCGCAGGACACCAGGATCGGTGATGGTGCGTGGCGTCAGCGCGACCAGCGGCCCGGCAGCGAGCAAGCGCTCGAGCTCCTCCGGCGGAAGCCAGGCGAGCAGGCACTTACCGAGCGAGGTCGCGTGAGCGGGAAGCCGCGTCCCCACCTCCGAAGCCAGCCGGACCCACTGCGTACCTTCTTGCTTGCCGATGTAGAGCACGTCGCGCCCCTGCAAGATCGCGAGCTGGATCGTCTCGCCGAGCTCGCGGGCGAGCGGCCGGGCAACCTCGCCGAACGCTCGCAGGAGGTCGCTCTGCCGCGCATAGGCGCCAGCCAGCGCGAGGAGATGCGGCCCGAGGCGATACCGCTTCGTCGCCCCGTCCCGCACCAGCAAGCCAGCCTCGACCAGCGTGGCCAGGATCGCATGGAGCGTGCTCTTCGGCTCGCCTGTCTCGCGCGCGAGCTCGCTGAGCGTCAGCCCATCGCTCGCGCGCGCCAGTGCATCGAGCGCAGCGACCGCTCGGGAAACCGCTGGCGAATGTGCAGCCATCCTGTGGCTCCTCGTGATGTTCCAAATACTGAATGCTGTTCGCCTTCTCGAATCACCCTCATCGTACGGTGGTCCGGGCTGCTTGTCAAGCCCCGGTTGGACGGCGCTTCGTGCTGCACCGCGTCCGTAGGCGAGGCGATATCCGGCCCACCGTTCCCTCCGGTGCAGCATCATCCGTCGGGCGCTGCCGGCGCTTTCGCGCCGGAGGGTCGGGCACGCCCGCCCCCTACACACGAAACGGCAGGCAACTGCTGGTGACGGTGGCCTGTGACCAATCACGGTTGGCACATCGTCCCAGCTGTGCAGGGTCGAGGCGTGCCTCGCCCAGCCGCACCGCGGGCGCGGCAGCGGTCACGCAGCGGCCTGCCGACCATGCGTGCACCGCGGCGGGCCGCCGCGGGATTGCCGGCCCTGTCGGGCCGGTCGGGTCCGGCACGCCTGACCCCTACAGGGGGGACGGTCGGTGTCCAAGGGTTACGGTGGCCTGTGACCGATCCCGGGCGGTGTATGGTCCCCCGTCGCTGTTTGTGTAGGGGCGAGGCGTCCCTCGCCCGTCTGCACCAGAAGGCGCGGCACGAACCTCGGGTCATCGCCGGCCCTTTGGGCCGGATGGGTCGGGCGTACCCGACCCCTACGTGTGGCACGCGGGGAAGGGGGATGGGGGTGCTCACGGTATTGCCTCGCCTGTGCCGTGCTGAACGGCAGATCGGTACAGGGTTTGCCGGTCCGCTCGGGCCGGATGGGTCAGACACGCCTGACCCTGCGGGTCAGGCACCCGTGACCCCTACAGGGGGAACCGGCGGGACTGCAGCGGCGACCGTGACCGGCCGTCGATCGCGGTCGGCACATCGTCCCCTGTCCTGTAGGGGCGAGGCGTGCCTCGCCCAGCCGCACCGCAGGCGCGGCATCCTTCGTTCGCGTTGCCGGCTCTCCCGGCCGGACGGGTCAGGCGCTGCCTGACCCCCTACAGTGAGCGGGGGGATGCAGGGCGCCAGCGCGTGCGCGCCCGATCGGGTATACTGACGACGTCGAAACGGTCGAACGGATGGTCCAGTGAAGCTCGTCATCGCGATCGTGCAAGCCGAGGATGCCGACCGGCTCGTCAGCGAACTGGTCGATGAGGGGTTCCGCGTCACGCGGATCGCCAGCAGCGGTGCGCTCCTGCGCCGCGAGAACGTGAGCCTGCTCCTCGGTGTCGACGATCGGGACGTCCAGCGTGTGCTCTCCATCATCCGGCGCACCTGCCGCCGGCGCAAGGAAGTCGTCATCCCCTACGCGCCTGCGATGGAGCCCGGCTTGCTCTGGATGCCGGAAAACTTCGAGGTCGAGATCGGCGGCGCAACCGTCTTCGTCTTGCCGGTCGAGCGGATGGTCCGGATCGGCGACGATTGACAGGAGCTCCGACACGCGCTACGATTGAACATGACTCGAACATGGGTTCTACCCAGCAACCAGGAAGGCGGCACGATCGATGGACCGACAGAAAGCGCTGGAACTGGCGATCTCGCAAATCGAGCGCACCTTCGGCAAAGGTGCGATCATGCGCATGGGCGAGGACGCTTCGAAACTCCAGGTCGACGTGATTCCGACCGGCGCGATCGCGCTCGACCTAGCGCTCGGCGTCGGTGGGATCCCACGCGGGCGGATCACCGAGATTTTCGGTCCGGAGTCGAGCGGCAAGACGACCCTGGCGCTCCACGTCATCGCCCAGGCTCAGAAGATGGGCGGCATCGCGGCGTACATCGATGCCGAGCATGCTTTCGACCCGGTCTACGCCGAGCGGCTCGGTGTCGATCTCGATAATCTCTTGATCTCGCAACCGGACACTGGTGAGCAAGCGCTGGAGATCACCGAAACGCTCGTCCGCTCCGGGGCGGTGGACGTCGTCGTCATCGACTCGGTCGCCGCGCTGGTCCCCCGCGCCGAGATCGAGGGCGAGATGGGCGACGCCCATGTCGGCTTGCAAGCGCGCCTGATGAGCCAGGCGCTGCGCAAGCTGACTGGCGCGATCAGCCGCTCCAAGACGGCGGTGATCTTCATCAACCAGCTCCGGATGAAGATCGGCGTGATGTACGGGAACCCGGAGACGACGACCGGCGGGAACGCGCTGAAGTTCTACGCCTCGGTCCGGCTCGATATCCGGAAAGTCGATGCGATCAAGGAAGGCAACGAGACGGTCGGCACGCGCGTCCGCGTCAAGGTCGTCAAGAACAAGGTCGCACCGCCGTTCCGCCAGGCCGAGTTCGACATCATGTACAACGAGGGAATCTCGGTCGCCGGGAACTTGCTCGACGTGGCGACCGACCTCGGCATCATCCGGAAGAGCGGCGCCTGGTACTACCTGGGCGAGGAGCGGCTCGGGCAAGGGCGCGAGAACGCCAAGGCGTTCCTCAAGGCGAACCCGGACCTCATGCGGGAGATCGAGCAGCGGATCCGGCAGGCTGCTCCGGAGTTGCGCGGGCGCATCCATTACGACGGCAGCGCCGGCGAAGAGAGCGAGACCGAAGCGGCAGCAACTTCGCTCTTCGATGTGTGAGGCGCCCGCCCCGGGTAGCCCGAGCGAGAGGACTGGGAGATGGGCAGTGCGAGCGTCCTCGAAGTTCAGGGGTTAACCAAGCGCTTCGGCGACCGGGTCGCAGTGGACGGCGTCTCGTTTCGGCTCGGCCCTGGTGAACTGGTGGGGCTCCTCGGCCCCAACGGCGCCGGCAAGACGACGACGCTCTCGATGATCGCGGGACTGGTCCGGCCCACCGCGGGCCGGATCGTTTTGTTCGGGAGGCCGCTCGACGAGGACCGGAGTGTCCTCCGCCGGGTCGGCCTGATGCCGGAAGTCGCCAGCTTCTACCCCTACCTCAACGCCCGGCAAAACCTGCGGGTGATGGCGCACGTGTACGGCGCGGATCCCCGGCAGATCGACCCGCTTCTGGAACAGGTCGGGCTGGCCGAGCATGCGAGCCGCCCGTTCCGGACCTACTCGCAGGGGATGCGGCAGATGCTGTCGCTGGCCAACGCTCTGCTCGGCGACCCGGATCTCCTGCTGCTCGACGAGCCGACCAACGGGCTCGACCCGTTCGGCCAGCAGCGGGTGCACCAGCTGTTGCGGGATCTGGCTGCCCGCAGTAAGACGGTCGTGCTCTCGAGCCATCTCCTGCGCGACGTGCAGGAACTCTGCCAGCGGGTCATCATCACCCACCGCGGCAAGCTCCTCGAAGACAGCCCGATCGAGCGGCTGCTCCGACCCGGTGAACTGCGCGTCCTCGTGCGCACCGTCGCCGACGATCGGGCGCTCGTCCTGCTGAGCGGACCGGCGCGTCCGGACTGGATCTCGGCCGTCGACCGGCACGACGACCACCTGGTCGTCCACCTGCCAGCCGAACGGGTGCCGGAGCTGAGCGCGTTCCTCGTCCGGCACGAGCTCTACCTCCGGGAGCTGCGGCCGATCGAGGGAGACCTCGTCTCGACGTTCGTCGAGCTGACCAGCCACGCGCCGACCGGAACGGGGGAGTGAGGAATGGGTAACCTGCTGGCTGCCGAGTTCTTCAAGATCGTCCGCCGGCCGATGACCTGGATCGCTCTGGTGATCCTGGTGGCGATCATGGTGACGCTGCGCGGACTCCTGATCGCCCTCTCCTTCGTCTCCCTGCCGACCGCTGGCCAGGATCAGGCGATGCCGAGCGACCTCTTCACCAGCCTGGTCACGCTGCCCGGCGCGCTCGCCGACACGCTCAACTTCATCCCCAGCCTCGGTCTCTTCGCCCTGCTCGTCGTCGCGGCGAGCAACGCCGGTACCGAGTTCGCCTGGGGAACGATCGTCCCGCTCCTCTCGCGGGGTGCCTCGCGGACACAGCTCGTCCTCGCCAAGGCGATCGCGCTCCTGGTCGTGACGGTGGCCTATCTCGTCGTGACCGTGCTGGTCGGTATCCTCCTCGGCGCGCTCGCCTCCCAGCTCCATCTCGGGCATGTCCCGTTCGACTGGCTCACCGACCAGTGGGACGACTTCCTCCTCTCGTTGCTGCGCTCCTTTTGGGCTACCGTCCCCTACATCCTCGGTGCGATCGCACTGGCGATCCTGTTCCGTTCCTCGGCACTGGCGATGGGGATCGTGCTGGCCTATGTCTTCGTCGAGCAGCTGGGGTTCGGGATCCTGCAGCTGCTCCGCCCGTCCGTCGAGGGAACGAGCCTCTCCTGGATCTTCACGGTACTGGACTGGACATTGCTCGGCCAGAACGCATCGACGCTCCAGTCGCTCACCACGCGCGCCTTCATGCCGGCCGAGGTGAGTGGCCAGGCAGCGACGTCCGAACTCCATCCCTGGCGTGCGACGCTGGTGCTGGCCGTGTACAGCGTGCTCTTCCTCGCCGTCGCGCTGCGAGCGATCCAGCGCGATATCGGTACCCGCCCCGTGAGCAGTTGATCCTGCTCGCACCCATCCGCCCCGCAGGCGCGTCGCCACCGGTACCAGGGATCGGCCGGAGCCAGCCCGGAACAGCCGGTGCTGCGCTGGTCTCGCCGTCCGCCGCGGGGAACCCTGGGTGATCCGTCGCGCCCCTTCCTCCCGGGTGGGGCTGACAGCACACCGGTTCGTGCAGCACGCCAGTGCAGGGACTCCGGCGAGCGACGTACGATTGCTGGCCGGTCGCGGGCTCGCGACCCCACCGGCACGGCAGCCGGAGAGAAAACCGCCCGGACCTTGCGTGACGTAAAACGACCGGAAAGCGGTCGATGCGACCAGCACCGAACAGGAGGTATGGCGCAGGTTGGTCACGGCTCCAGAACGAACGCAAGAAGCACTAACGAAGCGAGCTCCGGCACGCCTCACGCTCTCCCTCTGGTACCCGGCGATCCTGGTACAGGCGGTTGGCGTGGCACTCGTCTTTCGCCTCTGGTTCGTCCGGCAGAGCTCGTTTCCCTTGAACGACGGCGGGCTCTTCTGGACGATGGTGGATGACCTCGAACGGGCGCACTTCCGGCTTCCCGTCTCGACGAGTTACAACCAGGCGGGCATTCCGTTCGTCTACCCACCGCTCGGCCTGTACGTGGTCGCCCTGCTGGAAACGCTCGGAGTCACCCGGCTCGATCTGTTCCGGTACCTCCCGACCGTGTTGACGGTCGGGAGCGTGGCAGCCTTCGCGGTGCTGGCGCACCAGCTGCTCCCCTCGCGCCGGGCCAGTGCAGCAGCGACCGTGGCGTTCGCGCTCCTGCCGATGAGTTTCGTCTGGCCGATCATGGGCGGCGGTGTCACCCGGGCGTTCGGGCAGCTGTTCTCCATCCTCGCGCTTCTTTTCGCCTACCAGCTCTACACCGGTGGTGGTCGCTGGCCGGTGTTCGGGCTCGCCCTCAGCGCAGCAACCACCGTAGCCAGCCATCCGGAAGCGAGCTGGTTCCTGGCCTACAGCGTGCCATTCTTCTGGCTCGTCCTCAGCCGGCGGCGCGACACGTTCCTGGCCTCGCTCCTGGCGGCGCTCGGCGCCTGCGTCCTCGTCAGCCCGTGGCTGGTGACGGTCGTGGCGCGTCACGGCACCGCGGTTCTCCGGCCACTGCACGACTCCGGCTGGTCGGCGCTGAGCGGACTTGGTCGCCTCGCCCTGTTCGACGTCACGCGCGAGCCGGTCTTTCCGGTGGTGGGAATGCTCGCGCTCCTCGGCGTACTGCACGAGCTCGGGCAACGCCGGTTTCTCTTGCCGCTGTGGCTGGTCGTGATCCCAGCGCTGCAAGCGCGTGCCTTCGACCAGCGTGCGGTGATCCCGGTGGCGCTGCTCGCCGGTATCGGGCTGAGCGAGGTGTTGTTGCCGCTGCTCCTGCGGGCAGTGCAGCCGCTCCGTCAGCTCCGGCTCCGGAATGACTCAGCGGAGCTGGGAAGCGCGCGCGGCGGTGTCCCGTGGTGGGTGCTGCAACTGGTGTTGCTCCTCGTGATCCTGCAGTCGACGGTGTCCACAGCCCGGGCCTATCGACCGTTGCTCTCTGGCCTGACGCCGGACGACCGGGCAGCCATGGCCTGGGTGGCCGAGCGGACGCCGCCGGCAGCACGCTTCCTCGTCCTGACCGGCGAGACCTGGTTCGGGCAGGATCGCGTCGCCGAGTGGTTCCCAGCCCTGACGGGGCGGGTCAACCTGGCGGTCGTGCAGGGATATGAGTGGCTGGGCGCTTTCTCGGCGCGCATCGACGCCGCGACGGCACTACAGCTCTGCGCGAGCGCCGGGCGCACGTGCCTCGAGCACTGGGCGGCGAGCCGGGACATCGACTACGACTTCGTCTACATTGCCCGGCAGCCGTACTGGATCGACGGGCGTCGCTTCGAGCGCTTCGGGGCACTGATCAGTGAGTTATTCCGCAGTCCGGACTATCGGCTGGTCTACAGTGGCCCCGGTGCGGTCATCTTCCAGCACGTGGAAGTACGCGCGACTCCGTGACGGCAGGCCGGGGCTGCAGTCGCGCCCGCAGCACCTTCCAGCCGCGGCGCAGGCTCGGCCGCAGCACGATACCGAGTGCGACGAGGTAGATGAAGGTGACCACCCATACCGGTGCATCGGCCGGGTTGGAGCCGTTCCAGACCGGCGATTCGGCGGTCAGCCGCCATCCCCAGTAGCCGATCCAGCTCGCCACCGTGAGCAGGAGCGATTCCTGCCAGTTCCGCGCGACCAGCCAGAGCGGCAGCTGGTCGTAGAACCAGAGCCGCTGCGGGAAGCAGGCCATCAGGAACACCAGCCGGGCACGCTGATCGCGCCAGCGCAGGAGCGCGAGCAGGAGGAACAGGCCGGGGAAGACCGTGAGCGGCACCGGATAGCCGTGCTCCGAGCGGAGGTTGTGCAGCCAACCGAGGGGCCAGAGCGGAAAGAGCGCCAGCGTGAGGAGCACGAAGAGCGCAGCCTGTTGCCAGCTCCGGCGGTCACCGTGCGTCAGGAGGACCGGCAGGCCGATGCTCGGCTTGCACACGGCAAGGAAGGCCAAGCTGGGAGCGAGCGCGCTGGCCACGACGAGGGGCGACCACTGGGCGACCGTCGCAGCGACGTAGAACGGGGCGCTCAGGAAGAGTGGCAAGAGGAACCAGCGCTGCGAACGCGCGATGACGTAGGCGAGGAGTGCCGCACTGCAGCCGAAGAAGAGCGAACCGGCGAGCCAGGCTGGGAACAGTGCGAACGGAGCGGCGATGACGACAGCCGTCAAGGGATAGAGCAAGGGTGCATCGAACGGGTAGGGGAAGATCGGGTCGAGCCCTGGATCGCGATAGGGATTCTGTCCCTGGGCGAGCAAGCGCGCTGCGCGCCAGGCCCAGGTGAAGTCGCCAGCGTAGCCGCCCCGCTGGTGCAGGCCGACCGCGCTGACGAGTGCAGCGAGAAGTCCGACCACCGTCGCGAAGCGAGCCGGCGAGAGTCGCGACCGTCGCTGGAGAGACGGGGACCAGGTCGCGAGAGCCGCGATCAGGCGAGGCAGCGTTCGCTCCTGTGCCACGGGAGACTCCTTCCGCTGGTCGCCGGCCGGTCGACGACCGAATTCGACTGGCACTCGTCATTCCAACGGCATCGATCGGCCGCCAAGGTTCATCCCTGAATCATAACCCGACACTCCCAACCGGTCGTCTCTCCCACCTGACGGCGTCCCGAGTAGCGGATCCAGTGACGAGGCAGTGCACGACGACGCCTCTCCTCCTCGGTATCTGGTTATAGCCATATGCGGGATCGTTCGACCAATGCGACGTCTCGCTCGTTTCCGGCGCTCGAACGCTGGACGCGGGTCGAGCGGAGCGGGCTCACACCCTCTAGCTGTAGCACTCGGCCACTCACTGGTCCGCAAGTGGAGCGGTTCGGCAGAACGTGGGGACTGGAGAATTGCAGCGTCCGGCTGTCGCTCGCCACCGGGCTTGCAGCCGGCACGGCAGGATCCAAAAGCATGAACGACTCGCCCAGGGCGGAAGACCGCGGCCGGTCAGCTGCGCCCGCGCCAGCTCGCCGGCGCCTCGTGGTACCGGCGATCGCTCCGTGCAGGCGGGTGCACCGCCTCGATCCCCACGCCACACCTCCGGCATTGCCACGCCTGCCGGCCTGCCGGGGGCGCAGTCCGAGGCGACCAGGAAGGTACCTGACGGAGACCGTAAAGCGACGCCTCCGGCAGCCTTACCCGGACGAGCGACGCCTGGCTCGTCCAGGCCGGAGCCGCGGCCGACGAGCGACACCGTACACCACAGCCCCGATCACGCGACGGATGGGCGGCCCGCGGCGACGAGGTGTTCTCCACGGGGACAGGCCCACCCGACGACACGAGCGAGGTGACACGCCGCTTCAGCGGCTGCTCAAATGCGCTGGACGCCGGCGCGCCCGCTTCCGCGCCTTGCGCCACACGACGACGATGTTGCTGCTCGGCGCCGACGTACACCCGAAGGCAGTGGCGGACCTGCTCGGGCACGCCGCAGTGCAGATCACGCTCGACGCCTATAGCCGCGTGACCCGGGGGCTGGCGCGCCAGGCCGCGGACACCCTCGCGGTGCTGGTGGGTGGCGAAGTCGACCGCACGGAGCAGCTGAGGTGGTCGTGGCCGCGTGCTCGTTTTCCTTGTCGTGTCACGGTGCCGGCGGAGGGACTCGAACCCACACGGGGTTGCCCCCAGCGGTTTTTGAGACCGCCGCGTCTGCCGTTCCGCCACGCCGGCACGTCCGGCCCGGCTGAGCCTCTACCAAGTATACCCGATTCCTCCCAGCGTCCCGGTCCGGCCCGTCGGAGCGACGATCATCGCTGGCGAATGCCGCGCCTGGTGGTGCGGCTGGGCGAGGCACGCACTGATAGGACGCAGCGCGGGGGGCAATTCTGTAGGGGTCAGGCGTGCCTGACCCATCCGGCCCAACGGGCCGGCAAACCCCGTTCCCACACCGATGAACCGGCACGAAGGGCACGGACGTCACGATTGCTGCGCCTGCGGCGCGGCTGGGCGAGGCACGCCTCGCCCCTACAGGGCGGGAACGATGTGCCGACCGTGATCGATCACAGGCCACCGTCGTCCGCAGACGCCTGCCGTTTCGTGTGTAGGGGTCGGGCGTGCCCGACCCGCTGGCGCTGTCGCGCCAGCACCACCCTCGTGTTGCCGCGATGCACCCCGCGACGGTGGGCACGACTACCAATGTCGATTGCCGCGCCTGCGGCGCGGCTGGGCGAGGCATGCCTCGCCCCGACACGGGTCAGACGTTGCACCGACCGGGATCGACCGTTGGTGTTGGACACGGTCACCGATACCCCACCGTTGCCCCTGTGTAGGGGTCACGCGTGCGTGACCCTTCGGGTCAGGCGTGCCTGACCCGTCCGGCCTGCGAGGGCCGGCAGTGGGGGCGCCTCAGCCCACGCCGCTCCGGCGTCCGGCTGCAGCCCTCCGCGTACCAGGCAGTACAGGATCAGCCGGCTCGGCTGGTGCGATGCGACCGAGCGCCCGCGCCGCCTCCATCGCCAGGTAGAGCGTCGCCAGGTCGCTCACCCGGTCCACCCGCAGGCCGGTCAGCTGTTCGATCCGCCGCACCCGGTAGATCAACGTCTGCCGGTGCACGCCGAGCGCCCGTGCCGTCTCGCTCCAGGAGCCATCATGCTGGAGGAAGAGGGCCAGCGTGCGCACCAGCCGCGTGCCGTGGCGTTCGTCGTGCGCCAGGAGCGGGCCCACGACCCGATCGACCAGCTCTTGCGCAGCCTCCACGCTGAGGGGCCAGTGCCGAGCCCCGAGCGTCCGCTCGCCGTAGCGGACGATCATGCCGCTGCCGGTCGCGCGTTCCAGGGCCCAGCGTGCTTCCAGCATCGCCTCGGGGATCCGGGCCGGAGACCGCACCGACTGGCTCACACCGAACCCGATGCCGCCGCTGGCCCGCTGTACGGCCTCCAACACCCCTGGCTGTTCCGGTACCAGCAGAAAGACCATGCCGTCACGGCGCAGGGCAGCGTGGGTGACCCCGAGCGTCGCCAGCGCGTCCTGGAACTCCGGAAGCGCGAGCGTCGCAGCAGGGAAGGCGACGACCACATACGGCGGTTCCGGAAAACCCTGCTCACCGCGCAGGAGTTCTCCCGCCAGGTCAGCCGGCAGGCGCCGGTCGGCCAGTTGCGCGAAGAGTTCGCTCCCGAAACGGTAGCGGCGCTCCCGCTCAGCGCGCTCGCGCTCGAGCGCCAGAGCGAGCACGGTCGCCACGTGCCGGAGGGTCACGATATCCCGGAGCAGGCGAACCCGGCGCGGCGCGACGACCAGGAAGGCTGGCCGCCGGGTCGGTACCGGGAGCGCGATCGTCCCGGGAGCCGCCTCACCCAGCTGCAGCACCGCCGGCAGTTGTCCTGGTGGGTAACGCTCGACCGTGCGCCGCAGCGGTAGCAGAAACTGGTCGTCGACGGACCGGTCGCTCGGGAGCAGCGCGCGGTCCAGCTGGGGGTCAGCCACCACCAGCTGCGCTCCGACGATCCGCTCCAGGCGACCGATCAGCTCAGCATGGGTCAGTTCTCCGTGTACGACCAGGCGGGCGACCTCGTACACCTGCACGGCCTGGCGCAGTCGTGCATGTTCCTCCTGCAGGTTCGCATCGGCGACGACCCGGGAGACGGCGACAAAGGGGACCTCGTAGGCGGTCAGCATCACCGGTAGCGCCAGCCGATCAGCGGTAGCCAGCATCTCGGGCGAGAGCGGTGGCGCCTTCATCCCCTCGCAGATCATCAGGCCAGCCAGTTCCGCCCGCGCTAGACGTTCGACGTAGGCTACCTGTCCGGCTGGGTCGCGCGGCAGACCGATCCCGACGGTCATGACGAGCTCGCCACCGGTGAGCCAGGCGGTCGGATCCTCCAGCTCGCAAACGTGGGCCCAGGTCACGAGGCGATCGAGACCTGCGGCGCCCGCGATCAGCCGTGTCTTGAGATCAGGTCGCTCGATGAGCTCACGAACCGTGATCGGCACGCTCGTCCCTCGCCTGCTGTCGGACAGCCTTCATACAGTTGTCTGAATAATTTCAGCATACCCTAGACGCCCGACGCATTGCCAGCAGTCAGGCGATCGCGTACAGGTAGGAGTGAGCCTACCCTGAACCGAACGGATCGCCCGAGATCGGCCAGAGAGGAGCACACGCATGGCTGTAGAAGCATCCCCGATCGTTCCGACGTTGCCGGGACGGTACTATGCGGATAGCGCCCTCTACGCTGCCGAACAGCAGCGGATCTTCGGACGGCTCTGGACCTGCATCGGGCTCGCCCAGCAGCTCGCCGAGCCCGGTGACTACCTCGCCACCGAACTCGCTGGCGAGCCGATCCTGGTCGTGCGCGGGCAGGACGGTCAGCTGCGCGCCTTCCTCAACGCGTGCCGCCACCGCGGTGCCCGGTTGTGCACCGAGCCCTGCGGGCGACTGGAATCGCGCGTGATCCAGTGCCCCTACCACGCCTGGAGCTACGCGCTCGACGGCCGCTTGATCGGTGCGCCCAACATGCGCGATGCAGCCGGTTTCTCGCCGGCGGCGTTCGGCCTGCTTCCAGTCCGGCTTGCCATCTGGCAGGGGATGGTCTGGGTCACGCTGGCAGACGATCCCCCGCCTATCGAGGAGCAGCTGGTGCCGCGCATCGTCGAGCGACTCGGCGACTTCGCCACCTTCGCGCGCTACGGCATCGGCGAGCTGCGAATCGGCGCGACGGTCACCTACGACGTGGCCGCGAACTGGAAGCTCATCGTCGAGAACTTCATGGAGTGTTACCACTGCGCGGTCGTCCACCCCGAGCTCAGCCAGCTGGTACCCAGTTTCCGCGCCGGCTACGCCTACCAGCAGGGTGTCGGCGCGACCTTCGCGGAGGGAGTGGAAACGCTGACGCTCACTGGCAAGCGCACCCGCCCGCTCTTGCCGGGGCTCCGGCCAGAGGACGACCGGACCTACTACGGCCTGGTCCTCCTGCCGAACATCTTCGTCAACCTCCACCCGGACTACGTCCTCATCCATCGGCTGGAGCCGCTCGCAGTCGACCGCACGCGCATCGTCTGCGACTGGCTCTTCGCACCCGAGGTGGTCGACTCGCCTGGCTTCGACCCCAGCGACGCGGTCGAGTTTTGGGACCTCGTCAACCGTCAGGACTGGGCGATGTGCGAGCGCTGCCAGCTCAGCATGGCCTCGCGGGCCTACGTAGCCGGCGGCATCTATGCGCCGATCGAATCCCACATCCGCCGCTTCAACGACTGGGTGCTGGCGCAGCTGGGTGAGGGCGGCAGGTCGTGAGGCAGGGACGAGTCGGTCGGGAACGGTAGCGAAAGGAGTTTTCCGGCATGCCCTCCTATGACGTCCTGATCGTCGGCGGCGGCAACCTCGGTCTCTGGACGGCCTACCACCTCGCCAAGCGCGGCGTCCAGCGCATCGCCATCTGCGAGCGCTACTGGGCGGGGTTCGGCGCCACCACCCGTTCGGCTGGGATCGTCCGCCAGCAAGGCGGCTCGGAGACGGCCGTCAAGCTCGGCAAGTGGTCGCGCCAGCTCTATCAGGAGCTCGGGCGCGAACTCGGGCTCGGCAGCGGTTTCGTCGAGGTGGGCTATTACGTCGTCGCCTCGACTCCAGAGGAACGGGCGGCCTTCCAGGAACTGGTCGCGCTGCGCCAGCGCTGCGGTATCGAGAACGTCTGGCTGGAACCGGACGAGTTACGCCAGCGTGTCCCCTTCGTCGACTGGAGCCGCTACGAAGGGGCAACCTACACACCGGACGACGGGTTCGTCTACCCGCACATCGTGGCGCGCAACATCACCTACGCGGCCCTACGCGCTGGCGTGGCGCTCTTCGAGGAGTGCACGGTCGAGGAGATCGAACCGCTGTCCAGCGGGTACCGCGTGCGCACCTCGCGCGGCACCTTCGAGGCCGAGCGCGTGGTCAACGCGGCCGGGCCACGCGGTGCTCGCCGTATCGGCGAACTCGTGGGCATCGAGGTACCAGTCTCGGCGGCCCGGCACCAGATCGTCAGCTTCCCGGAGCGGCCGGCCGACCTACCGCCTGCTTTCCCGATGCTCTTCGTGTTGGCCAAGGGCTACTACCTCCGCCCGGACGAGCAGGGGGTGCTGCTCGGCATGAGCAACCCGGAGGAACAAGCCGACCCGACCGAGCGGTTTCTCCTCGAGTTCGACTGGGACTACTTCGAGCGGCTCCGGCCAGATTGGGAGGCCGCGATCCCGGCCCTGCGCGGGCTGCGGCTCGGTCGCGCCTGGACCGGCTCGATCGACTACACGCCGGACCACCTCCCCATCATCGACGAACCGCGCCACGGCTTCTACGTCCTGGCAGCTGGCGGGCACGGCATGATGTGGGGTCCGGCACTCGGCATGAAGATGGCCGAGCTGATCCTCGACGAGCGGGTCAGCGAGCTCCCGGCCGAGGAGATCCGGCTCGACCGCTTCCGCGAGCCCGGCAAGGTGCGCGACGCGATCGCGCTGCCCTTCCCGACCCGGTAGCAGGCAACGCGCGAACCAACGGTCCGTCACCAGACCGGCACGGCAAGCAGACTCCGTGCCGACAGGAGGAGGTGTCGCCATGCCTGACCGCACCGACGCACTGTTGCACTTCCTCAGCCAGCAGCACCGGCTGCGCCGGCGCGCCTTTCTCGGCGGCTTGGCTGCAGTCACGCTCGCGGCCTGCGCGGGAAGCCAGCCGACACCGACGCCGGGTACCACACCGGCGACGAGCGCACCGTCAACCGCCGGCCCGGCTGCAACGCCGACACCGGCACCAGCCGCATCCGACGCGTTCACCGTTCCCGGTTACGACGACCCGAACCGCTGGAAAGGACGCACCCTGGTCGTCACCTCCTGGGGCGGTGCCCTCCAGGACGCGCTGCGCAAGGCCATCTACGAGCCGTTCTCCCGCTTGACCGGCTGCCAGATCGTCGAGGACACGACCGACGAGGCGAAGCTGCGCACGATGGTCGAGTCGGGCAACGTCCAGTGGGACGTGGTCGACGTGGGTACCGAGTCGGTCATCCCGATGGGCCGGCTCAACCTCCTGGAACCGCTCGACTACAGCAAGATCGACACGAAAGACATCTTCCCCGAACTGGTGCTCGAGCACGGTGTCGGCTACTACTATTATTCGACCTGTCTCGCCTATCGGAAGGACAAGTTCCCCAACAGGCTGCCGAACAGCTGGGCCGATTTCTGGGACGTCCAGGGGTTTCCCGGTGTGCGCGCCTTCCAGAAATACGCGCAGTGGGGGCCGATCGAGGCCGCCCTTCTGGCCGACGGTGTGCCGATCGACCAGCTCTACCCGCTCGACATCGACCGGGCCTTCCGCTCGCTCGACCGGATCAAGCCGCACATCACTGTCTGGTGGGAGGCCGGCGCCCAACCGGCGCAACTCCTGACCGACGGCGAGGTCGACCTGACCGATGCCTGGATCGCCCGCATCCAGTTCCTGATCGAGCAGGGGAACACTCAGCTCGGGTACACCTGGAACCAAGGGCGCCTTTCCAGCGACTCGCTCGTCATCCCGCGCGGCTCCAAGAACGTCGACGTCGCACACGACTTCATCAACTTCGGGCTCCGGCCGGAGGTCCAGCGTGCCTTCGCCCAGATCTATCCGGACGGCCCGGCCAACCAGCGGGCGTTCGAGGCGCTGCCACCCGACCGCGTCGCGGTGCTGCCGAGCGCACCGCAAAACAAGAAGCTGCAAGTCTACCCCGACTACCAGTGGTGGGCTGACCATCTGGACGAGGTGGTCGAGCGATTCAACGCCTGGGTCGCGAGCTGAACGCGTGGCGCGCGCACACAGCACCCCTCGCCCCCTGCCGCGCGCAGTGTCCTGCCGGGGCTCGGCACGTTGCGCCCTCTAGACGCCGCGGCCGCACCCACCGGGCGACACCGTATCGGTTGCCGGCCCGCGCGGGCCGGACGGATCAGGTACGCCTGACCCCTACAGGGGTCGACGGTCGCGTGTGCGGCGCAGGTCAGCGATGCACAGGCAACCAGACACGATTCTGTTCCTATGGGAGTAACCCCGCACCCCCGGCCGCTTGACGCGGCACTCTGTCCACGTTTCCCCCTGTCGGGGCGACGCATGCGTCGCCGGTGGGACACCCCTCACCTCCGCCTCGCTAGCGCTCGGCACCCCCGCTCCCACGCGACCGCGGGAGAGGGGAACCGCCGCTGGACAGTGGCACCGACGCCACGTCCTCTCCCACGCGACCGCGGGAGAGGGGCCGAGGGGGTGGGGCGTTCCAGCGCGTACCTCGCCCATCGACGCAGGAATGTTTGGGAACGTGGTTTCGTTTTCCCTGCACTGGCGGCCCAGCCGGGGTGAGGCAGGCCTGCCCCCTACACGGATTTGACGGCGCGCGACAGGGTACGGGTCGCCGATGAACAGGCCACCGTACCTCACCCGCCCCACCCTATAGGGGTGGCGCGTGCGTCGTCCACCATTCGTTGTCGGGGCGCGGCGTGCCGCGCCCAGCCGCGCCGCCGGGCGCGGGAATCGAACCTCTTGGCCTTAGCGTCCTGCGCGTGCACCTGCCCGGCACACGGCACCGAGTCCTCGCAAGCCGTGTAGCGTTCACCGGCAATGGAGTGACACGACGCACGCGGTGACCCGAACTCGCACGGACGATCGGGTTCCTGCTGGCCATCTCCTGCACCCGCACCACACGCGCTGCCGATTTGCTTCGCACGTACGCATAATGCCATGATTCGTTCAGAAGTCGTTCGTGCACAAGGGGGTGGACGATGGCACCCGATTCCCGCGGCTGGGAGACGAGCCTTCCGTTCCTCGTGTGCGTTATCATCCTCGTGTGCGTTATCATCCTCCTGTTGGACAGCCGGGCTGACGAGGAGTAGGGCGATGACCGAAGCGGGCGAACACCGGTGGCAGGAGCGGATCACGATCGACGAAGCCGTCCTCGCGGGAAAGCCGGTCATCCGCGGCACCCGGATCTCGGTCGAGCAGGTGCTCGACATGTTGGCAGCGGGCTGGACGATCGATCAGCTGCTCAACGAGTTTCCTGGCCTCACTGAAGCCGATATCCGAGCGTGCCTGTCCTATGCCGCCGAAGTCCTGCGCAGCGAGCGCGTGTACCCGGTACCTCGATGAAGTTGCTGGTGGACGAGAACATTCCCCGATCGGTTGTCCAGATGCTCGTCGACGTTGGTCACGATGTGTGCACCGTTAGCACCGTCGTTCGGGGTGCGACCGATTCCGAGGTCGTGGCGCTTGCAATTCGCGAGGATCGGGTCATCGTCACGGCGGATAAGGACTTCGCTGAACTCGCGGCGCGTGTTCCTGGTTGCCCCTCCATCGTGCTCGCACGTTTGAACAGAGTGTCTAGTCCTCAGCACTTCATCGACTGCATACGGAGAGCGCTCGCCTATGTGGATCGCGCGAGCGGCTTGCTCGTCGTGGTGGCACCGAGTCACATTCGCGTGAGACGCTGGTAACGGGTGCGACATGCGACGAGTGGAAGCCTAGCGGCCCGGCCGGGTCATGCACGCGTGACCCGACGGGTCAGGAACGCCTGACCCCTACAGGGGTTGAACCGTGGTTTACGAGTCAGGGTTGGACATGTGCAGCCCACCGCCAACGATCCGCCACGCGCCACCTGTCCTGTCGGGGCGAGGCATGTCCCGCCTGCCGCGCCCCAGGCGAGACACACGGCGTCGGTTGCCGGCCCTTCGGGCCGACGGGTCAGGCACGCCTGACCCCTACAGGGACAACGGTGGCCAGCGGGGCACCGGTGGACCATCGGCACGCGACCGCGGCCCATCTGCCATGCGCCGTCCGCCCCGTAGGGGCGACGCGTGCGTCGCCCGTCCGCGCCGCAGGCGCGGCAATCGACCGCCCACGTCTTCGCGCGAGATCGAACACCCCTCACCCCCGCCGCTGACGCGGCACCCCCTCTCCCGCGCGGTGTGGGAGAGGGGGTCGGGGGTGAGGGGATCCATCGCGTGCTGTGGCCCATCCACGCCGGAAGGTGTGGGAACGAGTCGCTCTTCCGGGCCTGACTGCCCGGTCGGGTCACGCACGCGTGACCCCTACACGGACGACGCGGGTCGATTGGGGAGCGGTGGGCGATCGGCGGGTGACCGTTGTTAGACGATGACGCGGGTTTTCGGTAGAGACGAGGCGTGCCGCGCCCAGCCGCGCCGAAAGGCGCGGGAATACACCCCCGGTACGATTCCCGGCCCTCTCGGGCCGGGTCAGGCACGCCTGCCCCTGAGAGGGAGCGGCGGTGGTCACCGGTCCCGGGTAGCGCGCCGGAACCGGGACGCCCCTGCCCTGGCGGCCGGTCTGCTACCATGCGAGGAGAGGACACGTACTCGGGGAAGGGAAGGCACGATGACTGCCACTGACCTCCTGATCACCACGACGCCGGTCGTCGAAGGCCGGCCGGTCAAGCAGTATCTCGGGGTCGTGACCGGCGAGGCGATCCTCGGCGCCAATATCTTCCGCGACCTCTTCGCCAGCATCCGCGACATCGTCGGCGGCCGCTCCGGCGCCTACGAGAAGGAGCTGCGCAAGGCGCGCGAGATCGCCTTCCAGGAGATGGCCGAGGCTGCCCGCCAGCTCGGCGCCAACGCGGTGATCGGCGTCGATATCGACTACGAGACGATCGACATGGGCGGCAGCAACATGCTCATGGTCACGGTCTCCGGTACAGCCGTGCGCATCTGACGCGGGCAGTGGGCATGGTCGGCCGCCAGCTCGTGCCGGTGGCCCGGGTGCACGGGCACGTCGGAGGCGCGACCTAACGCGCGGCGCCCCGGACACCGGTTCGGCTGCGCTGCTCTGCAGCTCTGCCGGGCCGCCGGCCCCGTCGAGCCCCGGCGCGCAGCGCACCGCGGCCGCGCCGGACCCCGCTGGCGCCGCGCAGCCACAGGAGCCGTCAGGCCAAGAGTTCGGCGATCCGCCGGTGCGCCTGGCGCAGCGACCAGACGACCTGGTTCTGCCCGCGCAAGAGGTGCGTCCGCACCCGGTGCCAGCGGTCGCTTTCCGCCTCGAGCTGCGGCAGCTCCAGCGCCGCCGCCAGCTCCGGCACCGGCGGCAGCGGCTCGGCCGGATCGTGGCGGAAGCGACCGCGCCGGACGTAGTTGACCGGCACCAGGTGCCGGGCCAGTGCGCGCTGCAGCGCGTTCACCCGCCGCACCTCGGGATCGTCGACCGGCCGGTCGAGCAGCGTCGCCGTGTGCTCGTAGAAGCGGTCGAGCGTGGTCAGAAGCATGCCGGCCGCCTGCAGTGCCGGGCGCAGGTCGAACGACTCGCCGGCC
>Ga0066871_100135_pt1 | contig 61946 bp, 52 predicted proteins | sample CeladaPassage60B_FD_62209 | JGI IMG/M metagenome (GOLD analysis project Ga0066871, IMG submission 62209) | Cellulose-adapted microbial communities from the Joint BioEnergy Institute, USA - Passage3 60B | ecosystem: Engineered > Bioreactor > Continuous culture > Unclassified | place: USA...
AGAGCTTGCGGATGGCGTCGGAGGAAAACGGCGATGCGCGGGTGTTGTTGGAGGAAGTGCTCAACCAATGGGCGGCGGGGATCGTCAATGCCGCCAGCATCCTCGATCCCCAGTTGATCATTTTGGCCGGCGAGATCCGTTTGCTTGACGCGAAAGCGCTTCAGACGATCGTCGGGATCGTTCGCGACGTATTGCCGAAACCACCCGATATCCGGGTCACCTCACTCGGTTTTGAGGGCGGTTTGCACGGCGCCGTGCATTTGGCGCTGCAAAGCTTTACGCAAACCGCCTTTCAGAATAATCACTAAATTAGGGGGAGGAATTCCATCATGAAGCTCAGAAAATGGCTGTTGTTCGGCTTGTTGTGCGCGTTGCTGTTCGTAACGGCTTGCGGAGGATCCGGAAGCGATAACGGCGGAGCTTCCCAAGGGGGAAACTCGTCCAATTCGAGTGACTCCGGCTCTGCAAACGGCGGCGGTGGCGGTTCGGAAAACGAGCCCGCAAAACAGGAACCGAGCGGTAACCTGGTCATTTATACGCCGCGCGATCAGTCCATCGTCGACAAAGTGATCGGGCTTTTCAATGAAAAGTACCCGAAGATCAAAGTGGAAGCGCTGACGATGGGCGCGCAGCAGGTGCTCGAACGCGTCCGCGCCGAAAAGGCGAATCCGCAAGCGGATTTCTGGTGGGGCGGTACGCAGGCGGGATTTATGACCGCGGCCAACGAGGATTTGCTTGAACCCTATGTGCCCGGTTTCGACGACTTCATCAAACCCGAGCATAAAGATCCGCAAAACCGCTGGTACGGTGAGATGCTGCTGCCGATGGTCATCATGATCAACAGCGATCTGTTGACCAGGGAGACGGCGCCGCAGGACTGGGACGATCTGTTGGATCCGCAATGGAAAAACAAGATTTTGATCCGCGGCGTGCTGCCTTCGGGCACGATGCGCACGATCTATTCCGCCATGATCTACCGGCAGGGAGCGGACAATCCGGAGGCGGGTTACGAATGGCTGCGCAAGCTTGACGCCAACACGAAAGAGTACGTGCAGGATCCGACGAACCTGTACCTGAAGCTCGCCCGTCAGGAAGGCTCCGTGTCGCTGTGGAATCTGCAGGACATCTTGATTCAGAAATACAACCAAAATCAGCCGTTCGACTACGTGTACCCGAAGAGCGGAGCGCCGATTCTCGTCGATGCCGTCGGTCTCGTCAAGGGGGCGAAAAACAAGGACAACGCCATTTTGTTTTACGAGTTTTTGTTCGATCCGTCCCTTCGCACGATGCTGGCGGAAGAACTGTACCAGATTCCGACGCGCACGGACATGCCGCTGGACGAAATGCCGGAATGGTTCCACGAGCTGAGCATGGCCGAACTCGATCTCGACTGGAGCGTGTTGGCGGAAAAAGAAATGGAATGGATGCAGTACTGGGACGAAAATATCAAAGGGCAAAATTAACCGGCCGTAACAGGGTGAACGCGTTTCACCCTGTTGGTTTGCTGACGGGTTGCAAGAGGGTGCGAGCGGGACGCAAAACACGTCCGCAAGCGTTCGGATAGAACGGGAGATTTCGCGCGAAACCGGGCTGCGCCAGGCGGATCGGTTACGCGCAAGCGGCGAAGCCGCGCAATACGGCGGACACGCGCCATAAGAGGGCAAGACAAGGCATGCACACGGAGGTGCGCAAAGTGAAATCGGTCAGACTGGAGAACGTCCGCAAAACCTTCGGCGGTCAACGAGGCGTGGAGGAAGTGGATATCGAGATTCGGCCGGGCGAATTTTTCACCTTCCTCGGACCGAGCGGTTGCGGAAAAACGACGACGCTGCGGATGATCGCCGGCTTCTACTATCCGACGTCGGGACGCATTTTGTTCGACGGTCAAGATGTGACGTATTGGAAACCGGAAAAACGCAATATCGGGATGGTGTTCCAAAACTACGCGCTGTTTCCGCACATGACCGTGTTTGAAAACGTCGCGTTCGGTCTCGAGGTGCGCCGGCTGTCCCGGAACGTCATCAAGGAAAAAACCGAGCGGGCGATTCGGATGGTTCATCTCGAAGGTTACGGAAACCGCAAAATTACGGAGCTGTCGGGAGGGCAGCAGCAGCGCGTCGCGCTGGCGCGGGCGCTCGTCATCGAACCGGGCATATTGCTGCTCGACGAGCCGCTGTCCAACCTGGATGCAAAGCTGCGCGAAGAGACGCGCATCGAAATCAAGCGGCTGCAGACGGAAATCGGGGTCACAACCGTCTATGTCACGCACGATCAGACGGAGGCGATGACGATGTCCGACCGCATCATGGTGATGAAGGACGGCGTCGTGCAGCAGGTCGGCTCTCCCCAGGAAATCTACAACCGACCGGTCAATCAATTTGTCGCCTCGTTTATCGGCGAGTCGAATTTGCTGGACGGCGAAGTGCTGGAAGTGCAAGACGGCAGGGCGGCGGTCGACGTCGGCGGAAACCGTCTGATCGGTCTCGCCGCCAACGCGTCGCCGAATACGCGGCTTGTGCGCGGCGCCAAGGTGAAGCTGCTGGTGCGTCCGGAATCCGTCATGGTGGGAGACGGACCAAACCCGCTGACCGGCACGGTGTTGCTGGCGGAGTTCAAGGGGTTCGGCATCAGCTATTTGATGCAGGCGGGCCCCCTGCAGTTGAAAGCGATGAGCGTCAACGTCGGCCGGGGCATCCTGCAGCGCGGCGACGAGGTCACCGTGCACATTCCCGAGCAGGGCATTTATTTCATCGGGGAATAGAAGGTGGAAACATGGAATCGGCAACCGCATGGAACAAAACGATGCAATCCGTGAAGTCCGGCTTCGTCCGCTCGAACGTTGCGGTGTATGTCCTGATTTCGCCGCTGCTCCTCGTGCTGCTGGCGTATGTCGTGTACCCGTTTTACCAGACGTTCGTGCAGAGCGCGCAAAACGCCGACGGCGCGTTCAGTTTGGCCAACTATGTCAAGTTTTTTAATTGGAGCGCAAGCCGCGCCAACCTGGAAGCGCTGTGGACCAGCGTGTACATTTCGATCCTCAGCGTGGTGACCTGCGGCATTGTCGGCGTCTCCATGGCGTTTTTGCTGGAACGTTACGAATTCCCCGGCCGGAGATGGCTGGCGCTGTTCGCGCTGGTGCCGATGGCTTTTCCTCCGCTGATCGGCGCGCTGTCGTTTACGTTTTTGTACGGGGAAAGCGGCATTTTCCCGCGGGCGTTCCAGGCGCTGTTCGGACTCGCGGAGGTGCCGTTCGCGCTGCGCGGCGTCGCGGGAGTGCTCGTCGTGCACACGTTCACGATGTATACGTATTTTTATCTGAACGCGTCGGCCGCCATCCGCGAACTGGATCCGTCGCTGGAGGAAGCGGCGCGCAGTCTGGGAGCCGGCCGGCTGCGCATCTGGCGCAAAGTGATTTTGCCGATGATGACGCCGTCTTTGGTCGCCGCGTCGCTGCTCGTCTTTATGACGTCGATGGCGTCTTATACCGCGCCATTGATGTTCGGCGTCGAGCGGACGATGACGATGCAGATCTACTTGTCGCGCACGAACGGCAATCTGGATATGGCGGCGACGCAGTCGACGATCCTGTCGCTGGTGTCCATCTCTTTTCTCATTCTCATGAAATGGTATCAAAACCGCAGGAACTATCAAAATCAAAACAAGGGCGTCGGGCCGCATCGGACGGAAGTCCGGTCGCCGGCGGTCAAATATTTGTTCATGGCGCTGTCCGTCGTCGGCGTGATCGTATTGATGCTGCCGATTCTCGTCATCGTGCTGCTGTCGTTCTCCGTGGACGGGGCGTGGACGGTGCAAATTTTGCCGACATCCTACACGGTGCAGCATTATATCGACCTGTTTACGGACGAGCGCACGTGGCGTCCGGTCTGGAACAGCATCCGCATGAGCCTGATCGCGACCGCGGGAAACATCGTATTTGGCGTGGCGGCGGCGTATGCGATGGTTCGGCTTCCGTTTCGCGGCAAAACGCTGATGGATGTGGTCATCATGGTGCCGTGGGCGTTGCCGGGAACGGTCGTCGCCGTCAACCTGATCGCGGCGTTCAGCCAGCCGAGCGTGTTCAGTTTCAATCAGGTGCTGATCGGCACGTTCTGGATCGTCCCGTTAGCGTACTTCGTCCGTCATTTGCCGCTCGTGTTTCGCTCCGCGTCGGCGAGCTTGCTGTTGGCGGACCGGTCCGTCGAGGAAGCGGCGCGCAGCCTCGGCGCGAACTGGTGGCTGGCGTTTCGGCGCGTCGTGCTGCCGACAATCTTGGCGGGCATATTTGCCGGCGCGCTGCTGTCGTTCGTGCAGGGCATCGGCGAGTTCGTGGCCTCCATCCTGATCTATAACGTTTCGACCATGCCGCTGTCGGTCGCGATTTTCCAGAAACTGTACGCGTTTCAGTTCGGCACGGCTTGCGCTTACGGCGTGCTGCAAATTTTGCTGATCATCCTTGTGCTGGCGATCTCGCAGAAACTGGGCGGCAGCAAAGCGGGCGCGCCTATGTGAAATGGTTTAAAAACGGTGAGGAAATGACTGACAAAGACGACTTGAAACCATGCAAGAACAGTGGAGATCACCGGAGAAAGGAAAGAGGGGATTCCCATGCAAGCGACGGATATTCACGGCCGCGATGCGCACCGGATTCGGGAAGCCGCCTTCGCGGTCGTCCCGTTGGGCAGCTTCGAATACCACGGTCCGCACTCGCCTTTCGGCACGGACCTTATCCTTTCGGAATCTTTTGCGCGCGAAATCGACGAACGCCTCGGCGGCGTTCTTTTCCCGGCGGTGCCGTATACGGCTTGCCCGGGCAAAACCGCCAAATATCCCGGCACCATTTCGATACGTCCGTCGGTCATTTTGGAATATTTGATCGATGTGGCGGAAGGCATCCTGAACACGGGGCTTCGCCGTTTGGTGTTCTTGAACGCGCATGACGGCAATATGGGCGTGTCGCGCACCGCGGCCGAATATTTGACGGGCAAATACACGGACGCGCGTTTCTTGCTGATCAACTGGTGGCAGATGATCGAGATTCATCGCGCGGAGGAATTGGGGTTAAAGGGAACCAAGGGCCGCGGGCACGGCGGTCCATATGAGATGTCGGCGGTGAAGGCTTTCCGCCCCGATCTCGTGCACGTGCATCCGGAAGACGCGGAGTTTCCGGATCCGAAGCCGCTGTCCGAACTGCCGTATGTGACGGTGGACGGCACGCCGCCGGCGTGGGACGGCTACACCGGCATGATCCGGCAAATTTCGTTGGAAACCGGCAAGGAAATCGTGCGCCGCGCCGCGCGGGGCATGAATGAACTGATCGCCAACTGGCTTCGCCAAACGGAAGCGGAGAAAAGGAGTGGAGAAAAATGAAAAGCGCTTTGAGGGAACGGACGGTGGAGCGGGAAGGCACCTCCTTTCCTTCCGCCACCTACGCGGAACTTATATTAGGGCCGGCCTACGAGCAAGCGAAGCGACATTTTGTCGAGCCGATGCTTCACATTCACTGCGCGCACTTGATCATGCTGGTCGAAGCGGGGATTTTGCCGAAGTCGGAAGCGATCCCGATCGCGCGGGCGATATTGTCCATCGACGCGGAGGAAATCCGGTCGAGCGAATATGAAGCGAAGTTCGAAGATTTGTTTTTCAAGATCGAGCAAATGCTGATCGAGCGCGCGGGCGACGCGGCCGGCAACCTGCATATCGCCAGAAGCCGCAACGACATGGGCATCGCCATCTACCGCATGACGCTGCGCGAAAAATTGCTGCGCCTGTTCGAAGCGGGGCTTGCGCTGCGCGAGGCGCTGATCGACTTGATGGAAGAACACGTGGACACCGTCATGATCGGCTACACGCATACGCAGCAGGCGCAGCCGACGACGCTCGCCCACTATTTGCACGCGATGGCCGACGTGCTGACGCGCGATTTGGAGCGCATTCAGTCCGCGTATCGGTGCGTCAACCGCAGCAGCATGGGGGCGGCGGCGCTGACGACGTCCGGGTTCCCCGTCAACCGGCGACAGGTGCAGCAGCTGCTCGGATTTGAAGAGATGATCGACAACGCTTGGGACGCGGTAGCCGGCGCCGACTATGCGACGGAAACCGCTTCGGCCGTGCAATTGTGCGCACTGAATCTGGGCAGGAGCATCCAGGACTTTCTCCTGTGGGGAACACAGGAGTTCGGCGCGCTGACTTTGGCGGACCCTTACGTGCAGATCAGCTCCATCATGCCGCAAAAGCGCAATCCGGTGGCGGTGGAGCACACGCGGGCGCTGTTGTCGTCCGTCGTCGGCGACGCGCAGACCGTCCTGTGGATGGTGCATAATACGCCGTTTGGCGACATTCTCGATACGGAAGACGATATGCAGCCGTATGTGTGGAGAGCCGTGGACCGGCTGGAGGGGATGTTTCGCCTGCTGACCGGGGTGCTGCTGACGATGCGGGTGAATCGCGACAAGCTGCTGAGGCGGGCGCGGGAAAGCTTCGCCAGCGTAACGGAACTGGCGGACGCGATCGTGCGCCGGGAGCGGCTGCCGTTCCGGCAAGCTCATCACATCGTCAGTGAAGCGGTCAAAGAACTGTCGCGGCAGGGCGAAGCCTCGCTCTCGATGCTGACGCTGGACGTGCTGAACCGCCATGCGCGCAGCGTGGCGGGACGGGAATTGACGATGGCCGCGGACGAAGTGGCGGCGGCGCTGGACCCCGTCCATTTTGTGCGCGTCAGATCGCTGGAAGGCGGCCCGAGCCCCGACCGGATGCGCGAGGCCATTCAAAGAAAAAAACGGGAGCAGGAAACGTTGAAGGCATGGTTGGACGGCAAGCGATCGATGCTTCGCGAGGCGAAGGAGGGCGTCGATCGCATTTTGCGCGAATGGGTGAAGGAAGCGTGAGCCGGCGCAAGTTTCCCTTGTTGGCGGTCGATTCCGGCGGAACGAAGACGGTCGCCGTCATCGCCGATGAGCGCGGTGCCTTTCTCGGCATCGGAAAAGCGGGATCGTCCAACCATCAGACGGTCGGCATCCGGCGGTCCAAGCAGGCGTTGAAAACGGCCATTCAAGGCGCTTTGGAGTCCGTCGCGGCGGAAGGCGCGGTGTCGTTCCGCTGCGCGGTGCTGGCATTGGCCGGGCTGGATACGGCGGCGGACGAAGAAGAGATGAGAGCGGTGGTAGACGAAATCGCCGAGGAACTGTCGCTTGCAATCGACCGGCGCGTGATCGAGAACGACTGTTTATGCGCGCTGCTCGGCGTTGTCCGGAACCGTCCCGGCATTTTGCTCATTGCCGGGACGGGATCCATCGTGTTTGCGCACGACGGACGCGGACACTATTTTCGCACCGGAGGCTGGGGATATCGCGTCGGGGATGAAGGCAGCGGGTATTGGATCGGCAACGAGGCCATACGCGCCGTGCTGCGCATGCACGACGGACGCGGAAAACCGACCCTGCTGTCGGAAATGATCTTGCGCCGACTCGGTTTTGCCGGCATCGAGTCGCTGTACGACTGGGTGTACAGCGAGCGCTGCTCCGTCGACGACGTCGGCGCGCTGGCGACGATCGTCGAGGAAGCGGCGGAGCAAGGAGACTCCGTCAGTCTGGCGATCCTGGACCATGCCGCCTGTGAACTGGAACAATTGCTCTTGGCCGCGCTGAGAAAAATGCGGCTCGACGAGGCGACGCCCTGTCCGCTGATACTGCAGGGAGGCGTCGTGCAGCGCAACGAATACATTCGCCGCAAGATCGTATCCGGCATATGCAGGACGCATCCCCAGCTTACGCTTGTGGACAACGGCGACGATCCGATCCACAACATCGTTCGGCGAGGATTGGACTTGTTGGAAACCTGAGGCGCTAGCCGGCAGAGATTTTGATGCGTTGCGATACGTTGCGATAAAATGAAAGGCTTTCCTCATCACGCATCCGACAGGGGCGGCGCTATTCCGCCCCTTGTCGGGAACGTCCATTCCGTTCCCCGTCAAAGATGTTCCGGATCATGTTCCTCGCATCGAAACCGTCCTCTTTATCGCTCCGGTGGTCCCTTGCCGCATCGCTGTCGTTGCCGGTTCCTTCCGCGCCGTTTTCGTTCGCGCTGCCGATGCCGCCCCCACCGCCGGCCGGCGCCAGCGGGAACATGACGGAGACCATTTGGTTGAATTCGTCGATCCGCCGGTCCAGAGGAAGGCCTTTGCGGAAGTCGGACGCGTAGCTGTTGAGCGCGTTGACGAAATCGCGGTTGGCCGAGATAAACACATTCATCACGTGCGGATGCATGTCCCGGATTTTGAGAGCGACGTTCTGCATCAGCTTGCCGGACAGCGGTTCCCTTCCGGGCACGGTGAACAAGTTGTTGGTGCGTGTGGCGAGCAGCCGCGGGTCCGCTTTGGCACTGCCGGAATAGATGTCGTATACGCCCTCGGACGTGCCGGCGTTGTTCACATCGGAGCTGTTTCCTTTTCCGAACGTTCCGGTCGATGTGTTGTCCGTCATGACACCGACGTACGCGTTGCGGTCCGTGATGACGACGGCCGCGGCGCCGACGCCCTGCACGTCGTCCACGCGGTACATCGCCTGTTCGCTTACAAACAGCCGCCGGTTGTCGTGATCGGAAGGCCTGTCCGCATACAACCGGTACGCAGGACTTCTGTTTCCTTCTTGGAAGGCGCGTTCGCTGCCGTAATCGGAGTCGCTGTCGTGAAATTGTTCCTTATAGTAGTTCGTGCAGCCGCCGGCGTGGAGCGCCGCGCATAATGCCGCGGCGACAAACGCCGCTCGGAGAAAAGTATTCATTATATAATATGCCTCCTTGCAATGTGATGCGGTTTCGCGAAACGGCCGTTGATCCGAGTGACGGATGGCGGAAAAGCGGAAGTTCGCGAAAAACCGGAGCTCGCGGAAGTGGGACTTGCGGAAGCGGGATTCTCGGATTCGGCGTTCCGGCTTACATGCAACCATTCCTTATCCACTAGCATGGATGGAACGGTCGGAAGTATTCTCGCCGAATGTTGGATATACTGAATTTGTGTGACAACAATGTGAACAAACAAAGCCTTACTGACAAGGCTTTCCGAACAATTTGTGAACTGCTCGGGGAACATTGACAAACAATGCGTTCGATATTTATAGTTAATTAGTGACCTGTAACATCGAAATTCGTCGTTGTGCGCGTCCCGCGGTCGTTTTGGGGACAGCCGGCGCGGCTGAAAACATGAATTGGGGTTGATTACAGTGAAGCGGTGGAAATCCGGAAAACGCGCGATCATGCTCGTTCTGCTGTTGTCGCTGGCGTTGGCCGGCTGCAGCGTGGCCGAACAGGCGACTCCGCTGAATCCGAAAGGTTCGGTCGGAGAAGATCAGCTCTTTCTTATCCAACTGTCTCTCGGCATCATGACGTTTGTGCTGGTCGTCGTATTCGTGATTTTCTTTTACGTGATAATCCGCTACCGGCAGCGCCGCGGACAGACAGGCATACCGAAGCAAGTCGAGGGAAGCCACAAGCTGGAAATTACCTGGACGGTCATTCCCCTGATTCTGTTGACCATTCTCGCGGTTCCGACCGTGCAGAAGACGTTCGCGCTGGCGAAGGATTATTCCGAAGCCAATGACGTGCTGAAAGTCAAAGTGACGGGCCATCAATTTTGGTGGGAGTTTGAATATACCGATCTCGGCATTGTAACGTCGGGCGACCTGTACATCCCGGTCGGCCAAAAAGTGTTCGTTACGGTACAATCGGCCGACGTCGCTCACTCGTTCTGGGTTCCGGGATTGGCCGGCAAAATCGACGCGATTCCCGGCGTCACCAACAAAATGTATTTCGACGCGAAGGAGCCCGGCGTTTACCGGGGAGCCTGCGCGGAATTGTGCGGCGCTTCCCACGCGCTGATGGACTTCAAGGTCATTGCGGTATCCGAAGATGAATTCGAACAATGGGTCGAAGACATGCAAACTCCGGTTGCTGAATCCGATGCGGTCAGAGGTCAGGAACTGTTTGAAGCAAAAGGCTGCTTGCAGTGCCATGCGATCACGCCGGACGGCAAAAGCATGGGCCCCAACCTGAACAATTTCGCCAATCGCGATCGAGTCGCCAGCTTCAGGCCCAATACGGAGGAATGGCTGGCCAAATGGCTGGATGATCCGCAAGAGGTCAAACCGGGCAGCACGATGCCGGATGTCGGCCTTACGCAGGACGAAATCGACGCGCTGGTCGAGTATTTGTACAGTCTGGATAATCAACAATAGCCACCGGATCGGCGCGAAGCGAAGGAGGTAGACGGTGTGGCACACGCACACGCAGTGGCTCATGCTCATACGGCAAAACAGCGATACACGGGCGTGATGGATTGGCTCACGACCGTGGATCACAAAAAGATCGGCATTCTTTATTTGTTGGGCGGTACGTTGTTCTTCGTTTTAGGCGGCATCGAGGCCATGCTTATCCGTCTTCAGCTCATGTTCCCGGAATCCAATTTCCTCGATGCGCAAACCTACAATGAAGTGCTGACGATGCACGGCACGACGATGATTTTTCTTGCGGCGATGCCGCTGTTGTTCGCCTTTATGAACTTCATCGTGCCGCTGCAAATCGGCGCGAGGGACGTCGCGTTTCCGTTTGTCAACGCCCTCGGTTTTTGGACGTTCTTTTTCGGCGGCATCATGGTGAACGTCAGCTGGTTTCTGGGCGGCGCTCCGGATGCGGGCTGGACGGCCTATACCCCGCTGTCGTCATCCGAGGTTTTCAGCGGCAAGGGCAACGATTTTTACGCCGTCGGTCTGCAGATCGCGGGTCTCGGCACGCTGATGAGCGGCATCAACTTCCTGGCGACGATCATCAACATGCGCGCGCCCGGAATGACCTTTATGCGCATGCCGCTGTTCACCTGGACGACATTTGTGTCTTCCCTGTTGATTTTGTTCGCGTTTCCTCCGCTGGCGGTCGGTTTGTTCCTGTTGACGTTCGACCGTCTGTTCGACGCCAACTTTTTTGAAATCGGCGCAGGCGGCAGCGCGGTATTGTGGCAGCATATTTTCTGGATTTTCGGACACCCTGAGGTGTACATTTTGATACTGCCCGCGTTCGGCATCATTTCGGAAGTGGTCAGCACCTTTTCCAAGAAACGGCTGTTCGGTTACAGCTCGATGGTGTTCGCCACGCTGCTGATCGCTTTTCTCAGCTTCATGGTCTGGGTTCACCACATGTTTACGGACGGGCTGGGGCCGATCGCCAACGCCCTGTTCAGCGTCGCCACCATGTTGATCGCCGTGCCGACGGGCATCAAGATCTTCAACTGGCTGTTCACGATGTGGGGCGGGCAAATTCGCTTTACTACGGCGATGCTGCACGTGGTCGCGTTTATCCCGACGTTCGTCATGGGCGGCGTCACCGGGGTTATGCTGGCCTCGCCGCCGGCGGATTTCCAATACCATGATTCGTACTTTGTCGTCGCGCACTTCCACTACGTCATCGTGGGCGGCATCGTATTGGCGCTGTTCGCGGCCGTGTTTTACTGGTGGCCGAAGATGTTCGGCCGGATGCTGAACGAAACCTTGGGCAAACTCGCTTTCTGGCTGTTTTTCATCGGTTTCCATTTGACGTTTTTCATCCAGCACATTCTCGGGTTGATCGGCATGCAGCGCCGCATTTTCACCTACCTTGCCGAGCATGAGGGCTGGGCGGAAATGAACTTGGTCAGCACGATCGGCGCCTTCTTCATGGCCGCCGGTGTCATCCTGTACGTGCTGAACATCGTGATCACGTCGCTGAAGCCGAGAAACGCGTCCGCGGATCCGTGGGACGGAAGAACGCTGGAATGGACGCTTCCTTCGCCGGTGCCGGTTTACAACTTCAAGCAACTGCCGCTGGTCAGAAGCCTGGACGCTTTCTGGGCGGAAAAAATGGCCGGAAACAAAGAAATGACGCCGGCGGAACCGGTCGGACCGATTCATATGCCGTCCAACTCGATTTTGCCGCTGATCATGGCGTTCGGGTTTTTCGTCTCCGGTTTCGGGTTCATGTATGCCAAACATGATTTCGCCAACGATTTTGTGCGCATGTTGTTCGAAAACCATATTGTCTCCATCGGCGGTTTGGTGATTACGGCCATCTGCATGATTCTGAGATCGCTCATCGACGACCCCGGTTACCATATTGAGCCGGAAGAGTTGGAATCCAAGGGGGTGAAGGCATGAGCTCGCACGCTCATCTGGAAAACCAGCCGCTTCCGGCCGAGCCGGAGCGCGCCACATTGGAAGGCCGCAATAAAATCACCGGTTTTTGGCTGTTTCTCGCCGGGGAAACGACACTGTTCGGCACCTTGTTCGCCACCTACATCGCGCTGAGGAACCAGACGCTGTCCGGGCCGACCGCCAACGAGCTGTTCGATTTCGAGCTGGTCGCGCTGGCGACGTTCATCCTGCTTGTGAGCAGCCTGTTCTCCGTGCTGGCCGTCAACGCGATGCACAAGCACAATGTCAAGGCGCTGCAGTTTTGGCTGTTTGCCACCGTCATTTTCGGGCTGGCGTTTCTCGTTCTGGAAATTTACGAGTTCAACCATTACACGGAACTGGGTCATACGTGGAGCAAGAGCGCGTTCAGCTCCTCCTTCTATGCGCTGGTCGGCTTCCACGGCGCCCACGTCGCATTCGGGCTCGCGTGGATTGCCTCCGTCATCGGTCAGCTGTTCAAGAAGGGGTTGACGACGGTGACCGCGCCCAAGGTGTATGTGTCCGCTTTGTACTGGCACTTTATCGACGTGGTGTGGGTGTTCATTTTCACCGTTGTTTACCTGATGGGAAAGGTGGGGTAACGCCATGGAACAGCGGCAACAGCAAGCTGCGGGAACACCGTCCAAAGTCAAACGCGGTCCCGTCCATGAAGGGATGCGCAACCACTATCTCGCCTTTGTCGTGTCCATCGTCCTGACGGCGCTGGCGTTTTTCGCCGTCATGACTCCGGAACTGGACACCCGGTTCAAATATTCCTTTATCGTCATTTTGGCGATCATCCAGGCCGCGTTCCAGCTGTTTTTCTGGATGCATCTGAAGGATCGCGGCCACAAAATTCCGATCATGTTCATGGGGTCGGGCGTCCTCTTTGTCGTCACGTTCATCATCATGGCCGTATTTTGGGTTTGGTGGTAATCACAGGAGCGTCACTTCAGCTCCTCTTTTTTTTCTCCGAATAGGACGTCCCGGACGGCGAAGGCATTGAAGCCGCAAGCGGCCGTCTAGCGGCCACCGTATTCCGGGAACGGCGGCGCACCGAAAGCGGAAAGGAGGATCACCATGTTCGGTCTCGATCAGTTCAGTTGGACGGCGAAATGGAGTCCGTATTTTTTCCTGTTTCTCGTCGCGGTCGCGCTTCTGTATTGGCTCGCAGTGGAGAAGTACCGGCACAAATTTGCCGATTCCGGACCGGTGACCCCGCGGCAGAAACTGTTTTTCCTGTCCGGTTTGCTGATGATCTATATCGCCCACGGCAGCCCGCTCGATCTGATGGGGCACCTGATGTTCAGCGCGCATATGTCGTCGATGGCGATCGCCTTCCTGATCGCTCCTCCGCTGCTCTGGCTGGGCATACCGGGTTGGCTGATCGCGCCGTTGTTTATGCGTTGGAAAAAGACGTGGCTGCGGTTTTTGCTGAACCCGATTTTCACGCTGCTGTTTTTCAACGGTGTATTTTCGTTTTACCATATTCCCGCCCTTCATGACATGATCATGACGAACTATTGGCTGCACACGGCGGTGTACGTGCTGCTGTACGCTTCCGCGCTGCTGATGTGGTGGCCGATTGCGGGACCCCTGCGGGAACTGCACGGATTGAGCGACTTGAAAAAAGTCGCGTACGTGTTCGCCGACGGGGTGCTGTTGACGCCGGCTTGCGCGCTGATCATATTCGCGAACGCGCCGCTGTACGACATTTACAGCGACCCGCAATTGTGGGCGACGGCGCTCGGATACTGTGTGCCGGGAGACGCGGCGGTGTTTTTGGAAAAATTCCGCGGGCCGGAAACGTTTGCGCTCATTCCTCCGATTCACGACCAGCAGCTGGGCGGCGTGATCATGAAGCTGACGCAGGAATTGATGTACGGTTCGATCTTGTTCTATATTTTGTATCACTGGTACAAAAGCGAAAACCGCAGCGCACCGGACATGTCGCTGGATCCGATCGATCTCGACGCCGACGGCAATCTGAAACGCGCCTGAAACGACAGAATGACGGTTCGGAACCATGACCGGAAAGGAGAGCATGCATGTCGCAAGTCATATCGCTGGTCAGCACGTCGTTTATCGTCATCAGCGCCATCCTGATGGCATTCGGCTGGAGATTCATCCGGCGCGGGCAGCGCGAGCGGCATCGAAAAACGATGATCGCGGCGGCGACCTGCGCGCTTCTGTTTTTTATCCTGTACTTGACGCGCACGATCGTGTTCGGCAACATGCCGTTCGGCGGGCCGGATTCGGTCAAGCCGGTATACCTCGCGTTTCTGCTCGTGCATATCGTCCTGGCCACGCTTTCGGCGGTGCTCGGCATTGTGACGCTGTCGCGGGCGTTGAAACAGCGGTTCGACAAACACAAGCGCATCGCGCGGCCGACCGCGGTCATTTGGTTCGTCACGGCGGCCACCGGGGTGACGACCTATTTGCTGCTGAACGTCATTTATCCGTCCCAGGAAAAAACGAACTTGTGGAACGCGATTTTCGGATAAGCGCGAGAATCCTAAATAGGGTTCTCTCTTTTTTTTCGTATGATATACTAAGGATGGTTTGCAGATGGCACATGATGGCAGGAAGCGCCGGAAAAGAGAGAAACGTTGAAGGAGGAAGAATGTCTGCGAATGAATCCGTTGATTTTGGACAAAGTAACCAAACAATACGGGCAGCACACGGCGGTCAACCAAATTTCATTTGAGGTGACCCGCGGCGAAATTTTCGGATTGCTCGGAGCCAACGGCGCCGGAAAAACGACGACGATGCGGATGGTGCTCGGACTCATTTATCCGGATGGCGGACAAATCTGGTGGAAAGGAAAGCCGTATTCCCACGATTTGAACCGGGTCATGGGCTATTTGCCGGAGGAACGCGGGCTGTACCCGAAAGTGAAAGTCAGCGATCAAATCTTGTATCTCGCTCAACTGCGCGGAATGGACCGGGCGGCGGCGGAACGCAGTTTGCGCTCCTGGCTGGAACGTTTCGAGGTGCCGCAATATTACGACAAAAAAGTGGAGGAGCTTTCGAAAGGCAACCAGCAAAAAATCCAGTTTATCGCCGCCGTCATCCACAACCCGGAAATTTTGGTGCTGGACGAAGCGTTCAGCGGGCTCGATCCGGTCAACGTCGAGCTGCTCAAATCGGCGGTGAAGGAACTGCGCGACGCGGGCGCCGCGATTGTGTTTTCCACGCATCGCATGGAACATGTGGAAGAGCTGTGCCAGAACATTTGCATTTTGCACAAATCCAACACGGTGCTGAAAGGGAACTTGCGGGAAATCAAAAAATCTTTTCCGAAGGAACGCGTGATCCTGCAGACGGAACGGGACATCGGCGGTCTGGAATCGATCGCCGGCGTCGTTTCGGTGACGCGCCGCGAACATGATTACGAAATTCGCATCAGCGAGGCGGACGCGGCGCAGCGCATTCTGCGCCACGCGATGGAGCAGAGCGCGGTGCAGCGGTTCGAATTGCTGGAGCCGACGATGAATGAAATCTTCATCAAAACGGTGGGGGGGAGAGCGGAATGAACGACCTGATGACAGTCATCCGTTTTACGGTCGCCAACAAAATGCGGTCAAAGTCGTTCAAGGTGACGCTTGTCATTTTCGTGCTGATTTTGACGGTCATGGCGCACATTCCGTTTTTCATTCAGCTGTTCAGTTCGGATGAAACGGCGAAATACGGGATATTTCAACGGGAAGACAACGTGACGGAGCGTCTGGTGCAGTTTGTGAACGGCGCGGATCACGTTTCCTTCGAGCTGGTCGTCTATCCGGATCCCGGCACCGCGGAAGAACAAGATCGCGTCATTCGGCAGGCGATTGAAAAGGACGAGGTCAAAGGTTTTTTGCAGCTAAGCGATGCGGCTGAGGAGGGAGCATTTCCGGCCGTCACGTACAAAGCCGAAAACACGATGGATTTCGGCGGCCTTTCCGAGCTGCAGAACGTGCTTACCAACATCAAGACCGAATTGGTGCTGGAAGACCTGAACTTGTCCGAACAGCATAGACAGCAGCTGTTTGCCCCGATCCAATTCGAGACCGTGCAAATCTCCGTCGGGGGCGGCATGGAGAAAAGCGAGTCGCAAATGTTTTTGGCGTACGGCATGGTTTACCTGCTCATGATTATGCTGTTCATGGCGATTATGTTTACCGGCCAGCTGATCGCCACCGAGATAACGACCGAAAAAAGCTCGCGCATTATGGAAATTTTGGTCACGAGCGTCGCGCCGATTAAGCAAATGTTCGGCAAAATTATCGGCATGTTGATCGTCGGCCTGTCGCAAATTCTGGTGCTGGCGGCGGCGGCGGTCGCCAATTTGCTGCTGCCCCACAACCGCGAGGCGATCGATGCGCTGAACATCAACTTCATGGACATCGATCCGCTCTTGCTCATTTACTTTATCGTGTTTTATTTGACCGGTTATTTTCTCTACGCGACGCTATATGCGGCGGTCGGGTCGATCGTCAGCCGCACGGAAGATTTGGGTCAGGCGGTGATGCCGATTACGTTTCTGGCGCTGGCGGCCTTCTACATCGGGATTTTCGGCTTGTCGCAGCCGACGTCGCCTTTTATTGTCGCCATGTCCTACGTGCCGTTTTTCTCGCCGCTCATCATGTTTTTGCGCATCGGCATGACGCAACCGCACTGGTGGGAAATCGCGCTCAGCATCGCGATCCTGCTGGCGTCGATTTTCGCATTCGGGTGGCTGTCGGCGAAAATTTACCGCACCGGCGTGCTGATGTACGGCAAACGCCCGTCGTTCAAGGAACTGCGCAAGGCGATGAAGGCGTTCAAGGTGTGACGGACGTCCGGCTGAATCGGAACCGGTGTTTCCGGTGTAACGGGGGTACGTTTGCACCGGGACCGGTGCCTCGATGGGCTGAAGGAGTGCATGCGGTCGACACCGGCGAACGTGAGAAGAGATTGGTGTTGCGACACGGCGCTGGAAACCGATACGCTGACGAGACCGGCGCGCCGAGGCCGAAGCGGCCGGTTCACGAACGCAACAAGCCCGCCCTTTGAAGGGCGGGCTTGTCCGTTTTCGGCTCAATTTTGACGCAGCGGAAACTCCCGGATGTGAATGCGCATTTTTCCGGACGCGGCGGGCGGGATGTCCGCGACTTTTTCCACCTGAATGCGGATGTTGCCCAATCGGATTTTCAGTTTGCGGACCAGTTCCTCGATATCGGGTTCCCGGATGCGGTCCGGCTGCAGCACCAATTTGAGCGTGAGCGTCTCCCGGTCGTGCTGAATGGCCTGATACTTTAAAATGCCGTCCATTTCCCGGATCGTGTGGGTGATGAACTGGCCGTGCACCAGCGTTCCGTCTTTCGCCAGGAACACTTCGTCCTCCCTTCCTTCAATGCCGGACAGCAGGGGAAGCGTTCGGCCGCAGCCGCAAACGTCGTCCGACAAAACGCCGATGTCGCCGATTTGATAACGCAGGCGGGGCATGACGAAATTGTTGAGATCCGTCACGAGCAGCGCGCCTCTTTGGCCGGGCTGCACCGGCCGGCCGGTGACGGGATCGACCGCCTCCAGCCACAAATTTTCCGCGGACAGGTGCATGCCGCCTTTCGGGCATTGATACGCGATAATGCCTCCGTCCCTCGCGCCGTATTCATTGATGACCGGACATTGGAACACTTGTTCCAGTTCGCGGCGCTGCTCGTCGCGCAGCACTTCCGCCGTGGAGACGATGCCCGCCGGCTTGTGGCGCAAAGGCCGCTTTCCCTTGCGGACGATGCCGGCGAACAAATGCAGCGAAGTCGCGTAACCGTACAAATATTTCGGTTTGAAACGGTTCAGCAGATCAATATATTCGTCGGCGCGATGTTCCTGGAGTTGGAACGCCGGCACGATTTTCCGGTTTTTCAACAGCAGTTCTTTCGCGTGAAACTTCACGTCGTTCAGCCGGGAAAGCTCAATCGGCGATCCCCAAATCATCAGGGAGGAGTCGCCGATGTGAATATTGTGCCAGGACAGCCCCCGCCACCTCGCCGCTTCGTAATGCTCCACCGTGTACCGATCCATGTAAAAGGCGACCGGCTGGCCGGTGGAACCGCCCGTCCGGTTGGCGATCAGCTGGTTGTCGACGGCGTTGTCCGCGCGGTAACGGTCACTGTGCCGCTGAAACTCGGATTTGGTCAGCACGGGGAACTGCGCGAGCGCACGCAGCGGATCTTCTTCAATTTGCGGCTTGAACTCTTTCAGGTGTCCATAGGCCGGCACATGTTCGACCGCGTGAAGGAGCAAGCCGCGCAGTTTGCGCATGCGCAATTCGTGCAGTTCCCGCCTGTCCAGGGACTCGGTTTGCTGCAGTTCCCGCAAATATCGGCGAATGGAGTTTCCTTTCCATCGTTCCATGATCGGGAAAAAGACGTGGCGAATCAATTCGGCGCGGATGTCCATCGGTATCACCTTCGGATCGTTGTGTCTTGTAGTAGTATACAATATTCCTGCGCCGGCCGCATGCCGAATCCGGCGATTTCGGATCGAAAACGGTCGGTTTCGGGTCCATGAACCGACAGATCGGCGGCAGTATGATACAATATGCGTAGGATTGGGGTTTTAACCTATGGACGGAGCGTGGCGGGACGTGAAGATCAAAGTGCTGATCGCGGATGACAACGCGTTTGTGCGGGAAGGGATGAAAATCATTCTGGAGTCGTTCCCCGAATTTGAAGTGGCGGCGGCGGTGTCCGACGGGCGGGAAGCGGTGGATTACTGCGAGCGTCACGAAGTGGACGTGGCGCTGCTCGACGTGCGCATGCCGGCCATGAACGGCGTGGAAGCGGCGAGGCTGCTGACGGAACGGACGAAGACGAAGCCGCTGATGCTGACGACGTTTGACGATGACGACATCATTGTGGACGCCATTCGTTTCGGAGCCCGGGGATATTTGTTGAAAAACAACGATCCGGAGCGCATCCGCGACGCCATCAAGACGGTGTACAACGGGCATCATGTGTTGCAGGACGTGGCGCTGGACAAACTGAAATCGATGCTCTCGTCGGGTTCGCCTGCCGGCGCCGGCGACGGGAAAAGCGGGCAGGAAGAAAGTGACGGAACGCGCGGAGGCAGCGAAGCGGACGGAAACGTCGGCGGCTTGGACCGCAGCCTGTTTACCGAACGGGAACTGGAAGTGATGGAACTCATCGCCAAAGGGCTCACCAACAAGGAGATTGCCGCAAAGCTGTTCATCTCGGAAGGGACGGTCGCGAATTACATCACCTCGGTTTTGGACAAAACCGGGCTTTCGCATCGTACGCAGATCGCCATTTATTATTTGACGGGGAAAGTGGGCTAAATGGGCGCGCGGGATTCGGACGCACCGCAGCGGAGCGGCACGACAGGCAGCCGGTCGGCATACCTGACGCCGTTGGCGGACCGGGCGATTTGGTTCAAAGGTCTACTTCTGCTTTATACCATCGCGTCTGTGTACACTTCGCAAACGACGTCCTTTGCACCCTTGATCCTGGCTTCGTTGCTGTACATGTCGCTGAACTTGGCGCTTCCCGTCGTACCGTCCGTATTTGTACGGATGAGCTTGTCCGCGCTGTCCGCGCTTCTCGTGTTGGTGTCGGTGGATATGGTGGATCCCCGGATGCTGCTGCTCGCGCCGCCCAGCTTGTTCGAACTGGCCGCCGCCGCTTTTCGCCATCGTGCTGTCACCGCCTTGGTCCTGCTAGCGCCCGCCGCGTTTGCCGCCGCGGACCTGACGCCGCTGTACGTGTTTGCGGCGCTCGTTACGTTCGCCTATTTTACCCTGCTGCAAACGTACACGGACGCATCGGAGCGATACCGCGACGAAATTCGCCGCCACCAATCCGACATCGACCGGCTGGCGCGCAGTCTCGAAGAAAGCCGGGAATGGGCGGACCAGCTGGAGTATACGCAGCGGCTCGAGGAGCGCAGCCGGCTGTCGCAGGAAATTCACGACAAAATCGGCCACGCGATGACGGGCGCGCTCATCCAGATGGAGGCGTCCAAACGGCTGCTCACCGCCGACCCGGAGCAGTCCGCGCGGCTGTTGCAGAACGCGATCGAACTTTCCAAGGACGGCATCGAGCAAATCCGGCGTGTGCTCAAAAGCGCCAAGCCGCCGTCGGAACAGCTCGGCGTTCACCGGCTCAAGCTGATGCTCGACGATTTTGCCGCCAAGCATCCGATTCGCACGGTATTGACCCATAAAGGCAATCTTGACATGATCACGCCGGTGCAGTGGAAGGTCATTCAGGACAATGTCAAGGAAGCGCTGACGAACGTGTTGAAATATTCCGGAGCGACGGCGGTCAGTGTGGATATCCGCGTGCTGAACGCCTTGGTTCGGGCGGAAGTGGCGGACAACGGCCGGGGAGCGGGCAAAATCGTCAAAGGGCTCGGCATCGTTGGCATGGAGGAAAGAACGGCGGCGGTGAACGGAACGCTGATCGTGGACGGATCGCGGGGATTTTCGGTGACGATGCTGATGCCGTGCGCGAAGCAAGCGGACCCCGTGGCGACCGGGGATCAGGAACGTCCATGATGCCGGACTCGGACAACTTTGAATGGGCAGGCTGATGTGAACATTTCATGAAGCTCGTTCGGCCAAAATATGAAATTTTTCATGTTCAAAGGGTGAACTTGTGCACTGCCGCAAGCGCACCTTTTTTTGTATGATGGATCCAGCGTATCGGAAAGGATATACGGAACAGAGGACAAGAGGGAACGATTCGATTTTGACGGGAGTTGAGCGACGATGAACGTGGTGGAATTGAAATCCGTAACGCGGACGTACGGCGACTTCGTTGCGGTGGACCGCCTTTCGCTGGCCGTGCGGGAAGGGGAAATTTTTGCGCTGCTCGGGCCGAACGGCGCGGGGAAAAGCACGACCATCCACATGATCGCGTCCCTGCTGCGCGTGACGGAAGGGACGATCGAAATTCTCGGGAAAAATATCGCGGCGCACCGCCGTTTCGCCAAACAGCAAATCGGTCTCGTGCCGCAGGACATCGCCATTTACGAAGACATGACCGCTTATGAAAATGTGCAATTTTTCGCAGGACTGTACGGGCTGCGGGGAAAGGAACTGCGGCAGCGGACGGAGGAGGCGCTCGCCTTCGTCGGGCTGGAGGACCGGCTGCGCGGGTATCCGAAACATTTTTCCGGCGGGATGAAACGCAGGCTGAACATCGCCTGCGCGATCGCCCACCGTCCGCGCCTCGTCATCATGGACGAACCGACGGTCGGCATCGATCCGCAGTCGCGGCAGTATATTTTGAACGCGATCCGCAAGCTGAACGCGATGGGATGCACGATCATTTATTCGAGCCATTACATGGAAGAAGTCGAAGAACTGTGCACGCGCATCGCCATTATGGATCACGGAAAAATCATCGCGGAAGGAACGAAGGAACAGCTGACGGCGATGATCGCCGCGCCGAAATCGATTCGCGTCGAAGTGAGGACGGAAACGCCTTTGGATACGGAAAAACTGCGCAACATCGCCGGAGTCCGGTCGGTCGAGTTCGAAGGCCAGACGTTGACGATCGGAACCGACACGGGGGTCAACAACCTGAACCTGATCATCCGCCGGCTGGTGGACGACGGGGTGGACATTCGCGCGCTGGATGCGCACGACGTCAATCTGGAAACGGTGTTTTTGACGCTGACCGGAAGAAGTTTGCGGGATACGTGATTCAGACAGGGGCAGGTACGAGATCCGCGCCGGACAGGCGCTATGGAGAATCGTGAACGTCCCGGGAGGGAAAGGAGCGGGAACATGAACGTGCTACGCATCGCATACAAAGAGCTGTTGATGCTTCGCGATCCGAAAATGATCGCCTACTTGCTGATCACGCCGGTGGCGCTGGTCGTCATATTGGGCACGGCGCTTGCCGACGCGTTTCACGGCGGCATCGTGGTGGGCGACGTTCGCGTGCTGTACGACGACAGCCGGGCGGGAACAGAGCCGGCGGAGCGGTGGAAGGCGTATGCGCAGGCGGCGGAGACGCAAGGGGTTCGGTTCGAGCCGGCGGCAGACGGCGTCGACGGGAAACGGGAAGCGGCGGACGGCCAGTATGCCGGATATGTGGAAATCACGGATGATGGCATGGCGTATTACGGCAGCGGCGCCCGTCCGCTGGAAAGCCGCATCGCGCAAAGCGCGCTGGAGGCGTTCGCCGGCCGTTACGCGCTGGCGGAAGCTGCGGAGGGGAATGAAGCCGGAGAAATGGAGGAGAATCGGCCGACACGATCTCCGCGGCCTTTGGGGATAGAATCGGGCGTAGGAGCGAACGGAGCGCAGTCCGGCGCGGACGGGGCGCCGTCCGGAAGCGGGAAACTGTCGGAGCATGCGACGGCTCAATGGTTTTTGATCGGTGCGGAAAATGCGAAGATTGTCGAAGTGACCGCGCTGGAAGCCGACGCGTCGGATAGACCGCGGGCGATCGACTATTACGCGATCGCGATGACGACGCTGATCGTTTTGTTCAGCGCGCTGACCGCCGCGCAGCTGATGGATGCGGAGCGCACAAGACGCACTTCGCTTCGGCTGATCGCCGCGCCGGTGACGAAAGCGGACATTTTCGCCGGGAAAATACTCGGGTTTTTCCTGATGAACTCGCTGACGGTCGTGCTGGTCGTGCTGATTACCAAGTATGTGTTCCAGGCGAACTGGGGAGACCATTTGCTTCCCGTGCTGGTCGTGCTGCTGTCGGAAGTGGTGTTTGCGCTCGGTCTCGGGCTCGGCGTCAGCTATGTCGTGAAGGGGGCGGCGGCCGGATTTGTCATCATGGTGTTCGTCCAGCTGGCCGCGCTTTTCGGGGGTTCGTACTATCCGATGGATGAAGCGTCCGGCGTGTTTCGCGCGATTTCCCGGCTGATGCCTCTGAAATGGACCAACGAAGCGATATTGCAGGTGATTTTCGCGGATAACCACGCCATGGTTTGGCCGGCGGCGGGCTGGAATATCGGGTTGGCCGTGCTGCTTTTGACGGTCGCCGCCATTTCCATGAGAAGACGGGAGGGTTTGTGACATGATGCGGGAAACGGGGTGGCTGATCCGGAAAACGTGGATTTCCGTGCTGAAAAAGTGGAGCAACCTGCTGCTTTATTTCGTGCTGCCCGTGTTGGGGGTCGCGATCGCCATGCTGGCCGGCGGCGGTACGACGGAAGCGTCGATGGCGGTCGGCATCGTCAACCGGGACGGCGGCAGCGCGGTCACCGAGGAGTGGATCCGATCGATCGGCGAACTTGAATGGATGCGGATTCGCGAGACGGAAGCGGAGAATGCTGCGCGGGAAGTTTCCTCCGGCAAACTCGACGCGGCGATTGTCATTTCGGAAGGATTCGGCGAGAGCGTCTTGGCGGGACAGCCGAAACAAATCGAACTGATCGCCGTCCAGGGGTCACCGGCGGTAAATTACGTCCAGGGGGCGCTGAATTCGTCCGTCGATTTGCTGGCGCGCATCGGCCAGACCGCCGGCGGCGACGAGTCGGCATTTATGGACGGGCTGCGCAAAATCCGGGAGGACGGATGGCGGCTGTCGTCCGTGACGCTGGAGGACGCATCCGCAAAGCGGGCGATGTCGAGCCGGACGATCGGATTTTTGGCGGTGATGATGCTGTTCGCCGGCGTCAAGCTGTCGGGGATGATGATCAAGGAAAGGGAGAACCGGACGTGGCTGCGGCTGATGTCCACGCCGGTTTCGGCCTGCGCGTATGTGCTGTCCAACGTCGTCGTCAATTTTGCGATGATGATGGCGCAAATCGCCGTGACGCTGCTGCTGATGATGTACGTGTTCCGGATCGATCCCGGCGTGCCGTTCGTATCACTGTATGCGGTGCTGACGGTGTTCGCGCTCGTCGCCGTCACGTTTGCGCTGGCGGTGGCGGCTTTCGCGGACAGTTCGATGAAGGCGACCGGCCTGCAGACGATGTTGATTCTTCCGTCCAGCGTGCTGGCAGGATGCTTTTTTCCGCTGGCGATCATGCCCGAGTCGTTGCAAAAATTCGCCGGGTTTTTGCCGCAGCATTGGCTGCTGGACTCGGTTGACCAACTGCAGATGGGCCGCGGCATCGGGAGTGTGGCGCTGAACTTGGCGATCCTGCTTGCGTTCGCCGCCGTGTTCGCGATGGCCGCCGGATACCGGTTCGCCAGAAATGACGACACCCGAAGTTTTGTCTAGGGAGCGGCTGGAGTGGAATGATACGGCCTGCATCAAACAGTGGGTGGAAGGATGAACGGACCGGGACGTTCCGCCGCCATCGGACTTGGATACGAAATTTGGACCACACATGGACTTTGACCGCATGGACACTTTCACCGCACATTGCATTTGACGGCTTACAGACGATGGATTTGACGGCACACAAACTTTAACCGGATCATGGCGCGTGGAGGGGCTCCTCCACGCCGCGGCGTTTTTACAGCGCTTTTTGTATCATGAAATGGATACCATCGTTTTTTCGTTCATCGGGACGGCATCCCGAAGCCGATTTGTCATGGCGCGATCGGATTGCAGGATGTTTCGCCGAACGACAGCGAATTTGAAGGGAACAGCGGAAAAATTAGTATTGAAATCGATTTCGATATTTGATATATATTTGAGTAAGAAAGCGTCTTCATGGTCTGGAATTCATTTTATCGCACAGAGGCAATAACAATGGACATCAAAATCATCGATGTGGCCCGGGCGGCCAAAGTGTCGCCGACCACCGTATCCCGGGTGCTCAACAACAATCCCGTCGTCAAAGCCAAGACGAGGGAGAAAGTGCTGAAGGTCATCGAGGAGCTGAATTACGTTCCCCATGCCGCGGCGCAAAATCTGCGCCGGCAGCGGACGATGATGATCGGGGTTGTCGTGACCGACATCCGCGGAGCGTATCATTCGGAGATCATCAAGGGCATCCAGAGCAGGGCGGCGGAAACGCAATATAAAGTGCTGATCTGCGACACGCAGGACAACCGGGATATCGAGCTGGAATATCTCCGCATGCTGACGGACCGCAGCGTGGACGCCATGATCTTGGTGGCGTCGCTGTTGTCGAAGCAGGAAGTGCAGGAGTTTGTGGAGCGGGGCTATCCGCTGGGCGTCATCGGGCGCAGCATTGAACATCCCAATATTCTCAAGGTGTACACGAACAATGTCGAGGCGGCGCAGGAAGCGGTGACGCATCTGATCGAACAAGGACACCGCGACATCGTGTTCATGAGCGGGGACGCCCGCGCCATTGACAGCTACGACCGGTTGGAAGGCTACATTCGCGCGCTGCGCGACAACGAAATCCCGTTTCGCCCCGAGTTGGTGGAAAACGGCAATTTCTCCGAACAAGAAGCCTACAACGCGATGCTCCGCCTTTGGGACAAGGGTCTGCAGTTTACCGCTGTATTTTGCGCGAACGATGAGATGGCCATCGGCGTATATCGCGCGTGCCGGGAGCGCGGAGTGCGCATCCCCGATCAGATGGCGGTCGTCGGCGTCGACAACGAACGCATTTCCCAGTTCCTTATGCCTCCGCTCAGCACGATCGACCAGCCGAAATTCGAGATGGGGCGCACCATCGCGGATCATCTGATCCGGCACATGAACGGGGAATCGCTGGATGACCGTCGCGTTACGGTGCTGCCGTCCAAGCTCATCATCCGCCAGTCGTCCTTATCCAAGGTCTCTGTTCCCCGCGAACGAAGATGATTCGATCGCGTCAAGCGTGCCGTACGTTCTGCCGGGGCGTCCGCTCGGCCGGCGGCGGGTGCTGCCGGTTTGACGCCGGTTACGCAGTATCCCCGCCCCAAGACGCGCGAGGACGTTTGAAGACGAACTCGACTCGTCACCATGATCACGGCGCTGATCCTTTTGCGCGCTGACGAGCGGAAAGGACACCGTGATCGCCGCCTCCAACCGTCCGGCAGGAACCATTGTCCGACCAAAACAGCTCAAGATCAATGTCCAATTGTGATAGAAATCGATTTCATATTTTTTGCTTCATATCCGATTGTAAGCGAATACAAAGGAGGCATTCGGTGAAAGTAAGAAAACGATATCAATTTTATGCGCTATCCCGCGCTCCTTCCCGGCATTGCGCCAGGATGCGGGATGCTGCGATCGGGCCGTAGGCGCCGGAGACCGGTGCGCCGGTTTCACAGCGGCAGAGGGAGGAAGTTCCGCGTCGCGTAAACGGCGTCTTTCGGGACGGGATCGCACGCCAAGCGGTGTGAGGGGACGGCTTGTCTGTCGAATCGGCCGCCGCCGACCGATCCGCTCGGAGGACGGGAACGCCTGGAGAATGGGAAGTGGCGAGGATACGGCGGTCGCAATGAATTCCGGATACATGCAACATGTATCAATAGATTCCAAAAAAATGAGGGGATGCAAACCATGAGAAGAAGAGCTTTACTATCCATGCTGTTGGCGCTCGTTCTGGTGCTGTCGTTGCTCGCGGGCTGCTCGTCCGGAGGAAACGGCGGCAACGCGAACCAATCGGACGCGAAAGGCTCGGAGAACACGTCGAAAGGATCGGGTAACGGAGGCGGAAGCGACGCGCCCGACGCCGATATCCCGTCCTGGCAAAAGGAGAAGATTACGCTCCGCTACGCCAGCTGGGAAGACGCCAACATGGAAAAAGGCATGTTGGAAGCGTTTATGGAAAAATACCCGAACATTACCGTCGTCAAGGACGAATCGATCAACTGGCCGTGGACGGACGCGCTGGCCAACGCCGCGAGCGCGGGCAATTTGCCGGACGTGTTCTGGGTGGAACAAGTGCCGGTGGGCGTGGAAAACGACTGGCTGCTGGACCTGACCCCCTATTGGGATGCCGATGAAGAAACGCAGGCGGTTTATCCCGGCATCGCGGAAATGGGTGTCTATAACGGCAAACGCCTGGCGTCGCCGACGTTCCAGTTCATCATGGGCGTATACGTCAACAAGACGCTGTTTGAAAAATTCAATGTGCCGCTGCCTTCCTACAACTGGACGTTCGACGAAATGATCGATCTGGCGAAGAAGTTGAGCGATCCGAGCCAGCATTACTACGGCATCGACGGACCGTGGGGAGATTTGTCGTTCGAATCGTATCTGCCGATGATCAACAACGAATCGTTCGGCTGGAACACCTTCGACGGAGAAAAATTCAACTTCACGCATCCGGACTGGATCGAAGGCTACAATCTCAAGCTGGAACTGCGCCGCCTGAAGGTCGAGGAAAACATGACCGGAGAGGAAAAGAAACAGGTGTTCGGCGACGAAGGCGCCTGGCCGACGCAGAAAGGCCACGTGGCCATGTCTATCGACGGATCGTGGAACAGCACCTGGCTTCCGGGTGAATTGGCCGCCGCAGGATTGGGAGAACTCGATTTTTATCCTTACCCGGCGGGCAAAGCGGGGCAAAGGGTGCCGGTTATCCTGGACTACATCGGCGTTGCTTCCACGACGAAACATCCCGAGGCGGCATATGAGCTGATGAAATGGATGAGCTGGGGCAAAGACGGCTGGCTGAAGCGTCTGGAACTGAACAAGGAGCTGAACATCCCCGTCGACAAGCTGCCGGTCGCCAACCATCCGGAAGTGTGGAGCAAACTGGAAAACGAGCTGACGATGGAAGGCATGAAAGCGGCCGTCAAGCTGCTGGACAAAGCGGTGCCCGACTACGGCAAAACGCTGCCCGGTCTCAGAGAGTACAACGCCTGGGTGAACGATGAGCAAAAGATCACCGAGAAAATCTGGAACGGCGAAATCAGCCCGGCCGACAAGGCGAAGGAACTGGAGGACAAGATCAACGAATTCGTGTCCCAGGCGATGGCCAGATTGACCCGATAAGCCGCCGGCTTGTCGGTCCAAATCAAGAGGTCCGGCAAGAGGATGGCGGAATCAAATGTAGAGCATGAATTTCACGCGTGAATGAATATAAAGCCTGTCGAGCGCACTTCCAAGCGGACAACGTCAAGGGAGCGCTTGGCCGGTCGGTCGGAGCAGGCGGCCCGGACAGGGCAGCAAGCGGCATAGGTGCGAAAGGCGTCCCCTTTCGCACCTGTGGCGTGAAATCGAGGCACAGGCAGGGAGAGACCATGAAGCTTACCGTCAAGCGATGGGTGACGGGATGGATGATTGCCGCTCTGGCGTGCGGAATCTTGACGCCTCCGCCGGCGGTCGCGGACACGGCTGAGACAGCGCGGGCAACTCCCGCCGATGCGGCCCGCACGCGGCAGGACGCCGCCTCCGAGCTGCTGGAAAAAAACTATTCGGACATGCTGCGGGACTGGGCGGACGTTCCGGCGGTCGAAGGCGTGCGTACGGTCGTCGCGCCCGCCGCGCAACCCGCCAACGCGCATCTCCTTGTGTCGCGGCAGGACAGCCGCGGTTACGCTTCCGACACCGTTCGCTGGAACCAAGGCGCGTCGGTGGACATCCGCGTCGACGTCCCCGCGGAAGGGCTTTACGAGCTGGCCTTCGATTACTTTGTTCTGGACGAAAGCATTTTGGCCCCGGAAGGATATGTCCTGATCAACGGGGAGTATCCCTTTTACGAGAGCAGGCGGATTTTGTTCCCGAATTTGTGGACGCATGAATCCGAGGAGTATGCCGTGGACCGTTACGGCAACGAACTGCTGCCCCGTCCGGTCAAGGTGCGGACGTGGCAGACGGTCAGCGCGATGGACGCCAGCTACTTTCACATGGAACCGCTTCGTTTTCCGCTCAAGCAGGGGGAAAACACGATCACCCTCGTCAATACCCGCGGCGACATGCTGCTCGGCGACGTCACGGTGTCGTCTCCGTCCGCTTTGGACGACTACGACGCTTACTTGCGGCGCCAGTCCGAATCCGGCGGCACGGAACAGGAGTCGGGCGGCGGGGAGGACGCCCGGACGGCGGAGCAGGGCGGAAAGGCGCGAAACGAATCCGCATCCGATCGACGGATTGTGATCGAAGCGGAAAAGCCGCTGTACAAAAACGACTCGTCGATCCGCGCCGCCTCCGGCACCGACAGCAAGCTGACCCCCTATCACACGAGGCGGAAGCTGCTCAACATCATCGATCCCGGATCGTTTGACGAGGGAGGACAGTCGGTGACGTGGCGGTTCGAGGTGCCGCGCAGCGGGTATTATCGCATCGCCTTCAAGTACAAGCAGGAGGATCAGCATCAGCTGCCGGTGTTTCGGCGCATCGCGATCGACGGCGGCGTTCCTTTCCGCGAGCTTGACAATTATCCGTTTGCGTACACGAAGAAATGGAGAAATGAAATCCTCGGCGACGGCCGGGAAGATTACCGCATTTATTTGACCGAAGGCGAACACACGCTGACGATGACCGTCAATCTGTCGCGCATGCGACCGCTCGCCGAGGAAATCGCGCGAACGATGAAGGAAATCGGCGCGATGTCGCTGGAAATCAAGAAGCTGACCGGCAACCGCCGCGATCCGTACCGCGACTGGAATTTGACGGAGTACATCCCCGACGTCGCGGAATCGCTGGAAAGCATGGCGGAACGGCTGGAATGGCATTACCGGGATCTCGGACAGCTGAATCCGGACGTGAAAGAGATCGGGGCGATCGCCAATCTGAAACTGGCCGTCCGCCAGTTGAGATCGCTGTCCCGGGAGCCCGACGAACTGCCCGACCGGATGAACATGTTTTCGGAAGGCACGTCGTCCGTCAACCAGCTGCTCGGAACGCTGCTGCAAAACATTTCCTTGTCGCCGCTGTCGCTTGACAAGATCTATGTGTTCCAGGATGAAAAACTGCCCGCGCCCAATGCCGGCTTTTTCAGCAATATGTGGGAACACGTCAAACGCTTTTTCCTGTCGTTCACTCCGTCCGGCTATTCCGCATCCGCCCAGACCGAGGGAGAACTGCAAGTATGGGTCAACCGTCCGCGGGCCTACGTGGAATTGATGCAGGAGATGATCGACGAACAGTTTACGCGCGAGACCGGCATCCCGGTCAAACTGTCCATCATGCCGGACGAGAACAAATTGATTCTGGCCAACGCGGCGGGAAGGCAGCCGGACGCCGCGCTCGGCGTGAACAACTGGATTCCGTACGAGCTCGCGATTCGCGGTGCGGTGCTGGATTTGCGGCAGTTCGACGGATACGAGGAAATGATCCGCAAGTTCGCGCCGGGAGCGGTCATCCCGTTCGCCTTTGAAGACGGTGTGTACGCGCTGCCGGAAACGCAGGATTTTTGGGTGCTGTTTTACCGCAAGGACATTCTCGATTCGCTGCATCTGGAACCGCCCGACACCTGGGACGACGTCGTGGAAATGCTGCCCGAACTGCAGCGGCTCGGCATGAACTTTTACGAGCCGATTTCGATGTATGAAGGATTCAAACCGTTTGTGGCGACGGTGCCGTTCATTCATCAGTTTGGCGGAGAGTTGTTCGACGAAAGCGGCATGAACTCCGCGATCGACAGCGAAGCCGCGCTGGAAGGCATCCGGTTTATGACCGATCTGTTCACGATCTACAACGTCCCGCAGAGCGTGCCGAACTTCTACCATCATTTCCGGTACGGGACGCTGCCGGTCGGCATATCGAATTTTGCGACGTACATCCAACTGAAGGCCGCGGCGCCGGAAATCGCCAACTGGTGGAAAATCGCCCCCCACCCCGGCGTGAAGAAAGCGGATGGGACGGTCGAGCGCTGGACGCCCGGCGGCGGGCAGGCGGGCATGATTTTCAAGGGCACGCCTTATGCCGAACAAGCGTGGAAATTCCTGCAGTGGTGGATGTCCACGCCGGTGCAGGTCGAGTTTGCCAACTTGATGCAGACGTCGTACGGCACGACGTTTATGTGGAACACCGCCAACCTGGAAGCCGTGGAGCAGCTGCCGTGGCCGGAGGATGACAAGCGCGTCGTCCTGGAGCAGCTGCGCTGGATCCGTGAAGCGTCGCGGGTCCCGGGAGCTTACATGGTGGAAAGGGAAATCAGCGACGTGTGGAACAGGGTCGTCTTCGACGGCGACAATCCGCGGTCGGCGATCGACGATGCGGTTATCCGCGCGAACCGGGAAATCCGCAGGAAGATGGAGGAGTTCGGATATGCGATCAACGGCGTTATGATCCGGCCGTATCCGGTTCCGACGATCACGACGGTGAACAGGTGGGTGGAAGCGCCATGAAACGAACCGCGATCAACCAGGCATATGTGTTTTTGTCCCCCTATCTGTTCCTGTTCGGGATGTTCATCGTCATTCCCGTGCTCGTCGCGGCCGGACTGTCGCTGACCTACTTCAACACGGTGGAAATGCCGGAGTGGACCGGCTTCAAAAACTATGTCGACCTGTTTACGCACGACGAAATTTTCATGCAGCACGTGCTGCCGAATACGCTCAAGTTTGCGCTGATCGTCGGGCCGGGAGGGTACATCATTTCGTTTTTGCTGGCGTGGATGCTCGCGCAAATTCCGCACAAACCGCGGACGGTGCTGGCGCTGATCATCTACTCTCCGTCCATGACGATGGGCGTGGCGATGTCCGTCGTGTGGAAAATTTTGTTCAGCGGCGACCAGACCGGCTATCTGAACGCGGTGCTTTTGGAGTTCGGATGGATTCAGGCGCCGATCCAGTGGCTGCAGTCGCCGGATTACTTGATGACGATCATGATCATCGTGTCGCTGTGGAGCAGCATGGGCGTCGGCTTTTTGGCGATGCTGGCGGGCGTGCTGAACATCGACCAGTCGATGTATGAAGCGGGCTATATCGACGGCATCAAGAACCGGTTTCAGGAAATTATCTACATCACGATTCCGTCGATGAAGCCGCAAATGCTGTTCGGCGCGGTGATGTCGGTCGTCAGCACGTTTCAGGCGGGCGACATCGGCGTCATGCTGACCGGGGCGAATCCGACGCCGCAATACGCCGGCCAGCTGATCGTCAACCACATTTCCGATTACGGCCTGATTCGCTTCGAGATGGGATACGCCAGTGCGGTATCGGTCATTCTGCTGATCGGCGTGTACGCGCTGTCGCGTTTTTCCTGGAAGCTGTTCGGCGAGAAGGACTAGGGGGTGAGGACATGTCGTATCAGGGCACCAAAATCAACCCGACGAAATTTCACCGCAGCCAGCTGAAATTTTACGCTGTCCTCGTACCGCTCGCGCTGTTCATGATGTTACCGATCGTGTTTATCCTGTTTCACGCCTTCAAGCCGATCGACGAGCTGTTCGCTTTTCCGCCGCGGTTTTTCGTGCAGCGTCCGACGCTGGAAAATTTCCGCGATCTCATGTCCGCCAGCACCGATTCCGGCATTCCGTTCAGCCGGTTCGTCTTCAACAGCGTCGTCGTCACGGCGGCGGTCATGTTTTTGTCGGTCATGATCAGCGCGCTCGCCGCCTACGCGATGTCCAAAATGAAATTCAGGCTGAAGCGGGTGCTGTTCGAAATCAACACGCTGGCGCTCATGTTCGTGCCGATCGCGGTGCAAATTCCGAGATATTTGGTCGTGGAAAAAACCGGGCTGCTCGACACGTACCTTGCCCACGTGCTGCCGCTGTTGTCGATGCCGATCGGCCTGTTTTTGCTGAAGCAGTTTATCGACCAGGTGCCGGATGAGCTGAAGGAAGCGGCGATGATGGACGGGGCGGGCGATTTTCTCATTTTCCGCAAGGTGATTTTGCCCGTGATCCGGCCCGCGCTGGCGACGGTGGCGATTCTCGCGTTTCAGGCGGTCTGGAACAACGTGGAGACGTCCAACTACTACGTCAACGACGAAGGCGTCAGAACGCTCGCCTTCTTCATGTCCACGATGGCGTCGCAAACCGGCAACACCGTCGCCGGGCAGGGGATGGCGGCGGCCGCTTCGCTGATCATGTTTTTGCCCAATTTGATCATGTTCATTTTTTTGCAAAGCAAAGTCATGAATACGATGGCGCACTCCGGCCTGAAGTAAGAGGGGGAACCGATGAGAAGCGTATTCGGCAACGTGTGGCGGACGGCGCTCGTCCTGTGCCTTTGGCTCGCCTCCTCTTCCTTCGCATCGGCGGCGCCTCCGTACAAAACGTTCACGGAAGACCACAACCGCATGCCGGTCCGCACGCAGGACGCCTACCTTCCGGCGGGCACGATCGAAACGGCGGGGGAACTGACGTTTTCCGGACCTGCCGACCTGTTTGTGGACGCGCAGGATCGCCTGTATGTCGCCGACACCGGCAACAGGCGCATTGTGGAAACCGACCGGAACGGCCGCGTCGCGCGGGTGTACGGGGAAGGCGTGCTGCAGTCGCCGACCGGCGTGTTTGTCGACGAGGACGGAGCGATTTACGTCGCCGACAGCGGGCTCGGCCAGGTGCTCAAGTTGAACCGCAGCGGCGAAGTGGTCCAGGCGTGGGAACGGCCGAATTCGCCGCTGTACGGCAAAAACACGCCGTTCAAACCGCTGAAGGCGGCGGTGGACAAACGCGGCAACGTGTACATCATCAGCGAAGGCACGACGAACGGCGTCGTGCAGATGAGCCCGCAGGGCGACTTTCTCGGATTTTTCGGCAGCAATATGTCGAAAGTGACGCTGCGGCGCATCCTGGAGCACACGCTCTTGACCGAGAAGCAGCGGTCGATGCTGCCGAAGGTGGAGCCGAACTCTCCGGCGAACATCGCCGTCGACCGCAGGGGATTGATCTATACGGTGACTCAGGGCGACGAGGGCCGGTCGGTCAAACGGTTCAACATTTCCGGCAACAACTTGCTGCCGGAGGACATGTGGTACGATCCCCTGTACACGGATTTGTACGTGTCCGCCCGCGACAACATTTACGCCGTCAGCCAGCAGGGGTTTATCTATGAGTTCGATACCGAAGGGAATGTGCTGTTCGCCTTCGGCGCGCCGGACGACGGCAGGTCGCGGAACGGACTGTTAAAAAACGCCAGCGCGATCGCGGTGGACAGCCGAGAGCGCATCTATGTCGCCGACAAGGAAAAGAATTTGATCCAAGTTTACGAGCCGACCGAATTCGCCGACCAGGTTCACGACGCGCTGGAACTGTACCGGGAAGGCCATTACGTGCGGAGCCAAGAGCCGTGGACGTCCGTGCTGCGCAAAAACAATTTGTTCGACCTGGCGCACAAAGGGTTGGGAGACGCCTATTACAAAAGGCAGATGTACGAGGAAGCGATGGCGGAATACGCGATCGCCAAAGACCGCGAAGGATATTCCAACGCGTTTTGGGAAGTGCGGAACCGGTGGCTGCAGCAAAATCTGAAATACGTGTTCGCCGTCCTGCTTGCCGCGTTCGTGCTTTGGAAGGGGATTAAGCAGCTGCACCGGCGCACGGGCGTGTTCAACGCGCCGCTCGCGGCGCTGCGCCGTCTGTTCCAAGTCCGCCTCCTCCGGGAAGTTCGTTTCGTGTTCCGGTTTTTGTCCAATCCGTTCGACGGGTACTATGGCATCCGGGAAGAGCGGAAGACGTCCGTATGGTCGGCCACCGCGCTGTACGCGCTGTTTTTCGTCGAGTACGTGCTGTCCTTGTATTATACCGGCTTTATTTTCCGATCCGTGGAAACGGCGGAACTGAATCTCGTCCGGGAACTGTTGTACGTGTTCGTTCCGTTTGCCCTGTGGGTTGCGGCCAACTATCTCGTCAGCACGATCAGCGACGGCGAAGGCAAACTGGCGGAAGTGTACCAGGGGACGATCTACGCGATGGCGCCCTATCTGGTGTTCAGCCCGATCATCACGGCGGTTTCCAACGTGCTGACGCTCAACGAAGCGTTCGTTTACAGCTTTTCCTATCAGCTGCTGACGGTATGGTGCGGCGTGCTGCTGTTTATGATGGTCAAGGAAATTCACGACTACACGATCAGGGAAACGTTCAAAAACGTTTTCATCACGCTGTTTACGATGGTCATTCTCTGCCTCGTGGCCTTCATCGTCTATGTGCTGCTCGACCAGGTGTACGATTTCCTCCACTCTGTCATACGGGAGATGATGGTTCGTGCGGAACATTAAACGGATCGGTTCATGGCTGGTCACCGCCGCGCTGCTCTCCGGTTTGGCCTTGTTCGGGTGGATGCTGGACGAGCGCGCCAGACAGCCGGAAACGGCGGACGCCGAACCGCCCGGCGAGGCGGAGCCGGCAAACGGATCGGCGCCGACGGCGCCGCTGTCCCGGGATTATGTGACCGTCGCGGAAAACGACGTGCTCCGGCTGCAGCTGAAAGCGTCCAACCTGTCGATCCGCGTCGAGGACAAACGCAGCGGCTACGTGTGGGGTTCGGAAATCGAACAGGTCGAAGCGAACGAATCGTGGAAGCAGTTCATGGCTTCCGGGCTGTCGATCGAGGTGTTCGAAGGGGAATCGGCCAACGCCAAACGCTACAGCTTCGTTCCGGAAAACGGCGCGACGGCGGACGTGGAACGGACGGAAGACGGTTTCCGCGCCGCGGTCCGGTTTCCCCGTCTCGGGATCGGCATGGAATTCGAAGCGCGGCTCGATGGCGACGAGCTCGTCGTGCAAATCCCGCAGCAAAGCATCGCGGAGGAGGGGAAAGCCCGGCTCGCTTCGGTGTTCGTCTTTCCGTTTCTCGGGGCGACGCACGCCGGGGATATCGAAGGGTATTTGTTCGTACCCGACGGATCCGGCGGGTTGATCCGGTTTGCGGACAACAAGGGCAAATTCCGCACGCCCTATTCGGCCAAAATTTACGGCACCAACGCCGGTCTGGAGCCCGACCCGCGCCATTTGTACATTAACGAGCCTTATACCGTGCAGTTTCCCGTATTCGGCATCGTGCACGGCGAGAGGCGGCATGCGCTGTTTGCTGAAGTGGAAAGCGGGCAGCACAACGCGAACATCGTCGCGTATCCGAACGGCGTCAATACGCCGTACAACTGGGCGACGGCGCAGTTCTTGGCGCGCGAATCCTACCTGCAGCCGACGAGCCGTTCGCTCGGAGGCATCGTCGTGTATGAGAAGAATCGGCATCCGGAGGACATCCGCATCCGCTACGCGTTTCTGCACGGAGAGGACGCGGGGTATGCCGGCATGGCGCGGACGTACCGCCAGCGGCTGGTGGATCGGGGCGTGCTCGTCCGCCAGCGGGGCGAGGCCGGGGGGACGGAAGACATTCCGCTGCATCTCGATGTCCTGGGCGCGGAAACGGAAAACAGCCTGTTCGGCAAACGGCTCGTGCCGATGACGACAGTCCGGCAGTTGGAAGCGATGCTGGACGATCTTGAGCAAAGCGGCGTCCGGCGCGTGAACGCGGTGTTCCGAGGCTGGAATGAAGGCGGCCTGTCGGGCACCAATCCGTCGCCGATCCGTTACGAAAAGTCACTCGGCACGGCGGCGGATTTCCGGCGGGTGGCGGACGCGCTGGAATCGCGAGGAGGCCGGCTGTATCTGTACCGCGACTATACGGTCGCGTACGACGAGTCGCGCAGGTTTTCCGCCCGTTCGGACGCGGCGACCCGCATCGACCGGCAGGTGCTGGCGCTGCCGACGTACCGCGACGTGTACGACCGTTTCTATTACATGTCCGCCGAGCACACGCTTCGCATCGTGTCGGAAGATGTCGCGGCTTTTGCCCGGCAGGGTGTCGACGGCGTCGCGGTGGATCATACGGGGCATGTGCTGTTTTCGGAATGGAAGGACGGGGCGGCGGTGAGCCGCAAACAGACCGCGGACGCCTATCGCGAGGCGATGTCGCGGCTTGCGGAGCGGTTGTCTTCCGTCTTGCTGTATGCGCCAAACGATTACATGCTCGCTTACGCGGACGCGATCTTGCAAATGCCGCTGGAAACGTCCGGGTACACGTTCGTCGGCGAATCCGTGCCGTTTGCCCAAATGGTGCTGAAAGGATACAAGGACGTGTACGCGTCGCACGCCAATTTCGATGCCAACCCGGCGGACGGCGTGCTGCGCATGATTGAATCCGGTTCGTTTCCGTCGTTCTACGTGACGGCGGAACCGTCCCACAAGCTGAAATTTACGAACTCCAGCGACGTGTACACTTCATCCTACGATGATTGGCGCGGCATCATTGTCGACACGTACCGCACGATGAACGAGGCGCTGAAACCGGTTCGCTACGCCGCCATTGAAGACCGCATCCGGTTGGACGACGGCGTTTACCGGGTCGTGTACGACAACGGCGCGTCGATCGTGGTCAACTACACCGAGGAAGAATGGCGGGGCGACGGCTATCGCGTTCCCGCGAAAGGATTTGTGACGATCGGGGGGAGCGGCCGATGAGACGCGCGTTTCGCATGACCAACCGAAGGCGGAAAGCGCTGTTCGGGTTCGCCTTCGTCTCGCCCTGGATCGCGGGCTTTCTGCTGTTCACGATGTATCCGATGGCCTATTCGGCGTTTCTCAGCTTCCAGGACGTGAAAATTACGCCGACCGGCGTCAAAACGCACTTTGTCGGATGGGACAACTACAAATACGCCTTTTTCAACGATCCGACCCTGCTGGCGAAATTTCTCGCCTACTTGCGGGAGATGGCGCTCAACGTGCCGGTCATCGTCGTCTTCGCGCTGATCATCGCGCTTTTGATCAACCAGAAGATTCGCTTTCGCGGCGCGTTCCGCACCGTCTTCTTTCTGCCGGTCATCATCACGAGCGGACCGGTCATCAACGAACTGCTCGGCCAGGGCGCGACGACGATCCCGAACATCGAGCAGTACGGCATGTTCGCGATGATCGAGGACACGTTGAGTCCGGCCATCGCCGACCCGGTATTGTATTTGTTCCGGCAAATCATTCTGGTGCTCTGGTTTTCCGGCGTGCAAATTCTCGTGTTTTTGGCGGGACTGCAGAAGGTCGACCGGGCGTTGTACGAGGCGGCGCGCATCGACGGCGCTTCCGCATGGGAGTCGTTTTGGAAGGTGACGCTGCCGGTGCTGAAGCCGCTCGTCCTCGTCAATGTCATTTACACCGTCGTGTATTTGTCCACGTTCGCTCTGAACGAGGTGATCGTCACGATCCGGAACAACATGTTCAGCACGTTCACCGGCTTCGGTTACGCGACCGCGATCGCGTGGCTTTATTTTCTGCTCATTTGTGTCGTGCTGATCATCTGGACGGCGCTCATCGGCCGTCAGAAAAACTAGGGGGGGATCGTCTTGGCAAGCTGGAACTATCGGCGTGCGGCGGATAAAGCGCGCAAGTGGGTGCTCGGCACCGGGGAAAACGACGGGCTGATTTTCAAAACCGGCGTATACCTCCTGCTCGTCGGCATCGGCTTCATTTACCTGTATCCGGTGCTGTTCATGCTCGTCAACAGCTTCATGAGTCTGGACGATCTCGTCAATTCCATGGTGAAATGGATCCCCACCGATCTGTATGTGGACAATTACGTTCGCGCGTGGAAAGTGCTCAATTACCCGACCGCGTTTCTGGAAACCGTATGGGCGGCGGGCGCGCCGGCGGTTTTGCAAACCGTCGTCTGCGGCATCATCGGGTACGGTTTCGCGCGGTTCGAGTTTCGCGGCCGGAGCGTCCTGTTTGTGCTCATGCTGGCGACGTTCATCGTTCCGCCGCAAATTACGATGATGCCGACTTATCTCATGTTCAAGGAGTACGGCCTGCTGGGCTCGACGAAGACGTTCATCTATCCCGCGCTGCTCGGGCAAGGGCTGAAAAGCGCGCTGTTCATTTTGATCTACTACCAGTTTTTCCGGCGCATGCCGACGGCGCTCGAGGAAGCGGCGCAAATCGACGGGGCGGGGTACTTCGGCATTTTTGCGCGCATCGCCGTGCCCATGGCCGGTCCGGCCATCATCATCGTGTTTTTGTTCTCGTTTGTCTGGTATTGGAATGAGACCTACTTGGCCGGGCTGTATTTCGGCAACGAACTGGCGATTCTGCCCTTGAAGCTGCAGCAGTTCGTCGACAGTTACAACCAGCTGTATCCTCCGGGCAGTCCGGGCAGCCAGCTGAATGAGGCGATCAAGCTTGCGGGAACGCTCTTGACGATCGTGCCGCTGCTCGTCCTGTATTTTTTGCTGCAGCGCTGGTTTGTGGAAGGGATCGACCGCTCCGGAATCACCGGGGAATAAGACGGCGGAAGGCGGTGGAGGACAGCGATGGCCGTTTCGGGAGAGTGGCGAAGAAAGGCGCGGAGGAAAGCGTGCGCGGCAGCGTTTCTGCTGTTCGCCATCATTTTCGGGGAGGGCTGCGGAGTGCAGGAGAAAAACCAAATCGAAGTCGCGGAAAACGGCTGGAAACTCGTCTGGCACGACGAGTTTGACGGCAAGGAAATCGATCCGGACAAATGGGTGCACGTCGTGGGCGGCTGGGGATTCGGCAACAACGAGCTGCAGTTTTACACGAACGATCCGAAAAACGCGTATGTCGAAAACGGCAAGCTGGTCATTCGCGCGCTGGAGGAGCGGGTCGGCAAAAATCCGTACACGTCCGCGAAGCTGACGACGCAGGGCAAGGCGGCTTGGACGTACGGGCGGTTTGAAATTCGCGCCAAAATGCCGGTCGGCAAAGGCATGTGGCCCGCCATCTGGATGATGCCGTCGGATATGGAGAAGTATGGCGGCTGGCCGAGCTGCGGGGAAATCGACATCATGGAGTATTTGGGACACGACACGGACAAGGTGTACGGCACGCTGCATATGGGAAATCCCCATTATTACAAGGGCGGCCATATCGTGCTCAAAGAAGGGACGTTTGCGGACGATTTTCACGTGTTCGCCCTGGAATGGACGCCGACGGAAATGAGGTGGTATATGGACGGCGAAATGTACTACCGGACGGACTCTTGGTTTACGCGCAGTTCGGGTGACGCCGACAACGAGCCGTTTCCGGCGCCGTTCAACCGGGATTTCTATCTGCAGCTGAATTTGGCGGTCGGCGGAAATTGGCCGGGTTATCCGGACGAAACGACGGTGTTTCCGCAGACGTTCGAAATCGATTATGTGCGTGTCTACCAGCCGGAGGACGGAAATTACGAAAGCCCGACTTCGCAAGGATGAGCCAAGGATATAAATCAACGTTCGAGACCATTGCCAGAGATGGGGGAGAAACCGCATGAACCGCAACACACTGCGCATGATCCAGACGGCTAAGCATACCGGCGACCGCCTCGCGGAACTGCCGTCGGCCGTCCTCGAGCCGGACGATCGCGTCGAGTTCGATGTCATCAACATTTATGAAGACTTGGAATACCAGACCGTGCAGGGGTTCGGAGGCGCCTTTACGGAGGCCGCCGCCGTCACGCTGCAAAAAATGAGCCCGGCGCGGCAGAAGGAAATCGTCGAAGCGTATTTTTCTCCGGACCGCGGGCACGGGTACACGTTTTGCCGGACGACGATCCACAGCTGCGATTTTGCGCTCGGCAACTACACGTACGTCGAGGAAGGCGACCGGGCGCTGGAAAGCTTCAGTGTGGAGCGCGACCAAAGGGCGCTGATTCCGTTCATCCGGGAAGCGTCCAAGACGGCCGGTCGGCCGCTCACGCTGTTTGCTTCGCCGTGGAGTCCGCCGGCGTGGATGAAGACGAACGGCCAGATGAACCGCGGCGGCAAACTGCTGCCGGAATACCGCCAGACGTGGGCGGATTATTTCGTGAAATACATTCGCGCCTACGAAGCGGAAGGAATTCCGATCTGGGGCGTGACGGTCCAGAACGAGCCGAACGCGGTGCAGAGCTGGGATTCGTGCGTGTACAGCGCCGAGGAGGAGCGCGATTTTGTCCGCGACGTGCTCGGCCCGACGCTGGCGCGGGCGGGACTCGGCCACGTGAAAATTTTGGTGTGGGATCACAACAAAGAGCGCATCTACGAACGCGCCAAGACGATTCTGGACGATCCGGAGGCAAACCGGTACGTGTACGGCGTCGGATTCCACTGGTACACGGGCGACCATTTCGAGGCGCTGGACGCCGTCTACCGCAAATACCCGGACAAGCCGCTCATTTTCACGGAAGGCTGCGCGGCGTTTTCGCCGGAAGCCGGCGTGTGGGAGACCGGAGAGCATTACGCGCACGATCTGATCGGCAATCTGAACCACGGCATGGCCGCCTGGTGCGACTGGAACTTGCTGCTGGACGAACGCGGCGGCCCGAATCACGCGGACAATTTCTGCAGCGCGCCGATCATGGCCGACACGCGCACGGATACCGTGTATTATCAGAGTTCCTTTTATTACATCGGCCACTTTAGCCGGTACATCCGGCCGGGAGCGGTGCGCCTCGGCACGAGCCGTTTTACCGACCGCCTGGAAGCGACGGCGTTCCGCAATCCGGACGGATCGGTGGCCGCGGTCGTCCTGAACCGCACCGAGGAAGAAATTTCGTTCGTGCTGCGGACCGCGCGCGGAGTCGCCCGCGTGGCGATGCCGGCCCGTTCCATTCGCACGTTCCTGTACGGAGCGTAACGAAGCGGCATCCGGTGCGGGCGCTTTTCGTTCGGATATCGCATGGGATGGAAGCGGCTGGCGGGTTTACAGCATGGGCGACACCAGTCTGGCGACCCGCTCCCCGATGCGCTGCCCGAACGTGCGGCGTTCCAGCATGTCGGCCGTCAATTCCGAACTGTCGCGAAGGTCCGTGAAGAAATCGACGATGAGCCGCTCGACGGTCGGCCGGTCGTAAAAGACCGCGTTCAGCTCAAATTGGCCGGAAAAGCTGCGAATGTCCATGTTGGCGGAACCGGAGCAGGCGAGGTCGTCGACGATGACGACTTTGGAGTGGATGAATCCTTTGTTGTAGGCGTAAAATCGCACTCCCGCCCGCGCCAGTTCCGCCGCATAGGACAGCGAGGCGCGGTGGACGAACCGGTGATCCGGCCGCGAAGGCACGATGATGCGGACGTCGATGCCGCTCTTCGCCGCTGTCGTCAGGGCGAGACGAATGGCGGGATCGGGGATGAAATAGGGAGTTTCCACGTAAATGCGCCGCTTCGCCGCCGCCATACAGGCGAACAACAGGTCGAGCATCGGCCGGTCGGGGCCGCTTTTGACGATTTGCACCCGCTCGGCGCCGGCGCGATCCGGTTCCGGATAATATTCATCGCCCGCGATCAGACGGCCGGTAATGAAATGCCAGTCGGTCAGAAACGTGTACTGGATCCAGCGGACGGCATCCCCCTCGAGCCGAAAATGCGTGTCGCGCCAAAAACCGAGCTTCGGATGTTTTCCCACGTATTCGTCCCCGATATTTAATCCTCCGAAAAAGCCGACCTTCCCGTCAACGACGACGATTTTGCGGTGGTTGCGAAAATTGATCGCCCCGCGGAACAAAGCGAAGACCGGCGGAAAAAAGCAGGCGGTTTCGACGCCGGGCAGGCGTTCCAGCCAGGTTTGCCTGAATCGGAGGCAGCCGATGCCGTCGTACAGCAGGCGCACTTTCACGCCTTCGCCCGCCTTTTGGGCCAAGAGCCGCATGAATTCGTTGCCCAGCTCGTCGTTGCGGATGATGTAAAATTCCGCGTGAATATGATGCCGCGCGGCGGCGATCGCCGAGAACATGTCTTCGAACGCCGCTTGGCCTTCGGTAAACACTTTGACGTTGTTCGCGTGCGAAACCGGAAAAGGAGTCAGCGAGCGGAGCGATGCGCCCAGTCTCGCGTCGGGAAACACCTCTGTTTCGTCCGCCGCCGCGAGCGATCGGCCGCGATCAGCGAGTTTGCCGCGGATCATCGCCCACTTCCGTTCCTCTTCCGCGCTAGCGTACATATTGCCCATGTAATCTTTGCCAAGCAGAAGATAAGCGATAAAACCGACGTAAGGGAACAAAAATTGAATGGCGATCCAGGCGACCGCTTTGGGCGGGCGGCCCGCTTCCCTGAACAGGATGAAGCCGACCAGGACGACAAACAGCGCCAGCGCCAGACCGATCCACAGCAAAGCGGTTCCACCTCACTTTACCGGATGCCCTTGCAGTTTTTTTTTCGTCATGGAACTTTTTCATCAAATTCAGCTTCACCAACATCGCTGGAAAATATGAGAAAGCCGCATTTTTGCTGCCGCTTTCCATGCGGCATTTGTCCGTTTTCCTTGCGGATTACGCCCATTCTTCTTGCCGCATCCGCCCATAACTCTCATGCCCATCGACTCAATTTTCATGAACATCCCCTCAATCTTCATGCATCATCCGCCCGTTCCCCATGCAACATTCGCCCACTTCCTTCATAGGATGCATTATCTCCGGCAACATCGAGAGCGAAGTTTCGCATGAAAGGCCCTGGGCGACAGCACAGCCCATATACGGTTGGGGTTCATTGAACCCGTTCCTGAAAGCACAGGTATCGGAACAGCATAGACGCGTGAAAAAAACGTTGACAGATGGGCCGCCCGATGATATGATCATGAACATAAAACCGAGTAATTAAATTGGTATTATATGAATAGCTGTCCACCGGACCGCCGGAGACATCGATCCTTGACTTAGGGGAGTGGTGTCTCTTTTTTGTTTTTCGGATGGGGATCCGTCCCGCATTGACGAAGGTTGGCAAAGAACGAAGCTTGACGAAGAACGAAGCTTGACGAAGAACGAAGCCCGGCAAAGAACAAGGATGAAAAGAAAAGGAGAAAAGCAAAAGGGGAAAGGGGAAACCGAACATGAAAGGAATTGTCGTTCAACGAAGCCTGCGGAAAAAGATGGCGATTTGGTCGCTGGTGCTCATCATGCTGATGGCGGCGGTTTCCGGCTGCGGTCAGGGGTCCGAAGCGGGCGGCGCGAAACAGGACGGAGCCGCTTCTTCGGGAACCGGCGGCAATAACAACTCGTCCGCTTCGGGAACCGGCGACGCCGGTTCCTCCTCATCGGGGACGGGCGGAACGATTGAACTGCTGAACGTTTCTTATGATCCGACGCGGGAACTGTACGAGGACTTCAACGCCGTATTTACCGCGTACTGGAAGGAAAAAACGGGACAGACGGTGACGATCAACCAATCGCACGGCGGGTCCGGCAAGCAGGGGAGGGCGGTTATCGACGGCCTGCAGGCGGATGTGGTCACGCTGGCGCTCGCTTACGATATCGACGCGATCCAGGACGCCGGGTTGATCGCGGAAGGGTGGCAGAGCCGCTTCCCCGACAACAGCTCGCCGTACACCTCCACCATCGTGTTTTTGGTCCGCAAAGGCAATCCGAAACAAATTCTTGATTGGAACGACCTGATCAAGGACGGCGTCGAAGTCATTACGCCGAATCCGAAAACGTCCGGCGGCGCCCGCTGGAACTTTCTGGCGGCTTGGGCATACGCGCTCAAACAGAACAACAACGACGAAGCCAAAGCCAGGGAATACGTGACGGAACTGTTCCGGCACGTGCCGGTGCTGGATTCGGGCGCGCGCGGAGCGACGACGACCTTTGTCGAAAACGGCATCGGAGACGTGCTGTTGGCTTGGGAAAACGAGGCGTTCCTGGCGATCAACGAACTCGGGCCGGACAAATTTGAGATTGTGGTGCCTTCGCTGAGCATTCTCGCCGAGCCGCCGGTCAGCGTCGTCGACGCCGTGGTCGACAAAAAGGGCACCCGCGAACTGGCCACGGCGTACTTGGAATATTGGTACACGGAAGAAGGGCAGGAGGTCGCCGCCCGCAATTTTTACCGCCCGCGGCTGGCATCGGTGGCGGAAAAATACAAGTCCCAGTTCCCCGATGTGGAGCTGGTCACGATCGACGACGTGTTCGGCGGATGGAGAAAAGCGCAGGCCGAATTTTTCGACGAAGGCGGCGTTTTCGACCAAATTTATCAAAATTGACCCGGATCATCAACGGTAACTCCGGGGCATTCGGGCGACCCCCGGTCGAGCCGGCCGGGGGCGTGCCGCGGCAAGGCATTTCGATGTCGGAAATAAGCCAACGGAGACGGGTATTGGCAAGCGCGTTGCGTGGCGAATGCGTTTTGAGGCGTGCGCGGCTGCAAAGTCGGCGACGGAAAGCGCGGTGAGGCTCAATGAAAGGAATCTGGTATGGAGGATGGTTGGCGGATGGAAAAAACCCGATCGAAACCGGACAAAACACGTAATATACTGCCGGGGTTCGGTTTGACTCTCGGGTGCGCCGTGACGTACCTTTGCGTCATCGTGCTGATCCCGCTGTGCGGAGTCGTATTGAAGACGTTGGAATTGAGCTGGGACCGGTTCGTCGACATCGTGACGAGCACGCGCGTGCTGGCCTCTTTCCGCGTGACGATCTTGGCTTCCCTCGCGGCGGCGATCGTCAATGCGATATTCGGATATCTCGTCGCCTGGGTGCTTGTCCGCTATTCCTTCCCCGGCAAGCGGATCGTGGACGCGTTGATCGATCTGCCGTTCGCGCTGCCGACCGCCGTTGCGGGCATTTGTCTGACGGCGATCTACTCGCAGAAAGGATGGATCGGCAGTCTGCTCGAACCGCTCGGCATCCGCGTCGCGTTTACGCCGCTCGGTATCGTCGTCGCCCTCATTTTCATCGGCCTTCCGTTTGTGGTGCGCACCGTGCAGCCGGTGCTTCAGGAACTGGACAGGGATGCGGAGGAAGCGGCTACGGTGCTCGGCGCGTCGCGCCGGCGCGTTTTGTTGCGCATCATCTTGCCGGAAACGGCGCCGGCGCTTCTGACCGGTTTCGCGCTCGCCTTTTCGCGTGCGATCGGCGAGTACGGGTCGGTGGTGTTCATTTCCGGAAATATGCCGATGAAAACGGAAATCGTGCCGCTGCTTATCGTGACGAAGCTCGAGCAGTACGATTATGCCGGAGCAACGGCGATCGCGCTCGTCATGCTGGCGGTGTCCTTCGCGCTCTTGTTTGTGATCAACGTGTTGCAGTGGCGGAGCGCGCGGCGAATCGCCGCGAAATAGGTTTGGGGAGGCGGTGTGATGGCAGGTTCAATTAGTGTAAGCGGGCGAAACGTTCGCCGTTATGCGTCCGTCCGTGCGGCGACGGGGGAAAGCCCTTTGGCAAGACGGATCTTGATTTTTGTCGCGCTCGCGTTTCTCGCGCTCGTGATCGGTTTGCCGCTGGTCACGGTGTTTGTGGAAGCGTTGAGCAAGGGGTGGGCCGTCTATTGGGCATCGCTTACGGAACCGGATGCCCGCTCGGCCCTCAAATTAACCTTGTGGACGGCGGCCATCGCGGTTCCTTTGAACACGGCGTTCGGGGTGGCCGCGGCATGGGCGGTCACAAAATTTCAATTTGCCGGAAAACGCCTTTTGGTGACGCTGATCGATTTGCCGTTCGCGGTATCGCCGGTCATCTCCGGCCTCGTCTTTGTGCTGCTGTTTGGCGCTCAAGGGTGGTTCGGACCGTGGCTGGCACAGCACGACATCCGCGTCATTTTTGCGTTTCCCGGCATCGTGCTGGCGACGGTGTTCGTCACGTTTCCGTTTGTCGCCAAGGAGCTCATTCCGGTCATGCAGTCGCAGGGAACCGCGGAGGAAGAAGCGGCGGTCAGCATGGGCGCCCGCGGTTGGACGGTGTTCTGGCGGGTGACGCTGCCCAACGTGAAATGGGGGCTCCTGTACGGCGTCATTTTGTGCAATGCGCGCGCGATGGGGGAATTCGGCGCGGTGTCCGTCGTTTCCGGGCACATCCGCGGCAAAACCAACACGCTGCCGCTGCACGTCGAAATTTTGTACAACGAATATCAATTTACGGCCGCGTTCGCCGTTTCATCGCTGCTCGTTTTTCTGGCGCTCGTCACAATGATCGCCAAAAGCGTCATGGAATGGAATGAAGAGCGGACGGAACGCGAAGCCAAACGCGTGGAGGAAGAGTCGCATGAGCATTGAAGTGCGCGGATTGACCAAAACGTTCGGAACGTATAAGGCGGCGGACAACGTATCCTTCCATGTGCCCACCGGACGTCTGGCCGGCTTGCTCGGTCCGAGCGGCGGCGGAAAAACGACGCTGCTGCGCATGATCGCGGGATTGGAATTTCCGGACAGCGGCGACATTTTGCTGGACGGCCGCAACGTGAACGGATCGTCGCCGCGCGACCGCGGCATCGGATTCGTGTTTCAGAGCTACGCGCTGTTCCGCAGCATGACCGTGTTTGAAAATATCGCCTTCGGACTGAAAGTCCGCAAAAAAAGCAAACGGGACATTGAACGGCGCGTGGCGGAAATGATCGAGTTGACGGGTCTCGGCGGACTGGAACGGCGTCGGCCCCACCAGCTGTCCGGCGGCCAAAAGCAGAGAGTCGCTTTCGCCCGGGCGCTGGCGCCCGAGCCGAGACTGCTTCTGCTCGACGAGCCGTTTGCCGCCATCGACGCCAAGGTGCGCAAAGAACTGCGCATCTGGCTGAAGGACATGATCCGGAAAGTCGGCGTGACCACCCTGTTTGTAACCCACGATCAGGAAGAGGCGATGGAAGTGGCCGACGAAATGATCGTCATTCATCAAGGCAAAGTGGAGCAGCAGGGAACGCCCGAAGAAATTTACCGCAAACCGGCCAGCCCGTTCGTCGCCCGTTTTTTCGGGGAAACGAGCGTGATCCGGCATCCGGAACGAATCAAGGGGTTTGAACGGTTGACCTCCGGTTCGCAGGCTTTCGTCCGTCCCGATTTTGTGGAAGTGCTGGAAGAAGGCGCGCAGGTCCCTCAGCGCGAATACGAAGTCGCCACGGTGCTTCGGGTCGGATTTCGCGGAAAACATTGGCAGATCGACCTCGAGCTGGCCGGCGATACGGTCACGACCGACATCGACGCCGGCCGGACGCCGCCGCAACCGGGGGATCCGATACGGGTGATCGTGCATAAGATGTACGTGTTTGAAAACGGCGGCGGATCCGTCGTCGAACGCGATGTGCCCTCCGGGACGCGGCGTCAACTCGTCCAAGCATTTCCAAATTGACAGCGGAATGGAAGGGTGATAAGATGGCTACATAAATCATAGTATTTATGTAGGATAAGTGGTTATTAAATTCTCGCACCTACTAAGTAAAAAATGCGATCCAGCGACAGCCGCTGATTTGCTTCCGACGGTTTCCGCGACGCGGAATCCGACCGACCGGTTCCCAAATCCCATCCTGAAACGCGGGTGATGTTCAGTGGAAATGTTGCCAGATCGGGAAGCCTGGTGGCTCGAACGCATTCGGGAAAGTCTGGCCGGCATTCGTTACGGCAGTGTGCAGATTGTCATTCATGACGGAAAAGTGGTGCAGATCGAGCGCACGGAAAAAAAGAGGTTTGACGGAGAAGGACAAAGCCGCCCGTGATTCGCCGATCTCGGGTTGTCTGGGACGGGCCGCATATGGCCGGCTGGAAGCGCGGAGAAGGGGGCTGTCCCAAAAGTCAAAGAACTTGACCGAGGGACTGCCCCGTTTCGTGTCCGTCAAAACAAAAAGAAACCTTCTTTTGGTTGTGGACGGGACCAAGATGGAAGCCAATGCCAACCGATATACGTTTGTATGGGGAAAGGCCGTCGTGAAGCAAAAAGCCAGGCTGCAGGAGGAAGTAAAGGCATTTATCGAAGTGCCGGATGTGAAGGTTGTCCGCTGAAATCACAATGCACAAGATCCAAAGGCGATCGCGAAATCAAGTCAGCAACAACCGGGGATTCAGAAGATTCCTGCTTCGAGGCTTATCCAAAGTCAGCCAGGAGGTCGGGGGCTTTCGCTCGCCCATAATATGCTTAAGAAAGCAGCCGTAGACGCAAAAGACCAGGGAGCTAAGCGCAAACAGTCCGCGTAGCTCCCTGGTCTTTTTAAGAATTCCACCTGTTTCTAGCACTGAGGCTGTTCCAAAAGGTACTTTTGGGACAGCCCCTCGGCGGCGTTCGGGCGCGATTACAGCACCCTTCTCGCCGAGATGTAATGGTCTTTCCAGTATCCGGAGTTCAGGTTGTCGATGGCGACTCCGTTGCTGGAAGGCTTGTTGTGAATAAACTGGCCGTTGCCGATATAGATGCCGACATGGTTGATGGTGGATTTGCTGCTCGTGCCGAAGAAGACGAGATCGCCTTTTTGCAGGTTGCTTTTGCTGACCGCGCGGCCCGCATCTTTTTGATAGCGTGTGCCCCACTTCAAGGAGACGCCGTATCGATCGAATACGTATTGCGTGAACGAGGAGCAGTCGAACACGAGATTTTTCGTGTCGCGCACGCCGTATTTGTAAGTGACTTTCCCCATCAGACTTTTGGCGAAATCGATAATCTGGTCAGCCTTGCCGCCGTTGTTGACGGGTGCGCTGCCGCCCCCTCCGCTTCCGGACCCGCCGGAGATAGAGATAAAGTCGGCGTCGACATAACCGGTGCGTCCGTTGTAACGAACTTTGACCCACCAGTTGTTGGTTTTTTCCAGCACTTCCACTTTGATGCCCTTGCTGATAAATCCGATGATGTTGTCGGCGACTTTCGGGGCCGAGCGGAAGTTGACGCCGCGAATGATCGTGCCGGTTCCCGAAGAGGAGCCTGAGCCGGAACCGGAATAATTCGTATATTTGGGATCTGAAGATATGTATCCGACCGTGCCGTCCTGCACCTGAATTTTCAGCCAGTAAGCGTTATGTTTACCGATAACGTGGATTTTTTCGCCTTTCGGTATCATTCGGAAGATGTAGGCGTCGGTGCTCGGCGCCGCCCGGAAATTGACGCCCCGCTCCACGGTGGTCTCGTAGCGGGTCGCCGCCTGTGAAGCCAGAGGGGTGACCAGGAACAAGGCCAACAGCAACATTATGCACTTTTTCATCAGTCTTCCTCCTCTATATGAATTTTCCACTATCAATAGTAACCGCAAAAGAGGAGGAGAATCATTATATAAATCTTGGAAATCGGGCCGCGGATCAGGAGGTTAACCGATCGACGACCATGGCCGCGGCGCCTACGCACACCGCATCTTCCCCGAGGCGGCTTCTCGCAAACACGACCTGATATTGCGGAAAATGATAGGTTTTGCGCACCGCGACGCGGGTGGCCTGGTGGAAGAAGAGAGAGTTGCCCGTGATGAGCGGTCCCCCGAGAATGACCTTTTCCGGATGCAGGATATTCAGCAGATTGGCGAGTCCGATGCCGAAGTACACCGCCGCGTCGGCAAACAGCTCCCTTGCCAGATCGTCGCCGCGATGGAACGCGGTTTCCAGCATGTCGTATGTGATGCCGTCGATATTGTCCGCCAGTTCGGTGAGCAGGGACGAGCGGCCGCGTTTCAGGGCGGAGCGGGCGGCTTGTTCCAACGCGTAAACGGAAGCGTACGACTCCCAGCTGCCGTAGTTGCCGCCGGGTTCCCGCGGAGCGGCGCCGTCGGCCTGAATGATCATTTGCCCGACCGAACCTTCCATATCTACCGCGCCGTACACCAGCTGGCCGTTCGACATCATCGCCGAACGGATGCCGACCCCCGCATGGATGTACAGCAGGTGGTCGTAGTGGTGGACGGCGTCGTGCCAGTATTCCGCCAAGAGCGCCGTGTTGGCGCCGTTGTCGAGCAGAACGGGAATGCCGAGCGCCTGTTCCAGTTCCGGCCCGATGCGCACGTGCTCCCAGCCTTCCGCGGGAAAATATTTCGGATCGATGATCAGCTTTTCCGCGCGGTCGAGCGGCCCGACCGCGCCGATGCCGAGCCCGAGCAAGGAGGATCGGGCGATGGAGTGACGTTCGATCATCGCGCGCGCGGCGGCGGCGGTTTCCCGGATCAGCTTGTCCGGCGTGCAGGTGGCGTCCATCCGCCAAGACCGGCTGTCCACCACATGGAGCCGCAAATCGCACAGCGCCAGCCTCGAAACGGTGCGGGAAATTTCCAGTCCGAGCGCATAGGCGCCGTCCGGCCGAATCCGGTACAGCACCGGCCTTCGTCCGCCGGTGGATTCGCCGTAGCCGACTTCCTGGATCATCCTTTGCCCGGACAGTTCGTCGAGCGCGCGCGTCAGCGTGCTGGCGGGCAGCCCGGTCAGTTCCTGCAGTTCCTGTTTGGATACCGTTCCTTTTTTGCGAATCCACAAAAAGACGTCTTTCGCTTTCCGTCCGGGTATTTTGTTTTCCATTGGCAGCCGTTCCTCCCCTGTGCGCCTTCGAGGGGAAGGCGCGGAGTTCGCCGAACGCGGTCCCGGCGCGCGGATCGCGGCATGTTCGGCGGTGTTCCGCATGGAGGCGGAGAGCCGCATGTCGGCGGAGCGCCGCACCGCGGATTGCGGGTTGTCGCGGAATGCTGACTTTGCCGTGAAATGCTGACTTTACCGTGGAAGGCTGTCTTGCCGCGGATAGGGGGATCAGACGAAGCCGATCGCGCCGACCGCCCCCGCTATCAGCATAACATACAGGGGATGCAGGCGAAAATAAAAGGCGGCCAGCGAGAGGAGAAAAACCGCCGACAAAGCGGCGGAAGGATAGGAAAACTCGGCGAACAGCCGGTTGTTCAAAACCATGAGAATCGCCGCGTAGACGACGAGACCGGCGATGACCGGGCGGAGGCCGTAGAAGGCGGACTGCACGAGTTCATAGCGCCGCACCTGCACATAGATCGCGCCGAGCAGCACGATCAATATGAGCGAAGGAGCGGCGGCACCGGCGGCGGCCGCGATGGCGCCGGCGATGCCGGCTTCGCTGTAGCCGATGAAGACGGCGCTGTTGACCGCAAACGGTCCCGGCGTCATGCTGGCCACCGCGATCGCGTCGTTCATTTCCCGGACCGTCATCCACCCGTGACGTTCGACGATTTCTTCCCGAATCAGCGGAATGACGGCGTACCCTCCGCCGAACGAGACGAAACCGATCATCAAAAAGGTGAGAAACAGCTCCAGCAGCATGTCGGTCCCTCCCGTTCCTTCCAAATCCAAATGCTCTAAATGCCGTCGCCGATAAAATAGTCGTCATATTTGTAAACCGGCTCCCGCCGGCCGGCCGCCTTCGCAGGTTTGCCCAGCCGTTTGCGCAGGGCCTTCGCCGCCATGCCCGCGGCCCCTCCGGCGAGAACGAGAAAGACCGGATGAACGTCCAGGAAGTAAAGCGCGAGCACGGTGGAGACGATCAGAAAGGCCGCCGTTTTGTCCACCACCGCGGCGCGGACGAGCCGGAAGGCGGCATAGGCGATCAGCGCCGCCACGGCGGCGGTGATGGAGGAAAAGGCCGCGCGCACTTCCGGAACTTGACGAAACTGCAATAAAACGATGCCGAGTGTGAGTACGATGGCGAAAGCAGGCACGAGCACGCCCGCCGCGGCCGCGATGGCGCCCGGCAGCCGCGCCAGCCGATAACCGATCAACATCGCCGCATTCATGCCCACCGCTCCGGGGACCGATTGGGAAAGCGCGATGATATCCGCGAGTTCGCGGGAATCGAGCCATTTTCGGCGGTCCGCCGCTTCGCGTTCGATTAAAGCGATCAGGGCGTAGCCGCCGCCGAACGCGAACGGGCTGATTTTCAAAAACGTCCGGAAAATTTGCAGAACGAACGCCACATTCCGATGTCCCGTCTCTTTCATCCCGCTCCCCCTCCATCCGAGGCATGCAATCCGTATTCAGCCTCGTGCCGCCGGATGAACCGGTTGTATCTTCCGGCGGCATCTCGGCCGCGGCGGTTTTTCGTCTGAACCGATTATACAATACTTTCATCCATTTATGTAGTATGTAAGAGAAAAATGAGAAATTTATCCGCTATATTCCGTGGGTATTTGGTGTATATTAGGATACTTTTAACAACAATGGACGAAAGATAGGCTTTTACAGGTTGTCGGGCATAGATGTCTTGTTCGGGATGAGCGGGAAACGGGGGAGATTTGCGGTTGTTGAAGCCGAGGGAACCGTTTTCGCAGCGAAGGGTAGGGTGAAAATAATAGGGGAGGCCGGTCGTTCAAAACCAGCTCTCCCCCCATTTTTGCACTTCATTCATGACAGGCCGGAGGCCGTATCCTTTTTCCGTCAGACGGTATTCGATGCGCACCGGCGTTTCCGGATAGACGCAGCGTTCCACGATCTGCAGCTCTTCCAGTTCTTTCAACCTTTCCGACAACACCCGGTCGCTGACACCGGGAATAAATTCGGAAATTTCCTTGAATCGCTTCGGACCGGCAAACAGCGCCGTCACGATCAAGCCTGTCCAGCGTTTCCCCAAAACCTGAAAAGCGGCTTCCAGTTTGGGGCATAGTTTTTGCGTATGCATTGCGATCATCTCCCGAAGAGGAGCCATGGGCATGGACATCCCGCTGCCACGCACTAGGATAGCTTTATTGTAGCACAGTTGCCGGTCAAAATACAGGGATGATAATATACATACAAAAAGTAAGCCGATACGGTGCCGGGTAATGAATAGCGACCATGCCGGATGATTGCGGCCATACCGGATGAAAGTGACGATGCGCCGGACGAAAGCGACAGTTGCCGGTGTTGAAAGGGAGATCCGGGATGAAAGCGACCATAATGGATGAATGCGGCCAAGATGAATGACGCGACCATGGAATGGCAGCGTTCGCGCCGAAGGCATCGACCATGAGGAGGAAGATCCATGATCAAACTGTACCCCGCTTCATCGAGATACACGGCGGACCACGGATGGCTTCGGACGAGCCACAGCTTTTCGTTTGCCGATTATTACGATCCTGACAATACCCACTTCGGCGTTCTGCGAGTGTTGAACGACGATGTCGTCCGGCCGGGAGCCGGATTCGGCATGCATCCGCACCGCGATATGGAAATTGTGTCCGTCGTGCTGCAAGGTCAGCTGCTCCACAGGGACAGCCGCGGTCACGAAGAGACGATTACGGTCGGGGAAATCCAGCGCATGTCGGCGGGGACCGGCATCCTGCATTCGGAGATGAACCCGTCCGAATCGGAGGAAGTCCACTTTTTGCAGTTGTGGTTTTTCCCGGAACGGAAAGGCTTGGAGCCTTCCTATGAGCGAATCGCGTACCCGACCGACAAAATGAACAACGCGCTCTTGCCCGTCGTTTCGCAGCGGCTGCGGGGACACCATATCGCCCGCATTCACCAGGATGTGACCCTCTATTTGTCAAACTTGGAAGCCGGCGCGAAAATTGCGTTTTCACAGGAGAAGGGGCGCCGCATTTTTGTGTTCGTCATCGAGGGGGAACTGCTGCTGAACGGCGAGTACGGGCTGGAAAGAAGGGATTCCGCCCGCATCATCGGCGTCCCGGACCTGACACTGTCTTCGGACCGCGGCGCGCGATTCATGCTGATCGATTTGCCTTGACCCCGCAGGACACTCGGTTTCCGCTTTGGCCGATCCATGTGGGCGGATCAACGCGGCGGCCGATCAAGGCTTGACGATCAATAAAGGACGGATCATCGCTGAACATCGCAAAAGAGGCGGCATTGCGCCGCAAAGGGGCTTCCGGCCATTCGGGCGGGAGCCTGTTTTTTTGCGCGGGATTTGCCCATACTACGATCGATACTTCGCGGGACGATGTTCGCGGTGCAGGCGGAATCAGGCATGCGTCAGAAAGGAGGCGGCGAAGGGATGAGCCCATCTTTCCGCCATGCGCGGATGCAAAAGAACGTGCTGCTGTTCGGCGTGCTGCTCGTCCATCTCGGATTTTACATGGTGCTTCCGATCATTCCGCTGTATCTCAGCCTGCACAAAGGTTTCAGCGCACCGCAGATCGGCATCGTGCTGGCATGCACTTCGTTTTCCTTTCAGGCGTTCAGCCTGATCGGGGGCTTGCTCGCGGACCGTTACGGACGGCGGCCGCTGATCGTTTGGGGAGCCTGGATGCGCGGTTTGGCTTTGGCCGGGTTCGGAGCGGCGGAAGGATTCGGTTCCTTCGTCGCGTTGTCGCTGCTGAGCGGCGCCGGCGTCGGGTTCAACGCGCCGTCGACGAAGGCGGCGATCTCCGATCTCGCATCGACCGACACGGAGAAAACGAGCGCTTTTTCCCTGCGCGGCGTCGCCGCCAACGCGGGCATGTGCGCGGCGGGATTGATCACGTATTTTTTGCTGGGCGGGGCGTCTTCTTACGTGTTTTACGCTGCGGGCGCCTTGTTTGTGGCAGCCGGCGCGCTTGCCCGCGTCTATTTGCCGAAGCGGATCGGCGTCGCGGGCAAAAATGCGGCGCGGCCGGCCGTGCGGCAGGCAAGGATTCCTTTTGCCGTGTTCGCGGCGTCGCTCGCGCTGATCTGGGCGCTATACGCGCAGTTCGTTCTCGCCGTGCCGCTGCGCGCGTCCGCCGTGCTCGGCGATCCCGATGCGGTCAGCCTGATTTGGACGTTCAACAGTCTGGCGGTCATCTTGCTGCAGACGCCGATTTCCCGCTGGGTATTGGAGCGAACGCATCCGCTGTCGAGCCTCGGCATCGGAGTATGGCTGCTCGGCGTCGGGCTCGGGTCGCTGCATTGGGCGCATTCGTTCGGCATGCTGGCGCTGTGCGGTCTTTTGTTTGTGGCCGGTGAAATGATGATCATGCCGTCGTCGGACACGGCGGTGTCCAAGTTCGCTGGAACGGCCAACGGCGGGCTGCTGTTCGGCCTTGCCAATTTTGTGTCGGGCATGGGAGAAGGGTTGGGGAATCTGGCGGGAGGAAGGCTTTTGGAAACCGACGTGCTGTCGACGGTCCCATGGGCGGTCTATGCGGGGGCTTCCCTGCTGCTGGGAACTTGGATGATGACGCTGAGGCGGTGGCGGCCGCTCGGCGCGTTGTGGGCGGAAGAAGGCTCCGCTCCGGAAGCGGTTCGCATTGCAAGGGACGCCGGAACGGGAAAACGGCGCGTGCGTGCGCGAGAAGCAGACGGCGTGCGGGCTTCGGATGGGACGCCCGCGGACGACACCGCGGGAATGCCCGCCGCGGACAAGATGGCGAAAACACTGATGGAACGTCTGGCGGAAGGATGGAAGAGCGCCGCCGATTTTCTCGCGCGGGGCGGCCGCAAAGGAGGCGCGAGATAGGGATTCAAAAGTAAATCTCCTGCTCGCGGCCTCCTTTTCTCGATTTCGGCAGGCGAATTTCCAGTATGCCGTCGCGCAGCGTAGCGGTGCTTCGTCCGGGGGTGACCACGGACGGCAGCTGAACCGTCACGCTGTCTTTGCCGTCCATTCCCGTCAGCCGCAATCGCGTGGGACTGCAAAACAGACGAATGCGGTGCAGTTCGGCTTTGGGCGGCAGTTTCGCCCGCACGAACACCGACCGGTGCGTTTCGAATACCTGTACGCGACGATGCGCAGCCGTCCCGTCGGCGGCTCCGGATGCGGCTTCCCCGATGCCGGACAGCGACGATTCCACGACGTTGCGGACGAACTGTTCGATTTTGGCCGCGTCCGGCAGCAGCGTTTCCCATTTGTGTTTGCCCATAAACGGGAGGTTTTCGGTCAGTTGTTCCACGAATCGGCGCCAATCGGTGGACATGGGGTCACGATTTGACGGGTCACGATTGGATTTCATGCGCGATCCCTCCGGTGATCCCAGTATACGCAGGCTCGCGCCCCGCGGTGCGTGTCGACGCCGGCAGGACCGTTTCATGAGGCGGACGGGCGATGAAAGTCCGAAGGACGGAAACGACGTTGGCGGTTGGCGCATGGGTCGCTTCGGGAGTATAATGTTTTCACGCGTCGGTTTGTGGGTACGGCACATCATCTGTCGGAGGTGGGTGGGAAAATGGTTTCGGAACGCGATTGGCAGATGGAAGAGCAAAAGCTGGCGGACATTCGGGAACGCATCGGGCGAAACATCGCCAGTCTCCGCGAGACGTTGAAAGGCAGGAAGGCGCATGTCGTGGGGCTGCGCAGACATTTTTGGGACGATATTACGGTCAACGTAGACAACATGTACGAAATTTTGGAAACGGTGGCGAGCATACGCCAGCAGTCCTTGTTGCTGCGGACGGAGGAGCAGTCGCTGGATCATACGGAACGGCTGTTGGCCAAACTGGAAAAAATGTACGATTCTCCCTACTTCGGACGCATCGATTTTCGCGAACAGCAATCCGGCACCGTGGAAACCGTCTATATCGGCATCGGTTCGCTGATCGATGAAGAGACCGGCGAGCCGTACATATACGACTGGCGGGTGCCGATCGCCTCGCTGTTTTACGATTACGGACCGGGGCCGGCGCAATATGAAAGCCCGGACGGCATCGTGCGCGGGGAAATCGTGCTGAAACGGCAGTATGTCATCGAAGGAGGACGGCTCGTGTCCATGTTCGACACCGGCCTCCATATCGGCGACGAAATGCTGCGGAAAATGCTCGGCCGCCACGCGGACGAGAAAATGAAAAGCATCGTCAGCACCATACAGAAAGAACAAAACCTGATTATCCGCGATGACGCCCATCGCGTGCTGATCGTGCAGGGCGCGGCGGGCAGCGGCAAAACTTCGGCGGCTCTGCAGCGCATCGCGTATTTGCTTTACAAATACCGCAGGTCGATCACCCACGAACAGGTGCTGCTGTTCACGCCGAACGAACTGTTCCAGGATTATGTGTCCAACGTGCTGCCGGAATTGGGCGAACAAAACGTGCTGCAGTCCACGTTTTACGACTACGTTTCGTACCGGATAGCCCAAGCGGGCGAGGTGGAGCATCCGTACGACTATCTGGAGCGGCTGATGGAACGGACGGAAGCGAATGATCCGCGATGGGCCGTTATTCCTTTCAAAGTTTCCCTGGAATTTATGGCGATGATCGACCGGTATGCGGAAGCGCTCGGGCAGGGCGGGATGATCTTCCGGCCGTTCACGATCGGCAGCCGCACGCTGATTTCCGCGGAGCAGCTCGGCGATTGGTATTACGGCGAGTTCGGCCACCGACCGCCCCGCGCCCGGCTCGAACCGGTGACGGAACGCATTGTGGAGGCGCTGCGCGCCGCACAGGAGGATGCGGAAAAGCGGGTATACCGCAAGCTGATGAAAGAAGAAAAGTATATCGGCACTCCGCAGGAACTCAAACAGATGAGCAAACAGTTGGTCAAAAAACGGTTTGTTCCGCTGTACCGGATGGCCAAGCAAAAAAGCTACATCGACTGGCAGGCCATGTATATCCGTCTGCTGGAAGACGCCGATTGGTACCGCCGATGCGCTGACGGGAAGCTGCCCGACACTTGGGCGAAGGCGGGCAGCGCGGCGGCGGAGGTGCTGCGCGGAGGACGCGTTCCCTACGAAGACGCCGTGCCGCTCATGTATTTGCGCGACCTGCTGCTCGGCGCCACGCCATTCAACCGGATCCGTTACGTTCTCGTGGATGAAGCGCAGGATTATACGCCGTTCCAAATCGCCGTGTTGAAACGGCTGTTTCCGCGCGCGAGAATGACGTTTCTCGGCGATTTGAACCAGTCGGTGTTTTCGCTGAGCGGCCTAACGGATTACGGCGTGATCGAGCGCATCTTCGACGGGGAAAGCGCCGCTCAGATCCGGCTCTCCAAAAGTTACCGCAGCACAAAGGAAATTACGGAATTTTCCGCCGGGATATTGCCGCCGTCGGACAGCATCGAAGCGTTCAGCCGCAGCGGGGAGACGCCGCGGTTGTTCCGGTCGGCGAACGTGGAGGAAATGGACGCGAAGATCGCCGCCGACACGGAGGCGATGCTGCGCGAAGGATGCGCCACCGTGGCGGTCATTTGCCGCACCGGGCGGGAAAGCCGGGAAGCGTACGAACGGCTCCGCCGCCTGGGCGGGGAGTGGACGCTGATCAGCCGCGAGACGAACCGCCTCGTTCCCGGACGGATGGTCATCCCTTCCTATATGGCCAAAGGTTTGGAATTCGACGGCGTGGTCGTGTATCAGGCGAATCGCGAACGATACGGGGCGGACAGCGAACGCCGCCTGCTGTATACAATCTGCACGCGCGCGCTGCATCGGCTGCACCTGCACTTCACCGGCGAACCTTCCCCGCTGCTTCCCGCCGCGGATTCGCCGGACGAGCGGCCGCCGGTGGCGGCAGGGACGGAAAGGGAATACGGGGAGGCGAACAGGTTATCCTAATGGATGGGAACCGGCCGCAGGATGCCGCCGATGCGGCGTCCGCGGCGGATCGGCGGCCCGTGCGCCGGCGATCCAATCGACATGCGGGGGATGACGATGAACAACGCCATTACATTTGCTTTTGCCGACAGCCGCTCCGCGTTCCAGGCGTTCGACACCTTGGAGGAACTCGGATATCGTCCGGAAATGGAAGAGCGCGACGGGCAGTCTTTCGTCCGCGTTCCTCTGGAAAAAAACGACCTGACTTCCGCGCTGGAAATTTGCCAAAGTTTCGGAGGCAGTCTGGTCGAGCGAAGCGCGGGGGAAGCGGTCGAAGCCTATTCCTCCGCTTATGCGCTGGATGAAGGCGGCATCAACATTCCCGCCCATATCGTCAATGAGGATTTTTCGGACGAGTACCTGGAGGGCGGCGCGTTTTCCGGAGAAGTGCACATTTGATTGAGGGAGGCTTTCCCATGGTTACCCAACGGTCCGATTCCATGGAACAGGCGGCGCAGCGGCGCCGCAACCAAGAGCGGGACACCCGCCGAAACGATCGTCCTGACGTGCGCGACAAAAAACTGGACGGGCCGAACCGCCCGGCCGAATGACTGGAGGGATGCCCGTTGGCAGACAAGCAGCGTCCGCGGTTCCGCAAGGCGGATACCAGAGACCGCAGCGATCTGGATCCGTTTGAAATCAATTTTTTGCCGGAATTCCGGGAAGGGCGCGGCCCCAGGGAGCCGTTTGTCAACAGCCACGGGGTCGTGATCGGCGACCATGTGTACGAATCCCCGGAATCGCCGCTCGAACAATGGTCCCGGGACACCGATCCGTCGATCATGGCGGGGGACGAATGGGTTCACCCGTTCAAGGACATCGGCTTTCAAACCGAGGAAAACCGGGAATATTTCGAGCGCGGCATTCCGCCGCAGGGCGGCATGTTCATGCATCCCGACAAGGACGTCGCCTACGAGATGAATTTGGAAAATGCCGATGGCGAGCCGGGTCAGGAAGGAGCTCCGGAACAGAAACGGTGACGGCTTCTTCGGTGCTCGCACGCTTTCCTTCCTTGACGACACGCACGCTTTCCTTCCTTGACGACACGCACGCTTTCCTTCCTCGGCGAAATGTAATAATATGAAAACAAGGAACTGAAAACGCGAAAAGGAGTGTGTGCCATGTCGCTCACTTTTGAAATGTATATGCGCGATTTCATCCAGCCGATGCGGGACGAGCTGACGCGCGTCGGATTTACCGAACTGCGCACCCCGGAAGAAGTCGTGGAGCACTTCGAATCGGCGAAGGGAACGGCGCTCGTCGTCGTCAACTCCGTCTGCGGATGCGCCGCGGGTCAGTGCCGTCCGGGCGTCGCTCTGGCGCTTAAGCACGAGCGGGTGCCGGACCACCTGTTCACCGTGTTTGCCGGCCAGGACAAGGAAGCCACGGCCAAGGCGAGGGAATATTTCGAACCGTACCCGCCTTCGTCGCCTTCGATCGCGCTGATGAAGGACGGCAAACTCGTCCACTTCATCGAACGGCACATGATCGAGAACCGATCCGCGGAAGAAATCGCCACGGAACTCGTGCAGGTGTTTGACAAGTACTGCCAGTGATCGTTTCGCACCCTTGCTTCGCGCCTACACGGCCAGGCAAGGGTGCCTGTATAAGGGGGAGGGAAACCTGATGAGCATGCAGCAGGAAATCATCGCCAGGCTGGGGGTCAAGCCGGTCATCGACGTCGACGAAGAGATTCGCAGGCGCGTGGATTTTCTGAAACAGTATGTCAAACAAGCCGGCGCGTCCGGTTTGCTGATTGCGATCAGCGGCGGCGTCGACAGCGCGGTGGCGACCGGATTGTGCAAGAAGGCGACGGACGAGCTCAGCAGCGAAACCGGCAGGGACTATTGGACGTTGGGCGTGTTTCAGCCTTGCGGCGAACAGGAAGACATCGAGGACAGCTACTCGGTGGCGAAAGCGTTCGGGCTGAAGTATACGGTGGAAACGAACATCGGCGACGCGGTGGATGAAATCGCGTTGGAGACGGAACATTCGCTGCGATCGATCGGCATTCACCGGCACCTGAGCGTGCAGGGAAAAGGGAACATCAAAGCGCGCACGCGCATGGTGGTGCAGTATGCGCTCGCTTTTGAGCTCAATCTGCTCGTCGTCGGCACTGACCACGCTTCCGAGGCGCTGACCGGCTTTTTCACCAAATGGGGCGACGGCGCGGTCGACATTACGCCGCTCAGCAGTTTGAACAAGCGCCAAATCCGGCTTCTCGCCGCCCGGCTCGGCGTGCCGCAGCGCATTATCGACAAGGCGCCGACGGCGGGGCTGTGGGAAGGGCAGACCGACGAGAAAGAGCTGGGCGTTTCCTATGAAGATAACAGCGATTATCTCGAGGGCAAAACGGTGGATCCGGCCGTGCGCGACAAGCTCGAACGTCTGTATCGGAAAACGGAACACAAGCGCGCGCCGATTCCGGGCATATAAGCGGCGAAGGGCGGCGCAGGGAGCGAGCTGCGGCAGGCCGCGGCTCGCGAGGTGTGCGTCCGCCCGATTGGCACATTCGTCAGCGAACGATCGCGGCTACCGTGCGTGGCAATCGTGCGCAGCAAAACGTTTTTGAAGAACCGTTCTTGGCCATCATGCATGGTAAACGTGTGCAGTGAAACGTTCGATCAGAATCGTCCTTGGCAATCATGCATGATAAACGTGCGCAGCAAGTCGTTCGTGACAGAACGTTCATGGCAAAACTTTCGGAACAACGTCCGTCGGCAACCGACGCGTCAACCTCCCCCATCCCGGCGGAGGTTTTTTCATGTATGGAACAGCATCAGTATTCGACGATGCTCGCTTACGGACATGCGTGTCCGTTAGAATGCTTTTTCCAGATTTTCTTCGTGTAACGGACATCCATGTCCGTTGATATGAACGAAACCCGTCAAGCGCCTCTGTGTTTCTGTTCTTTTTGAACGTACTTAATTAGAGCCCTCTCCTGGCAAGCTTTTGACTAGGTGGGGCTTTTGAATTTTTTTGGATATTACTTTTAAAATGTGTC